>Ga0326730_1000445_pt1 | contig 10963 bp, 2 predicted proteins | sample MHFSIPfraction_3_FD_207740 | JGI IMG/M metagenome (GOLD analysis project Ga0326730, IMG submission 207740) | Lab enriched peat soil microbial communities from Michigan Hollow, Ithaca, NY, United States - MHF7AN SIP fraction | ecosystem: Environmental > Terrestrial > Soil > Wetlands > Peat...
GTGGGTGGCGTTCCATTCGGTTCCGATCTGCCGCCATTCGCCTTCGCCCAGTAGCGGGAGCCGCGACACGTGCTGGTCCGGGTCGGCGACGAAGGCGGCCAGCAGACGCTGGAGGTGACCGCCCAGACGCCGGATGGTCTCGGCCTCGAAGAGATCGGTGTTGTACTCGAGGTAGACCTTCAGGCCCTCCGGTCGCTCCCAGATCTCGAGGGTGAGATCGGTCTTGGCGCTGCCGGTTCGAATCTCCAGGTAACTCAGGGTGAGCCCGGCGAGCTGGACCTCCTCGAACGAGAGGTTCTGGAGGATGAACATCACCTGGAAGAGCGGCGAGTGGCTCATGTTCCGCACCGGCTGCACCATCTCCACCAGCCGCTCGAACGGGAAGTCCTGGGCGCCGTACGCGCCGAGCGCGGCGTCCCGCACGCGCTGCAGGAGCGCTCGCACGGTCGGGTCGCCGGAGAGATCGGTGCGCAGCACGAGCGTGTTCGCGAACAACCCGATCAACCCCTCGGTCTCGACGTCCGTCCGGTTCGCGATCGGGGCACCCACCGCGATGTCGTCGACACCGGTGTAGCGATGGAGCAGGACGTCGAACGCGGCGAGCAGGGTCATGAACAGGGTGACGCCGTGCTCGCGGCCGAAATGCCGGAGCGACTCCGCGAACGCGGGCGGGATCACGAACGTCTCCACCGCGCCGTCGAAGGTCTGCACGGCCGGCCGGGGCCGATCCGTCGGCAGCTCGAGCACCGGCGGTGGCGGGCTCAGGCGCTCGCGCCAGTAGGCGGCCTGCGCTTCGTAGCCGGGCCCGGCCAAACGCTGCCGCTGCCGACGAACGACGTCGGCGTACCGGGGGACCGGCCCGCCGGAATCCGGCCGCCCGACCGCGTACGCTCCGTAGAGCGAGGTCAGCTCCTTGGACAGCACGCCGAGGGACCAGCCGTCCGCGACGATGTGGTGGAGCGTGAGCTGCAGCACGTACTCCTCGCTCGCGAGGCAGAACAGACACGCCCGGAAGAGCGGCCCCCGGCGGAGGTCGAACGGACGCCGGCCCTCCTCGGTCATCCGGCGCCGGCCCTCCTGCTCTCGGTCCTCCGCGGGCACCGTCCGGAGATCGAGCACCGGCAGGCGGAAGTCGATCGCCGGGTTCACGACCTGTGCCGGCTGCCCGTCGACCGCGACGAAGACGGTCCGTAGCGGCTCGTGGCGCCGGACCAGCTCGCCGAGAGCGCGCTCGAGCGCCTCGACGTCGAGCGGGCCCACGATCCGGAGGCCGCCGGTGATGTTGTAGGCGAACCCACCCGGGCTCAGCTGGTCCATGAACCAGAGCCGCTGCTGCGCGAAGGAGAGCGGCGCCGTGTCTCCCGAGGCCGAGGCGGCCTCATCGTGCTCGCGCAGCCACGCGAGGATCTCCGCCTTGCGGGTGGAGAGCTGCTCGCGCATCTCCGCGTCGAGCACGCCCTTCGGCGCGCTGCACCGCAGCCGATCCCCGTCGGCGTGCAGGCGAACGTCGAGCCCGCGGAGATGGGTGACGAGCTCGCCCACGGTCATCGCCTCGCCTCGCTCCACCGCTCGCACACCACGCGAGCCGGGCGCGCTCCCATCACGACCGCGCCCGCGAAGCCCGCCGGCACCGGGAGCGCCTCGAGCGTCCAGTTCTCCACGTGGGCGGGCGCATCGTCGACGGACTCGAGGCGGGCGGGCGCGTCGGGGGCGAGCGACACCGAGAAGCGGTCGAGTGGATACGACAGCCCCTCGCCGAGCGCCTTGATGTAGGCTTCCTTCCTCGTCCAGCAGTTGAAGAACCCGGTCGGGCGGAGCGCTCCCGGCAGGCCGCGCAGGACCGCGCACTCGCGACGGGAGAACGTGCGCTCGGCGATCGTCTCCATCTGGTCGACCGCGCGCAAGCGCTCCACGTCCACGCCGACCGGCGCGCCGGCGGTCACCGCGTACGCCGCCAGATCGGACGAGTGCGACACGCTGAACTCGAGATCCGCCGGTGCAGGGGAGCCGGTCAGGGCCGGCTTGCCCTTCTTGCCGTAGGTGAACGCGACCGCGGCCGGCTCCAGCTGGAGGCACGCGCCCAGGATCTCCCGCAGAGTGGCGCGCGCCACGATCCAGCGCATGGCGTCGCGTCGGAAATGAAACCGAGCCGCGCGCTCCCGCTCGTCCGCGCTCAGGACCGCAACGAGCCCGTCGACCACCGCGACGCCCGGGTCGAGGCCGGCGAGCCAGACCCGGACTTCGCCGGGACCCGGCGGCGTGACCCGCACCGGGCTCGACCGGTCCAGCGCGGTGGCGCTCACGCCCGCGCTCCGAACGCCCCGTCGGAGGGCGTCATCAATTCGTCCGTCAAGATCCGCATCAGATCCTCGTGGGCCGACTGCAGGAAGAAGTGCCCTCCCGGGAACATCTGTACCGACAGCGCGCTCGTCGTGTGCGGTCTCCACGCGACGAGCTCTGCTTCCGTCGCTTCCGGATCGGCGAGACCGCCGAACGCTGCGATGGGACAGCCGAGGGGCGGGCCCGATCGGTGAGCGTACGTCTCGATCACCGACAGATCGGCCCGGAGCCCCGGCAGGAGCAGCGCGAGGAGATCGGGATGCCGCAGAACCTCGTCCGGAATTCCATTGTAACGACGGCGAATTTCGCTTACGAACTCGTCATCTGGCAAATGGGTGATCGCCGGATGCCGCGGCGGCAGGTCCGGCGCCCGGCGGCCAGAGATGAACAGGTGGGTGGGGGTGCCCCAGCCCTCCTCCTGGAACCGGCGGGTGAGCTCGAAGGCCACCAGGGCTCCCATGCTGTGGCCGAACATCGCGAAAGGTAAGTCAAGATACGCTCGGAGCGCGGGGGCCGCCGCGTCGATGAGGGGCTCGATCCGGGTGAAGGGTGCCTCCCGGAGCCGGCTCTCCCGCCCGGGCAGGTGGAGCACGCCGACCTCGATGTCTGCCGGCAGGTCCTGGGCCCACCGCCGGTACGCGGACGGGCCGACCCCCGCGTAGGGCACGCAGAGCAGCCGCCGACGCGCCCCGCTCCTCGGCCTCATGCGGACCATCCACGACGCCGCCGGGGTGGTCACAGGTCGATCTCCTCCCGCGCCTGGCTCTGCACCCGGTCATCCTCGGCCGAGCTCAGCCCGGGCTGACTCACGATCCAGGACACGGGCCGATCGGGACTGGACACGATCGTCTCCAGCAGCGTCTCGAAGGTCCGGCGCAGACGCACGATCGACCGCTCCTCGAACAGGTCCGTGTCGAACTTGAAGCGCCCGCCCAGCACGCCGCCACTCTCGCTCATCTCCAGCTCGAGCTCGAACTGGCCCTCTTGCTGTGGAAGGGGGAACGGCTCCATGACCAGACCGCCGACGCGGACGGGTCCCGAGGGGTGATCGGGCACGAACAGCCGGGAGAGGTCGAACGCCTGCGGGGCCGGAATGAAGTTGAACAAGGTCTGGAAGACTGGGCTCCGGCCCCCCTCGCGCTTCACGCCGAGCTGCTTGACCAGGAGTGGGAAGGGATAGTCCTGATGATCGACCGCGCGTCGGACCTTGTCCCGCACCGCGGCCAGGAAGCCACGGAACGTAGGATCGCCCGCCAGCGTCCCTCGCACCACCACGGTGTTGACGAAATAGCCGACCACCGCCGAGAACTCCTGCCGGGTGCGGCCCGCCGCGGGCGAGCCCACCAGGATGTCGTTCTGCCCGGTCTCTCGGTGCAGCAGCACCTGGTACGCGGCGAGCAGAATCATGTACGTGGTCGCCTTCTCGCTCGCGGCCAGCTCCTTGAGCTCCCGGCTCACCGCCTCGGAGAGCGCGAAGGCCACGCTGGCGCCGCGGAAGCGCGGCCGGGGTGGACGGGGCCGGTCGGTGCGCAGCGCCAGCACCGGGAGGTCGCCGCCCAGCTCCGCTAGCCAGTGGCCACGCGCCCGCTCGCCGGGCGGACCCGCGAGGGCCTGGTCCTGCCAGCGCACGAAGTCGCGGTAACAGTACGGGAGCGGCGCGAGCGCGGCCGGCGTTCCGGTGGTGGCTTCCGCGTAGAGCCTTCCGAGCTCCTGGAAGAGGATCTGGAACGACCATCCATCGATGGCGATGTGATGCACCGCGAGCAGGAGGACGCTCTCCCCGACCCCGCGGGTGAACACGGTCGCGCGGAGCACCGGTCCGTTGGCCAGATCGAAGGCGCGGTAGGCCGATTCGGCCACCATCCGGCGCAGCGCCGGCGACGTCGTCCCGGTCGCGTCCACGCGCTCCAGCGAGACGGCGCACTCCCGGTGGATCCGCTGCACCGGGCGCCCGTCCTCGACGCCGAACGTGGTGCGCAGCGCCGCGTGCCGGGCGACCAGGGACCGCAAGGCGGTCTGGAGCGCGGCGGCATCGACCGGCGACCGAAGGTAGGCCGCGAACAGCACGTTGTAGGCCGCGCTCTCGGGGGCCAGATGGTGGAGAAACCACAGAGCTTGCTGGCCGTGCGACATCGGGTGAGCTGCGTCTGACTGCACGTCCTCCCCATTGGACTCGGGGGGCCGCGCGGCGTCACTGGCGCTCGGTCCGACCGTGCCGTCCGATTCCTCGAGCCGCCGGCACAGCGCCGCCGCGAGCTCGCCCAGCCGTGGAGCTTCGAGCAGGTCGGTCACCGGGATCGAGATACCAGTATCGGCCTCGATCCGGTTCTTCAGCTCGACGGCCATCAGGGAGTCGGTGCCTAGCCGGCTCAGCGAGTCGTCCATCTCCAGCTCGGCCACCGTCGTCTGGAGGACTGCCGCGAAGTGGCCCCGCAGGATCTCGCCCATGAGGCGCTCCCGCTCCCCGCCGGCGGCGGCGAGGAGGCCGGATCGCGAGGATCCGCCGGTGGTCCGGTCGGACACTTCGACGGGCACACGGTCCCCGCCGCGGACGAGATCGGCCAGGAACGGCCGCGCCGCCGCGCCCGGCGCCGCGGCGGCGAGCGCCGCCCAGTCCGCCGACAGGACCGCGACCTGGGCGAGATCCTCTCGCACCACGCTCGCGAGCAGCGCGCGCCCGTGATCCGGGGCGATCCATCTCACACCGCGAGCGCCCCGCTGCATGTCCCGCGCCGCCATGCCTGCCCCCGCCCACGGGCCCCAGTCGATCGAGAGCGCCGGCCGGCCCCGCGCGCGCCGGTGGTGCGCCAGGGCATCGAGAAAGCAATTGGCCGCGACGTAGCTCGCCTGCCCCGGAGCCCCGAGCAGGGCGGAGGCCGAGGAGAACAGCACGAACAGATCGAGGGGCAACTCCTGGGTGAGACGGTGAAGGTTCCACGCGCCCATCACCTTGGGTGCCATCACCCGCTCGAACCGGGACCAGGTCTGCTGCGCAAGCACGCCGTCGTCGAGGACACCGGCCGCGTGCACGACACCGCGGATGGGAGGCAGCGAGCCGGCGACCTCGTCGAGGATCCGTCGGACGTCGCCCTCCCGGGCCACGTCGCCCCGGGCGACGCGGATCGTCGTACCCTGCGCTTCCAGCGCCCGTATCGCCTCGCGCGCGGCCGTCGACGGCTCTCCCCGGGCCATCAGGACGAGATGGCGAGCCCCTTCCTCGTGCAGCCACCGCGCGACCTCGAGCCCCAGCGCCCCGAGGCCGCCGGTGACCAGGTAGGTCGCGTCTCCGCGAATGGGCGGGGCGGACGCCGCCGGGGCGGACGCCGCCGTGATGACAACCTTGCCGATGTGGCGGGCCTGGGCCATGTACCGGAAGGCGTCGACGGCCTCGGCGGCAACGAACGTGCGCTGCGGCAGGGGCGCGAGCCCCCCGGCCGCCACCTCGGCCACGAGCCCGCGGAGCGCCTCCCCGGCGCGGCGCGGATCCCGCTCGCAGATCTCCCCGAGGTAGAGCACGTGATAGGCGACGCCCGGGTACTCGTGGCTCACGCGCCCGGCATCCCAGACGCCGCGCTTGCCGATCTCGATGAACCGGCCGCCCGCACGCAGGACCCTAAGGCCCGCGGGGATGAACTCGCCGGTCAGGGAGTTCACCACCACGTCGACTCCCTCCCCTCCCGTCCGCTCCATCACCTGGTCGGCGAAGTCGGGCGAGCGCGAGTCCATGACGTGCCGGACACCGAGGGACGCGAGATACTCTCGCTTCGACGGGCTGCCCGCGGTGGCGAAGATCTCCGCCCCGGCCCGGCGGGCGACCTGCACCGCGGCGAGCCCGACCCCACCCGCCGCGGCGTGAACGAGCACGCGCTCGCCGGGCTGGACGCGCGCGATCTCGCGGAGCGCGTAGGCCGCGGTCATGAACGCGATGGGGATCGTCGCGCCCTCCTCCATCGTCATCGCGGCGGGCTTTCGCACCACGAGCGCCGCATCCGCGGTCACGAACGTGGCGAACGCCGGATTGGTGAGCGCGATGACCGGATCGCCCACCCGCACGCTCTCCACTCCGCTCCCGACGCGGACCACGAGCCCGGCGCATTCGCTGCCGAGGCCCCCCGCGTCACCCGGGTACATGCCAAGCGTGTTGAGCACGTCCCGGAAGTTGAGGCCGCTGGCGTGGACCTGGATCTCGACCTGCCCCGGACCGGGAGCCGGGCGGTCGACCGGCGCCCAGCGCAGATTGTCGAGGACTCCCCGCTCGCCGATCTCGAGCCGCACCGGCCCGCCCATCGCGGCCTGGTCGGCGGCCCGGTCGGGTCCGCCGGCGCGGAAGGGCACCAGCCGCGCGACCCATCGGCCGGTGGCCCGAAGCGCGACCTCGTCCTCTCCGTCGGGGTGCAGGAGCTCGGTGGCGAGAGCGGACGGGTCCGAGGGGTCGGCGACCGGATCGAGATCGACGCAGACACATCGCAGCTCCGGGTGCTCGCCCCGGATCACGCGCCCGAGCCCCCAGAGGGGCGCCTGGGCCGGGGCAGTCGCGGTCTCGGCGCCCACCCGCTGCGCCCCGCGCGTGACCAGCACGAGTCGCCCATTCGCTCGCGCCCTCACGATCGCCTGCGCGACGTGCAGAGCGCTGCCGGTCCCTTGCCTCTGTATGTCGGGCAGACATGCGGACGGGTCGTCCAGAGACGGCGCGTCCAGACCCCAGAGGTGGACGACCCCGACCCCATCCCGATCGGGCGTGGGCCGCGACCAGAGGAAGGCGAGCCCATCCGCCGACGAGGAGTCCACATCGCGGGCGAGGATCACGTCGCATCGAGCGCCCGCGGCCTCGAGCTGTCGCGCCAGCGCCGCGCCGACGCCGCCCCGATCTGCCAGCACGATCCAGTGCGCCGAGCGCGGCGGGGCGCCGATGGCGGGGGGCTCCAGCGCCTTCGGGCGCCACGCCACCCCGTACAGCCAGCCGGCGGAGACCGCCCGCCCGAGCGCCACCCGGGGCAGCCGTCGCAGGGAGACGCCGCCGACACACGCCAGGAGCGTGCCCGCGTCGTCGAAGACGTGGAGGTCCCCGACGAGGCTTCCGTCTCTCGACGGGCGTCGCACGGACGCGCGGGCCCAGATCCGTGCGCCGAGCGGGCGAAGGAGGCGGAAGCGCTCGACCTCCACCGGCACGTAGACGTCCCCCGCCGCGGTCTCGTCGGCGGCGAGCACCGCGCCGAAGAGGTGCAGGCACGCGTCGAGTAGCGCCGGATGCGCCTGGTAGGCGGCCAGGCCAGGCAGGCGCGCCGCGTCGACCTCGATCCTTCCCACCGCCTCGGCCGGTCCGCGCCATAGCTCGGTCACGCCGCGGAACGTCGGGCCGTAGTCGAGCCCGATCGCGGCCAGGCGCTCGTAGAACGTGGTGGTCGGAATCGGGTCCGCGCATCGCTCGCGCGCGGCGGCCAGCGAGTCGCCGGTGTGCTCGCACGCCGCGGCGGATCGATGGCCCACCCGTGCGGTGGCGTGGAGCTGCCAATCCTCCGGCTGGCCGGCGCCGGCCGGGCGGCTGAACACCTCCACCGAGACCGCACTCGCCGCGGGCGGCGCCACGATCACCTGCACCACACGGCCGGCGCCGGGCTCGAGCACCATCGGCTGCCGGATCGTCACCTGCTCCAGATCGAGGTCGGCGCTCCCCAGGATCTCGCCCGCCGCCACGCGGACCACCTCCAGATACGCCGTGCCGGGGAACACGACGGTCCCGTGAATCGTGTGGTCCGCCAGGAACGACGGGTGATCGGAGCGCACCGGGCACTCAAATGCCGCTCCCGACAGCCGCGGGGAGGTCATCCGGCGGCCCGCGAACGGATGGCCGGCCCTCGAGCTCTCTCCCTCCAACTCCCGCGAGATGGGCTCGGCGGCGCCCGGTTCGACCCAGTAGCGCTCGCGCTGGAACGGGTAGGTCGGGAGCACCACCCGCCGGCGCGCGTAGGGCCGGTCGAAGGCGGCCCAGTCCACGTCGGCGCCCGCAACGTGGAGGGCGCCGAGGCTCTCGAGCATCTGCCGCCAATCTTCCCGCCCGTGCCGCAGCGACGGCAGCCACGCCGCCGCCTCGTCGGCCACCCCACGGCGGGCGAGGCCGAGCAGGGCCGGGGTCGGCCCGATCTCGACGAAGGCCTCGATGCCTTCCGCGCGGAGGGCTTCGACACCCGCCGCGAACAGCACCGCGTCGCGGAGGTGTCGGCGCCAGTAGGTCGGGGTGGTGATCTCCTCGGCGGTAACGAACCGGCCGGTCACGTTCGAGACGAGCCCGATCCGCGGCGCCGACAAGGTGGCCCGCTTCACCGCCGCGGCGAAATCGTCCAGCACCGGATCCATCAGCGGCGAATGAAACGCGTGCGAGACGTTCAGCCTCCGGCTCCGGAGGCCCCGGGCGGCGAGATCCGCGAGCACCTCTTCGAGTGCGGCGGCGGATCCCGAGATCACCACGTTGTCGGCCGCGTTGACCGCGGCGATCGCCAGCGTCCGCTCCCGGCCGCGGAGGGCGGCCGCCACCTCGGGTTGGCCCGCGAGCACCGCGGCCATGGCGCCGCCCGGCGGAAGGGCCTGCATCAGTCGCCCGCGCGCCGCGATGAGCGCGAGCGCATCCTCGAGACTCATCGCGCCGGCCACGCAGGCCGCGACGTACTCGCCCACGCTGTGGCCGAGGACCGCGCTCGGCACGATCCCCCACTCGCGCCACGTCTCGGCCAGCGCGTACTCGAGGGAGAAGAGGGCGGGCTGGGTGTACGCGGTCTGGTCCAGCGGCGAGTCCTGGCCCGGCGCCGGGTACATCACGTCCAGGAGCGGCCGGTCCATCTCGCCGCGGAGCCCCGCCGCGCACCGGTCGAGGGCGCGCCGGAACGTCGGGCAGGTATCGTAGAGTTGACGACCCATCCCGACGCGCTGGCTACCTTGCCCCGAGAACAGGAACGCCACTCGCGGACGCCCACCACGCCCCGGGCGGGGACCCGGAGCCCGACGAGCTTGGCGCAGCGCGGTGCGCGCCTGCTCCACCGTCGCGGCGGGCACCGCCAGGCGGTGAGCGAATCGCGCGCGGCCGATCGCCGCCGTGAAGCACACGTCGGCCAGCTGCTCGTCGGCCATCGTCTCGAGCCGCTCCGCGTATCGGTCCGCCAGCTCGCCGAGCGCGACCTCCGATCGCGCGGATAACGCGAGCACGTGAACCGGTCGCTCCGCCACGGCCCCGGCCACCGCGGGACGGGGCGGCGCCGCCTCGAGCACGACGTGGGCATTCGTGCCGCTGAAGCCGAAGGAGCTGACGCCCGCGATGCACGGGCCGCCCGGCGGCCAGGGCACGCTCGTGGTCGGCACGATCGGGACCGCGCCACGCAGCGACACCCGCGGCGTGAGGGCGCCGAAGTGTAGATGGGGGGGAATCTCGCGGTGCTGCAGGGCGAGCACGACCTTCATGAGCCCCGCCACGCCGGAGGCCGACTCGAGGTGCCCGAGATTCGTCTTCACCGAGCCCACCACCAGCGGCCGATCCGCCGGCCGCCCCGTCGCGAGCGCCGCGTCCAACGCCTCGAGCTCGATCGGATCGCCGAGCGCGGTACCGGTGCCGTGCGCCTCCACGTAGGCCACGTCCGCCGGCTCGACCCCGGCCACCCGCAGCGCCTGGCGGATCACCGCCTGCTGGGCCAGACCGTTCGGCACCGTGAGCCCGCTGCTCGCGCCGTCCTGGTTGACCGCGGAGCCGCGGATCACCGCCAGGATCTCGTCGCCGTCGGACTGCGCGTCCGACAGCCGCTTCAGCGCCACGATCCCACACCCCTCGGACCGCACGAACCCGTCGGCTCGCTCATCGAAGGTCTTGCAGCGCCCGTCCGGCGCCATCATGCCCCAGCGCGAGAAGACCACGAACGGATCGGGGGTCAGGATCACGTTGACGCCGCCGGCCAGGGCGAGGCGGCTCTCGCCGATGCGCAGGCTCTGGCAGGCGAGGTGCACCGCCACGAGGGACGAGGAGCAGGCGGTGTCGACCGCCATCGCGGGCCCGTTCAGGCCGAGGACGTAGGACACCCGGCCCGCCGCCGCGTTGTGGGCATTGCCGGTGGCCATGTACACGTCGAGGGCCGCCGGACCCGCCGCCTTGACCAGGTCCGCGTAGTCGCCGGTGGTGATGCCGATGAAGACCCCGGTCGCGCTGCCCGCCAACCGGTCCGGAGCCTGCCCGGCCCGCTCGAGCGCCTCCCAGACCACCTCGAGAACGAGGCGCTGCTGGGGGTCCATCGTGGTGGCCTCGCGCGGCGAGATGCCGAAGAACTTCGGGTCGAACCGATCCAGCCCCTCGAGCAGGCCCGCGTAGTGCACGAGCGCCTTGCCGTCCGACGCCCGCGCGAGCCGGGCGCGTGCGCCGGCATCCCACCGCGTCTCGGGGACCTCTCCCACCGCGTCGACCCCGTCCTGGAGCAAGGTCCAGTACGCCTCGGGGGTCACCGCGCCGCCGGGGAAGCGGCAGGCCATGCCCACGATCGCGATCGGCTCCGAGGCGCGGCGCCGCTCCGCGTCGAGCTTGGCCTGCATCTGCTCGACGGCGGCGAGGGCCTCCTTGAGGAGCGCCCGACGATCGGTCGGATCCGGCGCG
>Ga0326730_1000447_pt1 | contig 10910 bp, 6 predicted proteins | sample MHFSIPfraction_3_FD_207740 | JGI IMG/M metagenome (GOLD analysis project Ga0326730, IMG submission 207740) | Lab enriched peat soil microbial communities from Michigan Hollow, Ithaca, NY, United States - MHF7AN SIP fraction | ecosystem: Environmental > Terrestrial > Soil > Wetlands > Peat...
CCTTCGGATCGCGTTCCTCCAACCGTTTCTTGTTCGCCACGGTCTGCTGCTGCACGTATTCGATGTTGAGCGGGCGCCGGCGGCGCTCGTAGCGGTCGAGCGACTCCTCGCCCGCCCGGCCGCTGGCCACGAGGTACAAGGTCTCCGCAAGCTCCAGCGCGTCGTGAATACCGCAGTTCAGGCCCAAGCCGCCGACGGGATTGTTGACGTGCGCGGCGTCGCCGGCGAGGAACACCCGGCCCACCCGGAACGTGCCCGCCACGCGCTGGTGCACCCGATAGATGTTGCGATGGACGAGCAAGTCGAGCGGGTGCTCCTCGCAGAGCTTGCGCATCCTGCGCCGCACCGAGGTTTCGGAGAACGCCTGTTCATCCGTTTCGTTCTCCATTGCGGGGAATACCGCGCGCCAGCGCCCCTTGAGATCGTCGCCCATGACCTTGAACAGGTTGGTCCACTCCTCCGGATCCGAAATGTAGCTGCGCTCGCGGCATCCCAGTGCGGTTTGAAAATCGAACACGCTGGTGAGCACCAGGAAACGCTCCGGCCAGGTGTAGCCCTCGAATTCGACGCCGAGGCACTTGCGCACGGTGCTGCGTCCCCCGTCGCAGCCGATGACGTAGTCGAACGAGTGCTGCTCCGCCCCCGCGGCGCTCTTTGCCGCCAGGCGCGCGCCTTTCGCGTCCTGCGACACGTCGACGACGCTCGTCGCCAGCCGCACCTCCGCGTTCGGCATCGCGGCAAGCCGCCGCAGGCCGATCTCGGAGAGTTTGTGCTGCTCGGTCTGCACCACGTACGGGAAAGGCGTCTCGTCGCGCAGCGTTTCGTGATCGAACTCGGCAACGAGCGTTTTCGTCGTTCCGTCCCAGAACTGGAAGTACCGTGCGACCAGACCCAACGACTGGAATTCCTCGAGGAGCCCGAGATCCGCGAGCATCTCCAGGGTCGACGGGTGCGTGGTCGCGGCCCTGGGACTGTGGTCGATTTCGCGCTCGGCCTCGAAGAGCACGACGCGCATGCCCTTTCTCGCGCAGGCTAGCGCCGCGACGACTCCGACCGGCCCCGCTCCGACGATGCCGACCCGCGCCTCCACCGGAGCCTGCGGGTCAGTGCGGTATCCCGGCGTGCCCGCCAGCCACCGGCAATGTTTCCCCCGTCGTGCGCTTCGAGTGATCCGCGGCGAGCAGCAGGTACATCGCGGGAACGACGAAAAGCGTAAACAGCGTTCCGATAGCGACGCCGGTCGCGATCACCAGCCCCATGTTGAAGCGGCTTACCGCGCCCGCGCCGCTCGCGATGAGGAGCGGAACGACTCCGAGCACCATGGCGCCGGTGGTCATCAGGATCGGGCGGAGCCGGATGCCGGCCGCCTTCTCGACCGCCTCGCGCTTGGACAAGCCCTGTTTCTGCAGGTTGTTGGCGAACTCGACGATCAGGATCCCGTGCTTGCTGATGAGTCCGATGAGCGTCACCAGGCCCACCTTGGTATAGATATTGAGGCTCACCGCGCCGATCCCGAGAGTGCCGAAGAGGTTGACGAAAATGAGCGCGCCGCAGATCGACATCGGCACCGAGATCAGGATGATGACCGGGTCGCGGAAGCTCTCGAACTGCGCTGCGAGTGCGAGAAATATGACGACCAGCGCGAATAAGAAAGTGATCACCAGGGCACTCGATTCCTGGACATACTGCCGCGACGGCCCGGCGTAGTCGACCGAATAACCCTGCGGCAGGGTGCGCGCAGCGAGGTTCTGCATGTAAGCGATCGCATCCCCCTGGGTCACGCCGATGAAGGGCACGCCCGAGATCGTGGCCGCGTTCAGCTGCTGGAAGCGGTTGAGCGCTTGCGGGATAGTCTTCGTGGTGATGCGCACCACCGTCGAAAGGGGGATCGAGTCGCCGCTCGCGGTGCGGATATAGGTGCTGTTCAGCTGGTCCGCATTGAGCCGGTTGGCCTGCTGCATCTGCGGAATCACCTTGTAGGCGCGGTCGTGGAAGCTGAAGTAGTTGACGTAGCCACCCCCCAGGAGCGAGGACAGCGCGCCGCCAACGTCCTTCATGGTCAGACCGAGCTGCGCGCTCAGCTCCCGGTCGATCACCACGGTCGACTGCGGAAGGTCGTAGCGAAGGTCGTTGTCGATGAAGAAGAACATGCCGCTTTTTTGCGCTTCCTGGGCAAACGCGGAAGCTATGCCGTTCAGCCGGTCGAAGGGCTCGGTGGTCTGGATGACGAACTGCACCGGCAGGCCGAACGCTCCGGGCAGCGGCGGCGGCTGGAACAGGGCCGGGCGCAATCCCGCGATATGCCCGAGCTCCTGCGTAACACCGGGCAGTAGCTGCGCGGCGGTCGCCTTGCGCTCGTTCCAGGGCTTGAGGACCATGCCGGCGAGCGTCTGTCCCGGGATGTCGAGCTGGAACACGTGATCGGTCTCCGGGTGCTTGACGAAGGTCTGGTAGACCTCGCGCGTGTAGAGCTGGCGCTGCTGCAGCGTCGAATTCGGCGCGGCTTGTGCGGACATGATGAGAACGCCCTGGTCTTCCGGGGGCGCGAGCTCGTCCTTGGCGGTCACCCATAGAAAATAGATGCTGCCCAGGACAATGACCGAGAAGACGGCGGTCACCGGCACCCAGTTGAGCGTGCCGTGCAGCAGGCGCTCGTAGCGGCGGTGCAGCGCATCGAACGTCTTGTCGAGGAACAGCACCAGGTGCATGTCCCAGCCCTTCTGGTTCGGGTCGTGGGCCCTGAGCAATCTCGAGCACATCATCGGCGACAGCGTGAGGGCGACCACGGCCGAGACGGTCACCGCGCCGACGAGCGTTACGGCGAACTCGGTGAAAAGCGCTCCGGTCAGCCCGCTGAGGAATACGATAGGCACGTACACGGCGACGAGCACGATGGTCATCGCGATGATGGGGTTGGCGAGCTCGCGCGCGGCGAGAACGGCCGCCTGCATGGGTTTCATGCCCTCTTCGAGGTGGCGTTCGACGTTCTCCACGACGATGATCGCGTCGTCCACCACCAGGCCGATCGCGAGGACCAGGGCGAGCAAGGTCAGCAGGTTGATCGAATAGCCGAGCGCAAACATGATCGTGAATGTCCCGACGAGCGAAAGCGGTATCGCCACCGTGGGAATGAGCACCGAGCGCACCGAGCCGAGAAAAGCGAACACCACCAGCGTCACGATGATGAGGGCCTCGCCGAGCGTCCAGATCACCTCCTCGATCGCGCTGTTCACGAACTTCGTCGAATCGTAGACGATCTCGCCCTGCAAGCCCTGGGGCAGCTGCGAGTGGATGTCGGGCCACACCTTGCGCACGCCCGCAATGACATCGAGCAGGTTCGCCGCGGGCGCGACGTTGATGCCGATGTAGACTGCCTTCTTGCCGTCGAACCCGACCTCGGAATCGTAGTCCTCGGCGCCGAGCGTCACGTTGGCAACGTCACTCAGGCGGATGACCGCGCCCCCCTGCTGCCTGATGACGAGGTTCTTGAACTGCTCGAGCGTGCGGACGTCGGTCGATGCGGTGAGGTTCACCTGTACCATCTGGCCCTTGGTTGCACCCACCGCCGAGAGGAAGTTGTTGGCGGCAAGGGCCGCGCTCACGTCGGCCGCCGTGAGGTTGTAGGCCGCAAGCTTGTCCGGATCGAGCCAGGCGCGCAGCGCGAAGAGCTTTCCTCCCAGGATTTCGGCGGTCTGCACGCCCTCGACCGCCTGCAGCTTCGGTTGGACCACCCGAATCAGGTAATCGGTGATCTTGTTGGGCGTGAGCACATCGCTCGCGAAGCCGATGTACATGGCGGCGAACGTCTGGCCGACCTTCACCGTGAGCACCGGCTGCTGCGAACCCGGCGGCAACTGGTTCAGAACGGCGTTGACTTTGGTGTTGATCTCGGTGAGCGCCTTGTCGACGTCGTAGTTGAGGCGCAGGGCGGCCGTAATCGTGCTCACGCTCTGGCGGCTTGCCGAGCTCATGAAGTCGATGCCGTTCGCCTGGGCGATGGAGTTTTCGAGCGGCGTCGTGATGAATCCGGCCACCAGCGAAGGGTCGGCCCCGAAGTAGGTCGTGGTCACGGTGACGACCGCGTTCTGTGTGCGCGGATACTGCAGCACGGGCAGCAGCCCGATCGAGCGCAAGCCGAGCACGAGAAGCGTGAGGCTCACGACCGTCGCGAGAACGGGCCGCTCGATGAAAATGTCGGTGAACTTCCTCATCGGGACCTCCTATTGGTCCTTGGGCCTGGGCGCCGGCTCGTTCGTCGGCTGGATGGCGTTGTTCACGATCACCGGGAATCCGGAGCGCAGCTTGATCTGCCCGGCCGTGACCACCGTGTCCCCCTCCTTGATGCCCGAGAGGATCGCAACCTGGTCGCCGCGCGCCTCGCCGGTCGTGACGAACTTCTGTTGCGCGACGAGCGCGACCTTGTCGTCCTTCCCCTTGGTCTCCTCCACGACGAACACGGTGTCGCCGAAGGGGTTGTAGGAGACCGCAGTCTGCGGCAGCGTGAGGAAGCGCTGCGGCCCGCCCGAGGCGAGCACGACGGTGGCAAACATGCCGGGAAGCAGGCTGCGCTTCGGATTGCGCACGGTCGCGCGCACCTGCACGTTGCGAGTCGCGGGATCCACCTTGGGGTCGATCGAGCTCACCTCCCCGGGAAACTGCTGGCCCTGGAATGCGTCGCTTTTCAGCACGATCTTCTGCCCAAGCGCAATCCTGCCGAGTGATTTTTGCGGCGCGTAGAAATCCACGTACACGGGGTCGAGCGCCTGGAGCGTCACTAGTTTCGTCCCTGCATTGACGTATTGCCCGACGTCCACCGCACGGATCCCCAGCCGCCCGGCGAAAGGCGCGCGCACCAGCTTCTTGGCGACCAGCGCCCGCTGCTCGGCGACCTGCGCTTTCGCGCTCTTCAGGGTAGCGGCGTCGGCGTCGACCACGGCCTGGCTGACCGCCTGGATCGCCAGCTGCTTCTGGTCGCGGTCGTAGTTCGCCTCGGCGAGCTCGACAGCCGCCATAAGCGACTGCAACCTCGCCGCGTCCGATTCATTGTTCAGCTGGACCAGCGGCGCGCCCTCCGCGACCTCCTGGCCCGACTGGAAGTGGATTGCGGTAATGAGTCCGGACACTTCGGACGCCATGTCGGCGCCGCGCACCGCGCGAAGCGTCCCGACTGCCTGGAACTCGCCCTGCCATTCCGTGAATTGCGCCTTGGCCGTGGAAACGGTTTGGGGGGGAATACCCTGCGCCGCGATGCTCTCGCGGATCTTGGTTCCCACGAACGCCTTGAATCCGAATAGCCCGCCGAACAATATCCCGACGGCCGCCAGCATGATGAGCATGCGTTTGATCATGACATCCGACTCCTTGAATTCTTCCCCTCAGTTGGCGAGCTTCACTGGCGTTTCGCCCGACTGCGGCTCCTCGCGGTTCCACCAGCCGCCGCCCAAGGCCTGAAACAGTGCCGCCGTGTCCGCGTAGCGCGCGGCCTGCGCCTGCACCAGTGCGAATTTCGCGAGCGAGTACTGCCGCTGCGCGTTGAACAACTGGACGTAGTTCGCCGCGCCGAACTTGAGCTGTTGCTGCGTCACCTCCAGGCTTTCACGCGCCGCGGCTTCGGCCTCCGCCTGCGCCTTGAGCGTCCTCGCATCGTGCTCCAGCGCGAGCAGAACGTCGGCGACGTCCTGGAAGGCGGTGAGAACCGTCAGCTGGTACTGGGCGAAAGCCTGGTCGTAGGCCGCCTCGGCTCCGCGCTTCTGCGCCTGGAGCTGCCCGGCGTGGAAGATCGGCTGGAGCAGATTCGCGCCGAGGTTCCAGAGCTGCGTGCCCGGATTGAAGAGATCCCCGCTGTTGACCGCGGCGGTCCCATAGCTTCCGGAGAGCGTCAGCTGGGGAAACATCAGCGCCTCGGCGACGCCGATCCTGGCATTGGTCTGCCGCAGGATCGCTTCGGCCTGGCGGACGTCCGGTCGCTGCTTCAGCAGCTCGGACGGAACGCTGAGCGGCAGCTCTTGGGGCAAGCGGAAGGCGCTGAAGTCGAGCTCGGGCAGCTTCGCGTCGGCGGGTAGCCTGCCGATGAGCACCGCCAGCTGGTTGCGCGTCTGCCCGAGCGCCTTTTCCAGAGGCGGCAGTGTCGCCCGCGTCTGGGCGGCCTGGGCGCGCTGGCCTAGCACGTCGGATCCGGAAATGGCGCCGAGCTTGAATTGCTGCTCGGCGATCTTGAGCTGGGCGTCCTGCGCTTCGGAGATCTCGCGCGTCGCGCGGATCTGCTCGCGAAGCGATGCTTCGCGGAAAGCCGTGGTCGCGACATTGGCGGTGAGCGACAGATAGGTCGCTTCGACCTGGAAACGCTGGAAGTCGACCCCTGCCCGCAGCGCCTCGAGCTCGCGCCGCGCACCGCCAGCGACGTCGATGGCGTAGGTCACGTTTACCGAGGCGTTGTAAAGGTTGAAAGTGGTGGAGGGAATCGACGGATTCCCGAACGTCGCTCCGGAAATGCGCTGGCGCCTCGCCGAAAGGCCTGCATCGACGCTTGGAAAGAGCACCGAGTACTGCGCGTTCACGTTCTCCTCGGCCTGGCGCAGCGCGGCCTGCGCGGCGGCGATACTCGGCTGGCCGCTCAGCGCGGTCCGGATCAATGCATCAAGCTCCGGCGAGCCGAAGAGCGTCCACCACTCGGCCGAGATCTTCGCGCCCACCTCGAAGCGCTGCGCGTCCCCGCCCCGTACCGGGGCCGATTCGCTGCGCTCGGGCTGCGGCCTCTCGGTGTAGCCTGTCTCGACCGGCGCCTCGGGAGCGCGATAGTCGGGGCCCACCGCGCAGGCGGCGAGGAAACCCGCGGCCGCGACGATCGCTGTCCGGCTCATTTCCTCGACCCCTTTGCCGTGGCGCGCCCTTCCCCGTTTGGCGGTTGAAGCCCGACCATCAAGGCGCGGACCGCTTCGCGCAGCTTGCGGCGCGCTTTCGCGTCACCCTCCGCGCCGCCGAAAAAGAAATGATCCTGCATCGCCCGGTTGAAGCTGACCGCCAGCATGAGCTCGGCGATGGTTTCCGGCACAGCGGAAGCCGAGACTCGTCCGAGCTGCTGCTCGGCACGCAGATAGGCGGAGATTGCGAAGACCGAGCGTGCCGGCCCCATCGAGCGCTCGGCCATGATCCTGCGCACCTTGGCGAGAAGCTCCTGGTCGCCAAAGAGGGAGCACACCAGCGGCGCGATGCGGTGGTGAAACGCGAACGCGCTCTCGAGCACCGTCTCGAGGTTCTTCTGCACCGTGTTCTCGCCGATCTTGAGAGGAAGACTCTGGAGCACCTCCGGGAAATCGCCGACCTGCTGCAGCACCACCGACAGGATCAGCTCGGCCTTGTCGCCAAAATGGTGGTAGAGCGCGCCCTCGGCGACGTTCGCCTCCTTCGCGATGTCGCGCGTGCTGACGCATCCCAGTCCCTGCGAGGCAAGCAGCTTCTCGGTCGCCGCGATGAGCCGTTCCTTCAGATCGGGCGGCGGCGTCCGTAAAGCGGAACGGGGTGCGGCGGGCTTCGCCATGTGGGGACGGTATGCGGAGAGACGATCGGTTTGAGCAAGTGCTCATGCATTATGAGCAAGCGCTCAAAGAAAATCAAGCCCGTTTCTGAGCGGGCGCCGCAAGCCCCCGCTCGGAGCAGGGTCAATCAGGCCGCGGCGCGGCTTTTTTGCTTTTGCTGCGCGGCCTTGGCGTGCATCGAGGCGTAGGCTCCGTGCGCGGCGGCCTCGGCGTCGCCGACGTGGACGTTCATCCCCATGTCGGACAGTACCGATCCGAGCGCCGACAGGCACAGCATCACATTGTCCGGGCGGCAGGAGTAACCCATGATGCCGATGCGCCAGATCTTGCCGGCGAGCGGTCCGAGTCCGGCGCCGATCTCGATGCTGAACTCATTGAGCAGGGTTTTTCTCACCTCGGCCTCGTTGACGCCCTCGGGGCAGCGCACCGCGTTCATCTGCGGCAGCTGGTATTTCTCGTTTACCAGGAATTTGAGGCCCATCGCCTCGAGGCCCGCTTTCAGCGCGTCGTGATGACGCTGGTGGCGCGCCCAGGCGTTCTCAATGCCCTCCTCGCGCAGCAGCAGGAGCGCTTCGTGCAGGCCGAACAGTGAATTGGTCGGGGCGGTGTGGTGATAGGTGCGGGTGGTCGCGCCCCAGTAGCCGAGCAGCAGGTTCATGTCCATGAACCAGGAATGGATCTTCTCCTTGCGCGACTTGACGTAGTCGACCACGCGCTCGGAGAAGGACACTGGCGACAGGCCCGGCGTGCATGACAGGCACTTCTGGCTCGCCGAGTAGATCGCGTCGATCTCCCATTCGTCCACGCGCACCGGCGAGCCGCCGAGCGTGGTCACTGCGTCGACGATCGCGAGTGTGTCGTGCTGGTGGGCGATCTGCACCAAGGTCTTCGCGTCCGATTGCACGCCGGTGGAGGTCTCGCCGTGGATGAACGCGACGACGCGCGCATCGCGGTTCTTCTTGAGCGCGTCCTCGAGCTTCTGCGGGTCGACGGGCGAGCCCCACTCGTCCTCGACCACGACGGCCTTGCCGCCGCAGCGCTCGACGTTCTCGATCATGCGCCCGCCGAACACGCCGTTCCTGCAGACGATTACCTTGTCGCCTGGCGAGACGAGGTTGACGAAGCAGTACTCCATACCGACCGAGCCCGGGCCCGAGATCGGGAACGTGAGCGGGTTCTTCGTCTGATAGACGTAGCGGAGCAAGCCCTTCAGCTCTTCCATCATTTCCACGAAGACTGGATCGAGATAGCCGATCGCAGGCTGGCTCATGGTGGTGAGCACGCGCGGATGGATCTCCGTCGGCCCCGGTCCCATGAGGGTGCGTTGCGGCGGATGGAATGAGCTGATGCGTTTGGCGGGGGCGAAATCGTCCATGGCTTCCTTTCCCGAGAGAGGCGACCCGAACAGATGACCGTCGGGACGCGATTTGACCTTCACCGGCTTCTTGGCCGAAGCCTCGTTCAGCACTTCGACGGCGTGGATGCCGCCCTGGGTGACGCGCTCGACCTCGGTGGCCCAGCGCGCCGGCACGTAGCCGGACTTGACCCAGTTGTTGACGACCGCCCGGTCGAGCCGGAATGCGCGGGCGACTTCTGCCTGGCTACCGAAGATTTCTACGAGGCGGGCGGCGCAGTTCATTGCCGCCGAAGATTAGCATGTCAATGTTATATTGACAAGGAAGTCTGTACTGGCGAAGAGCAGCTCTACTCCACCTGCAGACCGATCCGCTTGATCAGGGCCCCGAAGCGCCCGTACTCCTCCTTCAGCATCTTTTCGTACTCCTCCGGGGTCGAGCCGGCCGGCTCCATGCCGATGGCTCCCATTCGCTCGATCACGTCGGGCGCCTTCACCGCGTCGATCACCGCCCGGTTGAGCCGTGCCACGATGTCGCGCGGGGTGCGCGCCGCGACGAACACCCCGAGCGGTGCCGCCATGTCGAACCCGGGATCGACCGTTTCCGCGACCGTCGGCACCTCGGGCGTGAGGCTCGAGCGCTTCGACAGGCTGAAAGCGAGCACCCGCAGCCTTCCCGTCTTCATGGCGCTGGCCGCGGCCGGATAACCGACGAAACCGAGCAGCACGTCGCCCGCCATCATCGCCGGAACCGATTGGCCCGCGCCCTTGAACGGCACGTGGGTGAATTCGACGCGCAGGTCGGCCTTGAACCGCTCCATGGTGATCTGGTGGATCGATCCGTTGCCCGAGGATGCGTAGGGCATGGGCTGCTTTTGCGATCTGGCGAGCGCGACCAGTTCCTGGATCGAGTTGGCCGGCACCGACGGATGCACCACCAGCCACATCGGCACGACCACCGCGAGCGTCACCGGCTGGAGATCGCGAAAGGGATCGTAGGGCAAGGCCTTGAAGAGGTGCGGCGCCGTGGTGATGACGCTCGAGTCACTGATGAGCACGGTATGCCCGTCGGGCTGGGACTTCGCGGCGATATCGGCGGCGACCGTGCTGCCCGCGCCGGGGCGGTTCTCGACGACGAATTGCTGGCCCAGCGCGGCGGTCCACTTCGCGGCGAGCATGCGCGCGAGCGTGTCCGGATTGCCGCCCGGTGCGAGGCCCACGAGAACCCGCACCGGCCGCTGCGGCCAGGCCTGGACCTGAGCGATTACGGCCGCGGGCAAGGCCGCGGCGACCAGCGAGAAGAAAAGTGCGTAGCGGTTCATGTCTCCTCCCTTGGTCAAAGCTCAGCGTGCAGCCTGAGCAGGTTCGGAATCGTCTCCGGCGGCCGCCGGCCGAAGCCGCACTCGGTGGCGATGCCGAAGTCGCGCGCGTATTTCACGGCCGCGGCGATTCTCGCTCTCGTCCCCTCGGCCCCGTCCGAGTCGTGGATCAGCCCGAGGAAAAGCTTGGTTTTCGCATCGAGCTTCAAGCCGGCGAGCGGCGCGAAGTAAGCTTCATCGCTGCGATCGACGGGAACCGGCATGTGGAGGTAGTCGATCGGACGCTCGAGCGTCGCAGCGAGCCGGTTGTGAACCTCGACCATGTTGGCGGTGCTTTCGGGCTCCTTCCAATGGCGCCCGCCGTAGCTCCCGTAGCAAAGGTGTACTCCGAGCTCCACGTCGCGCGGCACGCGGTTGCAGTGCATCGCCAGGCGCTCGATCACGCCCGATTGCACATCCGGAAAGTGCGCGTGTCGCACCCCTTCCCACTGGCCCATCTCGGTGGAAACGTCCCACTGGATCGCGAGCTCGTTGTGCGGAATCGCGGCGAGGATCTCGTCCAGCTCGGAGAACAGCCGCTCGCGGTAGATCGGCTCCACGATCGCGTGGTGCCGGTAGACAAGGTGGGCGTTGAGGAATGCCGCAGTGGTCGGAAGGGCGACCTGGAAGCGGAGGTGCTTCGGGACGACGCCTTCCGAGCGC
>Ga0326730_1000455_pt1 | contig 10774 bp, 3 predicted proteins | sample MHFSIPfraction_3_FD_207740 | JGI IMG/M metagenome (GOLD analysis project Ga0326730, IMG submission 207740) | Lab enriched peat soil microbial communities from Michigan Hollow, Ithaca, NY, United States - MHF7AN SIP fraction | ecosystem: Environmental > Terrestrial > Soil > Wetlands > Peat...
AAGCGGTACTTCGATCCGATCGAGTTCCGCCGGGACGTGCTCCGGCTGATCCTGTTCTACCGTCAGAGCGGTTTCATGGATGTCATTGTCGATACCGTTGTCCGCCGCGGGGCCCGCGATGTCCGCCTCACCTTCAAGATCAAGGAGGGGCCACCCACGGTGGTGACCCGGATGGAAGTGACCGGGCTCGACTCCATCGCCGTCCCTTCAGAGGACCTTCTGGTCGACCTGCCTCTCAGGGAAGGGAAGCCGTTCAACCGCTTCCTGTTCCAGGCGAGCGCGGACTCGATCATCAACCGCCTCCGCAATCGCGGCTATCCCGGAGCCGAGGTCTTCCGCAACTACAACGTGGACCGCGCGGGTCGCAGCGCCCAGGTGTCGCTGGACGTCGTGGCCGGGCGGCGTGCGGTGTTCGGCGGGGCCCGCGTAGAGGGGGCGGCGAAGGTCGACACGACGTTCATCCGCCAGCTGCTCTCTTCCCGGAAGGGCCAGCGCTTCTCCCAGCAGGACCTGTTTCAGAGCCAGCGGAAGCTGTACCAGACCGAATTGTTCCGCCTTGCCACCGTCACGATCGATTCGACCCAGTATCAGGGCGACAGCTCCGCCGTGCCGCTGGTGGTGCAGGTGGCCGAGGGACCGCCCCACCGGATCCGGAGCAGCGTCGGGTTCGCCACCAACGACTGCTTCCGGACCGGGGCGGGGTGGACCAGCCGCAACCTGTTCGGTACCGGGCGGCTGTTCGATCTCTCCGCCCGGGTCTCCAAAGTTGGCGTCGGCAGTCCCTTCGGCTTCGGACTGGAGCGCTCCCTGTGCAAGGGCCTATCGGATGATACCATCGGCTCGTCCAAGGCCAACTACAACGTCACCGGCCTGATCCGTCAGCCCCGCTTCTTCACTCCCCAGATCACCGGGACCTTCAGCCTCTACGCGGAGCGGCGCTCGGAGTTCGCCATCTACCGGCGGGAGGAAGTGGGCGTGAGCCTGGTGCTGCAGCGGGAGACCGCCCGGCGGATCCCTATCCTGCTGGGGTACCGGCTCTCCTTTGGCGGCACCACCGCCTCGGCCGGGACCTTCTGCGCCTTCTTCAACGCCTGCAGCCCGGACGATGCCACCCGTCTCCAGGAGGAGCGGCTCCTCGGCGTGCTCACTGCGGGGATCAGCTGGCCCCGGCAGAACAACCCGCTCGATGCCAGCCGGGGCCACATCTACAGCTTCGACGTGAGCCACAGTTCGCGCTTCACCGGGTCCGAGCGGCTGCAGACCTTCACCCGGCTCTCCGGTGACGCCGCGTGGTACCGCACCCTGGGCAACTCGGGGGCGGTGCTGAGCTGGCACCTGCGCGGCGGGACGATCTTCGCGCCCAAGGTGTCGCTCGACAGCGCCAGCGGCAACTTCATCCCCCCGGAGCAGCGGTTCTACGCCGGCGGGCCCAACGACGTGCGCGGGTATAACCTGAATGAGCTGGGCCCGGTCGTGTATGTGCTGCAGCGGGACTCGATCAGCAGCCCGGCCCAGGATTCCCTCACCCGCGGGTTGCTACGGCCGCGCTTCTCGGCCACCGGCGGCAACACCCTGGCGCTCGGCCAGCTGGAACTCCGCGTCCCGGCGCCGTTCTGGAGCAGCCGGCTCCGGTTCGCGCTGTTCGTCGATGCGGGCACGCTGTACGAGCGGGGCAAGACCAACCTCTCGCCGGTGCAGCTCCGGATCACCCCCGGTGCGGGGGTCCGCATCTCCACCCCGCTGGGTCCCGCACGGTTCGACGTCGGCTACAACGGCTACGACCAGCCCCCGGGCGCGCTCTACCTGCAGAAGGCCGATGGCACTCTGGCCCTGGTGCAGACCGACTTTGCGCAGAAGCGGAAGAGCCGATTCAGCTATCACATCAGCTTCGGGCAGCCGTTCTGATGCGCCGCCACCTGCCCCGCATGCTCGCCGCGTTCCTCCTGTCGCTGATCCCGGCGGCGCTGGGGACGCTGGCGGCGCTGTTATACAGCGGGGACGGAACCTTGCTCCTGGGCCGGCTGGCCGGCACTGAGCTGTCGCACCTCTTCCGCGGCCAGTTCGAGGTGCAGCGGGTGAGCGGATCGTTCGTGCGATCGCTGGTGCTCGACAGCCTGGTAATCCGGGACACCCTGGGCGAACCCTTCGCCGACGTGCCCCGGCTCACCGCCCGGTTCACACTGCCGACCCTGGTGGCCGGGCAGTTCGTCTTCACCGAGGTGGTGCTCGACCATCCCCGGGTCCGGATCGTCAAGCGGAACAACGGCCGCATGAACCTGCACGAGATCTTCCGGCTGGGTGAGGGACCGCCCGGCACCGGCCCGTCGCCGCTGGTGGAGTTCCGCAATGTCCGGCTCCGGGGTGCCACGCTGGAGGTCCGGCTCCCCTGGAACCCGCCCGATACCGCGACCACGACGGCGCAGATCGCCGCTGCGCTGGCCGCCGATCGGGCCCGGCCGGGACGGGTGGTACTGGCGACCACCGACGGTCTCCGCCGGCTGCTGATCCTGGAGCAGCTGAACGCGCGGCTACTGCTGCTCCGGGTGAGCTCGCCCGACGGCGCGCCCCTCACCTTCGACGTCGATTCCCTCTCCACCCGGGTCAGCGATCCGGCGGTGAACGTGGTCGACCTGGCGGCCCACGCGTGGACCCGGGGAGACACCCTGGCCTTCACCCTGCATCGTGTTGCCCTCCCCGGCACCCGGGCGGTCGGCGGTGGCGTGCTCACCTGGCCCGAGGGGCCGTTGCTGTACGACTTCAGCCTCAAGGCCTCCCGCTTCGACCTGCGCGACCTGCACTGGATTTCGCCCGACTTTCCCGACATGACGGGCAGCACGGTCCTCACCGCGAAATCGCGCTCCCGGCAGCTCAACGCCTACACCCTGCGCGATCTCGCGGCCGTCGGGCCCAAGGGGCGGGTCGAGGGCGATGTGACCGTCCTGACTGACACCCGCCGGGGCATCGGCGTCGAAGCCATGGCGCTCACCCTTTCCGACCTGGATCTCGACGTACCCCGGCCGTATCTCGACACGATCCCGCTGCAGGGCACCCTCTCCGGCACGATCGAGGGCGCGGGCTTCCTCGACGGACTCGATATCGGCACCGATCTGACCTTCCACGACCGCATGGTGCCGGGCGGCGCCGACAACCTGTTCCAGGCGGCAGGTCACCTGGTCTTCGGTGGGCCGGAGGGGACGCTCTTCGATACGCTCACCCTGCGCCACGCGGATCTCGATCTCCGGACGGTGCAGCTGCAGGCGCCGGTGGTGCGGCTCCAAGGGCGCCTGCAGCTCGAGGGCGATCTCACCGGCCCATGGCGCAATCTCACCTTCACCGGCACGGTGCTCCACCGGGACAGCACCCTGCCGGAGAGCCACGCCGAAGGCTTCGCGCGGCTCGACACCCGGAGCGATACCGTCCGGTTCGACACCCGCATGCACCTGGCGCCGCTGGTGTTTGACGGGGTCCGGCGGGGGTATCCCGGCGTGACCCTTCAGGGTTCGGTGGAGGGCACGGTGGCCCTCACCGGCAGCGCCAGTCGCTTCAGCACGGTGACCGCGGTGCAGGGTGACATCGGCACCCTCGCGCTGCAGGGGCTGATCGAGCCGGGCGAGGGGAGGATTGCCGCCGACAGCCTCACGGCGCGTTTCGCCGGTCTCGATCTCGCCTCGGTCCGCGGCACCGGACCGCACACTGCGCTCACCGGCCGGCTCGCCGGCCACGGGGTGCTCGACACCGCGGCCGGCCCCACCGGCAACCTGGTCCTGGAACTCTCCCGCAGCTCGGCCGGCGAGCTCTTGCTCGACTCGCTGCACGCAATGGTCCGGGGCCAGGGCGGACGGGTAGTGGTCGACACGGTCCTGGCCCGCTGGCGCGCCGGAACACTCGATGGCCGCGGCGCCATCGGCTGGGCCACCCGGGGCGACGATCAGGTCGATCTGGTGTTCGCCGCCGACAGCTTGGCGCCCTTCGACAGCCTGGTCACCCGCTTCGCCGGTCCGCCGAGTGACAGTGCGGGCCCAGAGGACCGGCTCTCCGGCTCGGCGACCGGTGAAATCGCTCTGGTCGGGTCGGTCCGCGAGCTCCGGGTGCTGGTGCGGGCTCGCGGTGAGAAGATCGGCTGGCGCGGAATCCATGCTCCGGCGGTGTCGGTCGGATTCGGCTGGAACGGCACCCAGCGGCCGGAGGTCGGCCTCGCGATCGTCGCCGACACGGTCCTCCTCGGAAAGATTCCGGTGCGGGAGCTCGACATCGTCGCCGGCGGATACCAGGACTCGCTCCACTGGTCGGGTACCGCGGAGCTCGGCCAGGCGACTGGGATCTCGGGTTCCGGCTTCTGGTGGACCACGGGCCCCGACCCGGTGATCGGGTTCGACAGTCTGCTGGCGTCGCTTCCGTCAGGCGGCTGGCGGCTGCGGCAGCCCGCCACCGTCACTCTCCGGGAAGGTCGTTACGACCTCGCGGGGGTCGACCTCGGCGCCACCGACGGTTCCGGCTCGGTGGTGCTGAAAGGGACGGTCCCCCGGTCGGCCCCGGGTAATCTCACGGTGAGCGTGCTCGGCCTCGAGCTCAAGGACATCTACACGATGCTCCAGCTCGATACCACCGGCGTTGCCGGGACCATCCAGCTCGATCTCGCGATCGGCGGCAGCGCCGCCGCGCCCACCCTCCAGGGCACCGGCTCGGTGGCGGACCTCTCCTTCGGTGACTTCGGCTCGCCGTTCGTCCAGGGCATCGTCAACTACGCCGACAAGCGGCTCGACGCCAGCCTGCTCCTGTGGAAGACCGGACAGAATGTGCTCCGGGTTGAGGCGTTGCTGCCCCTCGACCTGGCGCTCAAGTCGGTCCGTCGCCGCCAGGTGGACGGACCCCTGACGGTGCGGGCCATCGCCGACAGCACCGACCTCACGGTGGTGGAGGCCTTCACTCGCAACCTCCGGCGGGTCCGCGGCACGCTCCGGGCGGATGTCGAGGTTGGCGGCACCTGGCAGGCACCCCGCCTCGCGGGCTTCGTGGAGCTGCGCGATGCCTCGGCTCAGGTGCCCGGCCTCGGGGTGCAGTATGACCATGTCAGCCTCGGGGCCCGGCTCTCGGGAGACTCGATCGCGATCGACTCCCTCTCTGTCCACAGCGGCGAGGGCAGCCTTCGGGCGACCGGCGGGCTCCGGCTGGAGCAGCTCACCCGGCCGGTATTCGACCTCACGCTCCGGGCTCGCCGCTTCCGCACTATCGACGTGCGCCGGTTCCTCACCCTCGATGCCAGCGGCAGCGTGGTGCTCACCGGACCGGTGCTGCAGCCCCGGCTCACCGGCCGGGTCACCGCCGACGCCGGGACGCTCCACTTCGCGGACCTGATCACCAAGCGGATCGTGGACCTGGAGAACCCTGGCGACTCGGGCCTCATCGACCTGAATCTGGTCCGTACCGAGCGGCTGGGCGCCAACTTCCAGAACCGGTTCCTGGATTCTCTGACTATCGACACCCTGCGGCTGGAAATGGGTGAGAGCTTCTGGCTCCGGTCGAACGAGGCCAACATCCAACTGGACGGCAGTCTCACCGTCAACAAGGTGCGCAGCCAGTACCGGTATGACGGGACTCTCAATGCCGTGCGGGGGAACTATTCCCTGCGGATCGGCGGGTTCGTCACCAAGGATTTCACCGTGGAGCGCGGCACAGTCCGGTATTTCGGCACCCCGGACCTGAACGCCGACCTGGACATCGAGGCGAAGCACGTGGTGACCGCGGCCGAAACCGGGGAGGAAATCCCGGTGATCGCCCGGATCACCGGGACCATGCTGCAGCCGAAGCTGGAGCTGCAGACCGCCGCGACTGCGAACCGGCCGGCGCTGTCACAGACCGAGCTGGTGAGTTACCTGATGTTCGGACGGCCGACGTTCAGCCTGCAGGGCCAGAGCGGGCAAGGCAGCCAGTACGCCGCGGTGCAGGCCGGTCTCTCCTATCTCTCCAGCGCGCTCTCGAGTGAAATCCAGCGCTCGTTGATCAGCGATCTTGGGGTTCCGATCGACTACCTTGACATCCGCACCGGCGGGGCCGGCGCCGGTCTATCCGGCCAGAGCGGCTCGGCCCAGGTTGCCACCGTCGCGGCCGGCTGGCAGATCGGACGGCGGTGGTTCGTGACTCTGGTGGCGGATCTCTGCACCAACACCCAGCGATTCTATCCCAACGCCGAGTTCCGGATGTCCCGGCAGATCCGGCTCAAGACCAGCGTCGAGCCCGCGTACTCCTGTCAGGTGGCCCTCAACCAGCCGGCGTTGTCGGTGAACAAGTACCAGGTCGGTCTCGACCTGCTGTGGGATCGGGAGTACTGAGCGTGACACGCACCGTCCTCATCGCCAACCCCGCCGCGGCCCGGACCGATATGCTGGCGGCTCAGGCCGTGGCCGAGACCTTCCGCCGCGGGGGCTGGACGGTGGAGCTGCGCGCCACGGGAGGACCAGGCGATGCGCGCCGGTTCGCCGAGGAAGCTGTGGCCGACGGGGTGGACGTGGTGAGCGTGTTCGGCGGCGACGGTACCACCATGCAGGCCGCCGCGGCGCTGGTCGGCACCAGCACATCGCTGGGCGTGATTCCCGGCGGCACCGGCAACCTGCTGGCCGGCAACCTCCGTATCCCCACCCACCCGGTGCGCGCCGCGCGGGCGCTCCTCGGCGGCCGGCCCCAGTTGCTCGATCTCGGCCGGATCCAGCGGGCCGACGGCGAGCACTTCTTCGCAGTGGCCTGTGGCGCCGGCTACGACGCGCGGGTCATGGCCGAGACCAGCGCCGCGGACAAGCATCGCTGGCGTTTCGCAGCGTACGTCGCCACCACGCTCCGCCTGATGCCCGAGATCAGGAGCATCGACCACGTCCGCGGCGCTGGCCGCGCTGGTCCTGGTGGCCAACTGTGGCGAGGTCATTCCCCCCTGGGTGAAGCTCCGGAGCGGGATCGCTCCAGACGATGGACTGCTGGACCTGGTGATCATCCGGGCCGACAGCTTCACCGAGAGCGTGCGGGCGGTGTGGGAGCTGCTGCGAGAGGGCGGCAGCCGCGCCGTGGGTCCTGGTCGGGTGGCCTACGCCCGCGGCCGCGTCATCACGGTGGAGGCCTCGACCCCCCAGCCGGTCCAGCTCGACGGCGAGCCCCACGGGTTCACGCCGTTCACCGCCGAAGTGGTGCCTGGCGCCATCCAGGTACTCCGGCCCGGCCCGGCATGAGCTCCTCCCACGTCAGTGCCCTTGGCCGGGTCGCCCACCTGCTGGCCGATACCGAGGATACCGCCGGAACCGTGCGCGCGGTGGCCGAGGAGGGAATCCGGGTGTTCGGGGCGCAGCGCGCAGGGGTGTTCCTCCTCTCCGAGGGCGAGGGGGAGGTGGAGAACGTGGTCGCAATCGGCCTTTCCAGCGCGTACGTCGACGCGGTGCGGGCACGCTTCCGCGAAGCCCACGCCGCGAGCACCGTGCTCAGGGGCGAGGCCTATTTCATTCGCGATGCGCGGGAGGATGTGACCAGCCCCATTCACGCCGCGGTCCGGGGCGAAGGCTTCGCCGCAGTGGCGGCGCTTCCGCTCGCGTACGGCGGGCGGGTGATCGGCTGGCTGGCCTTCTATCACGACGAGCCTCACGACTACCTCCCCGACGAGCGCACCTTGGCCGGCGCCTTTGCCGACCAGGCGGCCCTCGCGATCGGCATGCGTCGGCTGCTCGACATGGTGGTTCGGATCAAGCGGGAGTGGCAGTCCGCCTTCGATGGCACTGGCAACGGCCTGGCGCTGGTGGACTCCGCGGGCCGGATCGAGCGGGCCAACCGCTTCCTCGCCGACCTGGGCGGCGTGCCGGTCACCGAGCTGCCGGGATCGGGGCTCGAGTCCCTGTTCGTGGACTGGCCGCGAGGCGAGGCGGATCCCCTGCGCCAGGCCGGCGGGAGGGGCCAGCGGGTGAGCCTCTTCCTCGATTCGCGGCGCGGGCAGCACGTGGTGCTGACGGCGACGCCGCGGCCCGGCGGCGGGTTCGTGGTGGCGGTGGACGACCTCACACATTACATCCGGCTGGAAAGCCGGTACAGCCGCCTGGTGGAAACGGCCCACGACGCCATCATGCTGGCCGGGCCCGACGGGCGGGTGGTCTTCGCCAACCCCGCCGCCGCCGAGCTGTTTGGTGCGCCAGCCGGCCAACTGGTAGGCGCCGGCCTGTCGGCCCTGCTGCCGGACGAACGGAGCGAGTCCGCGGCGGACGCAAACCGCACCGGCGCCCGGCGGTACGAGGCGCTCATCCGCCGTCCCGCCGGCATGCGCATCGCCGACGTGTCGGTCTCCCCGCTCGAGGAGCGCGGTCATCCGGCCGGTCTGGTGGCGGTCGCGCGCGACGTGACCCGCGAGCGGCTGGCCGCAGAGGCACTGCGGCGCTCGGAGCGGCGCTTCCGGGCCCTCTTCAATCGCGCTCCGCTTGCGATCTTCACCCTGGACAAGGATGGGGCCTTCCTGGGCGCCAACCGGGCGGCGTTCCGCCTGGCCGGAGTGACCTCGCCCGAACCTGCCGGGCGGCTGCAGGATTTCGTCATTCCGGCCGACTGGCCGAGGGTGGAGGCGGAGCTCGCGCGCAGCCTGCAGGGCGAGGCGCGCGACTTCCTGTTCCAGTTCCGCCGTCTGGGTGGCGGCGTGCGCCTGGCCGCGGCGGTCACCGTGCCGGTGGAAGAGCACGGGGGGCGGCACGCCGTGCTGGCCATCGCCCGCGACGTGACCGACGAGGTGGAGCTGCGCGAGCGGCTCACTCACTCCGAGAAGATGGCCGCGCTCGGCGCACTGGTCTCCGGCACCGCCCACGAGCTGAACAACCCCCTCGCGGGCATCGCTGCGATGGCGCAGGCGCTGCTCCTCGACCGCGGAGTCCCCTCCGACATCTCCCAGGCGCTCGAGACCATCCGCCGGGAGGCGATGCGGGCCGCCCGAATCGTGACCGATCTGCTCACGTTCGCCCGGCTCCGGCCGCTGGAGCGGCGCGAGGTCAATCTCAATCAGCTGGTGCGCGACACCTTCGCCGCCACCCCTGGCCTCGCGGCCCACGGCGTGGTGTGGACCCTGGGGCTCGATCCCACGCTCCCCACAGTGGTTGCCGATCCCGATCAGGTGCGCCAGGTCATTACCAACCTGCTGGTCAACGCCACCCAGGCGATGGCCGAGGCGGAGCGGCGGGACGGGCTGGTGCGGACCTGGTCCAACGCCGACTGGATCGGTCTGGAGGTACTCGACACCGGTCCTGGGATTGCGCCCGATGTACTGACCCGCATCTTCGAACCATTCTTCACCACCAGGGCGCACCGCCAGGGGACCGGCCTGGGCCTCTCCATCTCCCACGGGATCATCCGCGCTCACGGAGGGGAGATTCGTGGTGAGAATCGACCGGAGGGCGGGGCCCGGTTCACCTTCCAGCTGCCGCGGGACCCCACCCGGATCGCGAGGACCAGCGATGCCTGATTCCGTGCTGCTGATCGACGACGACGTCAACATTCTCCGGGCGGTAGGCACCGTCTTCGAGCGGGCGGGCTACGAGGTAGCCCGCGAGCTCGATGCCGAGGCGGGGCTCGCGGCCTACGACCGCTTGCGCCCGGAAGTGGTGGTGCTGGACCTCCACCTCCCGGGCATGGATGGGCTCCAGGCGCTGGCGCGGTTCAAGGAACGGAATGCCGCCGTCATCCTTCTCACCGGCCACGGCGATGTGGCCACCGCGGTGCAGGCCATGCAGCTGGGCGCCGAGAACTTCCTCACCAAGCCGATGGACCTCGAGCACCTGGTGGCCGCGGTCGCGCGGGTGGCGGACAAAGTGCGCCTCAAGCGGCTCAACGAGCTGCTGCTGCTGCGGATGGCACCAGGGGAGGCGGGGCTCGAGTCCCTGGGCGAATCCCCCGCCATGCGCGAGCTGATCAAGCAGGCGGGATTGGTCGCGCTGGCCGAGCGGACCCCAGTCCTGCTCAAGGGCGAGAGCGGTGTGGGGAAGGGGTGGCTGGCGCGCTTGCTGCACCAGCTGAGCCCGCGCGCCGCGGGTCCCTTCGTGGAGGTGAGTGGATACGGCCAGACCGCGGCCGCCCTGGACGCCGATCTCTTCGGCCTGGAGCGCGCCACCGAACAGGAAGGGCGGGAACGGCGGCCGGGCATGGTGGAGATCGCTGCCGGCGGCACCCTGTTCATCGAGGAGGTCGCCGATCTCCCGGCGGAGATCCAGCCGCGCCTGCTGCGGTTGCTCGAGACCCGGACCTTCCGGCGGGTAGGCGGCACCAAGGAGCTCACCAGCGACGTGCGCGTCATTGCGGCCACGGCGCGGGATCTCGGCGCGCTGGTCGACGCCGGCAGCTTCCGGGAGGATCTGGCCTACCGGCTCAACGTCACCCCGCTCACCCTGCCGCCGCTGCGCGACCGGGCCCGTGAGGCCCGGTTGTCGGTGCTGCTGTCGCTGGTCAACGACCTGCAGCGCCATGTCTCCGGCGCGCCGGCGGCCGTGGGGCCGGAGGCGCTCGAGCGCCTGCTGGCTCATTCCTGGCCGGGCAACGTCCGGGAAATGCGCAATGTGCTCGAGCGGGCGTTGATCCTGGCGCGAGGGCAGGCCGTGGTCGGGATAGAGCATCTTCCCGGTGAATTCCGCGCCCGGCCCGGGCCCGGCGACCGTCGCCATACGCCCATGACCCTCGATGAGCTGGAACGAGCCCACATCGAGCGGACCCTGCGGCACCATGCCGGCAACCGGACCCGCGCGGCGCAGGAGCTGGGCATCTCCCGGGCGACGTT
>Ga0326730_1000456_pt1 | contig 10755 bp, 6 predicted proteins | sample MHFSIPfraction_3_FD_207740 | JGI IMG/M metagenome (GOLD analysis project Ga0326730, IMG submission 207740) | Lab enriched peat soil microbial communities from Michigan Hollow, Ithaca, NY, United States - MHF7AN SIP fraction | ecosystem: Environmental > Terrestrial > Soil > Wetlands > Peat...
GATTGCCTGGGGGGTGGTGCCGGTGAAGGGGGGCCGACCGGTCAGCATCTCGTAGCCGAGCAGTCCCACCGCGTACAGATCGGTGCGGCCGTCCACTTCCGTCTGACCCGCGGCCTGCTCCGGCGCCATGTACGCGGGAGTGCCGACGGCCACACCGAGAGTCGTCAGCACCTGGAGGTCCCTCCGGCCGTCCGGGCCGTCGGGACGATTGCCTTCGGCAATCGCCTTGGCCACGCCGAAGTCCACCACCAGCGCGTGTCGCCCGGAGAGCATGATGTTCTCCGGCTTGATGTCGCGATGGACGATCCCCTGCCGGTGCGCGTAGGCCAGGGCGTCGAGCACATCCTGCAGGATGCGGACGGTGTCGGCGGGCGACAGCCTGCCCTCGCGGGTCAGGCGGCGCCGGAGACTCTCGCCGTCCACGTACGGCATCGCGTAGTAGAGGAGAGGGGCCGGCCCTCCCGGTCCCTCGGCGGACGCCGCTTCCCCCGAGTCGATCAGCGTCAGGATGTGCGGATGCTGCAGCTGGGCGGCGATGCGGATTTCCCGCAGAAAGCGCTCCGGGCCGAGCGCGGCGGAGAGCGCTGGATGCAGCACCTTGAGCGCGACCGGGCGGTCGTGCTTGAGGTCCTGCGCCAGGAAGACGGTCGCCATGCCGCCTCGCCCGAGCTCCCGCTCGATGCGGTGACGGTCGGCAAGGGCGGCCTGAAGTTGGGATAAGAGATCGGACAATCTGGGCTTCGGTGAGGAGCGACTCGAAGATTAGCCGGGTCGGATCGATTGGCTAGAGCAGTTGCGGCGGCAGGCCGGGGCAGGTTCTTCGTGAAGCGCTCGAGCAGGTGAGCGAGTCAGGCATCGCCAGGTCGAGCCGCCCCTCGGTCAACCTCGGCAAAGGCGTGGACGACCTGCCGGGCTGTGCTGCAAGTCGCTGGTAGTCAACGGGTTGTGAACGGTGGTGTCGGAGCGCGTCCGCTCTACTCAACCCAGATTCATCCTGCCGAGCAGGGCCTTGAACCTGGGATGCGATCGCAGGGTCGCGAACAAGAACGAGCCTTTGATTCCGTAGATGCCGCCCGCCCGCTCCTCGTACGCCTGTTCCAGATAGTCCATCGCCCGGTCCGGCTCATCCAGGCCGGTGTAGACATACGCCAGATGATAGGGAGACACATATCGTTCCCGCGACATCTCCTCGAGCTGCCGCAGCACCTCTCGGGCCTCATCGATCCCGCCGGACATCGCGCGGGCCTGCCCCAGCTGGGCCAGGTACAGGGTATTCCCGGGGTTGAGCCTGACGGCGTGCTCCAGGTTGGCCAGCCCCTGATTCACATCGCCGGTCTTGAGGTACGCCCATCCCAGCGTCGAGCGTCCCCTGGCGTACTCCGGTTCGAACTCGATCGTCCGCAACGCCGCCTGCAGCGCCTCCTCGTTGCGACCCGCCCTGAGGAGCATGGAGGCGACATCCGACCGGTGCGTCAGCGGATCGAGCTCCTGTGCCCGTTTCACCAGGGCCACGGCCTCATCGTACCGCTCGAGCGCGGAACAGAGCCAGCCATAGTGATCGTAGATGTCCGCGCCGCCCGGGCTCAGCTCGAGCGCGACCTTGAACTCCTGCTCGGCGCCAGCCCAGTCGAAGTCGTGCAGGAACTTGAGCAACGCCATCACCGAGTGCGCCTCTCCCAGCTCGTTGTCGAGCTCGAGCGCCCGGGTGACCGCCGCCCTGGCGTGGTGGTAGGCCAGCTCCGGTTTGAGGCTACCGCCACCCTGGCCCACCGCGACCTCGGCATAGGCCAGGGCCACCGCCGCGTGCGCGAGGGCGTAGCCCGGATCGGCCGCGATCGCCTGCCGGAAGTACTCGATGCCCTTGAAGATGCTCTCTTCGGTATAGCGGCCGTAGCTGTGCCGCCCCTGCAGGTAGGCCTGGTAGGCCTGGAGGTTGGCGGTGGGCTCACGCCGGATCCGGGCCCGCTCCTGCGGTAACAGCTCCGCTTCGAGCGCCGATGCGATGTGCAGGGCGACATCCATCTGGATCGCGAAGATATCGGTGAGCTGGCGGTCGTAGGTCTCGGACCAGAGGTGCCGGTCGGCCTCCGCGTCGATGAGCTGGGCGACGATCCGTACCCGGTCGCCGACCCGTCGCACGCTCCCCTCCAGGAGGCTCGCCACACCCAGCGTCGCCCCGATCTCCCGCAGGCCCTGCTCCCGCGTCCTGAACCGCATCGCCGAGGTCCGCGAGATGACCTTCAGCGAACGGACCTTCGACAGCTGGGCGATGACGTCCTCGGTGATCCCGTCCGCGAAGAACTCGTTGGCCGGGTCCGGACTCAAGTTGAGAAACGGGAGAACGGCGACGGACGGCGTCGCCGGCTGACTGCTGGCCGGGCGGCTCAGGGCCTCCACGAAGCGGGCGCACGAGGCGAACCGATCCTCCGGAGCCCTGGCCAGCGCCTTCTGGAGGGTCCGCTCCACCGCGGGCGGAACGGCGGGCCGAATCCGGCGGACTGCGGGAGCGGGATTGCCGAGCCGCCTGGCGATCATTGCCAGCGTGGTCGTTCCGCTGTACGGCGGCTCCCCGGCCAGCATCTCGTAGAGGACACAGGCCAGGGCGTAGAGATCGCTCCGGCCGTCGAGGTCCGACTCTCCGAGAGACTGCTCGGGGCTCATGTACGAGGGAGTGCCGATGGCCAGCCCGGTCTGGGTGAGCTGCTCGACCCCCGCCGTGCTCACCGCCCGGGCGATGCCGAAATCCGCCACGACGGCGTGCCCCTGTTCCAGCAGAATGTTCTCCGGCTTGATGTCACGATGGATGATACCTCGCCCGTGCGCGTACCCCAGCGCGTCGGCCACCTCCCGGGTGATCCGCAGGGCATCCTCGATGGGGAGCTGGGTCTCGCGGGCCAGCCGGCCGCGGAGCGACTCGCCCTCGACGAACGGCATGACGTAGAACAGCGACCCGAGCGCTTCGCCGGAGTCGTACAGCGGCAGGATGTGGGGATGCCGGAGGTTCGCGGTGGTTGTGATCTCGCGGAGAAACCGCTCCGGACCAAGCACGGCGGCCAGCTCGGGCCGCAGGACCTTGACGGCCACCTGGCGGCTGTGCTTGAGGTCCTGTGCCAGGTACACCGTCGCCGAGCCGCCGCGGCCCAGCTCGCGCTCGAGGCGGTAGCGGTCGACCAGCGCCTCCCGGAGCAGGCGCGGAGGGGGTGGCAGGCTGGGCAGGGTCGGCGTCATGATCGGTAATCGAAAAACCGGCCGATCGGGTGCCACCGGACGATTGTGTGCCGGGCCGGCCCGCCCGTCAAAGGCGTGAGTGAGTTCGCGGTAATCGCTACAGGTCGCCGGCCTCCCAGCGATTAGGTTGCGACGAAAGCGGCTCGGCCCGTCCCACGATACAAACTTGTACCGAGTGAGTTTCGCTGGAGCGCCGGGAAGTGCCGCAGGCAGAGCGGCGCCAGACTCTCAGACGGCGGCTCCCTGGCGGCCGGTCGGCCCCGCTCCCGGGATGGCCTTCCCCCCCGGATCGGCGGTCCGTCGGCCCAGTTCCTCCCGCACCAGGGCGTTGAAGTCGATCTTGCCGAGCCGCGTGAGGGGCAGCTCGGCGCGAAACTCCACGTCTCGAGGACAGGCCCACTTGATGAGATGCTGGTGGCAATGCGCGATCAGCCGCGCGGCCAGGTCCGGTCCCGCACTTAGCGGATCCTTCAGGACCACGAACGCCTTGACCCGCTCCACCTGGGCCTCGTCTGGTACGCCGATGACACAGGCCTGGGTGACCGCGGAGTGCTGGCACAGAACACCCTCGACCTGTGCGGGATAGACGTTGAAGCCCGAGCTCTTGATCATCCGCTTCAGCCGGCAGGTGAAGTAGAAGAACCCCTCCTCATCCATCCGGCCCAGATCGCCGGTATGCAGCCATACCCGGCCATCCTGGTGGGTCCGCAGCGCCCCGGCCGTGGCCGCGGCGTCGTCCAGGTAGCCCAGCATCACCGCCGGGCCGGATACGCAGATCTCGCCTTCCGCGCCCGGCGGGAGCGGGTCGGTCCGGTCAGGGTGGCAGATGGTGGCCAGCATGTCGGGGAAGGGGACGCCGATACTGCCCTCGCGATAGTGGTCGAGCGGCGAGGCCATGATCGCGGTCACCGCTTCGGTGAGTCCGTAGCCCTCGAGCAGCTTGAGCCGGCCGCCGCTGTCGGCAATCAGCTGTTCGAAGTGTTCCTTGACCGCCCGGGGAAGCGTGTCTGCGCCGGCGAATGCGGCCCGCAGGCAGGAGAGATCCGCGCGCGCCATCAGCGGGTCCCGGGTCAGGGCATCGTACAGCGTCGGAACCCCGACCATGAGCGTAGGCCGGTGCCGCCGGATCAGCCGGGCGACGATCGGGGCGCTGAACATCGGCACCATGATGCTCTTGCAGCCGCTCAGCAGGGCGGCATTGATTCCCAGGCCTAGACCGGCCCCGTGGAAGAGCGGCAGGATCGCGAGGATGGCATCCCCTTCGTGCATGCCGACCCAGGTGGCGACCTGGAGTCCTTCACTGATCAGGTTCCGGCTGGAAAGCACGATGCCCTTCGGCGTCCCGGTAGTGCCGCCGGAGAAGATGATCGCCGCGGCGTCATCGGCGCCGACCTGGGCCGCCGGTGCCGTCGGGTGGCTCCCGGCCATGAGTTCCGACCACCAGCGAACACCGGGGTCGGGTGGCACTGCGGGGATCTTCCGGCCACGCGTCACCCAGTAGCCCAGCCGCTTGAGCGGGCCGAAGTCGTCACAGATTCGCGCCAGGATGAGAGTCTGGAGACCGGTCCGAGACCGGACTTCGGCGAACTTGGCGTAGAAGGCGTCGAGGATCAGCGCGATGCGCGCGTGACTCGCGTTCAGGTAAGACGCGATCTCCGTCGGTACCGCGAGCGGGTGGATCATCGCGGGGACCGCCCCAAGCTTGTTGGCGGCGTAGAACGCGATGACACCCTGGGGCGACGTCGGCATGGCGATCGCCAGCCGCTCACCCTGGCCGAGCCCCACTGCGTGGAGCGCGTCCGCACAGCGATCGATTCTCCGGCCGAACTCCCGGTACGACTCCGTATGACCGAGGAATTCCACCGCCGGCCACTCCGGGAGCCGGGCGGCCGTGGCCATGATGGCCTGGTACAGCGTGCCAGACGGATAGCGCAGCGATGACGGGACGTCGCCGTACCACTTGAGCCAGGGGCGAGTGTCCATTATGCACCCCCTTCGACAGAAGGCCCGCCGCTGCGACGATAACAGCGGCTGCCTGAAGGGGGGCTGAAAGCGGACTGAGACCTCCGAGCGACAACCAGTCTCTCCCTCGCGCCCTTCCGCCATTCTGTGGCGACGGTGCGCCGAAACTCCCACGGCTTCCCGCCGGCCGACTCGACATCACCGAGGAGTCTCACCCAGCAACTCCCCGAAGCTGCCCTCAGGGCACCTCTATGATCTGGTCCCTGCGCTCGATCAGCACCTCCGCCTGTCCCTTGTAGATCCTGATCCGTCCCCTGATGCCGACCCGCTTCCCAATCAGACCATCGAGCTTCTGGAGGGCAGGGTCGCGCGGCTCGAGTATGGCTCCGCTGAATGTCTGGTGCGGGTAATCGGCGCCGAAATTGAGGTAGAGATTCCCTGAGTCAGTTCGATGTACCGTGACCACCGTCCCAACCACCATCGCCTCCTCGCCCGCGTGCGCCGCCGCCTCCCGGTCCGAATACATCCCCGGGCCGAGTGAAGGCCCCGCCCGCGCGGGCTGGTAGCTCGCCAGGGCATCGTTCAGCACCTTCGCCAGACGAACCCCTGCCTTGATGATGGCCAGGTCGACGACCGGCAGGTTGGCATCCAGGTACGCCTCGTCGAGGTGCCGGTTGCGCGGGATCCGGTAGGCGTTCTCCGCGGCGACCCGGTGTCCCTCCATCGCCCAGTCAACCACCGAGCCCGTCTCAAAGGCGGTGAGATCCTGAGTCGCCATCTGCTGCCTCAGGCGGCCGAGGTAGGCCGCATCGTCCATCCCGGCGGCCTCGATCAGCTCTCCGTCCCACACCTTGTGCAGGTTGGTTCCCTTCCCGGCAAACTGGACCTGGGTCAGGTTGCCGCCCTTGTCTCCGTTGTCCGAGACATGCAATGGCTGGTGCAGGTCGGCTATCAGATGGATCAGGAACCGGAGGGCCTCGGCCCGCTCCACCGTCGACGCGGCCGGGTCCGCGAGAGTTCGGCGCTCGTTCTCGATTGCCGAGATGATGCACGACGCTCTGCAGTCCCGTGCCGAATCGTAGGCAGTCGCATTCAGCGGGATGTTCACAAAGTGCAGCGGGGAGGTGTCCGGGCGCCGGCCCCGGATCAGGTCGGCCCAGGCCGACGCGTCGGCCATGCTCTGCCCACCCAGGAGATCCCGAACCGCTGCCGCCGCATGCGGCGTGAGCCGGGTCTCGGCGATTCGAGCGACCACCCGGTGGCCAAGCTCGAACCAGCGCGCGTTGGCACCCCGGGAGGGAATTGCCCCGCCGAACAGGGTGGCACAAGCAAGCAGGGTGGCGTACATGACATCGAACCTCGAGCCGAGTCGACCGGGTCCAACCGGCACCGCGTCCCTGAGAAGGCCGCCATAACACCGTTGGGGAGAACCACTTGACTGGAGTTCCACCACGCTTGATCGGTGCCTGAGGGGTGCGGCCTAGCTTCGGTTCAGATCCCTCACCCATACCACAGCCTGGAGGAAGCCATGTCGAAGAAGTCGCTGTTGGTTCTCGCGCTGGTCCTGGTCGCCGCCTGTTCCGAGCCTTCACTGGGTCCGGCGTCCGGCAGCAGCGGGGGGGACACTCGGCAGGTACCCCCTCGTGAGGTACCCCCTCGTCAGCCCTGCCAGCAGCCGGGGGATGCCGGGTCGGCATCCCATTCCCTGAGCCGCCAGGCCGCCGCGCAAGAGACGCAGTGCGGCCCTATCCTGTAGACTCACCATCCAGGCGGTTCCGGAGCGCGAGCCAGGCCGTGCGGCTCTGCTCCGGGACCGACCCGGCTGGACCGGCAATGAGTTTCACAACCCGCCGCGCCCCATGCCGGTCTCCCTGATCCAGCAAGGCCTCACCCAGCTCGATCGCCTCGGCGGCGAGCGCCTCGGGTTGCCCCAACCGGGCCAGCAGCTCGAGCCGAGATAGCCGGGAGCTGGCATCGCCGCGCAATGCGAGCAGCTCCGCCGCGCGCCGGCGGACCTCGCGCCGGCGCCCCGGGGTGAGCCCGATGTTCTCCAGGACGGTGGCGATGACCGCGCCCGGAAAGCCGTAGCCCTCCTCGGTCGCCGCGATCAGCTGCAACCGCTCCGGCATGGCAAGGCGCTCCGCCAGCTCCAACTCGGAGAGTCCGGTCACGGCGGCCAGCAGCGGCACATCGACCCTGGTTCCGAGGCTGGCTGCGACGGCGAGGGTCTCGCGACTCGCCGGCTCCAGCCGCGCCACCTGCGCCAGCACCGCGCTCTGGATCAGCTGGGGAACATCCCACGGGAGGGGGGCATCCAGAGTCTCGGTCGGCACCGGCCACGCTACCGCGCGTTCCTGCAGGTCCGCGACGTCGGCCAGGGCGCGGAGCAGGGTCACCACGAGAAAGGGATTGCCTGACGTCTCATGCACGAGGCGCCGGACCAGCCGATCCCGGGCCGCACCCTCCACCCAGGGCGCGAGCTGCTCGACCAGCGCCGCAACCTCTGGCTGCCCGAGAGGTCCGAGGCACACGGTCGTACCGGGGAGACCGCGTCCCGTCTCCGCCTCCAGTCGCAACAGCTCAGGCGCACTGTCCGGGTCGTTCGGGGCCGCCGAGAGGGCGACTGCCACGCGATTGTCTGCCAGGCGTTCCAGGGCGGCCTGCAGCACTCCCAGCGAAGTGCCGTCTGCGAAGTGGGCGTCATCGAGGAGCAGAAGGAGCGGCGCATCCTCCGCCGTGGCCTCCAGCGCCTCAGCCAGCGAGTAGGCGAGCTCCCCGTCGTCCGCCGGTGCCTGCGGCGGGAATCGCTCGCTCAGCTCGGGCACCGCACTCGCGAGTCTGCGAAGATGAGCCGGGTCGACGCCCAGCAGTCCGGGAGCCTGGAGCAGGCCACCACGAAACAGCCCGCGCAGCGCGCTCCTGGGCCTTCCCTGATCGCTAGGCAACGCCCTCGCGCTGGCGACGGTGATGCCGGCCAGCGTCGCGCGACGCTCCAGCTCCTGGAGCATCCGGGTCTTGCCCTGGCCCCCCTCGCCCAGCACGATGAGCACTCGTGCCGGAGTGAGGCCGGGAAGGGGGAGACGCTCGCTGAGGGCAGCCAGTGCCGCCGCCCTGCCCACCAGTCCCGGCACCGCCACCGCCGGGCCTGACCCCGCCGACACCCGACCCGACCGGATGCGGTCCGCCAGCCCGGCGAGCGCCGGACTGGGCTCCTCACTGAACTCCGCCAGACGCTGGCGGTAGTCTCGCAGCTCGGCGAGCGCCCCTCCCTGATCACCTTCCAGGGCCAGCGCCTCCATCAGCACCCGAACCGCCCCCTCGTTCAATGGGTCTCGCCCTCTTGCCCCCCGCGCGACTGCCACCGCACGGGCCGGCGTCCCTCCGGCCAGCAGCCGCCTGGCCTGTTGGACCAGCAGGGATACCGCGGTGTCACGCCGACGTCGCCGTTCGCTTTCCACCCACTCGTCGAACGGCTGGGAGCCCTCCAGGGTGAAGGCCTCGAGGAATTCACCCTTCGTGTCCCCCTCCTGCTCCCAGGCATCGACGCTGAGGTCCTCGCTCGACAGCGTGACCGTTTCTCCCTCGGTGACCAGGCGGCCGGGGCCAAGGCAGGTCCGGAGCCGGTGCAGAGCCTCGTTCAGCGAGTGTCTCGCCCGGTCACCGGATCGCTCCGGCCAGAGCATGGCCATGAGGTGGGCGCGCGACCGGCTGAGGCCGGGCGAAAGCGCGAGGTAGATGAGGAGGGCAAAGTGCTTGCGCCACAGGACCTCCACCGGGGCAGGGGCACCGTCAACCCGCGCGGCCGGTGGGCCGATGGCAATGAGCTGAAGGGGCGGCGGGCTGGGCACAGGGTCTCCGGTATTTCCGCTCGCTCCGCGCAATCTCGATGACGTGGAATGTCTGTAAGTAAGGTTGAGCCGCGCCGGATGGCCAGAGCGAGCCCGCCGGGCCCCTCCAGTGCCAGCCGCGAACCCGGCGCTCGTCAGGCAGGGATGCCGCGCTCAGGGCAACCCGCCACCTCCCGCAGCCGCTCCAGCAGCCGAACCATCGCCCAGGTGTCCCGCTCGCAGTAGGCCAGCAGGTCGCGGCGCAGCTGGTCGCGGTCGCGGACCTTGTGCGCCACGAACAGGAGCCGGGCAATCTCGACGCTCGCCACCTGGCCGTCCACGATCGCCAGGTCGTCATACGTCAGATCCGGCACCATGGGGTTGAGCACCTGCTTGATGCTGAAGCTCCCCGCAAAGCGCGGATGGTAGACGTGATGCTGAATCACCGGAAGCAGGTCCACCAGCTTGCACTCGAGCGCGCCGAGATCGGCGGCAAGGTGCGGCAGCCACTGCGCGAGCTCCCGGATCCTGGTTCGCTCGAATGAGCTGTACATCACGATGCGTTCCGCATCCCGTGTCGCCTCGAGCAGTCGAAGCGCCAGCTCCTCCCGCGGGTCGTAGGGGCCTTCGGCCAGATAGGCCTGGTGGCGGTAGCCTCCCGAGGCTCCAGCCTCCTGCTCGTGGTAGCTGAACTGCACCACGACCTGCCGCCACGGCCCAACGTCGGTCCACACCGGAATGGCCCGGCCAATCGTCTCGAAGTCCAGGAATCCCAGTCGTCCGTCGAATGCCTGCAGCGCCTTGCGGAGCCCCGGCTCCACGATCATCTCGCCGGTCCGCAGCGCCTTGCGCTGGCGCTGCTGAATTTCGGAAAACCCGAAACTCTCCGGTACGTCCAGCACCTGGGTGATGCCCCGCAGCACCAGGCCCCATTTCTGGGTCTTGTAGGCGCGATACAGGGTCCACACGTGATTCTCGTCGGTCGGAAAGCAGCGATCCCAGAAGGGACACACGCGATCGATCATCCAGCAGTGGCTGCCCACCGGCACCGCGGGTTCGGCGCCGGCCAGGGCCGCCAGCTGCTCCTCGATCATCCCCGGAATCCGCGGCTGAAATGCCTCGACTTCCGCCGTCACATCGGTCCGCTCGAACAACTCTCCCCGGTCGGGATGCCGGAAGTCGGTATTCAGATGCATCAGCTCCGCGCGGCGGACGTCGATACCAGCCCTTCGAGCCACCCAGGTCTGGATGGCGATGTCGGGGATATGCTCGTCCTTGATCTTGGTCGACGACTTGACCTCGATGAGGGTGAACCCCTCGGCGCCCCGCTCGAGCACGTCGATCGCCGCGTACACCCGGTCCTCCACGAAGGTGGCCTCGAATACCGCGGGGGCGCCCGCCTCCAGCGCCCGCCGGGTGGCCTCGACCCGGTCCGGATGGTCGTGCGGCAGGTCGATCAGCACACCACCCGGAAACGCCGTCCGGGCCAGGGCGCCAACCTCGGCGCCCTGGTCGAACCGGTCCTGCAGCACGATGTCGACCAAGAGCTCCGGGGCGTCTTTCTGGTGCACCCGGAGCCAGAGCTGCTTATGGCATTGCCAGCCGGCCACGAACCGCGACTTCGACAGGTTGGGAGGCATGGTCGGAATGTACGATGAAAGGCCGGCGCAACGGCGCCGGCCTTTGGTCCTGCTGGACCCTTCTCCGCGAACTCTGGTCGTTCTCCTGATGGGCCCGG
>Ga0326730_1000457_pt1 | contig 10750 bp, 10 predicted proteins | sample MHFSIPfraction_3_FD_207740 | JGI IMG/M metagenome (GOLD analysis project Ga0326730, IMG submission 207740) | Lab enriched peat soil microbial communities from Michigan Hollow, Ithaca, NY, United States - MHF7AN SIP fraction | ecosystem: Environmental > Terrestrial > Soil > Wetlands > Peat...
CCGGCTGGGGGCACTCGACTCCCGAGCAGGCGATCGATCTGGCCCGGGATGCAGGATGCCGTCGGCTGGTGCTGTTCCATCACGAGCCGGAACACGACGACGCCGCGATCGATGCCCTGCTGCTGGGCGCCCGGAGCAACGCGGCGGTGCACGCGCCAGGGCTCGCGGTGGATGCTGCCATGGAAGGCATGGCGCTGACTCTCTGACAAGGTGGACCCTATGCGACGCCGTACCCTGTTCTTTGCCCTGACTCTGGCCGCGGTGGCCACCCTGCCCCCCGCTTTGCGGGCCCAGGATACCCGGCCCGGCATCGCCGTCATGCCGTTCACCAATGGGGGGTCCTACGGCCAGGACAAGCAGGACTTCCAGGCGCTGGAGAAGGGTCTGGCCGGCATGCTCATCAGTGAGCTGAGTCAGAATCCCGCCGCGCGTCTAGTGGACCGCGAGGGCGTCCAGAAGATCATCGACGAGCAGAACCTCGCCAAGGATGGGCGGGTGGACGCGGCCACCGCGGCCAAGATTGGCAAGCTGGTGGGTGCGCGGTACATGGTCATGGGCACCTTCACCGACTTTTACGGCAAGTTCCGGATCGACGCCCGCTTGGTCGACGTGGAGACCAGCGAGATCCTCAAGGTGGTTCGGGGCGATCCGAAGCTCGAGAAGCGTGAAGAAGTGTTCCATCTGCTCCAGTCGGTGGCCGAGAAGCTGATGGCCGAGACCAAGCTGCCGCCGCTGACCCAGGAACAGGCCAAGGCGGTCAAGGCGCGCAACGTTCCCACGGAGGCGCTGTCCTACTACAGTCGGGCGCTGCTGTACCAGGACCAGGGCGACAAGGGCAAGGCGGCCGACTACTTCAAGAAGGCGCTGGCGGTCTTCCCGGAGTACTCCGAGGCCGCGGAAGGGTTGAAGAAGGTCAACCCCGCCTGAGCCGGTGCTCGGGCCGCTGATCGCCGTCGGACGCGGCACAGCGCGCTGGCTCGCCCGGGTGGGCGCGCTGGCGCGCTTCGCCTTTGAGGCCCTGGCGTCGCTGCCCACCCTGCCGGGGGCGGGCCGCCGGGTCGCCGCCCGGGTGCTGCTCAACCAGCTCCGCTTCACGGCGCTCCAGTCGGTGGGTCTCATCGTGCTGCTATCCGGGGTACTCAGCTACCTCACCATTTCCGCCACCATTACCCAGCTTTCCCGGGTGGGGGCCTCCGAGCTCATCGGCGAGCTGATGGTGGTGGTGATCGTGCGCGAGCTGGGCCCCCTGCTGACGGCGCTCGCGGTGGTGAGCCGGAGCGGCACCGCCATTACGGCCGAGTTGGCGACCAACACCGTGCTGGGCGAGGTCCGGGCCCTGGAGGGGCTGGGAATCGACCCCTACCACTATCTGGTGCTGCCTCGCCTCTTCGGCTGTGTAGTCTCGGTCTGCATCCTCATCGTGCTGTTCGACGTCATCTCGGTCTTCGGCGGGTACCTCGCGGCCGTCGCCTACGGCGGCATGAGCGGCGCGCGCTACCTGGGTATCGTGCTCTCGAACCTCACCACCCAGGACGTGGTGTTGACGGTGGTGAAGGGCCTGGTCTTCGGCACCGTGATCGGGGTCATTCCGAGCTACGAGGGTCTCTCCGTGCGGCAAGGGCCGACCGAGATCCCCCAGGCGGTGATTCGCGGGACGGTCGGCTCGATCGTGGTGATCTTCCTGTTCGCCGCCCTCATCGTGGGCGCGCTCCAATGATCGCGCCGCTGGTGTTCGAGAACGTCCCCCTCGGGAGGATTCGCCGCACGACGATCGGCGGCCCGGCCCATCTGCCGGTGGACGTGGACGCAGCCTTCTCGCTGGAGGTGCAGGCCCATCACACCGTGGTGGTTGTCGGGGACGAGACCAGCGGAGTCAACCTGCTGGGCGGCCTGGTGCTGGCCCTGGACCGGGTGCCCGAGGGGCGGGTCCTGGTGCTGGGAACCGAGGTCGCCGCCCTGGCCCGGCTCGCCCAACTCGCCTTCCGCCGGAAGCTCGGGTACCTTCCCGCCGGCGATGGTCTGTTGCAGAATCTCTCTCTGCGCGACAACATCCGGCTCCCGCTCCGCTTCGGGAGCGACTACCGCCCCAAGGACATCGAGGGACGCGTGGACGTGATCGTGGCCCAGTTACGCCTGACCCGCGTGGCGGACCGCCGTCCGGCCCAGACCAACGCCGAGGACCGCCGGCGCGCGGCGCTCGGCCGGGCCTTGGCCTTCGATCCGGATCTGGTGATCCTCGAGGAGCCGTTCGACGGCCTGACCGAACGGGCCGCCGCCGAACTGCTGGAGCTCGCCCGGGGAGGCGAAGTCTCCGAGGGAGGCAGACGCACCGTGTTCATCACCGGACAGGACCTGCCCGCTCTGCTCCGCCGCCGGGTGGACCGCCAGGTGCGGATCCGGCGGGGACGGATAGAGGTCCCGGCATGAGCCTCCGACCCCGCACCGCCGACGCGTTGATCGGCGCGCTGGTCCTCGGGACCATCATTGTGCTCACCGCCGCCCTGGTGGTGACCCGCGGCTGGACCGAGCGGCGGATCATCATGTACATGCTGAGTCCCTCGGTGCAGGACCTGAAGCAGGAAACGCCCGTCCTGCTGCAGGGCCTGGTGATCGGTGAGGTGAAGGACATCTCCCCCAAGGCCGACACCGGCGGCCGCATGGGTCCGCCGCAGTTCGTGGTGGCCCTGCGGCTTCGCGAGCGCTACGCCAATGGAGTACCCATCCGCCTGCCGCTGGGCACCCGGGCGGAGATCGCCTCGACCGGGCTCATCGGCAACGCCTCCATCTCGCTGGTGGTTCCGCTCAACGATATCCGCGCCGCGCTCCAGCCCGGCGACACGATCCGCGGGGAGCTGACCCAGGGCTGGACCGACGTTGTCAAGGAAGTCGCGGACACCTTGAGGACCCAGGTGTCGGGAATCCTCAAGGACACTCGCCGGCTGCTCGCCAGCCTCGACAAGACCGCCCAGTCGGCGGACCAGGAACTCAGCGCGACCGCCCCGGAGGTCCGGCGCACCCTCGCCAGCGCCCGGGCAGCGCTGGACCGGCTGGAGCCACTCCTGACCCAGGCCGGCACGACCCTGACACGCGCCGACAGCGGCCTGGGCCAGATGCAGGACTCCCTCGCCCTCCTGCTGGCCGACACCCGGCGCCTGATCAATCACGCCGACACTCTGGCCACCTCGGTCACCGATCTTACCGGCGAGCTCAGCCCCGACATCCGCCAGACCCTGCGGACGATGCGGGTGGTCAGCGCCAAGCTGGAGTACTTCATCGACCAGGTGAGCCGCCGGCCGCACCGGTTGCTCACCGGGGTGCGACAGATCTCCCGCGATTCGGTACTGGAGCAGCCAGTCCCGTGAAGTACCTGCTGTACCACCCGCCCACCTGGCCGCTCGGGGCAGTCGAGGCCGCATTGGCGGCGGAGCAGGTGGAGGCGCGGGTGGCGGGCTCCCCGGCGGACATTTCCGCGGCCGACCGGCCGGCGGTGTACCTGCTCGATGGGCCCGCCCGCCGCCAGGCGACGCTGCAGGAGCTGACCGCGCTCAGAGACGGCGGCGTGGCGGTTCTGGCTCTGGGCGAGCCGGGAGATGCGGATGTGCCCGCCGAGTTGCCTGCCGAGCTCTTGAGCGGCTTCCTCCCCGCGGGGGGAGGCCCTCGGCAGCTGCTGGTCGCGCTGCGCGCCGCCTTCCGGGTCTCTGCCGCGCAGCGCGAGCAGATCCGCACCCGCGCGGAAAGCGCGGCCCGGCTCAGCGAGCTCACCGAGCTGGCCGAGATAGGCGTACTGCTCACCACCGAGAAGAACCTCGAGACCCTGCTGGACCTGATCCTCACCCAGGCGCGGCGGGTGACCCAGTCCGACGCCGGCAGCCTGTATATCGCCGAGACCGACGCCAACGGGAATCGCCGGCTGTGCTTCAAGCTCAGCCAGAACTACAGCCGGCCCGACATCCCCTTCGTCGAGTTCAGCATCCCGATCGACCACGCCTCCCTGGCGGGCTATGCGGCGAGCGACGGCGCGCCGCTGGTCATCGAAGACGTGTACACCCTTCCGCCGGACGTCGAGTATTCGTTCAATCCGTCGTTCGACGAGCGCTACGGGTACCGCACCAAGAGCATGCTGGTCATCCCGATGCAGAATCACTACGGCGAAGTCATCGGCGTGCTCCAGCTCATCAACCGCAAACGCGATGTCTCCGCCCGTCTGCGCCGGCCGGAAGATGCCAGTCGCGAGATCATCGCCTATAGTCCCCATACCGTGAAGATCGTGAGCGCGCTGGCGTCCCAGGCGGCGGTCTCGATCGAGAACAGCCAGCTGTACGAGGCGATCGAGCGGCTGTTCGAGGGCTTCGTGAAGGCGGCCGTGCACGCCATCGAGCAGCGCGATCCGACTACCTCGGGCCATTCCGAGCGGGTGGCGCTGCGCACCGTGGCGCTGGCCGAGGCGATCGACCGCCTGCAGGACGGTCCCTTCCGCCAGATCAGCTTTTCACGGGAGCAGGTGCGGGAGCTGCGCTACGCCGGTCTGCTGCACGACTTCGGCAAGGTGGGAGTGCGGGAGCAGGTCCTGGTGAAAGCCAAGAAGCTCTACGAGGGAGAGCTGGCGCTCATCCGGCAGCGGCACGCGTTCATCCGGCGGAGCGCGGAGTGGGTGTTCGAGCGGGAGCGGGCGGAATTCCTGCTGCGAAGTGGCCGCGACGGGTACGAGGCGTTCCTGCGCGAAATCGCCGAGCAGAAGCGGGAATCACTGGAGACCGCCGACCGATTCCTGAAGGTGGTGCTGGCCTCCAATGAGCCCACCGTCCTAGCCGAGGGGGACTTTGCCCAGCTGGGAGAGTTCGCGTCCAGGGAGTATCTCGACATCGACGGCACGCCCCGCCCTTTCCTCAGCCAGCCGGAGCAGACGCACCTCTCCATCCGCAAGGGCAGCCTGGACGAGCGGGAACGGCTGGAGATCGAGAGTCATGTGAACCACACCTACGCCTTCCTCGAGCGGATTCCCTGGACCCGGGGCCTGGCGCGGGTCCCGGAGATCGCGCTGGGACACCACGAGAAGCTGGACGGCACCGGCTACCCGCGCCGGGTCCACGGGGATGCCATACCGCTGCAGACCCGGATGATGACCATCGCCGACATCTACGATGCCCTGACCGCCCAGGATCGTCCCTACAAGCGCGCCCTGCCGATGGATCGGGCACTCGACATCATGGTGGACGAGGTCGAGCGTGGCCAGCTGGACGCGGATCTCTTCCGGGTATTCGTGGAGGCGAGGGTGTTCGAGGAGCGGGCTGAAAAGCCGAGGGCGAGTATCGCAGTGAACCGGCCGTAGATGGGAGATGCGAGACGTGAGAAGTGAGAAGTGAGAAGTGGCGAGCAGGGAGTAGAGATCCTGACCGTTCACCGTTCACTGTTCACCCTTCACCGTTCACGTTTCTGCCCCAGGCCAGCACCCCAGCCATCAGGCCGAGATTTGCGGGCACGAACATGGCCAGCACCTGCCAGTTCGCCTGCCCGAACCAGGGCAACCCTTTGAGCAGCAGGCCCAGCAGGGAGAGCCCACCTACCAGCAGGGCGAACCCCCGCGCGGTCCTGAGCGCCCAGGGGCGGTCGCCCAGGGCAAAGGGGAGCGCGACGGCCAGCACCAGCGCCGCGACCGAGCACTGCAGCACGTTCTCGTTCCGGGCGGCGACGGCATGATCGGTGAAGGCCCACATGCCCGCCATGATAGTCCCCGCAACACCGCTGAGCAGGGCCCAGAAGCTGCCCCCGACCAGCAGCAGGGCCCGTCCCGGCGCACGGCTCCTGCCGGTGGAGCCACCCCACCAGAAGCCCCCGCCTATCACCGCACCGATCGCCAGGAAGGCGAGGCTCCAGCCGGGCGGCGCTTCGGGGACCGGATAAGCCCGGCTCTCATAGAGCGTTTCCTCGTGCTTGACCAGCGGCACCAGGGCTCCCGTGCTGTCCGGGACCTTCACGTCCCGGACGTAGTCGCGCAGCTTCACCGGAAGAAACATCTCGTCCCACCGGGTGATTGGGCGGTCTACCGGCTGCCCTTCGATCAGGGCCAGCCCCAGGTAGAGCGGCCGGTTCGCGGCCACGAGCCGCAGGGTGTGGGACCGGTAGTTGCCGCTGCCGGGCCCGTGGCTCGCGGCTTGGAGTGCGCCGCCCACCGCCCGATCGATGGCGTCCCGCACCCGGGTGGAGCAGTTGTCGCGATAGTAGTCGTAGCGGTAGAACTTGTTGTCGTCGAGTGCATTCCAGGAAAGGAAGTCGCGCAGCCCTACCCGCTGCGCCGGAGTCAGATTCAGCTCCTGGCGCCACACCGACCGGCGGGCCGCCCGGTACTTGGGGAGTTCCTCTTCCGCTGGCTCGTCGGCCATCCAGTACTCCATCCGCCCCTGCACGAACCGCAGCAGGAAGCTCTCCTGGCGGAAGCTGAACATCCCGTAGTTGTAGGCGATCGCCGTGCCCCGGCTCCGGTCCTCCACGATGATGGCATTGTGGCCAAAGCGCTCCCACACCTCGGCGCCGACGCCCATGGTCATGACGTAGATGGTGAGCTCGGAACCCGGCGGGGCGGGAGCGGACGGGCGGACCGAACCGGCGGGAAGGCGGGATGACGGAATGGCGGGACGGACCTGGGCAGTCAACGGCAAGGCTACTGCGGTCAGCATGGCGATGAAACCGCTGACCGCCTGACCGCCTGTCCGCCTGTCCGCCCTCACAGATCCACGTCCTTGCCTTCCGCTGCGGATTTGTAGATCGCGTCCAGGATCCGATGCAGGGTCAGCTGCTCGGTGTTGTCGAACGGTTTGGCCTCGCCATTCAGGACCGCGAGGAAATGGGCCCACTCGGCCCGGTAGGAGGCGGTGAAGGCGTTCTCGCGGCTGATCGCGCCGGTGGGCGCTACATCGGTGGGCACCCCGTGCAGCTCCTTCCAGACGTGGAGCGGATTGATGCCCGCAGTGCCCTTCGTCGCCCGGAGCCCCAGGCCAAATCGTTCGCCCTCGCCCACGTGATGCCAGGTGACATCCAGGAAGATCGAGAGGCCGCCCTCGCAGATCACGAAGGCGCTGCCGGAGGTCTCCACTCCTCGCGCCGATTCGGAGCCCGGAAGGCTGGCGCTGACCCGTACCGGCTTCGGGTTGTTCGCCAGCCACAGCCCCAGATCCAGGATGGCGTGACCCAGGTCGAGCATGGCACCGCCGCCGGATTCATCCCGCCGCTGGCGCCACCCCAGCTGGGCGCGGGTCGGGCGGAAGACGTGCCAGCTCCCCCGGATGCTCTCCAGCTTCCCGAGCTCGCCGCTCTGCAGGAAACTCCGGACCAGCTGAACATCCGCCCGATAGCGGTGGTTCATCCCCACCACCAGGAGCTTGCCCCGCTTCTCGGCCTGCCTGAGCAGCCGCTGCGCCCCCGCCAGGTTGAGCGCCAGGGGGCGCTCGACCAGCACATGGGCACCGGCGGACAGGGCGGCGACCACGTGCGGCTCATGCAGGTGGTTGGGTGTGCAGATCGCGATGGCATCGAGCTGCTCGAACTCCAGCAGTTCGTCGATGTCGGCGAAGGCATCTCCCACCTGGAAGCGGTCGGCCAAGGCCCGGGCCTTGGGCAGATCCGCATCGCAGATCCCCACGACCTGCACTCCCTTGAGCTTGCGCAGGACGGGAAGGTGGGCCACCTGGGTGATGGCGCCGGCTCCGATAATCCCGAGCCTGATCGGGTCGGACATGCGGATCTCCTCGGCGAGATGAGGCCTAGTAGGCCCGACTGACGCTGGTGCCGGGAAAGTAGGCGGACAGGATGGTGAGCGCATCCTGTCCACCGCGAGCCCGTCCAACCGCTCCCCACTGGCAGAATCCCACTCCGTGACCCGCGCCGTTGCCCTCGGCCACCAGCCGCTCCAGCCGGCCGTTCGAACGGAACTCCCGGAGCCGGAACAGCGCGCTGCGGAGCAACGGCTCGCTGACCGGGTGGAGGACCTGGCGGACCGCGGGGCCGCTGACATCCACCGAACCCCGCCGGAGCTGCACGGTGACGCTGGCCACCCGGTCCGAGCTTGTCCGGCTCGCCACCGATACCCCGGTGGCGGTAGCTGCGTCTTCGGCCGGGGTCCCGGTCGCCTGCGGCAGCGACTGCCGGAGCACGCTCCGAAGCTGGTCGGCGGTCCACTCCTCTCGCCACTGATAGCGGGGGGAGATGCTGCACCAGGGCTGCCCCACCCCGTCTACATCCCGAACGGACTTGAGATAGGGCCGATCGGCGGCGGCATACACCTCGGTGCCTTCGGCGGTCCGGCCGGCGCAGGTGGAGAAGAAGAACGCGTCGATCGGGCTGCCCTGCCAGGTGATGATCTGCCCGGCGGTCCGCTGCACGGCCTCGGTGGCCAGCGGGTTCTCCGCCGCAACGCCACCGTAGACCTGGTCAACCACCGTGGCGTACAGGTCGAACCCCTCGCTCGCGCGCTTCCCCAGGTTCCGGATGGCGAAGGTACGGGAGAGGATCGCCTGTGCCGCCAGAGCCTCAGCCTCTGACGGCTCCCGGCGCCCCATCTCTGCCGGGACGACTCCGATCAGATACTCCTCGAACCCGACCGTGTTGATGGCGGTGATGCCAGTCCGGTCCCGGGTCACCGTCAGGCGCCCATGGTATGGACGGCCATTGAGGTAGAAGAGCCCCCCGGCGACCCGGGGGAGAAATCTCAGAGTGATCTGGCCGTCGATCCGCCACCCCCCCACGCCTGCAGCGCTCAACCCGGGCCCGTCGACGCGCACAGTCAAGGAAACACCCGGATCCACGGTGCCAGCTCCTGCGCTGTCGGCATCGAATACGCTGAGTCCGCTGTCTCCCGTCACCTCCAGCCGGTTGGCCCCGATCACGACCCCGACCCGGATCTCAGGGGCCAGGGTCTCCGGCACTGGGCCAGGCGTCGGGGGCTCCTGAGGCGTACAGGTCAACAGGAGCCCGCCGCCGGCCACGGTGATCGCCAGCAGCGCGCCGCTCTTCAATCGCCGGGCGGTCACCGCTCAGCCACGATAGTTGCCGAATTTCAGTTCGATGCCGAAGTCCTGCCCGCGAAGGAACGCAATCACGGTCTGGAGCTCGTCCTTCGAAGGAGCGGTCACCCGCAGCTCGTCTCCCTGGATCGCGGCCTGCACCTTCTTGAACCCCTGGTCCTTGATCGCCTTCACCATCTTCTTGGCCGCGTCCTGAGGGATCCCCTGAGTCAGACCGACGGTGCGGCGTACCGAGGTCCCGGCGCCGGGCACCGGATCTCCGATCTGGAGGTTCTTCACCGGGACGTTGCGCTTGATGAGCCTGGTCCGCAGGACTTCCAGCAGCTGATCCATGCGGAACTCATCGTCGGCACTAAGCCGGATCTCGGCCTTGGCCCGATCGAACTCGATGGTGCAGTGGGTGCCCTTGAAGTCGTAACGTTGGGCGATCTCCTTCAGGGCCTGGTTCACGCCATTGTCCACTTCCTGGAGATCGGCGCCGGTCGAAACGTCGAATGAGGGGTTACTGGCCATGGCTTCCCGGAGAACGAGGTGTAACCGCCGACAGCGCTTGCACTTTGAATGTAAGCCGGGACCCTCAAGTTTTCACCGTTCTTTCCGATGCCTAGGACAGAACGCCGACAGGAAAGATCTGATGCAGAACCGCATTCGCCATCTGCTGAACGACTGGAAGCCCAAACTGGCCAAGCCGGAGGCGACCGGGAAGCCCGAACCCCGGGCCGGCGGCCATGGCCTGCCCCGCGGGATCAACATGCTGATGCCGGTGGAGCTGTGCATCAACCGGGATCTGCTGATTTCCCTGCTCTCCGCGAGCATCCGGGAAATCCACCGGCACAAGCGGGCGCTGCCGGAAGACTATTCCGCCCGCGAGCTAGCCGAGGTGGAAGCCGCGCTGCTGCAGCAGATGGAGTTTCGGAGCTGGGCCCGGTCGCAGCCGGCCAGCTACATCAACATCGCCATGTACCCTGTGACCGAGATCGACGCGATGGAGGATCTGGAGGAGGACCTCGGCGAGTTCTGAGCGTGACTCCGGGCCTTGACGGTTGCGGGCCCATGTCGTAGGTTGAGTTCGGCGGATGGATTTAGGGCCACTTGCTACCGCCTGGGGAGTAACCCCGAAACAAAGAGCTAAAGAGCCGTGGGATAACCCCCGCGCTCGTGGCCGCGGGGGTTTTTCGTTGGCACCGCCGCGCGACCCGAGGGAGACGTTTCAGGAATGAAGCGCTGCCCGATGATGTGTCGCTGTCCGCGCAAGTGCACCCCCCGCGGGGTGGACTGTGCCAGCGCACGTCCCGGTCCGGCGCACTGATTCAAGCCGCCGACAGACCGTAAGACGAAAGCCCGGGCCCGGTTCACCCAACGTGAACCGGGCCCTTCTGCATTCCGCAGAGCGGCGTCCACCACCGTTGACCCAAGGAGCCAGACAGTGACTTACCACCCCGACACCCTCGCCATCCACGCCGGCCAGGTCGCCGACCCCGCCACCAACGCCCGGGCCGTGCCGATCTACGCCACCACCAGCTACGTATTCAACAGCACAGAGCATGCGGCGAACCTGTTCGGCCTGAAGGAATTCGGGAACATCTACACCCGGATCATGAACCCGACCTCGGACGTGTTCGAGAAGCGGATCGCCGAGCTCGAGGGCGGGGCTGCGGCGCTGGCCGTGGCGAGTGGACAAGCGGCGACGACGCTCACCGTACTGAACCTCGCTCGCGCGGGCGACAACCTGG
>Ga0326730_1000458_pt1 | contig 10744 bp, 12 predicted proteins | sample MHFSIPfraction_3_FD_207740 | JGI IMG/M metagenome (GOLD analysis project Ga0326730, IMG submission 207740) | Lab enriched peat soil microbial communities from Michigan Hollow, Ithaca, NY, United States - MHF7AN SIP fraction | ecosystem: Environmental > Terrestrial > Soil > Wetlands > Peat...
GCGCGGAAGCACAGGTGGTGCAGGCCGCTGCGCTCCTGACTGAACGCCTCGCGGGCGAGCTCCTTCGATGCGGGGCGGATGCCGAGCGCGGTGCGCCCGCCGACGCAGTAGAAATACTCGGGGGTGTCGACGACGGGTTTCAACCCGAGATACGGAAGCAGCGCGCCGTAGAACGCGCGCGCCTTCGCAAAGTCGCGCACCGTCAGAATCACGTGCGCCATGCCGTTGATCTCCATCGGCGCAGTGTAGCAGGGCCCGACCTCGTGCTATGAAGCGAGCGATGGACGCGCCGAACGGATTGGTCGAGTTGCTCGCGCTCGAGGAGATCGAGCGCAACATCTTCCGCGGGAAGAACGAGGCGGGACAGCGCGAGCGCTTGTTCGGCGGGCAAGTCGCGGCGCAGGCGCTCGCGGCGGCGGGCCGCACGGTCGACGGACGCGCGGCTCACTCACTGCACGCGTACTTCCTGCGGCCCGGAGACCCGGGGATTCCCGTGCTCTACACCGTCGACCGCATCCGCGACGGACAGAGCTTCACCACGCGCCGCGTCGTCGCGGTGCAACACGGCCAGGCGATCTTCACCGTCGCCGTGTCGTTCCAGGTGCGCGAGATCGGCTACGAGCACCAGCAGCTCGAGATGCCCGCCGCCCCGCCGCCCGAGTCACTCCCGACCTGGCAAGAGCGCGCGAGCGCGCTGCCGCCGGGCACGTTTCCCTGGACGCGCGGCGATCGGCCGATCGACCTGCGGCACGTCGACCCGCCCACGTTTCTCGGCGGGCCACCCCGGCGCGGCGGCAACGTGGTGTGGTTCCGCGCAAACGGCGTGCTGCCGGAGGATCCGTTCTTCCACCGCTGCGTGCTCGCGTACGCCTCCGACATGTCGCTGCTCGACACGGTGATCCTGCCGCACGGACGCTCCGGGTCACTCGGTCCCGTGATGATGGCGAGCCTCGACCACGCGATCTGGTTCCACCGCGACGTGCGCGCGGACGATTGGCTCCTCTACTCGCAGGAGAGTCCGATCGCCGCCGGCGCGCGCGGCTTCGCGCGCGGCGCGATCTTCACGCGCTCGGGCGAGCTCGTCGCATCGGTCGCGCAGGAAGGGCTGATGCGGCCGACGGGCCGGCCCGAGGACCGCTCGCTCTAGTGAGTCGCGCCGAAGCCCGCGGGCAGCGGAGCGCGGGCGATCGCAGCGTCACAATAAAGTGTCGCGTAGACCGCTTGCGCTTCGATGAACGCACTGTAGAACACGGCGTTCTGCTGCGCGCCGGCGCACTCGGACGGGCGCTCCAGGTTGACCCGGGCGTGCTCGTACTTTCCCTCCGCCTCGCGCACCAGCTCGACCCGACCCGACCAGAACGCGATCGCCGCGCTGCCGTCCGCGGCGAAGTGGACGTCCTGCGCGAAGTCGCCCGGCGCGCGCGCGCCCAGGTCGAGGCGGGCGAGCTCCGCGCCGCCGCGAGTCACTCGCAGCTCGACCCGTCCGTTCCGATCTTCGACGAAGAAGCCGCGCCCGCCGCGGTCGAACGCGACGAACATCAGCTCGGGCGGCGCGTCGCTGCGCGCGATGACCTTCAGGTCCGGGGCGAGGTGGAAGGCGGTGAAGGAGACTTTGCCGTTCGGCGCGATGACGTCCGCGTTCAGCCAGACTTCGCCGCTCTGCGGATCGACGGCGATGCTCTTCGGCGCGGTCACCGCGCCGTCGCGCGCGTGCAGCGACTCCTCGCGGAGCAGCGCACCCTCGGGCGAGATCACGGCGACGGAGCCGTCGTCGGTCGAGGGCTCGCCGTCCGCGCCGCCGCCGTAGCGCGTGACGTAGAGATCGCCGTCGGGCCCGAGGGCGATCTCGTTCAAGCCGGTGCCGAGTGAGTCGAAGCGCTCGACGTCGCCCATGCCCGGGCGCACGCGGCCCATCTCCTCGAAGTAAGTCGTGTAGTAGATCCAGCCGTTCGGATGCGCGAGCACGTCCCACACCGAGGAGCGAGAGTCCGGGCCCGGCCGGCGCGCGAGGAGCGGCGGGAGGAAGCGCTCGCGCTCGATCTCGAAGCGGCCGATCAAGTGGGCGCTGGGCTCGAGCAAGTCCGCGGTCGGATCGCCGCCGTGCGCGCGCAGCTCGGTCCAGAACGGCGAGAGCCCGAAGTAGAGCACGCCGTCGCGCTCGTCGGCGAACCACGACGAGTAGCGCTCCGGCCCACCGCCGAAGCCGAGCACCTCGCCGCGAAACAGCGCGGGCTTGGTCGCCTCCGACGCGCACGCGACACACACGACGCATAGAGCGATCGCGGCGGCGCTGTGGCAAGCTCGCGCGATGCCGATCTTCGACGACGTCAACAGCCAGATGAAGGACGCCTTGCGCGCGCAGCAGAAGCTCCGCCTGCAGGCACTCCGGAACATCCGCGCGGGATTCCTGCTGCGCCTGAAGGAAGACAACTCGGAGACGCTCTCGGATGAGGAGTGTGTGCCGATCCTGCGCCGACTCGAGAAACAGCGGCGCGAGAGCATCGAGGCGTTCGACAGCGCGGGCCGCACCGAGCAGGCCGCGGCCGAGCGCGCGGAGCTCGAGATCATCCTCGGCTATCTCCCGAAGCAGGCCGACGAGGCGACGGTGCGCGCCTGGGTCGAGAGCGCGATCGCCGAGAGCGGCGCGAAGTCCGCGAAGGATCTCGGCCGCGTGATGGGCGCTCTGATGAAGGCGCACAAGGGCGACGTCGACGGGAACGTGGCGCGGCGCATCGCCTCGGAGCTGCTGCCGGCCTGATCCGAGTCACTTCTCTTCGGGCCTGCGGCGCCGCGCGCTGGCGCTGTAGCTCGTGAAGCGCTCGCGGTCCCCGGGCCGGAGTGAGTCGCGACCGCAGAGAAACTCCTCGAGGTGCCCGAGGTCGTCGAAGCCCCAGAAGATCTCGCCGTCGACGAGATAGCTGGGCACGCCCCAGGCACCGTCGCGCAAGGCGCGGTCGGTCGCCTCGCGCAGCGCCAGCTTCGCGGGCTCACTCGCCGCAGCGGCCACGAGCGCCTCGGCGTCGAGCCCCGCAGCGCGCGCGATGCGCGCGACCTCGGCCACGTCGGTCACGTCCTTCGACTCGCCCCAGACCGCGCGGAACAACCCGTCGATCAGCCGGCGCCGCGGCTCGCCCGGCGGCGCGGCGTGAGTCACTCGCAGCGAGAGCAGCGGATTGAACGGATGCGAGGCGGGCGGCGCGATCGGAACTCCGAGGCGGCGCGCCTTCCGGACGACGTCGAGCACCATCCAGCGCGCCTTCGGCGGCACCTCGGCGGGGCCGAGCTGGTCGTACGCGTTCAGCAGTCCCGCGAACAGGACCGCTTCGGGCTCGACCTCGCGCCCGCAGCGCGCCGCGACGACACCGATCTGCGTCCAGGCCAGATAGGCGTTGTGCGAGATGTAGTCGAACAGGAATCGGACGGGCGCGCCAGCCACGCGCGGACCATAGCGAGATCGCCTAGACGCACCACTCGAGGATCAGGAGCTCGTCCGAGTCCGGCGGTGCGGGCAAGAGACACACGATGTTCCGCAGCACGTCGGGGAACTGCCACTCCTCGGAGATCCCCGCGTAGAACGCCTCCGCGAGATCGTGCGTGAGCTGGCGCAGCGTGGCCTGCGCCGGTTCGGTCTCGGCTTCGCGAAGCACGAGCTGCAAGTCGAGCTTGGGCTCGGCGCCCAGCCCACCCTTGAACAGAGCGGCGTCCGCCGCGCTGAGCTGCGCGCCGGGCGCGATCTCCGACAGACACGTGATCAGGCGCAGGAAGAGCGAGAACGGCGTCGTCTGCGCGTCGTGCTGAATCACTCCCAGTACGCCCACCGGCTCGGAGTCGATCATGTGACCGACGTAGTCGAGCCCGTCGAGGTGTGCGACCGGGGCGCCGGTGCTGCCCGACACCGACACGACGTCGCGGGCGACGCAGGTGAACTCGAAGGGCACGGTGTCGAAGACCGAGACCGCGCCGTTCGCGAACAAGCGATCGAGCAGCGCGGCGCGCGCCGGCGGGGCGTCCGCTCCCGGCGCGACCACCTGGAAACACTGCTCGTCGGGATCGCAGCAGCTCTCGACCGCGGTGTACGCGTCGACGAACTCCTGGATCAACACCTCGGGGTTCTGCAGATAGTCGACGCACTCGCGCATCTGCGCCTCGAGCGGCAGCGCGCGCGCGCGCTCGAAGCGCTGCCGCAGGATCGTGCTCGGGAATCGCGTGTAGATTGCCGCCAAGTAGAAGTCCGCCACACACAATATCGGCAGCACAGTTGCCGAGTTAGAGTGCACGCGCGAGAGCGCAGAGAGAGGGCGGGAGTGTCGGTCATCGGGATCATCGGCGCGGGCCGAGTCGGAAGCGCGCTGGCGCTGTCGCTCGCGGAGAAGGGCCACACGATCGGCGCGATCGCCAGCCGGCGCGACAACACGGCGCGCGCGCTCGCGCGCCGCATCGCCGGCGCGCAGGCCTTGTCCGCGGCCGAGGTCGCGCGCCGCTGCGACCTGGTCTTCCTGACTTTGCCGGACTCGGCCGTCGCGCCCGTCGCTGCCGAGCTGCCGTGGCGCGCGAGTCAGTCGGTCGTGCACACGAGCGGCGGTCTCGGTCTCTCGGTGCTCGACCCGGCGGCCGCGCGAGACGCGCTGCCGGGCGGCTTCCATCCGCTGCGCGCGTTCGCGGCGGGTGACTCGGCGGCGAACGCGTTCGCCGGAGTCACGATCGGGATCGCGGGTCCGCCCGCGCTCTCTGCGCAGCTCGAAGCGCTCGCGGGCGGACTCGGCGCGCGCGCGCTGCGCATCGACGGCGTGGACCGCGCGCTCTACCACGCGGCGGCGGTGTTCGCGAGCAACTTCGGGATCGCGCTCCTGCTCGCGGCGCGCCGCGCCTGGACGATGGCGGGTCTTCCGGAGGCGGAAGCGCGCGCGGCCCTCGCGCCCCTGCTCGCGGGCGCAGCCCACAACGCGAGCGCGATGCCGCTCGACCGCGCGTTGTCGGGGCCGATCGCGCGCGGCGAGTCCGACGTCGTCGCGCGCCACCTCGATCGGCTGCGCGGCGCACCCGAGCTCGCCGACCTGTACCGCGCGCTCAGCGCGCAGTTACTCCAGCTCGAGCTCAGTCACTCACCGGAAGTCCGCGATCAACTTCTCGCCGCGCTCGCGCGCTAGAAGTCGCTGAGGACTTTCTCCATCTGATCCGGGGCGCCCGCGTCGTGCGCGCGCGCGAGCTTGACGAACACGCGCAGGAACGGATCCGGATCGACGAAGCGGAGCGCGCAGCCGGCGGGTGTCTCGCGCACGAACTTCGCGAGCATGGCGATCGGGTCGGACGTGCGCAGAAAGCGCAGCTCGAGCGCGACCGAGCTGCCCGGCGCGAGTTGCAGCGATCGGCACTCGACGCGCGCGCCGCTGTCCGAGACGTCGACGATGACGCCGTCGAGCTCCGAGGTCCCGGCGCGCAAGATCACCGGGATGCGGACGATGTAGCGCGGCGCGACGCGCCGAACCGGCGCTTCGCGGAGCTCGTCGTCTGCGAAGTCCATGTCCGCGTGATTCGGCTGAATCGCAAATTCCGTTGAGCGCCTCGGTGACGGGATCCCAACGCTCGCAGAGATCGAGAGCGTCAAGGAACCGACACCAGCGCGCGTAGGCCGCCGCGCGCGGACAACCGGCTCCGGGCCCGACCCGGCTTCGGTGCGCTCGATCTTTCCCCTCTACTTCCGGTGACTTGCGCGCGTGAGAGGTGTGAAACGCTGCACTAAAGGGAGTGCCCACACGCGCCGATGGAGCGCCGGGCACCTCCTTTGCACACGCCTGCTCGCGCATGGGCCTGGCCACACAGATGGTCCTGGAGGAGATGGAGCGGATGGAGTCTCTCATCCGGCAAGCATGGCAACGGCACGGACGCATTCCGCCCGAGCTCAAAGAACGGATCGTCATCGAGCACACTTCCTTGATCAGTTACATCGTGAGTCGCATCGCGGTGAGACTGCCGTCGCACGTGGACCTCGAGGACTTGCACAACACAGGCGTGATCGGGTTGATGGACGCGGTCGACAAGTACGACCCGACCAAAGACTGCAAGTTCAAGACGTACGCCGAGTTCCGGATACGCGGCGCGATCCTCGATCAGCTCCGCTCGCTCGACTGGGTGCCGCGCTCGGTGCGCCAGAAGAGCCGCCAGCTCGAGCAAGCGACGAACGCCGTCGAGCAGCGCTTGGGGCGACCCGCGACCGAAGACGAGGTCGCGACCAGCCTCGGCCTCGGCCTCGACGACTTCCACTTACTCGTGAATCAGACCCGCGGTGTCTCGATGGTGAACCTCGACGACCTGCGCGGGCAGAGTGACAACGATCAGCCGCTGCCCAGCGGCAACCTCGAAGACGTCAACGCCGAGGACCCGTTCGCGCAGCTCAAACAGCGCGAGCTGACTCAGGCGCTGGCCAACGGCATCGCCGGGCTGCCCGAGAAGGAGCGACTCGTAATCTCGCTCTACTACTACGAAGACCTGAACTTGAAAGAGATCGGTCAGATCCTCGGCATCACCGAGTCGCGCGTCTGTCAGATCCACTCGAAGGCGGTCTCGCGCCTGCGAAGTCGGATGCGCGCGGCGATGCTGAATTAGGAAGCGCGTCTGCGATAACATCGCCGCGTGCTCGTGAAGCTGGCGATCGACTTCGAGTGCCCCGCGCCGCTCTGGTGGAAGAGCGGCGGGCGCGCGCTCTGGGAGAACCTGCTCGAGTCGTTCGACAACTCGAGCGTGGTCATCGAGGAGTCGATCGCGCGCTCGTGGCTCGCCGAGGCCGCGCGCATCCCGGGCTGGACCGGCGGACCCGAGTACGCCCCTTCCCCCATCCTGCTCAAGCCCATCGACGAGGATGAAGACGTCTAGAGCCGACTGACTCGGCTCTCGCGCGCGGAGCGGGCGCGCGGACCTGACGAGGCTTCGAGCGTTCCCGCGAGCGCCGAGGAGAGGCCGCGCGCCCGCTCCGCGCGCGGCGAGCAACGTTCACTGCTTTGCAGTCAGTGGGTCGTCCGAACACTCCTTCACACGAACTTGTGTGATGCGCGTGCCGGAGATGTCGACGACGGTGAACTCGTAGCCGGGCACGCGCACGACGTCGCCCTTGCGCGGCGCGCGACCGAGCGCGTTCCACACCAGACCCGCGAGTGTGTCGCCGCGCTGCGCGGGCACGTCCCAGTCGGTCTCGCGGTTGAAGTCCGCGACCTTCAGGCGGCCGAGCGCCTGGAAGCCCCCGTCGGGCAGCTCGCGGATCGTCAGCAGCTCCTCGCGGTCGAACTCGTCGCGGATCTCGCCGACGATCTCCTCGAGGATGTCCTCCTGAGTCACTAGGCCGAGCGTCACGCCGAACTCGTCCTTCACGACGGCCATGTGCACGAAGTTGCGCTGCATGTCGGCCAGCAGCCGCAGGATCGGCTTGCGCTCGGGCACGCGCAGCACGGGCTTCAGGATCTGATGCAGGTCGCCGCCGCCGCCGCTCTGCAGCTTCACGAGGTCCTTCAGGTGCACGACGCCGACGATCGCGTCGATCGAGCCCTCGTAGATCAGCACCCGCGTGTAGCGCTCGTCCATGACCTTCACGAGCAGCTCGGCGGGGTTGATGTCGATCGGGAAACACACGATCTCCGCGCGCGGAACCATGATCTCCTTGACGGTCATCTCCGCCGCGCCCGCGGTTGCGCCGATGATCTCGAGCGGCTGCGCGTCGGGCTGCGCGGCGGATGCAGCGCGCGCGAGTCGCACCACGTCCTCGACGGTGGTGAGCTGCTCGCCCTCGCTCGCGCTGCCCGCGAGCAGGCGCACGAACGGCTCGATGATGCGATCGAAGGCCACGTGCACGGGCCAGAGCGCCTTGTGCAGGAGATACAGCGGCACCGCGACCGCGTGTGACACGCGCCGCGGGTGCGCCGCCGCGAAGGCCTTCGGCAGCACCTCGCCGATCACCAGGATCAGCACCGTCATGACGAACGTGGAGACGAGAATGCCCTTCTGGTCGCCGAGCCAGCGCACCGCGAGCGCCGTGGCGACGCTGGGCGCGAGAATGTTCACGAGACAGTTCGCGAGCAGGATCGTGACCAGCATACGCGAGGTGGAGTTCAGCAGATCGCGGATCGCGAACGCCGAAGGGCCGCGCGCCTCGCGGATGTCGGCGTCGATCTCGTGCTCGCGCATGCGCAGCAGCGCCGTCTCGCTCGTCGAGAAGAACGCGGACAGCGCCAGGCACGCGATGATGACGAGGATCCCCGTGACGGCGTCCATCGCGGCCCATACTAGCGGAGGCAATGGACACGGCGACGGAGCGGCGCACAGAATGGCGCCATGGATCTCGAATTCGGGCCGAAGTACGAGTCGTTTCGCGCCGAGGTGCGGCGCTTTCTCGACGCACAGCGCGACGGCGCGCCACGCGCCGGAGTCGGCCGCGGCGCGCTCGCGTCGCGCGAGCGCCTGGTCGCGTGGCAGCAGACGCTGATCGAGCGCGGCTACGCGGCGCGCACGATCCCGCGCGAGTACGGCGGCTTCGGCGCCGCGCCCGATCTCGTCGAGTCGATCATCCTCGACGAGGAGTTCGCGCGCGCGGGAGTCTCGCGCGGCGTCGCGGGCCAGGGCCCGTCGATGCTCGTGCCCACTTTGCTCGAGCACGGCAGCGAGGAGCAGAAGCGGAGATACGTCGGACCGACGGTTCGCGGTGAGCTGATCTGGTGTCAGGGCTACAGCGAGCCCGGCGCCGGCAGTGATCTCGCGAGTCTCTCGACGCGAGCCACGGACGACGGTGACTCGTTCGTGATCAACGGCCAGAAGATCTGGACATCGACCGCGCGCGAGGCCGACATGATGTTCGCGCTGGTGCGCACCGAGCCCGATGCGAAGAAGCACGACGGTCTGTCGTACCTGATCTTCCCGATGAGCACGCCGGGCATCGAGGTTCGGCCGCTGCACACGCTGACGGGCAACGCGGAGTTCAACGAGGTCTTCTTCAGCGACGCGCGCGTGCCGAAGTCGAGCCTGGTCGGGAAGCGCGGCGAGGGCTGGAAGATCGGCAACACCACGCTGCGTCACGAGCGCAACATGCTCGGGAGCACGTCGCAGACCGAGTCACTGCTCGCGTCGCTCGTCACGCTGATGGAGACCGAGCACGTGAGCGGCGAGCGCGCCATCGATTCGGCCGTGCTGCGCGACCGGCTCGCGCGCCTCCAGGCGTCGGTGCTCGCCATGAAGTACCACGCGCTGCGCCTGCTCACCTGCCAGCTGCGCGGCGAGTCACCCGGCGTCGCGGGCCTGATCGTGAAGCTCCAGGGCTGCGAGCTGAATCACCAGATCGCGGCGCTCGCGCTCGACGTGCTCGGCGAGCTCGGGCCGCTCCACCACGGCAGCCCGCACGAGCGCGCGCACGGCGCCTGGCCCTATCAGTGGATGTTCTCGCTCGGGCTCATCATCGGTGGCGGCACCGCGCAGATCCAGAAGAACATCATCGCCGAGCGCGGCCTGGGTCTGCCGCGCGAGCCCAAGGCGGCGTGAGTCGGCGATGGACTTTGGACTGAGTGAAGAGCAGAGACTCCTTCAAGACACCATCCGCAAGCTGCTCGCGGACGCGTTTCCGACGACGCGCGCGCGCGAGGTGTCGAAGACCGCGAGCGCGCACGACGCGAGCCTGTGGAAGCAGCTCGCCGAGAACGGCGCGCTCGGCGCGCTGATTCCCGAAAAGCACGGCGGCAGCGAGCTCTCGTTCCTCGACGCGATGCTGATCGCCGAAGAGATCGGGCGCGCCGCCGGGCCCGGCGCCTACACGGCGACCGCGGTGATGGCGGCGGTCGCGCTGGGCGACTCGCCCGACGAGGCGCTGCACAAGGAGCTTCTGCCCCAGATCGCGGCGGGCACGACACGGATCGGTGTCGCGCTCGCGGAGGCGCACGGCGCCCGCGACGGCGCCCGCGTGCGCATCGACCACGGGCGCGCGAACGGAGTCGCCCTGTTCGCGCTCGACGCCGTCGAGGCGGATCGACTGCTCGTCTACACGTCCGGCGAGCTGGCGCTGCTCTCGGTCGCGGCGCCGGGGGTCGAAGTGATTCCGCTCGCAGCGATCGACGGCACGCGCCGCTTCGCGGAGGTCCGCCTGCACTCGGCCGACGTGCTGGCCCTGCTCGGCGCGACCGAGCGCGCGCTCGCGGCCGGCCGCCTCGCGCTGGCCTTCGACTCACTCGGCGCGAGCGAGCGAGCGCTCGAGCTCGCGCTCGCCTACGTCGCGGAGCGCAAGCAGTTCGGGCGAGTCATCGGCTCGTTCCAGGCGGTGAAGCACATGCTCGCCGAGATCGCCGCGGCGCTCGAGCCGGCGCGCTCGCTCGCCTGGTACGCGGCGCACGTGTTCGATCACGAGCCGCGCGACGCCGAGGGCATGGCGGCGCTGTGCAAGGCGCACCTGTCCGAGGTCGCCAGCGACGTTCTGCGCAAGGCGACCGAGGTGCACGGCGGCATCGGCTTCACCGAGCAGTACGACCTGCACCTCTGGTTCCGGCGCGTCGCCCTCACTCGGCCGCTGCTCGGCGGGCCGGATCTGCTGCGCGATCAGGCGCAGCGGCTGCGCGGAGAGCGCCGCCCGTTATAATCCGCGGCCCCTCCGTCGAGGAGTCACGCGTTGCCCGAGTTCGTTTTCGTGATGGAAGACCTGCGCAAGGTCGTCCCGCCGGATCGCATCCTGCTGGATGCGATCTCGCTGTCGTTCTATCCCGGCGCGAAGATCGGCGTGCTC
>Ga0326730_1000459_pt1 | contig 10729 bp, 10 predicted proteins | sample MHFSIPfraction_3_FD_207740 | JGI IMG/M metagenome (GOLD analysis project Ga0326730, IMG submission 207740) | Lab enriched peat soil microbial communities from Michigan Hollow, Ithaca, NY, United States - MHF7AN SIP fraction | ecosystem: Environmental > Terrestrial > Soil > Wetlands > Peat...
GGACAAGGGGTTTCAGCACGGGGTGAAGGCAGGCCAGGCGGTGGTCGATGAGACTGGTGTGGTCGGCCAGGTGACACGCGTGTTTCCCTGGGTATCGGAAGTCACGTTGGTCACGGACAAGGAGCAGGCGGTGCCGATCCAATCGGTCCGCAGCGGCTTGCGCGGGGTCACGTTCGGCATCGGCTATGACGGAACACTGGAGCTGCGCTTCATGCCCGTGAATGCGGATATTCAGAACGGCGACGTGCTGGTCACCTCGGGCATCGATGGCACCTACCCGCCAGGACTGCCGGTGGCAGTGGTGTCCAACATCGAACGCAATGCCGCCTACGCCTTCGCCCGCATCACCTGCACGCCAACCGCGGGCGTGACCAGCTTCAGTCAGGTGCTGATTGTGTCGACCGCGGACCAGCTGCCGGGCAATCCGGTTTCAGATGATGAGCCCGGACCCAGGGGCAGGAAGGCGAAGAAGTGAACGTCGACTGGCTGCGCGCGCCGGCCGGCGGCAGGACCTCGCACCAGGAGATTCTGCTGCCTGTGAAGACGCGCTATATCGCCCTGACCCTGGTCAGCGCCCTCGTCCTTAACCTGTTTGCACTGCCGGGCGTGCTGCAGCAGATCCGTCCCGATTTCATCGCGCTGACGCTCATTTACTGGGTGGTCTACCATCCCCGAAGGGTGGGATTTCTGCCGGCCTGGTTCCTAGGTCTGATCATGGACGTGGCGGACGGTAGCCTGTTTGGGCAGCACGCGTTGGCGTACGCGGTACTGATGTACCTGGCCATCTTGCTACATCGCCGGATCGTGATGTTCGGCATGCGGCACCAGATCGTGCACGTGGCGGCGATCCTCATCACCTCCCAGCTGATCATGCTCGGCGTGCGGCTGATGGCCGGCGCCGATTTTCCGGGCGCAATGTATTTCGTGCCTAGCCTGCTGGGGGCAGGGATGTGGCCACTCTTGTTCAACGTGATACGCGTGCCCCTGCGACCCAGGTCCGACCCGGATGCTGTCTAGATTGCGCATGTTCCGCCGCATGGCAGCGCGCGAGGAGCGCGACCCGATAGTACTGGGAGGGGGTCGGCGAGCCGAACTGCGCGACCATCAGAAGGAGTTGCACAACTTCCAGATGCGACTGGTGGTGTGTGCCGGCTTTGTGTTGGTCGTCTTCTTTCTCTTGCTGATCCGGTTCTTCTACCTGCAGGTTCTGCAGCACGAGTACTACCATACGCTGGCCGAGAACAACCGCATCTCCATCGTTCCGATCAGTCCCAACCGCGGCTTGATGCTGGACCGCAACGGTGCGGTGATCGCGCACAATTACGCTGCGTATACGCTCGAGATCACGCCTTCTAAGGTGGGTGACCTGGAGTCGCTGATCAATGAGCTGGCGACCGTGGTCGAGGTTGCGCCCAAGGACCGCAAGCGCTTCCACAAGCTGTTGGAGGAGGCCCACGATTTTGCCAGCCTCCCCATCCGCACCCGGCTCAACGACGTGGAGGTGGCGCGGTTCGCGGCCAACAAGTTCCGCTTCCCCGGCATAGACATCCGCGCACGCCTGTTCCGGCATTATCCCAACGGAGAAGTGGCCTCGCACGTGATCGGTTACATCGGCCGGCTTACGCAAACCGATCAGGACAGGCTGGACGACGAGGAGCTGGCCGCGAATTACAAGGGCTCGGACTTCATCGGCAAGGTGGGCCTGGAAGGGCGTTACGAGGCGAATCTGCACGGCACCACGGGGTTCGACGAAGTCGAGACCGACGCCAACGGGCGAGCCGTACGCACGTTGCGCAGCACCCTGCCAGTGTCGGGCAACAATCTGCTGCTGTCGCTGGATGCGCGATTGCAAGAGGTAGCGGAACGCGCCTTCGGCGAGCGGCGCGGCGCGTTGGTGGCCATCGAACCGACCACGGGCGGCGTGCTGGCTCTGGTCAGCAAACCGGGTTACGACCCCAACGTGTTCGTCGACGGCATCGACCCCCAGAGCTGGGAGGTACTGAACAGCTCGCCCGACCATCCCCTCAACAATCGCGCCCTGCAGGGCATGTATCCGCCCGGCTCCACCTTCAAGCCGTTCATGGCGCTGGCCGCCCTGGAACTCGGCAAGCGCAATCCACATCACGCTATCTACGATCCCGGGTATTTCTTCCTTGCCGGCGCGGCAGGCCATCGTTACCGCGACTGGAAGACTGGCGGGCACGGCATGGTGGACATGCATAAGTCGATCGTGATTTCGTGCGATACCTACTACTACGGGGTGGCGCAGGAGCTGGGAATCGACAACATCCACGACTTTATCGGCCAGTTCGGCTTCGGCCGGCGCACCGGCATCGACATCGACGGCGAAGCTGGGGGGTTGCTGCCATCGCAGGAGTGGAAGATGCGGCGTTTCCAGCAGAAGTGGTTCGCCGGCGACACGATTTCGGTGGGTATTGGCCAAGGCTACAATCTCGCCACGCCAGTGCAACTGGCGCAGGCGGTTGCTGTCATCGCCAACAAGGGCACGGTGTTCCGTCCGCACGTCGTGCGCCACATCCAGGACAGCCGGACCAACAAGCTCACCAGCATCGAGGTCGAGCCGGTCGGGACCGTCCCTCTACACCCCCAGAACTTGAGCCTGGTACGCGACGCCATGGTCGACGTCACACGCCCCGGCGGCACCGCTGCGGTCGCTGGTGCCGGCGCGCAATACCGCTTCGCCGGCAAGACTGGCACGGCACAGGTGGTCGCCCTGAAGCAGAACGAGAAGTACGATGAGCGGCGGGTCCAAGAGCGCCACCGCGACCACGCTCTGTTCATCGCTTACGCCCCGGCGGACGCACCCACCATCGCCTTGGCAGTGCTGGTGGAGAACGGCGGGCACGGAGCTTCCGCCGCGGCACCCCTGGCGCGCACCGTGTTGGACTTCTACCTCCTCGGCAAGGAGCCCCCGGTCAAGCCCGGCGCGCGAGATGAGGGCGACGAGAATGATTAGCCGCCTGCTCGCCTTCCTCGGCCGCCACATCGATCGCCATCTGCTGGCGGCGATCGGCGCGCTGCTGTTGGTTGGACTCATCACTTTGTACAGCGCTTCGGGCGAGAGCGTGAGCCGGATCGGCGCTCAGCTGGCCAACATCGTGGTCGCGCTTGTGGTCATGTGGATCGCAGCCAACATCCCGCCCCACTATCTGCAACGGCTCGCGCTGCCGGTCTACCTGTTGTTGCTGCTGCTGCTGGTCCTCGTGTGGCGCTACGGCGAGATCATCAACGGCGCGCGCCGCTGGCTGAACATCGGAGTGATCCGATTCCAGCCTTCTGAGTGGATGAAGGTAGCGGTGCCCTTGGCGCTCGCCTGGTACTTCGACCGCTACGAAGCGGTGCTCAAACTGCGCGATTTCGCGGTGGCGGCGGTGATGCTAGTGGTGCCGGTGGCGCTGGTTGCCAAGCAACCCGATCTGGGTACAGCGCTGATCATTACGGCCGCGGGCTTCTACGTCATCTTCCTGGCTGGGTTGAGCTGGAAGATCCTGATCGGCCTGACTGCGGCCGTGGCGGCATGCCTGCCACTGGCGTGGTCGATGCTGCACGATTATCAGCGCCAGCGAATCCTGACGCTGTTCGATCCCAATCAGGATCCGCTGGGGGCGGGCTATCACACGATCCAGGCCACGATCGCACTGGGGTCCGGCGGGTTTTTCGGCAAGGGTTGGCTGAACGGCACGCAAGCGCACTTGGATTTTCTTCCCGAGCGCAGCACGGACTTCGTCTTCGCGGTGTTCTCGGAAGAGTTCGGGCTGTTCGGCAATCTGGTGCTGGTGACCTTGTTCCTCTTCATCATCGGGCGCGGGCTATTCATCACCTTCAATGCCTCGACCCTGTTCACACGCCTGGTGGCCGGCGCCATCACGCTGACTTTGTTCACCTACGTGTTCGTGAACATGGGCATGGTGAGCGGGGTGTTGCCGGTGGTGGGCGTGCCGCTGCCGCTGATCAGCTACGGCGGATCGTCGCTGGTTAGCCTCCTTATGGGAATGGGCATCCTGATGAGTATTCACACGCACAAGCGGCTGGTGAAGAGCTAGTGAAGGCCGACGGGTGAAGGGTAGGAGGTCGTTGAAGCACGCAATTCGCGCGCAAGTCGGGCAGGGTGGCCATCACATCATGTGCCCAGCGAATACTCTTCACCCTTCAGCCTTCACCCTTAACGCCGCACAGGCCTTGGCGGTCTTGGGACTGGTTGCTCTCACTGCCTGTTCTTCCTCGCCGCCTCGCCCGGACACGAGCGCGCCGCGCAAACCCGGCGGCTACTATCTCGACGACGGTCCAGGTGCGAATCCGCCTGCCAACCTGGACCAGATATCGGATCCTGAACCCAAGCTCGAACCGATCAAGGCCTCCACGTCGCGTCCCTATACCGTGTTCGGCCGCACCTACACCCCGATGACCCGGCTCGGCCCCTACCAAGCGCGCGGGGCTGCGAGTTGGTACGGCAGGCGCTACCACGGCCAGGCCACCGCTTCCGGCGAGCCATACGATATGTACGCCATGACGGCGGCACATCCGACGCTTCCCATTCCGAGCTACGCGCGCGTCACCAACCTGCGGACCGGGAAGACCATCGTGGTGCGCGTCAACGACCGTGGCCCGTTCCACGGTGACCGACTGATCGACCTTTCGTACACGGCGGCTTACAAGCTCGGAGTAGTTGGCTCGGGTAGCGATCTGGTTGAAGTAGAAAGCATCGTCCCCGGCGAGACCCCGCCGCCGAGCGTCGCGGCGCACGCGCCGGGGACCACCGAAGCAGCCTCAGCGCAGCGGCCTGTCGAGGCCGCCGTAGCGCAGGAACCCACCGGCGTGTACGTGCAGCTCGGCGCTTTCAGCCTGCGCCAGAACGCCGAGAGTTTTCTCGCTCACATGCGAGTCGAAATGAACTGGCTGGCAGGCGCGATAGGCCTGTACGCGCGCGACGGACTGTACCGCGTCCACGCCGGCCCTTATGCGGACCGGACTCAGGCCGATGAGGTAGCTACGCGCATCGAGCGATCGATGGACCTCAAACCGATCTTGATCACCCGCTAAATTGCTCGCCACGAACCAAGGGGACAAGCGCTCATGCATTGCCTGCTCTGTGGCTCAATCGCCTACGACACCATCATGGTGTTCCGAGACCGGTTCCGGAACCACATCCTCCCCGACCAGATCCACATTCTCAACGTCGCGTTTCTGGTTCCCGACATGCGCCGCGAATTCGGCGGATGCGCCGGCAACATCGCCTACAACCTGCGTCTGCTGGGCGAACGGCCGCTGATCATGGCCACCGTGGGTGAGGACTACCAACCCTACGCCTACCGGCTGGATAAGCTGAAGCTGCCCCAGACTCACATCCGCCAGGTCAAGGATATTTTTACCGCTCAAGCCTTCATCACTACAGATCTGGACGATAACCAAATCACGGCTTTTCATCCCGGGGCGATGAACCATTCACACCTCAACCGCGTGAGCGACGCCAAGGACGTGACTCTGGGCATCGTAGCGCCCGACGGCCGTCAGGGCATGATCGACCACGCCCGCCAGTTCCACCAAGCGGGCATCCCCTTTGTTTTCGATCCGGGTCAGGGCATACCCATGTTTGACGGCGAAGAGCTGCTCGAGTTCGTGCGCCTTGCCGACTACGTCGCCGTCAACGGCTACGAGGCGCGCCTGCTTCAGGAGAAGACCAGTAGGTCGGTCGCGGAGCTGGCGAGCATGGTGAAGGCATTCATCGTTACGCAGGGCGCCGAAGGCTCGCTCATCCATGCTGGAGGTGAGACCCATCGTATCCCAAGCGCAAAGCCGCAGGCGGTGCTCGATCCGACCGGCTGCGGCGACGCCTATCGGGCCGGGCTGTTGTATGGCATCGGCCATGCCTGGGACTGGCCCACGACGGGCCGGCTGGCATCGCTGATGGGCGCCATCAAGATCGCCAGCCGGGGCGGGCAGAACCACCAGGTTACTCGGGACGAGATCGGGGCGCAGTTCAAGGAAGCGTTCGCTACTTCGATCTGGTAAGCTGGTGCCCCATCTTTGACTTGACTAGCAGGTATCAGGACCCAGGATCGGGGCGTGAAAACGGCGGAACGCAACGGTCCGTGCATACCCCTCACACGAGGAGAGCCACAGATCAATGCGGCACACCGGCAGGTCCCGAGTCGGCGATACGGCCCCACATCTCTACCCGCGAAACTGCGGGGGCGGCTCCTTCTATGCGGCCCGCCGCGACCTTTCGACCTCGCCATCTCGTGGCCGAGTTCCGGCGATCGTCGCGAAAGCTTCACCTGCGCTTCACCCACTTGTCATAGCGAAAACTTAGTGTTCGCTGGTGTTCTTTAATGGAGTGGAAACATGCTGGAAACACGGCGCGACCCTCGCCTTGAATCGCAACGCAAACTAGCCGTGCGCCTAGCGCGCGGCGAGGCCGAAGTTCTGGAAGCGCAGCGGTTGCGTTACCGCGTGTTCGCCGAAGAGATGGGCGCGCGGCTGCCGGGGGCGGCGGAGGGCATCGACCGCGACCCGTTCGACCCGTGGTGCGAACACCTGCTGGTTACCGAAGAGGATACCGGAGAAGTTGTGGGAACCTATCGCCTTCTCCTGGGGGAGACCGCGAAGCGTATCGGCGGCTTCTATTCGGACCAGGAGTTCGATCTGACGCGGCTGAACCACCTGCGCGACCGCACGGTCGAGGTCGGGCGCTCCTGCGTGCATTCGGACCATCGCAGGGGCGGGGTGATCGCGCTGCTGTTGTCAGGTGTGTTCGAATACGTGCAGAGGACCGGCCACGAATACATTCTGGGCTGCGCCAGCCTGAGCATGGTCGACGGCGGACATGGTGCGGCAGCGGCTTTCGACCGCCTGCGCGAGTCACATCTGAGCCCGGTGGAATACCGTGTGTTCCCGCACTGCCCACTGCCCCTGCACGAACTCGATCAGAACGCGACACCGTCGATCGGGCCGTTGATCAAGGGCTACTTGAGAATGGGGAGTTATGTCTGCGGTGAGCCGGCGTGGGACCCGGACTTCAATACGGCCGACCTGTTGATGCTGCTGCCTCTGTCCCGAATGACCGCGCGCTACGCGAAGCATTTTTTGAAGCATGCCGCATAGCCGTAGTCTGCCGCGGCCCAATGACGCCGGTCGGAACAGGTCGAACTCAAGCTTCACTCGGTTCTACCGGCTCACTCGATTGCTGCTGCACATCGTCTACGGCTGCGTTGGCGTAGCGGTTATATTTCCCTTTTTCCACCACCAGCGGCGCTTGCGGGCTATCAAGGGCTGGTCGCGTCAGATCCTGCGTATCCTGCACCTGCGGCTAACAATACGCGGCTCGCTGCCCCCCGATCACGCGCCAACTCTGATCGTCAGCAATCACGTGTCCTGGCTCGACATCTGTGTCCTCGCCTCCGTGACGCCGGTCCGGTTCGTGGCCAAGTCCGATGTCCGCGGCTGGCCCCTGGTCGGGTCGTTAGTGTCGGGTGCCGGAACCATCTTCATCGAGCGCGGGAATCCACTGGACACGGTGCGTACCAATCGGGCCATCGTGCAGGCGCTCACCCGTGGTGAATATGTCGCGATGTTTCCCGAAGGAACCAGCACCGATGGCACCGAGATCAAGCCGTTCCATGCATCGCTGTTCCAGCCTGCGGTGGAGGCGGTCGCGCGCGTGGTGGTGGTGGTGTTGCGCTACGTCAACCCAGACGGCAGCGTCAATCTGGATGCGTCTTACGCGGGAGAGCGTTCGTTGTGGGAGTCGTTTCGGCTTGTCGTGGCATGCCGATCGTTGCACGCGGAGCTGATCTTCGCCGCCAGCATCGACGTCAGCGCCAGGACCCGGGCGGACATTGCACGCGCTGCCGAATGCGCTGCCGCCGACGCTTTGCAGTTACCGCGCCCCGGCAGGAAGGCTGGAACTGTCGTCGGTCCTCCAGGCACAACGCCGACAACTTCCTCCCCCCTAGACAGCCCGTGTCCAGTGCAATCACGGCGGGCTCCAGCGCCAGGCCCGACGCTGAGCAGTGGCCGACGATGACGAACCAGGGCAGGACCCGCTCGGGTAACACTTTGCTGCGCGACGCTGCTCGGAAAGGGTCGACACCGGGCTTTGTCCGGCTTTACCGGCTCACCCGGCTCCTGCTCCATCTAGTCTATGGCTGTTATCGCGTAGGTGTTCTGTTTCCTTTTTTTTCCTGGAAGCAGCGGGTCGCCGCGATCAAGCGCTGGTCGCGGCAGCTGTTACGCATACTGCACCTACGGCTAACGGTGCACGGTTCGCTACCCTCCGGTCACGCGCCGACTATGATCGTCAGCAATCACGTGTCGTGGCTCGACATCTGGGTCCTCGACTCCGTGGTGCCGGTGCGCTTCGTGGCCAAGTCTGACATCCGCCGCTGGCCCCTGGTCGGGTTCCTCGTGTCGGGTGCCGGAACCATCTTCATCGAGCGCAGCAAGCTGCAGGACACCGCGCGCACCAATCGCGCCATCGTGGAAGCGCTCACGCGCGGCGAACACGTCGCGATGTTTCCCGAAGGCGCCACCACCGATGGCACTGAAGTCAAGCCGTTCCACGCATCGCTCTTTCAACCCGCGCTGGGGGCGGGTGCGCGCGTGGTGGTGGTGGCGTTGCGCTACGTCAACCCGGACGGCAGCGTCAATCTGGATGCCTCCTACGTGGGCGAGCGTTCGCTGTGGGAGTCGGTTCGGCTGATCCTCGCGCAGCGATCGCTGCATGCGGAGTTGACCTTCGCCGCCACTATCGATGTCAGCGGCAAGACCCGGCGCGACATCGCGCGGGCGGCAGAATGCGCTACCGCCGACGCTTTGCAGTTGCCGCGTCCTGGCAGGAAAACTGGAACAGCCGCCGACCTTCCAGGCGCAACGCCGTCAACTTTCTCCCCCACAGACACCCGGTATCGAGTCCGACCACGTTCGGCTCTAGCACCAGGCCCAGTGCTGACCAGTGACCGAAGATAATGGGCGTTGCACTGCTGGCGCGCCCAGGGACAGCGAACCAGGGCAGGACCCCGGCCGGTAACACCGTGCTATCGCCCTTGTAACGCAGCTGCATGGCGCCGTCACGCGTACACACCCGCATGCGGGTCATGGCGTTGACGATCACGCGCAACCGCGCGTAACCGGTGAGCTGGTCGCTCCAGCGGTCCGGCCCGTTGCCGTACATGCGGGCCAACAGCGAGGCATAGTTGGGCGCGCGCAGCGCATGCTCCACTTCCCGCGCCAATTCCAGCGCTCGCGCCACCGTCCAGGATGGCAGCAGCCCGGCGTGCACCATCGCGTAGCCGCCTTCGGTATGCATGAGCGGGCGCTGGCGCAGCCACCCAATGAGCTCTGCGCGATCCGGAGCGCTGAGCGTTTCCTCCAGCGTATCGTCCTTGCGTAGGACGGCATGACCTTCCGCGACCGCCACCAGGTGGAGATCGTGATTGCCAAGCACGCACACTGCGCTCTCACCCAGGCCCTTGACGAAGCGCAGCGTTGCGAGCGAATCCGGCCCGCGATTGACCAGGTCGCCCACGAACCACAGACGGTCGCGTTTGAGGTCGAATGCGATCCGCTCGAGCAGACCCAAGAGCGCTTGAAAGCAACCTTGCACGTCGCCAATCGCGTAGGTAGCCATCACGTGAGGCGACTGAGATGGGGCGCGGGCTGAGGGGCTACGTAGGGGCTACGTGAAGGCGAGCGGAAAGCTCGCGCCTCGGTTTGGCGATCTCGTCCTACTTCGATTGGTTGAGCATGAAGTCCACCGCAGCATTCACCTCGGCGTCCGACAAGGATGGGTTGCCTCCCTTGGGTGGCATCGCTCGGATGCCTTTGATGGCGTGCTCGTGGACCTTGCTCACGCCTTGGGCGAGTCGCGGCTGCCACGCCGCCTTGTCGCCCAGCTTGGGCGCACCGACCAAGCCCGCGCCGTGACAGGCCTGACAAACCGTCTTCACTACCTCTTCGCCGCTGCGGACTCCCTGGATGGCGCTGGTATCCGCCATCGCCACATCGCCCACGGGTTTGAGGCGTTGCGCCACTGCATCCTCGGACATCGCGCGTCCGCCGATGTCCACCTTCAGGCCACCGGTAACCATCTGCACGATCATGACGATCAGCAGGATCGGAGTAAGGAAGGCCAACAGCACGACTACGATAAGCTGCCGGGGTGTTCGGCTCGCAGTGGAATGGTCCTCGACATGCACGTCGATCATGGAAAATCCTCGCCTTCAGACTCGCATCGGGACCCGCAGTATAGGGGATCGGAAGCGGGCCTCACAGGCAGGGCCATGGACGCTTAAGCCGATTGCGGCTATCCTTCGCGCTCACTCTCGCTGCCTGCGCGCCCATAGCTCAGTGGATAGAGTATTGGCCTCCGAAGCCAAGGGTCGTGGGTTCGAATCCCGCTGGGCGCGCCAATTTCCCCGCTTTGCTTAGGGATTGACGGTAGGCCTTCCGCAGCGCAGATGAATCCCTATCTGCGGGAACATCCGCTCGCGGGCCGCGAGCGGCGCGGTACGCTGGGACGCCATGCACCTTCGCTTGTGGGAGATCGAGGCCGGGCGCCTCAACTGACAGGAGAGCGGCACGCGACCGCTGGAAACTGCGTCGTGCGCCGTGGACGGCTGCTGGCGTGTGCTGCTGTGAGGGCGGACGCGAGGGAGGAGGACATGGGATGCGTGTTCTGCGAGGAAGCCGGTGGTGAGGTCCTCTGGGAAGA
>Ga0326730_1000460_pt1 | contig 10713 bp, 7 predicted proteins | sample MHFSIPfraction_3_FD_207740 | JGI IMG/M metagenome (GOLD analysis project Ga0326730, IMG submission 207740) | Lab enriched peat soil microbial communities from Michigan Hollow, Ithaca, NY, United States - MHF7AN SIP fraction | ecosystem: Environmental > Terrestrial > Soil > Wetlands > Peat...
GAGGTCGGCGCGCCCAAGTGGCAGTTGCTCAACACCCCGCCGGATCCAACCTTCCCCGCGGCGAAGAGCGGGCGCGAGCGGATTGCTCACGAGATAGGGTTGGTTGGTGCAACCCGTGATGCTCAACACGCCGAAAATAAGACCGTCCATTTCGCAGGTCCCGTACCGCACCCGCAGGGGCGGCTCGATGTGTTTTTGTACCAGGCCTTCAAAGGTACCGTGGACAACGGACATCTCACGCGGGACGCCGATCAGGGTGCGATTTCCCCCAAGCGCATCGACACCGAGAACGATGATCCGTTCACCGCGCACGTCGGCGTTGGCAAGAGCAACGATGTCTCGCAGCAGCTGATCGTATTCGTGTCGCAGATAGAGCGTGGGCCGGAACTTGAGCGCCGTGTGCTCGTTTTCGTGGCGGATGAGTGTTTCGATCTGGCTCAAGGTGTGCCGTCGCTCGCCGGTCCGGTGAGGCACAGTCTAGCCGCGATCGCGGGGTTCTGGTGGTCCTCTGTCACGTTTTCTGACGCCAACGTGCTCTCGTGCACAGCGAATTGGCACTACCGAAAGCCGATCGACTCCAGCACGTGCGTGACCAATGGCGCCAATCCGAATCCGCAGAGGAGCAGCACCACAGCGAATGCCATGCAGACATTGGCGACGCGTCGGGCCTCCTCTCCTCGCAGGATCCGGCGCACATGCAGATGACGTGAGCCTGGGGGCGGATACACTTCGTTGCGGCGGATGCGCCACGCGAAGTGACCAATCCAGGTTGCCGCCGCCACGATTGAAGCGCTGAGGATCCAGGCCAGTATTCGCAACAGCCGCGCTGCGCGGTGCACGTCGTCCGCAGTCGCAATGTGCGAGTCTTCCGTCACGGCGCGGATCTGCACCGCGAGCCAGATGAGCAGCGCGAATGCACCCAGCACACCCAGCACGATGAGCAGCATCAGCAGGCGCCGCGCGATGGGCATGGGGTGAGGGCGGCGTCGATCGGCAGGCACGCTTTCAGGCGGCGGCGTTTCGAGGCGCGCTGCGCTGTGTTCGCCCTGCGGGCTCGATTGCGGTTGCTTCATGGTGCTCTGGCTGCTGCCGCCGCGAGATGCGCGCGCGCCTCGGCAAGCAGATCACACACTTCTTTCGTGCCCGCGGCGACCCGCGTGGTCGATCGGGCGATCCGGTCCGCACTGACGAGGTAGAGATTGTCATGGCGCACGGCAGCGAGCTGCGGCCAGCGGCGCCAGCGCGCGAGCGGATCGTCCGCCTGGTCGCTGTCGTTGCCGGCCATGATGACTTGCGGGTTGCGCTGGAGCACGGCTTCCACGCTCACCGGTGGAGCCAGCTGTTTGAGGTCGGCGAAGATGTTGTGAGCGCCACAGACGCCAAGGATGTCGCTGATCAGATGTTCGCCATTGACGGTAAAGAGCGGCACGGCGGAGATCTGGAAGAACACTGACACCGCTCCGTCGTGGGCATGCTCGCGTCGCAACTCCTCGATCGCCGCGGTGAATTGTGTGGCCGCCCGTGCGGCCTGTGCCTCGGTCCCCGCGAGCGCGCCGATGTGCTCGATGGCGGCCGCGATGTCCCCAAGCTTTGACGTATTGATGCGCTCTACGTGCAGGTTCAGGCGCTTGAGCTTTTCGATCACCGGCTCCGGCGTGCCCGTATCCCACACCAGGACCAGATCCGGATGCAGCGCCAGCACTCGCTCATAGTCAACCTGAAACGCATCGCCAACACGCGGCAGCGTGCGCGCCGCGGCCGGAAAATCGCTATAGGCGTCCGCTCCGACCATGCGATCCCCGGCACCGGCGCTATACACCAGCTCGGTAAGGTTCGGTGCCAGGCTCACGATGCGCTGGGCCGGAGCGGCCGCGCCTGGCGCCGCCGGCGCACAACAGAGCGCAAGTCCCAGCAGCAGCGCGCCGCCCGTGAGCACCCGGCCCTGCATCAACGCACCCAGCCGATGAGCACCAGCGCGGCGACGAACACCAGCCAGATGAGCAGCGCGCGATTCACCAGTCGCATGCACGCCCTGATCTCAGCAGCCTCAGGCAGCGGCTGGACGTCGCCCACGGCAGACTCCTCGTCATCTACCGCGGCCCGCCCGACGCTGGCGAGCAACTCATCATTGGCCTCGAAGAATGGCGCGGCGGTCGCGCGCATGACGTACCGCCAGGCACTGCGGGCGCGCGCAAAGTCTCCGGCCAACGCGTATCCGATGGCGAGCAGGCGCGCCGGCACCCAGGCCAGCACGCCGTGGATGGCCTGCAGCGCGTGCACGAACTCCGGTATTTCGCCCGAGGTCTGGGCGCGGCCGCGATACTCGAACACCGCGCGCCGCCGCATGAGATCGCTGACGCGAAACGCCCAGGCGCCGGCGGGTCCCGCCACCATGAACCAGAAAAATACGCCGAACGCCCGGTTGTTGGTCTGCACGAAGATCGCCTCGACGAGCGTGCCAGCGCTGTCCGCGGTGCGCTGCGCGGCATCGTGCTCGGCAATCTCCCGGGCGACGCGCGCGGCTCGCTCGCGGTCGCCGGCCTCGATGGCCTCCAGATACTCGTCCACTTCGGTCTTCAGATCGCGTGGCCCGAGCGAGAACACCAGCACCAGCGCGCCGAAGCCGACGAAGAGAATGCCGAGCAGCACTTCGCGAAAGATCCACGCCACCAGCGCAACCGGCAGCACCGGCAGCACCACCAGCAGGATGGTCATCACGAGCGCGGCGCCGCCATGCAGGCCGCGAAAGCGCGTGAGGGCCCAGTCGAGATAGCCATCGAACCAGCGTGGTTCGCGCAGGTGCAGGAGCTGCGTCGCGGCGCGTTCGAGCAGCAGTCCCAACAGCAGGGCGAGCAGTGTCATGTGCGGGCTCAGTACCCGGGGCTCGAGCTCTGCTCGAGCGTGATCAGGGTCTTGAGGCGCGGCCAGTCGAAGCTCGGACCCGGATCGGTCTTGCGGCCCGGCGCAATGTCGCTGTGCCCTGCGAGCCGCGCCGGATGCAGATCCGGGTAGGACTCGACCAGCATGCAGATGACCCGCGCCAATGCCACGTACTGCGCGTCCTCGTAGGGCGTGGAGTCGGTCCCCTCGAGCTCGATCCCGATCGAGAAATCATTACAGGCCGTGCGCCCTGCATAACTCGACTCACCGGCGTGCCAGGCGCGCAGATGGAAGGGGACATACTGTGTGATGTGCCCCCGCCGATCGATCAGCAGGTGTGCCGAAACGCACCGGTCCGCGATCTCGGCGAAATAGGGATGCTCCTCCGGCGGCAGCGAATTGGTGAACAAGCGGTCAATCCACGGGCCGCCAAACTCGCCGGGTGGAAGGCTGATGCCGTGAATGACGATGAGTTCGGTGCGCACACCGGGCGGGCGCGCATCGCAGTTCGGCGAGTCGACGCGCCGTGCCGCGCGCAGCCGGCCCGTAGCGATATCGACCGGCGAATCCGTCGCACCTGTTTCGCTGCGCCTGCGTCTGACCATCCGCTCCCGCCCTGGCCTGATTCGGTGCGGATCATGCCAGAAACGGCGCCCGCGCTGTGCCTGTGACAGAATGCAGCCCCCGGTCTCCCCGCCATGAGTCAGCTACCCGTCGACAACTCTGCTCTTGCGCGTCGCGATCTCGCGGTCGTCTGGCACCCCTGCAGTCAGATGCGCGACCACGAGTCGCTGCCGATGATTCCGATCCGGCGCGGCGCAGGAGTTTGGCTCGAGGATTACGCCGGACACCGCTATCTCGATGCGATCAGCTCCTGGTGGGTGAACCTGTTCGGGCATTCCAATGCGTTCATCAACGCGCGTATCGCTGCGCAGCTCGAAGCCCTCGAGCACACCCTGCTCGCCGGCTTCACTCACGCGCCCGCGGTCGAGCTCGCCGAGCGGCTCACGCGTCTCGCCCCGGCGGGCCTCACGCGTTGTTTCTATGCCGACAACGGTTCCGCGGCGGTGGAGGTCGCGGTCAAGATGAGCTTCCACTACTGGCGCAATCTCGGGAAGACTGCCAAGCACCGTTTCGTCACACTCAGCAACAGCTATCACGGCGAAACCCTGGGCGCGCTCGCGGTCGGCAACGTCGAGCTCTACAAGTCGATCTACCAGCCGCTGCTCATGGATGTCATCACCGTGCCCTCGCCCGACTGCTTCGAGCGCGAGGCCGGAGAGAGCTGGGAAGCGCATTCGCGGCGCAAGTTCGCGCTCATGGAGGAAACCCTGGCGCGGCACGCCGCCGAAGTCGCGGCCGTCATCGTGGAGCCGCTGGTGCAATGCGCGGGCAGCATGCGCATGTATCACCCGGTGTACCTGGAGCTGCTGCGCGCGTCTTGCGACCGCCACGGCGTGCTGCTGATCGCGGACGAGATCGCGGTCGGCTTCGGGCGCACCGGAACGATGTTCGCCTGCGAGCAGGCGCGCATTCGCCCCGATCTCATGTGTCTCTCCAAGGGCCTGACAGGCGGTTACCTGCCCTTGTCGGCCGTGCTCACGACCGAACCGATCTACCAGGCGTTCTACGATGAGTACACGCGCCTCACCGCGTTCCTGCATTCGCACAGCTATACCGGCAACCCGCTCGCGTGTGCCGCCGCGCTCGCAAGCCTCGAGCTGTTCGCGCGTGACGACGTGATCCGAGCCAACCACCATCGCTCGCAGCTGACGGGCGGCCTCGCGCGCGACCTCAGTGATCATCCGCACGTGGCCGAGGTGCGCCAGCACGGCATGATCGTCGCCATTGAGCTGGTACGCGACAAGATCCGCCGCGAGCCGTACGACTGGCGCGAGCGGCGTGGACTGCTCGTGTATCGTCACGGCCTGGAGCGCGGCGTACTGCTGCGCCCGCTCGGCAACGTCGTGTACTTCATGCCGCCTTACGTGATCAGCGATGAGGAGATCCGGCTCATGGTTGCAGTCGCCCGCGAGGGCATCGAGCTCGCCACGTGCGCATAATCCGCATCCATTGCCTCCGGCCGCTGCACCCGGGTGCGATCGTGAGCCTGAGCGAATCGGCCGCGGCGCATGTGAGCCGCGTGCTGCGGCTCGGCCCTGGAGACGAGCTGACGCTGTTCGACGGCGAGGGCAAGGAGTACCCGGCAAAGATCGTCGATGCCCGCGGCATCGTAGTGCGGGTGCAGACTGGTGAATGCTGCGAAGTCGACCGCGAGTCGCCCTTGCATCTCACCCTGGTGCAGGGAATATCGCGCGGTGAGCGCATGGACTGGGTGGTGCAGAAAGCGACCGAGCTCGGCGTCGCCGAGATCGTACCCGTGCTGACCGAGCGCAGCGTCGTCCGGCTCAACGGCAGCCAGGCGGAGCGCAAGCGCGAGCACTGGCTCGGCGTCGCGATCGCGGCCTGCGAGCAGTGCGGGCGCAATCGGCTGCCGCGGATTCACGCGCCGGTCGAATTCGGCGCGTGGCTCGCGACATGCACGGCCGAAGGCGTGCGCATCCTGCTCGATACCTCGGGCGGTAGTTCGCCCCGGGACGTGAAGCCACACGCGCGCGCGATACTGCTGATCGGCCCGGAGGGCGGCCTGTCCAATGGCGAGCGCACCGCAACGTTCGCGGCTGGCTTCCAGGCCATGCGTCTCGGCCCGCGCGTTCTGCGCACGGAAACCGCGGCCATCGCGGCACTTACAGCGCTGCAGCTGATCGCGGGGGATCTGGGCTCGGAGTCGCCGGCCGCCTCTTCAGGCGGCGACTGAGGTTTCTTCGCTGATCATCTCTTCGAGGCGCTCGAGGTCCGGCACCAGAGGCGTCTCGTTGATCATGCGCACCTGGCACAATACCGGCGTGCGCTCGCCGAAGTTGCGGCTGGTATCGGCCTTCACCACGTCCGCGTTGACGCGCACCAGCTGCGGGAATCCCTGGGTGAGGACGCCGAAGAATCCCGACTGGAGTTTCTTGCCGAGGCAGTAGAACACGACGATGCGCGTGCGCCCGCTCGCGATTGGGAGCGCCTGTCCGCATGCCCCCTCGAACGACACCACCGGCACGTTGCGCCCGCTCCAGCTGATGGTGCCGAGGTACCACGCCGGTGCGCCGGCCATTTCCTCCGGTGCCTGATAGCCAATCACTTCCGCCACACTCGCGCGCGGCACGATCAGCCGCTCGTCGACGAGCGGGATGAGCAGGCTGTAGAGCTCACTAACCGGAATTTCCATGCGTGAGCGTCTCCTAGATGCTCCAGTGACCTGCCACGTTCACTGGTGCGTCCCCTCGCGCTTGCGCTTCCTGACGAGCGGCTCGATCGCGTCGAGAAGCTGCGCTTCCTGGTAAGGCTTGCCGAGGTAGTCACTGACGCCGAGCTCGATCGCGCGCGCACGATGTTTCTCGCCCACGCGCGAGGTGATCATCACGATCGGCACATCCTTCAGGCGCGGATCGTTGCGCACGTGCGAAGCCACTTCGTAGCCATCCATGCGCGGCATCTCGATGTCGAGCAGGATCACGTCAGGCACGTGTTCCTGCATGATGGAGACGGCATCGACACCGTCCTTGGCGGTCATGACGCGCATGCCATTGCGCTCCAGCAGGCGCTGCGTGACGCGACGTACGGTGATCGAATCGTCGACCACCAAAGCAAAGGTGCGCCGATCCTCACGATCGCGGCCGAGAGCAGCCTCGAAGGGCGCGCGGCGCCATTCCGAGCGCACCAGCGCCCCGACGTCGAGAATGATGACGATACGGCCGTCGCCCAGGATGGTGGCGCCCGAAATGCCGCGAATGCCCGAGATCTGCGGCCCTACCGACTTGACCACGATTTCGCGGCTGCCCACGAGCTCGTCGGTCACGAGGGCGGTGGAGTGCTCGCCCGCGCGCACCAGGATGACGGAGACCGCCACATCCGTTTCGGGAAGCAGCGACGGCCCGCTGCCGAGAAACGCGCCGAGGTGCTGAAAGCGATACTTCTGTCCGCCATAGTCGAACGACGGCGATTCCTCGTCGAGGTGGCGCTGCACTTCGTCGCGATTGAGCCGCACGACGCCTTCGACCGTTGGCAGCGGCAGCGCGTACAGCTCGTCGACGACGCGCACGATCAGCGCCTGGCTGATCGCGAGCGTGAAGGGCAGGCGCACCGTGAACTTCGTGCCCGCGCCCGGAGTGGATTCTATGAAGAGTGCTCCACCGAGTTTCTTCACCTCGGTGGCGACGACATCCATGCCCACGCCGCGGCCAGCGGCCTTGGTGACCGAGCCCGCAGTGCTGAAGCCCGGCTCGAGGATGAGCTGCATCGCCTCTTCGTCGGTGAGGGTGCGGCGTGGATCGACCAGTCCCATCGCGACCGCCTTGTCGCGGATCGCTTTCACGTTCATGCCGGCACCGTCGTCGCTGACATCGATCACGACTTCTGCGCCCTCGCGGTGCAGGACCACCGTGATGCGGCCGGTTTCCGGCTTGCCCTTGGCGAGGCGCTCGGCGGGCGTCTCGATGCCGTGCACGACGGCGTTGCGCAGCATATGTTCGAAGGGAGGCCGCATGCGCTCCAGCACCTGTCGGTCGAGCTCGCCGGCAGCGCCCTCGACCACCAGCTCGACGCGCTTGCCGGTTTCGGTCGCGACCTGACGGACCAGCCGGCTGAAGCGCTGCACGTGGCGCTGGAACGGCACCATGCGCGTGCGCATCAGCCCGTTCTGCAGCTCGGTGACGACGCGCGCCTGTTGCATCAGCAGGTTGTGCGCCTCGCGCGTGAGATTCTCGAGCAGGCCCTGCAGGCTTGCGACGTCGCTCGCAGACTCGGCGAGCGCGCGTGAGAACTGCTGGATCGCCGAGTAGCGATCGAGCTCGAGCGGATCGAAGTCCTCGCGCCGCGGTTGCTCCGCCTGGTGCCGGTGCAGGATCTGCGCCTCGGTCTCGAGCTCGAGCTTGCGCAACTGTTCCTTCAGGCGGGTCACGGTGCGCGACAGCTCCGCCAGGTTGAAATCGATGGAGCCCACCTGCTGCTCGAGGCGCGAGCGGAAGATGCTCACTTCGCCCGCGTTGTTGAGCAGCGTATCGAGCAATTCCGCATCGACGCGCGCGAGCTCCTGGCGTTCACCGGCGGGCTGAGGCTCCCGGCCCGGTGGCAGCGCGATCGGTGCTGCGAGTTCTTCTTCCGCGCTCGCTTCCTCCGGCGCCTTCAGCTCGACGGCCACAGGCTCTGCGGCCCACACCGGAATAACCTCGGGCCTGATGGCAAGGCGCTCTGGCGAAGCAGCAGGCAGCGCCGGACTCAGTTGCGTGCGCGGAGGCTCGGCGGCGGCCGGCGCCGCGTGGATCGCAGCGGGAGGGACGGGAGGCGGCGCCGGTGGCGGTGGGGCAACCTCTGGGACCTTGAGCACTTGCGGCGCGGGTACTGGCGGTACCGGGGCGGTCGGCTGAGCTGCCGCCGCTCGAGGCGGAGCCCCGGTGGCGAGTGCGTGAATGCGCTGGATCAGTTCCCGGGCCGGATCGACGCGCCGCCCTGCGCCGACGGCATCGCGCATGTGACCGAGCTCATCGAGACTTGCCTGCAGGACGTCGTAGGCGACATCGTCGCCCTCCACCGCACCGCTGTCGATCTGGATCACCAGCGTCTCGAGCTCGTGGCTCAGGTTGCCCATGGCAGAAATCCCCGCCATACGCGCGCCGCCCTTGAGCGTGTGCAGGTAGCGCTTGAGCTCGACCGTCCTTTCCTGGTTGGAGCGATCCGCTTTCAGGTCGGCGAGCGCACGATCAGCAGCCTCGAGAAGCTCGGTAGCTTCCTCACTGAAGATGGCGGCGATATCGGCATCGAACTCCCCGCTCTCTTCCTCGGCTTCGGGCTCGACCTCGGGCGCGACAGCAAGTACTTCAGCCACCGGCGCACGAATGATGGCGGAGGCGTCGATGTCGAGGGGTCGCGAGGCGATCTCCGCATCGAGTGCGGCATCGAGCTCGCGAATGCGCGCCACCAGCCGCGGATGCGAAGTGAAGTAGCCCGTCGCCTCGTTGATGTTGGCGATGACGTTCTCGATCGCGTCCGCAGCCTCGCCCAGAGCCTCGCGTCCTTGCACGCCGAGGCCGATGCCGCTCTCGAAGAGCTTGCGCATGTACTGGTTGAGAGGCTCGGCAACCTTGATGCCCTGGCGCGCCTCGGCCATCTTCGAGCTGCCGCTCAGCGTGTGGCAGGCGCGATACAGCGATTCGGTAACGATCCAGGGCGGCGGCAACGACGCCGAGCGCGTCAGGAAATCACGTATGGTCGCGAGATGTTCCGCGGATTCGCGGCTGTAGATGTCGTGCAGTACGGGGTCCATCGCCGGCCGCGCCGGCGTGGTAGGGCGGGGAGCCGCCGTCTCCCGTCCCGGGACCGCCACTCGGATGCTGGGAGCCTCGGCCAGCGACTCACCGCCGACCAGGTCCTCGGTAGTGGTGGTTGTGGTTGCGTGCTGCTCCGGCTCGCGGCCTGCTGCATAGGCGTCGGCACGACTCATGATGCCTTTCAGGTCCGCGGTCGGTGCGCGCGCCACTTCGAGCTGCTCGATGAGCTGTGGCAGCGCCTGCGTCGCTTCGCGCAGGAGATTCATCATGCCTGGCGTGCGCGTCAGCGTCTTGTCGATCAGCCGGTTCAGCAGGTTCTCGATTGACCAGCAGTACTCACCGATCTGCTGCGCGCCGACCATGCGGCCGCTGCCTTTCAGCGTATGGAAGGAGCGGCGCACACCGATCAGCGCATCGGTCTCGGCAGGGTTCTGCTCCCAGATGGGGAAGCGCCGCTCGATCGATACGGCCTCTTCCTTTGCCTCCTCGATGAAGATCGCGAGGAACTCCGGGTCCGGAGCCCGCGGTGCGGGTGCGACGCCACCCGGATGAGTCGCGACTTCCTGCTCCGCGGCGCTCGCCGCCGGGGGTTGCGCCGGCCTGCCGGCCGTGGCGCCCGTCTCGATGGCGAGCGTGCGCACGTGTACTCCCGCGTCCTCCGGCACGCCCGCCGGCACCACGGCCTGTAGCGCTTCGAGCGCGCCCAGGCATCGCTCAGCGTTATCGAGCATGTACCAGGGATCGCTCCGGCCGCTCTGCACCGTCTCCATGTAGTACTCAAGGCTCACGATCGAGTCGGCAAGCCGATCCAGTCGGTCGGGCCCTATCCGGCCCGTGCCCGGCTGCAGCATGGCCTTCACGTGGCGCCCGATGGCTTCGACGATCTCCACTGCGCGCGACTTGCCGAGCATCAGCAGGCCCGCGGTAATGCCGCGCAGCAGCTGCGGCACGGCGTCGAGCCCCTGCCCCTCGCCGGGCTTGGTGACAGCAAGGGCGATGGCATCCTTGACGCGCGCGAGATTCACGATGCACTCGCGCATCACCGCTTCGGTGACCTGCCGATAGTCGGTGTCATCGCCGATCTCGAGCTGACTGTCTTCGCCGCGTTCCGGGCCTGCCGTCGGCATGATCAGCCGCACCAGCTGATCGTCGAGGCTGTCCTCGACGCCGATCAGCGTAGCCGCCATCTGCACCAGCACGGCGTCGTTCGCCGGCGTCCCCTGGTTGAGCATGCCCTGCAGCTGCTGGATCTCACCCTGTACGCGCGTGCGCAGGCCGCCGAGGCCCAGCACACCGAGTGTGTCGCTGATCTTGCGCAGCAGCTCGAGCTGCGGCGCCAGCTCACTGATGCTGGTGCCGCCCTTGCGCACGAAGATATCCAGCACGTCCTTGACCTTGGTCAGATCCTCCTTGATCGCCGCGGCTACGGTGCGCATGAGCTTGACGCTTGGCGCGGACA
>Ga0326730_1000461_pt1 | contig 10707 bp, 8 predicted proteins | sample MHFSIPfraction_3_FD_207740 | JGI IMG/M metagenome (GOLD analysis project Ga0326730, IMG submission 207740) | Lab enriched peat soil microbial communities from Michigan Hollow, Ithaca, NY, United States - MHF7AN SIP fraction | ecosystem: Environmental > Terrestrial > Soil > Wetlands > Peat...
CATTGGCCATTAGCCGTTAGCCGTTAGCTCGATCCAGCGACAGCGACCCTCCTTGCCTTGCGCAGGGAGGGTCGCTTGGCAACCAACGGCTAACGGCTAACGGCTAACGGCTAACGGCTAACGGCTCGTAGCACCCGCTCCACCTCTCTCAAGTCCGGCTCGATCTCCACCGGCCGGTTGGCGCGCCCCGGCGGCGGCTCGGTTTCCTGGTGGTAGGTAATCAGGGCGCCCGGATCCTTGAGCACATGACCAGTCAGCACCGCCACCACCCGGTCGTCCCGGTGAATCACGCCGGCGGCGGTGAGCTGGCGGGCTCCGGCCACGCTGGCCGCGCTGGCTGGCTCGCACCCCACTCCGGCTGCGTCGATGACCGCCTTGGCCTCCAGGATCTCCGCGTCGCTCACCGTGGTGACCACGCCGGCGGTCTCCCGGATGGACCGCACCGCGCGATCCCACGAGGCCGGATCTCCGATCTTGATCGCGGTGGCGATCGTCTCCGCCTTCACCGTGATCCGGCGGACGAACTGCTCGGCGAAGGCCGCCGCGAACGGCCCCGCGCCGGCGGCCTGCACCGCGGCCAGCCGCGGCACCCGGTCGATCAGCCCCCATTCGTGGGCCTCCCGCAGCGCCTTTCCGAAGGCGGCGGTGTTGCCGAGGTTTCCCGCCGGCAGCACGATCCAGTCGGGTGACTCCCAGGCGAGCTGGTGCAGCAGCTCCAGCACGATGGTCTTCTGCCCCTCCAGCCGGAACGGATTGATCGAGTTGAGCAGATAGACCCCGAGTTTGGCCGAGGCCTCCTGCACCAGCCGGAGACAGGCGTCGAAGTCGCCCCGCACCAGCAGGGTGCGGGCGCCGTAGGCCAGCGACTGGGACAGCTTGCCGAGCGCTACCTGGCCCGCCGGCACGAACACCAGGGCGGTGAGTCCGGCATGAGCCGCATAAGCGGCGAGCGAGGCGGAGGTGTTGCCGGTCGAGGCGCAAGCCACGGCGGCGGCGTCGATCCGGCGTGCCTGAGTCACCCCCACCGTCATCCCCCGGTCCTTGAACGAGCCAGTGGGGTTGTGACCCTCGTGTTTGAGCCTGAGGCCCGGTATCCCGGCCCACTCGGCTACCGAGTTGCGCCGCAGCAGCGGGGTGTTCCCCTCCGGGTGAATCACCGCCTGCCCGGCCGCGGTCGGCAGCACCAGCTCCCGGTAGCGCCAGACCCCGGAGAGGTTGAGATCGTCATGCTGGCCCCAGCGCTCCTCGAACAGCCGCCGGAGCGAGACGCCGTCCTCGATGGGGCGGTCGTGCCGCACCTCCAGCAGGCCGCCGCAGGCGCAGCGCGTGGCCGGGTCCAGCTCGCCCAGCCGCTGGCCGCAAGCGGCACACACCTGCCAGGTGGCCATCAATCCTCCTCCACCACTCGGGCGCCTTCGCTACTCACCTCGCTGATCCGGGTGGTGCACTCGATTCCCTCCGCCTCGTAGGCGGCCTGCATCGCGGCGGCCACCTCCAGCGCATCCGCCTGGTCGCCGGCAAAGGCGAACGCGGTCGGGCCGCTGCCGGAGATGGAACAGCCCAACGCCCCTGCCTCGAGCGCCGCCCGTTTGGCGGCGTTGAACCCCGGCAGGAGCGGTGCCCTGGCCGGCTCGGCGATCCGGTCGTCCAGGGCCCGGCGGAGGAGCGGCAGGTCGTTGGTGGTGAAGGCGAGAACCATGGCCGCCACCTGTGCCGCCTGGTACAAGGCAACTTCGAGGGGCAGGTCCTGTGGCAGGACGGCACGGCCCTCGGCGGTCCGGAGCCGCTGGTCCGGCTGCGCCAGTACCACCCGGAGACTGCGCGGCGCCTCGATCCGGACGTAGTCGTAGCTGGCGGGGTCGCGAATCAGCACGATTCCGCCGATCAGCGAAGGCAGGATATTGTCGAGGTGCCGGCCGGCAACGTGGGATTCCGCCTCCAGCGCCGCTTCGACCAGGTGCCGTTCGGAGAGGCCCAATCCAAGCAACGCGTTGGCTGCGACCGCGCCCGCCACAGCGGAGGCCGCGCTGCCGCCCTGGCCGCCGGAGAGCGGGAGCCCCTTGGTGATAGTGAGGCTCAGACCAACCTCGCTCCGGCCCCCCAGCCGGAGGACCGCTGCCGCGGCCACCGCCGCGGTGTTGTGGCCGGCGTCGCGCGGCAGATCGGGATGACCCGAATCCAGCACCTCGATTCCCGGGTCCTCCCGCAGCGCAACCTCCACCACGTCCCCTCGACCGGTCAGCGCCATGCCCAGGATGTCGAGCCCGGGTCCGACGTTGCCGACGGAACCGGGAGCGAAGGCGCGCGCGCGCAGGCTCACGGCGTACGTCTCACGTCTTACGTCTCACGTGTTACCTCCGCGCCAGCGCCAGCACATCGTTCAACACCCCCGCGGCGGTCACCAGCGGGCCGGCCCCCGGGCCGCGGATCACCAGCGGATGCTCGCGATAGCGGGAGGTGGTGAACACGATCTGGTTATCGGTGCCCTGCAGCGAGGCAAACGGGCTGCCTGCCCCAAGCGCCGTCAGCCCGACCCGGAGCCGCCGGGGCGTAACCGTGGCGACATAGCGCAGCACCTGGCCCCTGGCCCGGGCGGCCCGGATCCGATCGGCCCACTCGGCGTCCCAGGTCGGAAGCCGGGCGAGGAAGGTCTTGAGCGGAAGGTTGCGGGCCCCATCGGGCACCAGTGACTCGGTGACCACCGAGGCGGGCTCGCCCTTGAATCCCATCAGCCGTCCCAGGATCAGCGCCTTGCGGGCCACGTCAGCCCCGGAGAGATCGTCCCGGGGATCCGCCTCGGTGTAGCCCGCGTCCATCGCCGCCGAGAGCGCCTGGGAGAACTTGCGGCCGGATTCGAGCTGCGACAGCAGGAAGCCCAGCGTGCCGGAGACGCACCCCTCGATGCTGACCACTTCGTCCCCGGTCTCCTGCAGCTTGGCGAAGGTGTCCATTACCGGGAGTCCGGCACCGACGGTGGCTTCGTGCCGGATGTGCCTGCCATGCTGGGCCGCCAGCGCGAGCAACGCCTCCGCCTCGGAGGCGGGGCCTGCCAGCGGCTTCTTGTTGGCGAGCACCACGTCCATCCCGTGGGTCAGCGCGGCACGGATCACCTCGATGGTCTCGTCGGCGGTCACGTCCACCAGCACGGGGTGGGACAGGGCGTGCTTGAGCGCGCGCCGTACCGCCTCATCGGCCCGGTCTGCCCGGCCACCCTCCATGTGCTTCAGGGAATGCCCCTTGGCCTTCTCCCGCGCAATGGTGGTGAGCCGATGCGGCGAGAGTCCCGCGGCGTCGAATACCACCCCGCTCCGGTCTGCCACACCCACGATCCGCACCTTGGGCCCGCTCGCCGGCAGTTCGGCCACCAGGTCGGTGAAGCTGCGGCCGATCCGGCCGAAGCCGAGCAGGAAGATGTCCAGCCGGTCGCGTGGAGCGACCGAGCCCCCGCCCACCTTGCCGAGCTGGAACGCGGCATGAATGGCGCGCTGGGCTTCCTTGGACTGGGCCTCCTCCACCACGGCGGAAATGTTGAGCTCGCTCGAACCCTGGGCGATCGCGATCACGTTGATCGCATTCGAGGCGAGGGCGGTGAATACCCGCTGGGCCACGCCCGGCGTCCCGGCCATCCCCAGCCCCACCACGGCGATGGTGGCGACACCGCTCTTCACCGCCACCCCGTCGATTTGCCGGTGGGCGATCTCCTCGCGGAACGCCTCGTTGAGGCACCGGCGCGCGCGCTCGGCACTCTCGGCCGGGACACAGAAGCAGATGGAGTGCTCCGACGAAGCCTGGCTGATCAGGGAGACCGAAATCCCCTCCCGCTGCAGCGCCGCAAAGGTGCGGGCGGCCACACCGGGAACGCCCAGCATCCCGTTCCCTTCCACCGTGATCAGCGCCTGGCTGGACGCCGCCGAGAGCGCCTTCACCGGCACCTCGAGCCCGGTGGCCCGCTCGGAAACCTCGGTGCCCTCGCTTGCCGCGTCCCCGAACGGGCGAACGAACAACGCCACCTTGCGGCCGATGATGGGGATCAGTGCCCGGGGGTGCAGCACCCTGGCGCCGTAGTACGCCAGCTCGGCTGCCTCGCGCACGTTGAGCTGGGGGAGGACTCGGGCATCGGGCACCACCCGAGGATCGGCGGTGAGCAGGCCTGGAACATCCTTCCACAGACTCACCCGGGTGGCGCCCATGGCGCGGCCCACCAGCGAAGCGGTCAGGTCGGACCCTCCCCGGCCGAGGGTGGTCACCTCTCCGTCGGCCGTGGCCCCGATGAAGCCAGTCACCACCGGAGTGATGCCCTGGTTGAGCAGCGGCTTCAACGCTTTCCGGAGCAGCTGGTCGGTTACGTCCAGGTCGGGCGAGGCATTGCCGAAGTTGGCGTCGGTTCGCACCACCTCGGCTGCGTCGACGTAGCGGGTCTTCACATTCGCGCTCTGCAGCGCGGCGGTGACCAGCCGGGCGGAAAGCCGCTCTCCCCGGGCCAGCAGGAAATCGCTGGTCCGAGGTGTAAGCTCCCGCAGGATGCTCAGTCCCTTGGCCAGGGTCTCGAGCTCGGCGACCTGGGCCTCAATGAACGCCAGCAGCTCGTTGCGCGCGGCTCCGGACGAGGCGAGCGCCCTGGCGGCGCCCTGGTGGCGCTCCCGCAGCGTCTGGGCGAGGCGAGCCACGGCCAGCAGGTCACCCGCCCTGGAGCGTGCCGCCGCCTCCAGCAGCAGGTTGGTGACCCCGGCCATGGCCGACACCACGATGATCCTGGGGAAGGGGCGGGCCTGGATGATGCCGACGGCATGACGGACGGCCGCGGGATCCGCGAGCGACGCGCCACCGAACTTGTGGACCTCGGGAGCGGGGGCAGGGCGGGGCATAGGCGGCGAACGATACATCCGGCCCGGAATGGCGGGAAGCTCTGCGACACGTTCCCCGTTCCGCGTTCCGCGTTCCGCGTTTTCCCAGGGATAGTCCCCTGCCTCAGTCTGGGATCGGGCTGACCCCGGGGAATCGAACGCGGAACTCGGAACGCGGAACGCGGAACGGATTCCGGGCCCTCCCCCACTCCGGACGCCCCGCCTATGTTGTCCGTATGCTGAGCATTCTCAAGCTGCTCCAGTCCCTCTTCAAGACCCTGCACTCGGAAGGGACGCCCGGTCAGGTTGCTGCCGGGATTGTGCTGGGGGCAGGGATCGGGCTCACGCCGCTCCTGTCGGCCCACAATCTGGTGCTGTTCGCCGCCATCGTCCTGCTCAATGTGTCCTTCGGCGGAGGGATGCTGGGGATGGCGCTGTTCACTCCGCTGGGGTTCGTTCTCGACCCGGTGTTCGACCGGATCGGCCTGGCGCTGCTCAACGCCCCCGGGCTCCGGGTGCTGTGGACCGGCTGGTACAACATCCCGCTCCTGCCGTACACCAACTTCAACAACAGCGTGACGCTCGGGAGCCTGGTCTTCTGGCTGGTCGCGACGGTACCGCTCTACTTCCTGGCGAAGTGGGCCATCGCCCGGTATCGCGCAACCTACGGCCAGCGGGTGATGAACTCGAAGTTCATGAAGGGCCTCAAGGCTTCGACGGTCTACAACATCTACAGCTGGTTCCGGCCCGAATGAGCCAGAAGCGCTTCAGGATCTTCCGCTGGAAGGCGGTGGGTCCGCTGCTCCTGTTCTTCGTGATCCTGGTGGTCCTGTGGATCCTGTTCGCGGACCGGATCGCGCGGAAGCAGGCCGAGTCGAATCTGTCCGAGACTCTCGGGACCGAGGTCGACATCGCCAGTCTCCGGATCCGTGAGACGGACGCGGCGGTGGATATCGGCGGACTCGCCATCGCCGATCCCCGCGACCGGATGCGCAACCTGTTCGAGGCGGGAACGATCACGGTCGATGTGGACCCCGTCCCGCTGGCCGAGAAGAAGATCGTCATCGACCAAGTGCGCCTTTCCGGGCTCCGGTTCCTCACCGGGCGCAAGACTCCGGCCCGGCCGGCCGATCCCAACAGTCCCGCCGGAAAGCTGCTCAGCGAAACCCGGCAATGGGCCAAGGACAAGTTCCAGTTCCCCAAGCTGGCGCTGAGCCGGATCGACACGGTGAAGAGCCTGGTGCTCAACCCCGAGCAGCTGGGTACGGTCAAGGCCGCCAAGACGCTGCTCGGCAAGGTCGATTCCACCCGCACAGCCTTCGAGCAGGGCCTGGCCGCGCTGCAGCTCAAGCCGCTGGTCGATTCCTCCACGGCGCTTGCCAGCCAGCTGGCCAAGACCGACCCGAAGACGCTCGGTCTGGCCGGAGTGAAGAACACGATCACCTCGGTACAGCAAGCCATCGACCGGATCAAGCAGGCCAAGGGCCGGCTGCTGACGCTGGAGCAGACCGCAAAGAGCTCCCTGGGCGAGCTGCAGAAGGGTCTGCAGGACGTGAACGCCGCCCGGCTCAAGGACTACGGTTTCGCCAGGGGCCTGCTCCAGCTCCCCAGCTTCGATGCCCCCGACATCGGGGCCTCGCTGTTCGGCGAGCAGAGCACCGACTACTTCCAGCAGGCGCTGTACTACGCGAAGATCGCGCAGAAGTACGTACCACCCGGGCTGCAGCCATGGAACCGTCCCGGGCCGAAGCGCACCCGGCTGGCCGGCACCACTGTGGAGTTTCCCAAGGAGAAGGAGTACCCCCGGTTTCTCCTGCGGCAGGGCGACATCGACCTGGCCACGGGAAGCGCCGACCAGAACACCTTCAAGGCCAGCTTCGCCGGGATTACCTCGCAACCCGCGCTGCTGGGCCGGCCCGCGACCCTGGTCGCCAGTGGCCGGCTGGGTGGAGACAGTCCCGTCTCCATCGACCTCTCCGCCCTGTCGCGGCACTTCGGCTCCTCGCCCAAGGACTCGCTCCAGGCCCGGGTCGCGGGAGTGAGCCTGCCGGCCATTCCGTTTCCCGGGCTCCCGTTCTCGGTCAACCCTGGGAAGAGCACGATGGGCTTCGGCTTCAGCCTGGCGGGAGACCGGCTGGCGGGCTCGTGGGAGATCAACTCCAACCAGGCGAGCTGGACGGCGGATTCCACCCGGCTCCAGTCGGCCTCGCTGGTGGAGAGCACGGTCTGGCGGGTCATCTCCGGATTGTCCGAGCTGCAGGTCCGGGCGGAACTCGGCGGCACCATCGACAGCCCCACGATCAAGGTGCGCTCCAACCTGGATGACGCGATCGCTGCCCGGCTCAAGGCGCTGGTCGGCGAGGAACTCGGCAAGGCGGAGCAGAAGGCGCGCGCGGCGGTGGACCAGCTGGTCAATCAGCAGGTCGCGGCGCTGCAGACCAAGGTGGACGAGCTGCAGAGCCAGGCGCTGGCGCGTCTTCCCGTGGAGCGCAGCCAGCTCGACGGCGTGCAGCAGCAGCTGGAGACTCAGCTCAAGCGGCTTGCCGGCTCCGCCACTGGCGGGCTCAAGCTGCCCAAGCTGTGAGCCGCGTCGGGGGTCGCAGGTTGGTGCCGACCTGATCGTTCAAACATTTTTCGACGCCCTCCTCGCCTTCGGCAGGTCGCCGTTCGTGTGATCCAAACCCATCCTCGGTTCATGGTAATTTCATCCCCCCCGGGTAGTTTGGGCCCTTCCCCTCGCGCTTGCGACAGAATCTGGTAGATTGGCCGACCTTGCCCAGCACTTGAGAGGCCCGATGCGCATAGCCGTTCCCAAGGAAACCGCTCCCCGCGAGCGGCGGGTAGCGCTGGTTCCCGAATCCTGCAAGAAGCTGGTCCAGGCCGGCTACGAGATCGCCATCGAGGCAGGCGCCGGAGACGAGGCTGGCTTCGGAAACCAGGCCTATCGTGAGGTCGGCGCGACTCTGGAGACGGACGCGGCCGCGCTGATCGCCGCGGCCGACCTGGTCCTCAAGGTGGGTCCTCCTGCCTTCGGCAGCCCGCGAGACGAGGTCGGGTGGATGCGGCCCGGCTCGATATACCTCGGCTCGCTGATGCCGCTCCGCAATCTGGATGCGGTGGCCGCCCTTCAGGCCCGGAAGGTCACCGCGTTTTCCACCGACGCCATTCCCCGGACCACCCGCGCCCAGGCCATGGACACCCTCTCCTCCATGGCCAACATCTCCGGCTACAAGGGGGTGCTGCTCGCGGCGGCGGAGCTCAACCGCTACTTCCCGATGCTGACCACCGCGGCGGGCATGGTCTTTCCCGCCAAGGTATTCGTGATCGGGGCGGGGGTGGCCGGCCTGCAGGCGATCGCGACCGCGCGCCGGCTGGGTGCCAATGTGCTCGCCACCGACGTCCGGCCCGAAGTGAAGGAACAGATCGAGAGCGTGGGCGCGAAGTACGTCGGAATCGAGCTCAAGGACAGCGCCACCGCGGGCGGCGGGTACGCCAAGGAGCTGTCCGCCGAGGACCAGGAGCGGCAGCGGCAGATGCTGATCGACCAGTGCGCCCAGTCGGACGTGGTCGTCACCACCGCGCTGATCGGCGGGGTGTTCGCTCCGCGGCTCATCACCGCGGCGACGGTCAAGACGATGAAGCCGGGCTCGGTGATCGTCGACCTGGGCGCCGACGGCGGCGGCAACTGCGAGCTGTCGCGGCTGGGCGAGACCACGGTGGTCGGCGGCGTGACCATCATGGCGCCGCTCAACCTTCCGGCCACGATGCCGTTGCACGGCAGTCTGCTGTTCTCCCGCAACCTGGTGGCCTTCCTGCAGGCATTCACCAAGGACAAGGCCTTCCAGCTCGATTTCAGCGACGACATTCAACAGGGCGCGGTCATCACCCACGACGGCGAAGTGAAGCACGCCCGGACGCGGGAAGCCCTGCAGAAGGGGAAGTCATGAGCCCGTACCGCCCCTCCCCGTTCCCCGAGCCGTCTCGGGTGGAAAGGAGTGACCGGAGGATGTCGCGATCGCCCATCATCCGCGCCGGGTGCCTGGCGCTTGCCCTGGCCTGGGCTCCCGCCCTGTGGGCCGGACAGGCGGCCGACTCGACCGTCGCGGCCCACCCCGCGACCGACGTCGACTTCTGGTCGCTCCTGTTCGTCTTCGTGCTGGCCTCGTTCATCGGCCTGGGCGTCATCCGCCGGGTCTCCCGGCTGCTGCATACTCCGCTGATGTCGATCACCAACGCGATCTCGGCCATCGCCGTGGTCGGCTCGATCATCGTGACCGGCGGGGACTATCCGCCCGAAATCAGGGCCATGGGCGGTGTCGCCCTGTTTGCCTCGATGACCAACATCGTCAGCGGATTCCTCATCACCGACCGCATGCTCAAGATGTTCAAGACGGAGGAGAAGCGGGGTGAGGGGGGCCACGCATGACGCACGCCATCCAGCAGCTGGCCTACATCATCGCCACGGCGCTGTTCATCTTCGCGCTGCACTGGATGAACACGCCGGCCACCGCCCGCAAGGGGGTGTACGCCGGCGTGGCGGCCATGACCATCGCCATCCTGGTCACCTGGGTGCAGCCCGGGGTGATACACCACGGCTGGATCGTGGTGGCCATGCTCGCGGGAACCGCGGTCGGAATACCGCTTGCGAATGTGCCGCTCACCGCGGTGCCCCAGCGGACCGCCCTCTCCCACGCCTTCGGCGGCCTGGCGGCGGGGTTGGTGGGAACCGCGAAGTACTATCTGTGGCTCTCCGAAGGGCCGGAGAATCTCACCACCTTCCGGATGGTGGCGATCATCCTGGAGATCCTGCTCGGCTTCCTCACCTTCACCGGCAGCCTCATGGCCGCCGGCAAGCTGCAGGAAGTGAAGTGGATCCCCCAGCGGCCGGTGACCTACCCCGGGCAGAACTTCATCAATCTCGGCCTGTTCCTGGTAGCGGCCGGTCTGGGTGCGGCGCTGGCCCTGCACCCGACTGCTCCCTGGGCGCCGATGCTCTTCCCCGTGGTGGCGGGGATGGCACTGCTGTTCGGCGTGCTGCTGATCATTCCGATCGGCGGGGCCGACATGCCGACCGTGATCGCCATCCTGAATGCCTACGCCGGCCTGTCGGCCGTGGCGATGGGCTTCGTGCTGGATAACAAGCTGCTGATCACCGCCGGCGCTCTGGACGGATCCAGCGGCCTGATCCTCGCCATCATCATGTGCAAGGCGATGAACCGCTCGTTCACCAACGTGCTGTTCGGTGCCTTCGGGCAGGTACAGCAGCTCAAGGCCGGCGGAGAGCTGAAGGTCTACAAGCCGGAGACCCCGGAGGGGGCGGCCCAGGTACTGGAGCAGTCCAGCCTGGTGGTGATCATTCCCGGCTACGGCATGGCGGTAGCCCAGGCCCAGCACAAGGTCCGGGAGCTCTACGACCAGCTCAAGAAGCGGGGCATCACGGTCAAGTTCGCCATCCACCCGGTGGCCGGCCGCATGCCCGGGCACATGAACGTGCTGCTGGCGGAGGCGGACATCCCCTACACCGACCTGGTGGAAATGGACGCGATCAACCCCGACATGCCCCAGTGCGATGTGGCGCTGGTGGTCGGGGCCAACGACGTGGTCAACCCGGCCGCGCGCTTCGACAAGGCCAGCCCGATCTACGGTATGCCGATCATCGACGCCGACAAGGCCCGCACCATCTTCGCCATCAAGCGGAGCAAGAACCCCGGCTTCGCCGGCATCGACAACGAGCTGTATTTCTCGGACCGCACCTGGATGCTGTTCGGCGACGCCAAGAACGTGATCGGGGAGCTGGTGAAGCAGCTGGCGGGGGGGAGCGGGCATTAGCCGTCGGCCATTGGCCGGTAGCCGTTGGCCGTTA
>Ga0326730_1000463_pt1 | contig 10693 bp, 10 predicted proteins | sample MHFSIPfraction_3_FD_207740 | JGI IMG/M metagenome (GOLD analysis project Ga0326730, IMG submission 207740) | Lab enriched peat soil microbial communities from Michigan Hollow, Ithaca, NY, United States - MHF7AN SIP fraction | ecosystem: Environmental > Terrestrial > Soil > Wetlands > Peat...
CAGGGGGTGAAGTCGCGGATGTCCGCGAACAGGACCGTGACCTCCTTCAGCTCGCCCTCGCCGCTGATGCGGCCCGCGAGGATCTCGTCGCGGATCTCGGGGGTGACGTACTTGCCGAAGGTCTCCTTGACCAGCTCGCGCTCGCGCAGGCCGTGGAGCATGCGGTTGAAGCCCTCGGCGACCGCGCCGATCTCGTCGGTGCTGACCACCGGGGCGTGGCCCTCGAGGTGGCCTCGCTCCACCTGGGCCATGGCGGCCTCGACGTCCTTCAAGGGAGCCGCGACGCTGTTGGCCGCGAAGATCGACAGGCCCACCGCCGCGACCACGCCCACCGCGAGGATGAAGATGATGATCAGGCGCAGCCCATCCACCGCCTCGGCGGCCGCCGCGGGGTTGGCACCCACCAGGGCCAGCGCCCGCGTGTACGCCAGCACCGCGAGCACGCTCAGGGGGACGAGGCCCACCATGAAGAAGATGGCGAGCAGCCGGGCGCGGACCGGGAACCGGGGCGCATTCCGGACGGTGCTCAGGTCGCCGTCGGGGAAGAATACCGGGAGCCGGCGCCGCCAGAAGTGCTCGACCGAGAAGAAGATGAACGTGCAGGTCACGCCGCCGGCGATCACCGTGTTGCCGAAGAACGCACGGACGATGCGGTGCGGCGCCAGAGTGCCGGCGAGGAGCGGCCAGACGACGCCCCAGAGCACGCCGGCCAGCAGCCAGCCCACCACCGAGACGCCCGCCAGCACATAGGGGAAGAGCAGCGCCCGCCGGCGGACCATGGCGATGGTCGCGGCCGGCACGCCTTCGGGCCCGCTCCAGATGGTGAGGGGAGCGGCCCAGCGCCGACTGATCCGGTACCCGATGAAGACGAGCCCGACGAACGCGGCGATCGAGTAGCCGATCTCGAGGAGCCCTACCCCCGGCAGCTCCGCCGCGCTGGAGTCGACGAACCGGAAATAGAAGAACGACGTGACGGCGCCGAGCAGGTTGCCGACGCCCAGGATGCGGAGGGTGACCCACGACGTCGCATCCCGGGAAGAGCCCATGACGAGAGGGTCTCACACCACCTTGTAGACGTTGACTTCCTCGGCGCGGCCCTTCACGCGGACCGCGGGCAGCTCCTCCACGGCCATCGCGGGGTCGAGGCTCTTGCGGGTGGCCTCGCTGATGAGGATGTCGACCTCGAAGTCCTTGGTGAGCCCCTGGATGCGCGAGGCCAGGTTCACCGGATCGCCGACCAGGGCGTAGGAGAGGCGCTCGGCGCCGCCGATGTTGCCGGCCAGCACGGTGCCGGTGTGGATGCCGATGCCGTGGCGGAGCGCGGGCTTGCCGGCGGCCACGCGGCGGGCGTTCCAGGCGCGCAGGCGCCCGCGCATGTCGAGGGCGGCGCGGACGGCCATCGCGGCGTGGTCGCGCGAGGCGATGGGCGCGCCGAACACCGCCTCGATCTCGTCGCCGATGAACTGGAGGACGAGGCCGTGCTGGGCGCGGATGGCCTCGGCCATCTCGGTGAAGTACTCGTTGAGGTCGCGGACGACGTCGCGGGGGGCGGTGGCCTCGACCCAGGGGGTGAAGTCGCGGATGTCCGCGAACAGGACCGTGACCTCCTTCAGCTCGCCCTCGCCGCTGATGCGGCCGGCGAGGATCTCGTCGCGGATCTCGGGGGTGACGTACTTGCCGAAGGTCTCCTTGACCAGCTCGCGCTCGCGCAGGCCGTGGAGCATGCGGTTGAAGCCCTCGGCGACCGCGCCGATCTCGTCGGTGCTGACCACGGGGCAGTGGCCGTCGAGGCGGCCTTGCTCGACCTGGGCCATGGCGGCCTCGACGTCCTTCAGCGGTGTGGCGACGCTGTTGGCCGCGAAGAGGGCGAGACCCGCCGCGGCGAGGCCACCGACGCCCAGGAGGAACAGGATCGTCGTCCGCAGGCCGGACACGATCCCGCGGGCGGTCGCCGGGTCGGCGTCGAGCAGGTCGAGGGCCCGCGTGTACGAGAGAATGCCGAGCACCGCGAGGGGCACCAGCGCGGTGAGCAGGAAGATGGCGAGCAGCCGGACCCGCACCGCCAGGCGGGGCACGCGCGGCACCGCGCTCAGGTCGCCTTCCGGGAAGAGGAGGAGCAGACGCGTCCGCCAGATGCGCTCGCTGACGAAGAAGATGAAGGCGGTGGTCACGCTGCCCGCGAGCACGGTGATCCCGAAGACGATCCGCAGTCTGTCGGACAGCGAGACGACTCGTCCCATCAGGAGCGGCATGCCGAAGCCCCAGATCAGGCCGGCCACCACCCAGCCCGCGAAGGAGACTCCGGCCAGGACGTAGGGGAAGAGCAGCGCGCGCCGGCGGACGAGCGCGGCTTCTCGTTCGGACAGCGGATGCCCCTGGGTGGCCCGGTTGATCGGGGCCACCCAGCGATTGTTGAGCCAGTGGCCCAGGGCGAGCAGCCCCGCGAAGACGAGGAGCGGATGGACGACCTCGTGCAGGCGGACCCGGGGCAGGCTCGCGGCGTGAGGGTCCACCAGGCGGAAGTACAGGAACGCGACGGCCGCGCCCAGGAAATTTCCTGCCGCGTTGACCAGGAAGGTGACCCGACCGGTACCGCGGCGCTCGGCCATGCCGCGATTGTAGACCACCGCCGTAGTCTCCGGTCGGGGCGCGGCCGCCGCTCCGGCGAAGTGGCCGCCGGGATTGGCTATTGACCGCTCGGCGGACCCCCGGGTAGGCTTGGGACCCGCGTTCATGCCACATCGGGTCACCCAGGGAGGAGCGTCGATGTCGACGAGCACAGCACCGTGAGCGCGTGGTCCGCCGTGCTGCTCGGCGTCCTCCTGGCATGCGCGCCCGGCGCAGTGGCGGCCGAGGAGCAGCGCAACATGCGCCTGGTCGGCGCGGACGACCTCCAGGCCCGCTCGGCCTACCAGCCCGTCGTCCACCACCAGGGCGCGCGGTGGATCGCCTACGTGGGCCACCACGGCGGCAAGCGGGTGAACCCGCTCACCGGCCAGATGGAGCTGAACGGCACCTCCATCGTGGACGTCACCGATCCGAAGCAGCCGCGCTACCTGCATCACATCCCCGGCGCGGAGGGCGAAGCCGAGGCGGGCGGGGCGGCCATGGTGCGGGTCTGCGACGGCAAGACGCTGCCGCGCGGGCAGAAGGAGAAGACCTACCTGCTGCGCACGCTTGGCAACCTGGCCCACGAGGTCTGGGACGTGACCGACCCCGCGAAGCCGGCCCGGATCGTCACCGTGCTCGACGGGCTCAAGAGCACCCACAAGAACTGGTGGGAGTGCGACACCGGCATCGCCTACCTGGTCTCGGACGGCGCGCCGTCCGGCTGGCGCACCAACCGCATGACCAAGATCTACGATCTGGGCGATCCGGCGCAGCCGCGTTTCATTCGCGACTTCGGCCTGCCCGGGCAGGAGCCCGGCTCGACCGGGACCGCGCCCGAGGGCGTCCACGGGCCCATCGCGCTGCGGAACCGCGTCTACTTCGCGTACGGCACCGGCGCCAAGGGCGTGCTGCAGATCGTCGACCGCGAGAAGCTGCTCGCGGGCAACCCGCAGGCCGCCGACCGGTTTGCGCCGACCCCCGACAACCTCCTGTATCCGCAGATCGGCCGCCTCGACATGTCGCCGGCCTGGGGCGGGCACACCGCCTTCCCCATCCTGGGCATCTCGGTGCCGCACTGGTCGCCGGGCGTGCCGGGCCGCACGCGCGACTTCGTGCTGCTGGTCTCGGAGTCGCTCCGCAACGAGTGCCAGGAGATCCGCCAGCTCTCGTTCATGGTGGACGTGACCACCGAGCGCACCCCGTTCTCGGTGGCCACCTTCGAGGTGCCGGATCCCACCGGCGACTTCTGTCGGCGGGGCGGGCGCTTCGGCCCCCACTCGAGCAACGAGTCGTTCTCGCCCGTCTACTACGGCCGCCTCGCGTTCATCGCGTACTTCAACGCGGGGGTGCGGGCGGTGGACGTGCGCGACCCGTTCCACCCGACCGAGGCCGGCTTCTACATCCCGTCGGTCACCGCGAAGACGGACAAGCGCTGCGTCGAGGTCGCGGGCGGTCCGCCGCGCTGCAAGACCGCGATCCAGACCAACAACGTCGACGTGGACGACCGCGGCTTGGTCTATCTGGCCGACCGGGCCGATACCGGGCTCCACATCGTGGAGCTGACCGGGCCCGCCCGCGCCATCGCCAACTTCACGAAATGAGCCGCGCATGAGCCGATTCATCGACCTGTCCGTGACGGTGGACGAGAACACGTTCAGCCCGCCGTCCACCAACATGAAGCTCGAGGTGACGCCTCACCGCCGCGGGCCCGGCTTCTGGCAGGTCTCGAGCGTGAACCAGAGCCTGCACACCGGCGCCCACATCGACTCGCCGCTCCACGTCTTCCGGCAGGGCATCACCACCGCCGAGATCACCCTCGACCAGGTGATGGGCGAGGCCCTGGTGGTGGACCTCTCCTGGGTGGGAGCGAATCACGAGATCACCATCGACGATCTGAAGAAGGGCGGAGCGGGCGACGTCAAGCGCGGCGACATCGTGCTCCTCAAGACCGGCTGGACCGACAAGATGTACGGCCGCTGGCCCGACTACTTCACCCAGTCGCCCTACTTTCCCCCCGGGGCCGCGCAGTGGCTGGTGGAGCGCGGGCCCAAGAACATCGGCTTCGACTTCTTCGAGGAGTACTGCGCGCGCCTGCCCGACTTCACCTCGGAGGACTTCGCGATGCACCGGGTGATCCTGGGCGCGGGCGTGGTCATCATGGAAGGGCTCACCAACCTGGCCGCGCTGCCGCGCCGGCGCGTGGAGTTCGCGGCCCCCTTCTACAAGATCGCCGGCACCGAGGGAGCCCCCGCGCGGTTTTTCGCGACGGTATGACCGCGCCCGACGGGGTGCTGCTGCGCACCGATCGCCTCACCCGATCCTTCGGCAGCCTGACCGCGGTGAACGCGGTGAGCCTCACGGTGCGCGAGGGCGAGCTGCGCTCCATCATCGGGCCCAACGGGGCGGGCAAGACCACGTTCTTCCGCCTGGTCTCAGGGGAGATGGAGCCTTCCTCGGGGCGCGTGCTGTTCCACGAGGAGGACATCACCGGGCTGCCGCAGCACCGGGTGTGCCGGCTCGGCATCGCCAAGTCCTACCAGATCACCAACATCTTCCCGCATCTCTCGGTGCTCGAGAACGTGCGGGTCGCGGTGCAGGGGTACGCGCGCTCGTTCAACTTCTGGTCCCGCGCGGACCAGATCGCGGGCTGCCGCGAGCGGGCGGCCGGGATCCTCGCCACCGTCGGCCTGACGCGGCAGGCGGAGCGCCCCGCCGCGCACCTCTCCCACGGCGAGAAGCGGCACCTCGAGATCGGCATCGCGCTGGCCTCGGACCCCGCGCTGCTGCTGCTGGACGAGCCCACCGCGGGCATGAGCCCGGAAGAGACCGACGAGACCATGGTGCTGATCCGCGAGCTGGCCCGCGGGCGCACCGTGGTGCTGGTCGAGCACAAGATGAAGCTGGTGATGGGCATCTCCGATCGCGTCACCGTGCTGCACCAGGGCTCGGTGCTGGCCGACGGCACCCCCGAGGAGATCCGCGGCAACCGGCTCGTCCAGGAGACGTACCTCGGGGCCTCGCGGTGAGCCTGCTCAGCATCGAGGACGTGCACACCTACTACGGCGAGGCCCACATCCTGCAGGGCGTCTCGCTCTCGGTGGGCGACGGCGAGGTCGTCACGATGATCGGGCGCAACGGCGCGGGCAAGACCACCACGCTGCTCTCGATCATGGGCATCGCGCGGGCGCGCCGCGGGGCGGTGCGGCTCGGCGGCGAGGACATCACGCGGCTCGAGACGCACCAGATCGTGCGGCGGGGCGTCGGCTGGGTGCCGGAGGAGCGGCGGGTCCTGCCGAACCTGACCGTGCTGGAGAACCTGCGCCTCGGCATGATGGCCGCGCCCGGCCCCGAGGCCGAGCGGCGGCTCGAGGAGGCGCTCGAGTACTTCCCGCGCCTGCGCGAGCGCATCGACCAGAAGGGCCGCTTCCTCTCGGGCGGCGAGCAGCAGATGCTGGCCATCGCGCGCGGCCTGGTCGCGCATCCGCGGATCATGCTGGTGGACGAGCCCACCGAGGGCCTGGCCCCGCTGCTCGTCGAGAGCCTCACCGGGATCCTGCGCGAGATCAACCGGCGCGGCACCACCATCCTGCTGGTCGAGCAGACCCTCGAGGTCGCGATGGCGCTCTCCCATCGTCTCTACGTGATGGACCAGGGCCGCATCCAGTTCGAGGGCACGCCCGAGGCGCTGCGCCGCGATCCCACCATCCAGCAGCGCTTTCTGAGTGTCTAGGAAGCGCGCCGCACGATGAGCGGAGCGGCGCGCGCCCTCGATCTCCTGAACCGCCTGTTTCGACGGCACGTGGGGGGAGCGCGGCGCCCGCCCTTCTTCGACATCGACGCGACCTACCCGTCGCTCCGGCTCCTCGATCGCAACTACCCGATCATTCGCGAGGAGCTCCTCGCGGTGCTGCAGGACCAGGAGCGCATTCCCCGTTACCACGAGATCTCGAAGGCCGAGACCTACATTTCAGGGACGGTGGACCCGGCCAAGAGCTGGCGAGTCTTCATGCTGGCCCACGTGAGCGGCGGCATCCCGACCAACCAGGCGCGCTGCCCGCGCACGAGCGCCCTGCTCGACCGGATCCCCGGACTGCTGCAGGCGTTCTTCTCGATCCTGGACCCCGGCAAGTCGATCCCGGCCCACGACGGCCCGTATCTCGGCTATCTCCGCTACCACCTGGCCCTGCTGGTCCCGTCGGTGGATCCCCCGTCGATGCGGGTGAAGGACCAGGTCCACACGTGGCGCGAGGGGCACAGCATCCTGTTCGACGATAGCTGGAATCACCAGGTCTACAACACGAGCCCGGAGCGGCGCGTCGTCCTCATCGTCGACGTGGTGCGCCCGATGGCGTGGCCGCTGCACGCGATCAACTGGCTCGTGACCCGCGTCCTCGCCCGTTATAGCGAGGAGGTCCGGGAGATCCGGACCAACGTGACCAGGTACGCCGACCGGCGCTGAGCTTCCACCCGTCCGGCCGGCTGGCCCGTATACCGTGACGTGAACACCGGATCCGGGTTCCCCCGCCTGGCGTGGTCGAACCTGGCCGCGCAGTCGGCCGAGCAGATCGGCCTGGCCGCGACGCCGCTCGTCGCCGTCCTCGCGCTGGGCGCGGGAGCGGGTGAGACGGGCTTCCTCCAGACCGCGCAGACGCTGCCGTTCCTGATCCTGGCCATTCCCGCGGGCCTGCTCGCCGATCGCATGCCACGCCGTCGCCTCATGGCCCTGGCCGAGGCGGTGCGCGCGGGCTCGCTGATCGCGACGCTGGTGATCGCGCAGAGCGGGCTCCTCACGATCTGGTGGCTCGCGCTCCTGGGAGCAGCCGGCGCGTGCGGGACGGTGGCCTACAGCGTCACCGCGCCGTCGCTCGTGCCCGCGCTCGTGCCGCCCGAGGGGCTGGCCGCGGCCAACGCGCGCCTCGAGCTGGCGCGCACCGCCGCCTTCGTGGGCGGGCCCGCGGTGGCGGGCGCGCTGGTGGGCTGGACCGGCGCCTCGGCCGCGTTCGGCCTGGCCGCCGCCCTGTCGACGGGCGGGGTGATCCTGCTGGGCGGCCTGCGCGAGCCGGCCCGTCCGCGCGTGGCCTCCGGCCACCCGCTCGCCGAGCTGGCCGAGGGCGCCGGCTTCATGCTGCGCCACGCGCTGCTCCTGCCGATCCTGATCACCCAGTTCGTGTTCAACACCGCGTTCTTCGTGCTGCAGGCGGTGTACGTGCCCTACGCGGTCCACCACCTGGGCCTCTCGGCGAGCCAGGTGGGCGCCACGCTCGCCACCTACGGCATCGGGATGGTGCTGGGCGCGCTGCTGGCCGGCCGGGTGCTGGGCGCGCTGCCGTTCGGAGTGGTCATCGCGATCGGGCCGGTCACCGGGCTCGTGGCCGCGCTCGTGATGGTGCTGACCATCTGGGCGCCGTCGTTCGGCCTCGCGGCGTCGAGCTTCTTCCTGATGGGCGCCGGGCCCATCCTCTGGGTGATCAGCACCACCACCCTGCGGCAGACGGTGACCCCGTTGCACCTGCTGGGCCGCGTGTCGGCCATCAACATCGCGGCCTACGGCTCGCGGCCGCTCGGCGCGGCGATCGGCGGCTTCGTGGGCGGGCTCTACGGCGCGGAGACCGCCCTCGTGGTGGCCGCCGCGGGGTTCCTCGTCCAGGCGGTGGTGATCCTGGTCTCGCCGGTGCTGCCCCTCGCCCGTCAGCCGCGCATGGCGGCGTGACGGCTCAGGTGGCCGAGCGAGCGGTCTCCTGCAGGAAGAACACGTCCGGCTTCCCGCGCACGCCGGCCGCCTTCATCGCTTTCCGCAGGTCCCGCGACTTCGTGAACTTCTTGGCCTGACGGAGGTCGCTCCAGCGGAACAGGATGAACACGTCCTTGGGACGGGCGGCGCTCCGGAAGAGTCGCCCCCCCTTCGAGCCTCCCGACCGTCTCGCCTTGCCGTGCGCGTCGAACGCCCGCCTCCACTTCTGGTAGTCGGCGACCTTGTGGCGGATGAGGACGTACGGCATGGCGGGCCTCCCGGGGTAAGAGGAGCGGCGAGTGCTGACCGGACACCGCGAGTGTGGGTGCGCGGCGCCCGGTTGTCAACGTCACTCGCCGTCGTCTTCGTCGGGCAGGGGAAGCGCCTCGAGGATGCTGCCGATCGTCAGCTTCGCGAGGACCAGGCACAGCCGGCCCTCGTCCGGCTCCGCGAGCGTGCTCTCGACGGTGTGGACCGTGCTGTGGAGCCCGTCCACCTCCTCGGACCGAAGATCGAAATGCGGCTCGTGCTCGACCTGGAACTTCATCCGCGTGCCGCGGTCCGATTCGATGGTGATCGTCATCGTCTCCATTGAGGGGTCCCCCTTCCCCCTATCTTGCCGATGCTGTCAATGCCGGGGGGCACGAGCGCGCTTCCGCCCGTTTTTCGCGCGGCGGCGTATACCGCTCGAGATGACGTCGAGACAGTGGGGACTCCTGAGCGTGCTGGCGGTGCTGTGGGGCGGCGCGTTCTTCTTCAGCAAGGTGGCGCTCGGCGAGCTGCGGCCGTTCACGGTCGTGCTGGTGCGCTTCGGGGTGGCCGCGATCGCTCTGCTGCTCGTCGTCCGCCTGTCCGGCCATCGCATGCCGCGGTCGGGCCGGACCTGGGCCGGCTTCCTGGTGCTGGGCGCGCTCAACAACTTCATCCCGTTCAGCCTGATCGCGTGGGGCCAGGTGCACATCACGAGCGGGCTCGCCTCGATCCTCAACGCGACCACGCCGCTGTTCACCGCGGTGGTGGCGCACGCCTGGGGCCAGGAGCGGCTCGCCGCGCATCGCATCGCGGGCGTGCTGCTGGGCCTGGTGGGCGTGGCGGTGCTGATCGGGCCGGGGGCGCTCCGGCACCTGGGCGCCTCCACGTGGGGCGAGCTCGCCATCGTGGGGGCCGCGATCTCCTACGCCTTCGCGGGCACCTACGGGCGGCGCTTTCGCGCGCTGCCGGCGGTGGTGCCGGTGGCGGGGATGCTGACGACGTCCGCGCTGATGGCCCTGCCGCCCGCGCTCGCGCTGGATCACCCGTGGGCGGCGCGGCCGGGCGCGGCCACCGTCGGCGCGCTGCTCGGCCTCGCGCTGCTCAGCACCGCGCTCGGCTTCCTGATCTACTTCCGCCTGCTCTCCTCGGTGGGGGCGACCAACGTGATGCTGGTGACGCTGCTGATCCCGGTCACCGCGCTGCTGCTGGGCTCGGTGTTCCTCGACGAGCGGGTGACGGGCCCCGCGCTCGCGGGCATGGCCCTGATCTTCTGCGGGCTCCTCGCCATCGACGGCCGGCTCTTGCCGCGGCGCCTCCGTCCGCTCAGGCCACCGCCGCCCGATCCACCGGCGGGCGAAACTCCGGCATCACCTTCTCCGCGAAGAGCCGCAGGCTCTGCATCGCCTTCTCGTGGCCATAGTACGGCGGGTAGTGGAGCAGCAGCGACGTGAGCCCGGTCTTGTGGCGCAGCTCGCGGAGCTTGGCGATGACGGTGGCCGGCGAGCCGTGCAGCAGCGTGGTGGCGACGAGGTCGTCGTAGGCGAGGCTCTCCGCGCGGTTCTTCTCCGAGACGTTGCCCAGGTAGCCCGCGGTGCCCGCGCCCATGAAGTGACTGATGTGCCGCACGATGCCGTCCTCGGTGTCGCGCTTGGCGGCGGCGTCGGTGTCGGCCACGTACACCCAGCGCGCGATATCCACCTTGCCCGCGGCCGGGTTCTGGTCGAGGGGAGCGGGCGCCTCCTTCAGATGGCCCCGGTAGAGGGCGATCTGCCGGGCGAGCACGTCGGCCGACGGCAGCGTGGAGAGCATCAGGCCGAAGCCGTGCCGCGCCGCGTAAGCGAGCGAGCGATCGGTGGCCCCGGCCATGAAGAGCGGCGGGTGGGGCTGCTGCTGGCTGACCGGGAAGATCTCGTAGTCGCCCTCGATGATCGACCTGAAGTGCGCCCCTTCGTGCCGCACGCGGCGCTTGTGCAAGAGCTCCAGGATCAGGTCGATGGCCTCCTCCTGGACGTCGCGGCGATGGTCGAAGTCGCGGCCGAAGCCCTCGAACTCGTAGGGCCGATAGCCCGAGCCGAGCCCCAGCACCACCCGGCCGCCCGA
>Ga0326730_1000464_pt1 | contig 10691 bp, 10 predicted proteins | sample MHFSIPfraction_3_FD_207740 | JGI IMG/M metagenome (GOLD analysis project Ga0326730, IMG submission 207740) | Lab enriched peat soil microbial communities from Michigan Hollow, Ithaca, NY, United States - MHF7AN SIP fraction | ecosystem: Environmental > Terrestrial > Soil > Wetlands > Peat...
CCCCGATATGATCGCACCCGGCGATCACGGGGACTCCACGGGAAGGTCACGATCCGGCGACAGCCGCCACCTGGCCGTCGGGAAACCAGCAAGCGATCTCCGTCCCCGCGCTGACTTCGCTCTCCGCGCTGACCCTGCCCGAGTGCGCCTCCACCAGGTGCTTCACGATAGCCAGGCCGAGGCCGGTGCCGCCCTCGTCCCGTGAGCGGGCGGCATCGGCCCGGTAGAACCGTTCGAAGATGCGGGTGAGGTGCTCGGTCGGGATGCCCGCGCCCGTGTCCCGCACGCTCACCCGCACCCCACCGTCTTCCCGCCGGGCCCGCAGCGTGATCCGGCCCCCCGGCGGGGTATAGCGCAGGGCGTTGTCCAAAAGATTGCTGAGCACCTGGCGGAAGGCATCAGGATCGGCGTAAACCCGCTCTGCTCCCGGCTCCAGCGCCGTCTCGAAGCCGACCTGGCGCTGCGCCGCGCGGTCGGCCAGCAGCGCCCAGGCCTCGCGAGCCACCGCGGCGGCATCGAGGAGTTCCGGCTCCGGCCGCCATCCGCCCGACTCGATCCGCGAAAGATCGAGCAATCCGTCCACCAGGCGCTGCATGCGGCGCGCGTTGGCGAGGATGACCCCGAGGAACCGGCGGGTGGTCTCCGGGTCCGCCTGATCGTGGACCAGAGTTTCGGCGTAACCGGAGATCGAGGTGAGGGGCGTCTTGAGCTCGTGCGACACGTTCGCCACGAAATCGCGCCGGACCGTCTCCAGCCGGCGGAGGTCGGTCACGTCGTGCAGCACCAGCAGGGCGCCGCCGTGCGGCAGGGCACGGCCGGTCAGCAGCACGGTCTGGCCGTCCAGCTCGAGCTCCCGCTCCACCACCTGCCGCCCCTCGAGCAGCCCGTCCACCATCTCGCGCGCCGCCTTGACTCGGAAGAGCTGGTCGAGCGCCGGGAGCGGCTCGTCGGCCTCGTAGCCCAGCAGCCGGCGGGCCGCACCGTTGGCGGTGACGATCCGCCCCCGGTGGTCGCTGGCGATGACACCCTCGGCCATGGCCTCGACCAGCGCGGCCGACTCGGCCCGCTCCCGCTTCAGCTCGGCGAAGCGTTGTTCCAGCTGGCCGTGCATGTCGCGCAGCGACCGGACCACCGCGTCGATATCGGGGATGCCCGAGCGGGGGAAGCGCGGCGGGCTCCCCTCCGCGATCGCGCGAGCGGCCTGGCTGATGTCGGTAAGGGGGCGGGCCACCGAGCGCGCGGCGACGAGGGCGAGCACGATCCCGACCAGGAGGGCCGCCGCCGCTGCGTTGAAGATGGAGGTCTGGGTCCGGCGGACGATCTCGTCGACTCCGAGCAACGGCGCTGCCACCCGCACGACACCCGGCCCGCCGGGGACGGCGACATACAATAGCGACCGATTGACCGTGGCGCTGTGGCGGCGGTCGCTCCCCACCCTGCCTTCGAGCGCCGCCGCGATCTCGGGACGGTTCCGGTGGTTCTCGATCCGGGGGACCGCCTCGGCGGGCTCATCGCTCTCGGCCACCACCCGACCGTCAGGGGCTATGAGGGTGATGCGAAGCTCGGTCTCCCGGGCCAGTCGCTCGACCAGGGGCTGCCACTCCAACGAATCGGGAGAAAGGGCCCGCGTGATGAGCCGCGCCTCCCGCTCGAGGGTGTTCTGGATGTCGCGTTCCAGGTGCCGCCGCAGGGAGAGCTCCGCTCCCGCCACCAGGGTGACGATCACCACCACGATGACCGCGAGGGTACCAAGCACCAGGCGGCCGGCGAAGTTCATGCGCGCCGGCTCCCCCGCTCCGCCCCGCGGAAGCGGTACCCGAATCCCCGAACCGTCTCGATCAGCTCACCGGCCGGTCCCAGCTTGGTGCGGAGCCGCTGCACATGCATGTCCACCGTGCGGGTCTGGATGTCGGGTTGGGCCTCCCAGACCGTCTCCAGCAGCTGGGGGCGGGTCTGCACCCGCCCGCGCCGCTCCACCAGGGTCAGGAGCAGCTTGTACTCGGTCGCCGTGAGCTCGATCTCCTTGCCGTCCACCATCACCCGGTGCGCCGAGCGCTCGATGGCGATCGGCCCGGCGGCGAGGACGGAGCCGCTGGAGACGGCCGGGGCCGCCAGTCGACGGAGCAGGGCACTGACCCGCAGCGCCAGCTCGGCGGGAGAAAACGGCTTGGTGAGGTAGTCGTCGGCCCCCAGTGAGAGACCGCGGATCCGATCGGGCTCCTCCCGGCGGGCGGTGAGCAGGATGACCCCGACGTCGCGGGTCTCCTCGCGGCGCCTGAGCTCGGCCAGCACATCGTAGCCCGACACGCCCGGCAGCATCACGTCCAGGACGACGATGTCGGGACGTTCCTCCCGGGCGGCCTTGAGCGCGTCCGGACCGTTTGCCGCGGTCGAGACCCGGTAGCCGGCCTTGGCCAGGTGATAGGCCACGAGTGCGGTGATGTCCGGTTCGTCGTCGACCACGAGGATGCGATAACTCATGCGGGGTGTCCTTCGGTATCGGTCTCCACCCGGGTGCGCGCGTGCATCCGGCTTCGCGCCATGGCGTCGGCTCGCTCACCCACGAGCGAAGGGTCCTGCTGCGACGCGTCCAGCACCGCTGCCAGCACGCGCGCGAGCGGCTCCGCCGGGCGGCGCAGCCGGTAGAGCACGAACTGGGCGATCGGCGTATCGCGCACCAACCCCGCGTCCCGCAGCACCCGGAGATGCCGCGAGACCGTCGGCTGGGGCACACCCAGGATCGCCTGCAGTTCCGAGACGAACAGCGGCGCAGCCGCCAGGCAGTTCACGATCCGGTGCCGGGTCGGCTCCGCGAGGGCGGTGAGGAGGTCGAGAGTGCTGGGCTCGGATGCCATATGCGGCAAAACGAATAAACGGCCGGAGCCGTCGGCGCAAGCGTCCGCGGGTTCTGCGTTCCACGTTCCGCGTTCCGCGTTGGCAGGATGGTGACGGGTTGCCGAGCGTCGGCTTGGTCCGCGCGCACCTGAGACCTCAGAACTCGGAACGTGGAACGCGGAACGCGGAACATCTGTGTGATCTCAAGCATTGCGCAGGTGTGACACGGCACCGGATATTGTTGCCATGCCGATACTTCCGCTGCTGCTGGCGCTCGCGGTCCCGCCAGCCGATACCGTCCGAGTCGTGCTGGTCGCCACCACCGATATCCACGGCTACGTCACCGACTGGGACTATCTGCAGAACGCTCCCTGGCCCGGCGGTCTGTCCCGCGCCGCCACGGTGGTCGATTCACTGCGGCAGAAGTACCCCGGCCAGGTGGTGGTGGTCGACGCGGGCGACGCGCTGCAGGGCAGCCCGTTCGCGGCCTACTTCGGCCGCGAGGTGCAGCGCGATCCCAACCCCGTCATCGAAGCCATGAACCTGGTGGGCTACGACGCGGCCACCCCGGGTGATCACGATCTCGATTTCGGCGCAGATGTCTTCCGGCGGGCCCTCGCCGCGGCGGCGTTCCCGTTCGTGAGCGGCAACCTGCGGACGCTGCCGGCCGACACCCTGGCCTTCTCTCCTTATGTGGTGATTAACCGCAACGGCGTGCGGGTGGCTATCGCCGGATTCACCACTCCCGCCGTGATGGTCAGCAACGGCGACAAGCTGAAGGACCGGCTTCGGGTCATGCGGATCGAGCCGCTGGCGGAGGGCGTGCTGCGGGAGATGCGGAAGGATGCCGATGTCACGGTGATCCTGGCCCACAGCGGGCTGGATGGCGCCTCGTCTTATGACACCACGGGCGTCGGGGCGGAGCAGGTTGCGGCGCGGTTCGCGGCCGGGAGCATCAGGCCCGACGTGGTGGTCGTGGGGCACTCGCACCGCGAGGTGACGGACACGGTGATCGGCGGAGTGCACTTCGTGCAGCCCCGTCCCGAGGGCCGGAGCGTGGCCGTGGTGCACATCGCCCTGCTGCCGAAAGGCGGGTTACTCCAGGTGGCCCGCATCCGGGCCGAACGGGTTGCCCTCGAGGATGTGCGCCCGTCCGAGCGGCTGCAGCGCCGTATGACCGATCCCCACCGCGCGGTGCTGGGCTGGATCTCGAGCAGCCTGGGAGAGAGCGAGCGGCGCATGTCCCTGGCGGCAGCGCGGGTCGAGGATACTCCGCTCATGCGGCTCATCAACGAGGTGCAGCGGCGCGCCGCCCGGGCCGACCTCTCGGCTGCCCCGGTGCTCGATGTCCGGGCCGGCCTGGACGAGGGCGAGATCACCGCGGGCGAGCTGTTCCGGGTGTATCCGGCGGAACACACGCTGCGTGCGATCCGGGTGAGCGGCGCGCAGCTCCGTGCTTACCTGGAGCAGTGCGCTCGCTACTTCTACGCCGACTCCACCGGGCTGGTCGCGACCAACCGCTTCGTCTCGGCGGCGAATTACGATGTGCTCGCCGGAGCCCAGTACACCATCGACCTGGGCCGGCCCATGGGATCGCGGGTCACACGGCTGGACGTGCGCGGCCGGCCGGTGACCCCCACCGACTCCTTCACCCTGGCCCTGAGCAGTTCCCGCCAGCTTGGTCAAGGTGGATTCGCGATGCTGGCCGGGGCGCCGGTGGTCTACGATCGTGGCGAGTACGTGCGTGATCTGCTCGCCGCGGAGATCCGCCGCCGGCATACCCTGACGCGGCAGGACTTCAACGGCTCGGACTGGTCACTCGCGCCGGCGGAGCTGGCCCGGAAGGCCCGCTCGATCTTCGTGAAGGACGTCGCCGCGGCACCAGAGCCCGAGCCCGCGGCACCGCCGCCGCTCAACCTGCCGGTGCAGCCCAATGCGCGGGAGCTCGCCCGGCGAGACTCGATACTCCGGGAGCAGGACAAGGCCGAAGCGCGCGCCAGGGTGACCCTGGCCACCATGCGACTGCCGGCGGAGCCGGGGCCGGGCCGGAATCTTGGGCGGCTCGCGGCGGACGCGTACCGGAATGCGCTCCGGGCCGACATTGCGATCGTGCGAAGCGACGAGGCCGGCGAACGGCTCCCCGCCGGTCCTCTCACCGCCCAGCAGATCGCGGCTGCCCTCCCGGGTCCGACTCGCATGTTGACGATCGCTGTGACCGGCGAGGATCTGGAGGATGTGCTGGAGCACGTGGTCGAGGGCGAGGCCCCCTGCTGTGAGCTGGCCGGCCTGACGGTCGAGTTCGATCCGCGGGCCAAGCCGATGGACCGGGTCCGCCGCGTGCGGCTGCCAGGCGGCAAATCGGTGGACCGGAAGCGGTCCTATGTCGTGGCCGTCAGCCAGAAGCTGATCGAGGGCGACTCATTTACCCTCGGCGGCGGTGACTGCGCCCCCGGGAAGGGCTGCCGGAAGCCGGGCCGGCTGGATCGATGGACGGTCCAGCAGAGCGACCGTACCGGAGCGGATCTGCTGACCGAGTATCTCCGACGCCTGCCGCAGCCGGTAACACCTCCGGAAGACCAGCGCCTGGTGCCTGCCCACTGATGCCCGCCGACATTCGGGTCTACGTCAACGACCGCGGACTCTCGCTCCCGGCCGGTACGTCCGTGCGTGATGCGATCGGGGCAGCGCTGCCCGAGCTCCTTCCCGATTGCGAGGCGGGACGCGCAGCCCTCACCGACGCCCGGGGCCTGCCGGTCGGGCTCGACGATCCGCTCACCGCTGGAGCTATCCTCCGCGCCGCGCGCTCCAGCCGCCGGGGTGGCGTTACCCCTGATGCCGGGGGCTGAGCGGTTCGTCGCGCTGCCCCGGGCCGAGCTGCATGTGCATCTCGACGGATCGCTGCGGCCCGCGACCCTGATCGAGCTGGCCGATGAGGCCGGGGTGCGGATTCCTGCCCGGCAGCCCGCCACGCTCGCACGTCACATGCGGGTGGACGATGCCCGCAACCTGGACGACTACCTGCAGCGATTCGAGCTGACCGTCGCGCTGCTGCAGACCGAGGCGGCGCTGGAACGGGTGGCCCGGGAAATGGTCGTCGACGCCGCCCGTGACGGGGTGCGCTATCTCGAGGTCCGCTACTGCCCCGCGCTGAGCCGCGCACGGGGTCTTACGCTCGACCGGATCCTGGCGGCACAGTGGCGGGGCCTCACCCGGGGGCAGCAGGAGCATGGCGTGGTCGCCCGGATCATCTGCTGCACCCTGCGCCACCTCGATCCCCGGGTTTCAGTGGAGATCGCAGAAGCCGCGGTGCGGCACCGGGACGCCGGGGTCGTAGGCTTCGACATCGCCGGTGGCGAGGCGGGACACCGCGCGGCGCCGCACTCGCGGGCCTTCGAGATCGCGGCGCGCGGTGGATTGGGCGTCACAGTCCACGCCGGCGAGGCGGCCGGGCCAGACTCGATCGCCGAAGCGATCTTCGAGTGCCGGGCCGACCGGATCGGTCACGGGACGAGGCTGTTCGAGGACCCGGCGCTGATGGCCTACGTGCGCGACCGTGAGATTCCGATCGAGATCAACCTCACCTCGAACCTCCAGACCAGGGTGGTCGCCCGGGCGGCCGACCACCCGCTCCGGCGCTTTCTGGACCAGGGGCTCACCGTCGTGCTCTGCGCCGACAACTGGCTGATGAGCGACGTGACCCTCTCCGGCGAGTACGCCCTCGCCCAGGGCGCGCTGGGCCTCACGGGGGAGGAGGTCCGGCGCATCGCGCGGAACGGATTCACCTCAGCGTTCCTGCCGCTTCCCGAACGGCGGGCGCTGCTCGACTCGGTCACGCCGGCGATTCTCGAGTGGACCGGCGGGTGAACCATGCGGCGCAGACGGTGCGACGCTGGCTGGGCGACTGGCGCCCCGAGCTGGCGCTGGTCCTCGGATCGGGGCTGGGAGACCTGGCAGATCGCCTGGAGCAGGCCCGCCGGCTGCCGTACGACGCGATTCCCGGATTCGCGATGCCCGGCGTGCCCGGTCATCGGGGGGAACTGGTGGCGGGCGAGCTCGCCGGGCGGCGGGTCCTGGTGCAGAGCGGCCGGTTCCACGCGTACGAGGGTCATGCGGCGGAGGCCGTCGCGCTGCCGGCGCGGGTCTTCGCCGACCTCGGCGTGAAGATTCTGCTGCTGACCAACGCGGCGGGAGGGATCGGCTCCTGCCTTGGGGCGGGCTCGCTCATGCTGGTGGCGGACCACCTGAACCTCACCTTCGCCAATCCGCTCTTCGGCCCGGTCCGGACCGGCGACACCCACTTTCCCGACATGTCGGCACCGTACGATCCTGAGCTCCGGCGAATCGCGCAGGCCGTGGCGCAGGAACAACGGATCGGACTGGTCGAAGGGACCTATGCCGGCGTGTCGGGGCCGAGCTACGAGACGCCGGCCGAAATCCGCATGCTCCGATGGCTGGGGGCCGACGCAGTGGGCATGTCGACCGTGCCGGAGGTGGTGGCTGCCCGGGCGGCGGGGGTGCGCTGTCTCGCGATCTCCATCATCACCAACCTGGCGGCGGGGCTCGCGGCGGGACGGCTGGCGCACGAGGAGGTCATGATCGCGGCGCGGGAGGCCGCAGGTCGGCTGGAGCGGATTATCGCCGGGGTGATCGCGCGTCTCTGAACCCGGGGGGCCGCTCGCAGCGGTCTGGGCTCGGGGCTACCCCAATCCCGGGCGGCGGGCGGCCACCGTATGATTCACGGGCCCGTGGCCGCCGCCGAGTCCCGGTGCCGCCGCGATGGCGCGGTGCAGGTAGTCCAACCCATCCACCACGGCTTCTTCGAGATCCCGGCCCAGCGCCAGCCCGGCGGTGATCGCGGCCGACAGGGTACATCCGGTGCCATGGGTGGAGCGGGTGTTGATGCGGGTGTGCGTGAAGCGGCGTACGCCGGCGGGGGTCACCAGCACATCGGTCATGAGGTCGCCAGGCAGGTGACCGCTCTTGACCAGGGCGGCGCGGGCGCCGAGATCCAGCAGCCGGCGGCCGGCCTGCTCCATCTGGACGTGGTCGCGAACCTCGAGGCCGGTGAGGATCGCCGCTTCATCCAGGTTGGGGGTGACCAGCGTGGCCAGCGGGAGCAGCCGGTCGCGGAGCACCGCCTCGGCCTCGGGATCGAGCAGTCGGTCCCCCGACGTGGCCACCATGACAGGATCGCAGACCAGCCCGGACCAGCCGTAGCCCCGAATGGCGCCGGCCACGAGCCGCACCAGCCCCGGGGTGGCGAGCATCCCGGTCTTGAGCGCGGCGGGCGGCAGGTCGCCGGCAAGCGCCGCGAGCTGATCCGCCACCATCGACTCGGGGACCGCGTGCACCGAACGCACGGTGCGGGTGTTCTGCGCGGTCAGCGCGACGATCGCCGTGGTGCCGTAGACGCCGAACTGGTGGAAGGTCTTGAGGTCGGCCTGGATCCCGGCGCCGCCACCCGAATCGGAGCCCGCGATGGTCAACGCGATCTTCATGCGGAAAGCACGGTTCCTGTGTCCCTGATCAGCACCATTCGAGATCTCCATCGACGCCGGGGCCGCGAGCGCCGTGGACTCACTCTGGCGGAGGGGGTGCGGCTCCTGGAGGAGGCGCTCGCGGCAGGGGTGACGGTGCGGGGTGCGGCGACGTCGCCAACACTGGAAGCTACACCCCGGGGGTCAGCCCTCAAGGCGCGGCTGGCGCGGGCCGGAGTGACGCTCGAGGAGGTGGACGACGACGAGCTGGCCCGGCTAGCGGGCACCGAGCAGCCCCAGGGGATCGTGGCGGTGGTCGAGCCGAGAGCGTGGACGCTGGATGACATCTCCATCTCGCCCAGAGCCGTGGTGCTGGTGCTCGATGGCGTGCAGGATCCGGGCAATGTCGGTGCGCTGGCCCGCACCGGCCTGGGACTCGGAGCGGCGGGGCTGGTGGCACTCCCGGGCACCGCGGATCTGTACAATCCGAAGGCGCTGCGGGGAAGCATGGGTGCGCTGTTCCGCTTGCCTTCGGTCAGCGCGGACGTTGACCGCTTCGTCGCCTGGGCTCGCGGCGTTGGGCTGGCGCTGTGGACCACGGCCTCCGATGGGCTGCCTGTGGGCCGGGGCGGGCGAGACGGGCCGATCGCACTGCTGGTGGGTAACGAAGGCGTCGGAGTTCACCCTGAGCTCGCCGCCGTCGCGGCGCGATCGGTGTCGGTGCCGCTCGAGAACGGCGTGGAATCGCTCAACGTGGCCGTAGCTGCGGGCATCCTCCTCTATGAGGTGACGCGTGACCGATGAGACCCTCGTGATCGTCGCGGCCGGCGTGCTCGGCGCGCTGATCGGGAGCTTCCTCAACGTCTGCATCCTCCGGTGGCCCAGGGAGGAATCGGTCGTCCGTCCCCGGTCGCGCTGTCCGGGGTGCGGCCAGCTGATCTCCTGGTACGACAACATCCCGGTGCTGTCCTGGCTCGTCCTCCGAGGGCGGTGCCGCAACTGCAAGACCGGGATCTCGGTCCAGTATCCCCTGGTGGAACTCGTCACCGCGCTGCTCTGGGCCTGCATGGTGTGGCGCTACGGTCTCGAGCTCAAGGCGCTGCAGGGTGCGGTGTTCTTCACCATCCTGCTGGGCATCGCCCTGACCGACGCTCGGGAATACATCATCCCGGACGAATTCAGCTTCGGCGGCCTGGTGATCGGCATCGGGTTCAGCCTCGCCGGCGGATTCAGCGGCGTCGCGGCCGCCCTGCTCGGAGCGGCGGTCGGCTTCGGGCTCCTGTGGGGAGTCGGAGCCGCCGGCACCAAGCTCTTCAAGGAAGACGCGATGGGCGGGGGAGACATCAAGATGATGGCGATGGTCGGTACCTTCGTCGGCTGGCAGGGGGTTCTGCTCACCGTGTTCCTCGGCGCACTGCTCGGAACCCTGGTGTTCGTCCCGCTGTCGCTGGTCGGCAAGAAACGGCTGGTGCCGTTCGGGGTATTCCTCAGTCTGGGCGCTGCGGCCACCTGGCTTGCCGGCTCCGCGGTTATCGCATGGTATCGCAACTTCGTCCTGGTGCAGTGATGCTGCGCCGTCTCCACGCGTTGACACTGCCTCTGATAGTCGTTGCGGCCTGCCGGGGTCGTCCACCGGCCGGCCCCGGGGACGAGGTCGCGCGGCTGGTGGACAGCATGGTGCCGGCGGTGGAGAAGGCCGCGGGACTCAAGTTCAGGCATCCGCCCCGCTCGGCGGTGCGGAGCCGCGACCAGGTGCGGGCCTACGTCCTCCACAAGCTGGACGAAGAGTTGCCGGCCGATAAGGCGCGCGGCCTGCAGGCCACCTACCGCCTGCTTGGTCTCCTGCCCGATTCGCTGGACTTGAGAACCCTGCTGCTGGACCTGTTCGCCGAACAGATCGTGGGGTTCTACGAGCCGGATTCATCGATGCTGTTCGTGGTGGCCAACTCGGACCCCGCGCTGCTCAGACTGACGGTTTCCCACGAACTGGTCCACGCGCTGCAGCATCAGTACCTGCCGCTCGATTCCATCATGCGCCAGACCGGCGACAACGACCGCCTCCTTGCGGCCCAGTCGGTGCTCGAAGGCCAGGCGATGCTGGTGGGCATGCAGGTCATGGTGCCCGACCAGAACCTGTTCGCGATGCCGGAGTTCTGGGAGACCTACCGGGAGCAGTTCCGCACCCAGCAGGCCAATATGCCGGTGTATTCCAAGGCTCCCCGGATCGTGCGGGAGAGCATCATCTTTCCCTACCTGGCGGGGGCCGACTTCCTCCGCTGGTGGCAGGGCTCGGAGTTGCGGGACACGATTCCCTACGGGCCCAGGATGCCAGTCTCGACCGAGCAGATCCTGCACCCGTACCGTTACGGCCGGGGTGAC
>Ga0326730_1000465_pt1 | contig 10681 bp, 13 predicted proteins | sample MHFSIPfraction_3_FD_207740 | JGI IMG/M metagenome (GOLD analysis project Ga0326730, IMG submission 207740) | Lab enriched peat soil microbial communities from Michigan Hollow, Ithaca, NY, United States - MHF7AN SIP fraction | ecosystem: Environmental > Terrestrial > Soil > Wetlands > Peat...
GCTGGATCGCCTCCGCCCTCGTGCGCCCGCCCGCGCCCCAGCTCGACGCGGGCACCCACGCGGAGCTGGGCGAGATCCTCGCCGCCGTCTCCGCCTGATCGCGATGCCCGCCGTCAGCGTGAACGGCGTCCGCCTCTTCTACGAGGAGACCGGCGCGGCCGACGCGCCCCCGCTGGTGCTGATCATGGGCTGGGGCGGAGATCACACCGCGTGGGCCTTCCAGGTTCCGGCCCTGGCCGTCGACCACCGGGTGATCGCGCTCGACAACCGCGGCGTCGGGCAGAGCGACGTGCCGGAGGGGCCCTACACGATTGCCGGCATGGCGGCGGACGTGGTGGGGCTGATGGACGCCCTGGGCGTCGCACGCGCGCACATCTGCGGCGCCTCCATGGGCGGCATGATCGCGCAGGAGCTGGCCCTGCGACACCCCGAGCGGGTCCGGACGCTCCAGCTCCACTGCACCGCGCCCATCATCGACGCGTACGGGCGCTTCCTGATCGACACCCTGGTCGCGGTGAAGGCGCGCGGCGACCGCGAGGAGAACGTCCGCGCGGTCATGCCCTGGCTCCTCTGCCGCAAGACCATGATCGAGCGGCCGGACTTCATCCGCTTCTGGATCGAGCGCGCGCTGGCCTACCCCTACCCGACCAGCTACGAGGGGCTCGCGCGCCAGGCCGACGCGATCCGGGGCCACGACACCATCGCGCGCCTCGGCGAGATCCGGGTGCCGACCCTGCTCACCACCGGTGCGGAGGACATCCTGGTCCCGCCCGTGTCCTCGCGCGAGCTGCACGCGCGGATCCCGGGCGCGGAGCTGGTGACGATCCCCGACGCGGGGCACCTGCACTTCATCGAGCAGATGGAGCGGTTCAACGCGGTCTGCCTGGAGTTCCTGCGAAAGCACCGCGGGGCCTGACGGCCCCGGGTCCCGACCCGGTCCGGCTCTCAGCGCCGGCCGCTGGCCTTGGCGACCGCGGGGCCCGGCTCTTCCCAGATGTAGCTGTGGGGATTCACCGGCTGGCCCTTGACCTGGATCTCGTAGTGGAGGTGGGGGCCCGACGAGCGGCCGGTGTTGCCGGTGTACGCCACCGTGTCGCCCCGCAGCACCTGGCGATCGAGCGCGACGTTCAGCTTGGACAGGTGGCCGTAGAGCGACTTGGTGTCGTTGCCGTGGTCGATGATGAGGGTGACGCCGTACTCGGGATGCTCCCCCGCGAAGACCACGGTGCCGGGCGCGGGCGCCTTCACCGGAGTGCCGATCGCCGCCCCGATGTCGATGCCGCTGTGGAACTCGGAGTTGGGGGCCCACGGCGAGCGGCGCTGACCGAAGTCGGAGTTCACCGGGCCGCGCACCGGCCAGCGCGACGGCAGCGACGCGAGCACCCGGCTGGCGCGCCCCAGGAACCGCTCGAGGGTCCGGATCGACTCGCCCTCTTCCTTGACGACCCCGAGCAGCCGGTCCATGTCCTCGCGCACCGGGGCCCGGCCGGCGTCCGAGGTCTCCGCGCCCGCGTTCCCGCCGCCGATGCCCATGCCCCGCTTGGCGGGACCGGCCTCCGGCCCGAAGGGCTCCCAGATCTTCGCGTGCAGATCGCGCCAGCTATCGATCTCGCCGCGGATCTCGCGCAGGCGCGACTGGGCCGCGTCGAGGAGGGCCTGCTGGGTGTGCAGCCGCGCGCTCAGGGCCGCGAAGGTCCCCCGCTGGTGCCGGAGCGTGACGTAGTCGGGATAGATGAACGCGAGGCCGATCAAGGTCACCACGAGCCCGCCCACGACCGCGCCCACCACCCAGCCCGGGATCGACAGCCGCAGCACGCGGCTGCCGTCGTCCCGCACCATCAGCAGGTTGAACTGCTTGGGCTTGCCCATCGTCAACGCTTGAGCGGCACGACCGCGAGGTCGCGCGCGGCGCCGACCTCCGCCACCGGGCTCGGCTTGGACATGCGGCAGTGCCCCTCGAAGAGCACGCCCTCCTCCACCACCACCACCGGGGCCTCGACGTCGCCGTAGACGCGCGCGGTGCGCTTGAGCTCCACGCGCTCGGTGGCCCGCAGGTTGCCCGTGACCTCCCCGCTCACCGTCACCCGGCCGGCCCGCACGTCGGCGTGGAGGACCGCCCGCTCCCCGATGATCAGGGTGTCGCCGGAGCTGATCTCGCCCTTGAACTTGCCGTTCAGCATCACGGTGCCGCGAAAGGTGTACCGGCCCTCCATCTCCGATCCCTCGTCGATGAACGCGGTGAGCTCGCTCCGCCGCGGTGCCTTGCCCCGTCGTCCGAACATAAGACTCGTCCCCTCGACGCGCTGTTCTGCCGTCCTGCCGGGCCCTGGGGCCCCCGTGGGGGCCGGGAAACTCGACTGACCGCTCGGAGCGTACTGGAAGGGTGGGTGCTGGTTACGGGTTCGCCCGGTAAGGCACTTCTAGCACGCCCGTCGAAAGGGTGTCAACCCCCGCCCCCATCGAGGGGCGTGCGCGCTATCCCCGCGCGGCATCAGGAGACTTCGTTGACACTCGCGAGAGCGGCACAGTATGATCGAATTCCCTGGAGACGAAACCATGGACGAGTTCTACCGAATCAAGCGCCTCCCTCCCTACGTCTTCGCGATCGTCAACGATCTGAAGTCGAAGGCGCGCGCCAAGGGCGAGGACATCATCGACCTGGGGATGGGCAATCCCGACCAGGAGACGCCCAAGCACATCGTGAACAAGCTGGTGGAGGCGGCCCGCAACCCCCGCAACCATCGCTACTCGGCCTCCAGAGGGATCACCCGGCTGCGGAAGGCGGTCACGACCTGGTACCGCACCCGCTACGGGGTCGACCTGGACCCGGAGACCGAGGCCATCGTCACCATCGGCGCCAAGGAGGGCATGGCCCACCTGGCCCTGGCGGTGCTCCAGCCGGGCGATGGGGTGCTGGTGCCCAACCCGACCTACCCGATCCACTCCTACTCGGTGGTGATCGCGGACGGCGACCTGCGCTCGGTGCCCCTCATCCCGGGCGACGACTTCTTCGCGCGGCTGCAGGAGACGGCCCGGCTCGCCTGGCCCAAGGCCAAGCTGCTGATCCTCTCCTTCCCGCACAACCCGACGACCCTCTGCGTGGATCGGGACTTCTTCGTCAAGGTGGTGGACTTCGCGCGCGAGCACCAGCTGATGGTGGTGCACGACTTCGCCTACGCCGACTTCGCCTACGACGGATATCAGCCGCCCTCGTTTCTGGAGATCCCGGGGGCCAAGGACGTGGGGGTCGAGATCTTCTCGCTGTCGAAGTCGTACAACATGCCGGGCTGGCGGGTCGGCTTCGTGTGCGGCAACCCCCGGATGGTCAACGCGCTCGCCCGCATCAAGTCCTATCTCGACTACGGGGCCTTCCAGCCCATCCAGATCGCGGCGATCATCGCGCTGGAGGGCGAGCAGGGCTGCGTCAGCGACATCGTCGAGCTGCACCGCAAGCGGCGGGACGTGCTCGTCGACGGCCTCAACAAGATCGGCTGGTGCGTGCCGAAGCCCAGGGGGACGATGTTCGTGTGGGCTCCCATCCCGGAGGCCTTCCGGAACATGGGCTCGCTCGAGTTCTCCAAGCTGCTCATCCAGGAGTGCAAGGTCGCGGTGTCCCCGGGCATCGGCTTCGGCGAGTACGGCGACGGCCATGTCCGGTTCGCCCTCGTCGAGAACGCGCAGCGCATCCGACAGGCCCTGCGCGGCCTCAAGACCCTGACCGGCCGGTAGCGCGCCGGGAGCGGCTCACGGGCTCGCCCGGGTGTCGGCCACCCGGGCGGCCGCCAATGGACCCATGAACGAGATCAAGATCGCCCTCCTGGGCCTGGGCACGGTCGGCTGCGGCGTGGTGAAGATCCTCGCGACCCACGGCGTCGAGCTGACCGAGCGCGCGGGATGCCGCCTGACCCTCGGACACGTCGTCGACGCGGACCTCACGCGGCCCCGCGAGGGGCTCGACCTCGCGCGCCTGCCGCTCACCCGCGACGCGGTCCGGGCCATCGACGATCCGGCGGTGCAGATCGTGATCGAGCTGATCGGCGGCCTCGAGCCGGCCCGGACCTTCATCCTCCGGGCGCTCCAGGCGGGCAAGCACGTGGTCACCGCCAACAAGGCGCTGCTCGCCCACCACGGGCCGGAGCTGTTCGAGGAGGCGCGGCGCAACCGGGTCATGCTCGGGTTCGAGGCCGCGGTCGCGGGCGGCATCCCGCTCATCCGCGCGGTGAAGGACGGCCTGCCCGCCAACCGCATCCTCTCCGCCTTCGGCATCGTCAACGGCACCTGCAACTACATCCTCTCCAAGATGACCGACGAGGGGCGCGACTTCGGCGAGGTCCTCAAGGAGGCGCAGGCCCACGGCTACGCGGAGGCCGACCCGACGCTCGACATCGAAGGGCTCGACTCGGCCCACAAGCTGCAGATCCTGGCCACGCTGGCCTTCCGCACCGCGGTCGACCTCAAGGACATCTACACCGAGGGCATCACCGCGGTGGGCCAGCAGGACGTGGTGAACGCGAGCGAGCTCGGCTACCGCATCAAGCTGCTCGCGATCGCCAAGGCCTCCGACGGGGCCCTGGAGCTCCGCGTCAACCCCACCATGATCCCGGCCGGCTCCCCGCTCGCCGCGGTCTCCGGGGTGTTCAACGCGGTCTTCATCACCGGGGACAACGTGGGCGATCTCATGTTCTACGGGCGCGGGGCCGGCCAGCTTCCCACCGCCTCCGCGATCTGGTCGGACACCATCGAGATCGCCCGCCGGGTGGCCCAGGGCATCCCCGCGCTCGACACCGATCTCCCCTCGACCGGTCGGAGCCCGCTCCCCCTGCGGCCGATCGAGGACATCCGCTCGGCCTACTATCTGCGCGTGATGGCGATGGATCGGCCCGGCGTCCTCGCCCAGGTCGCGGGCATCCTGGGCCAGCACGACATCTCGCTGGTCTCGGTGCTCCAGAAGGAGCGCGCGCGTCACGAGGCGGTGCCGGTGGTGATGATGACGCACGAGGCGCGCGAGCGGGACATGCGCGCGGCCCTCGCGGCCATCGACAAGCTGCCGGTGGTGGCCGCCCGGACGACCATGATCCGGGTCGAGGCGTGAGCGTGGCCGACCCGCGCGGGCGCTGAGCCGGATCCGGATGCCGTCGTACGGGCGGCTGGGGAAGATCCTCCTCGGCCTGGTGGTGAGCGTCGGGCTCCTGGTGTACTTCTTCTGGGACGTGGACCTCCGCGTGGTCGGCGGGCGGCTCCGCGAGACCCTCTGGGGCTTTCTCGCCCTGAGCGTCGCCCTCAACTTCCTCTCGCTGTGGGCGCGCGCCCGGCGGTGGCGCTACCTGTTCGCGCCCGGCGCGCGCTCCGGCCACCTCTTCCGCGCGCTGCTGGTGGGCTACATGGGCAACAACCTGCTCCCGCTCCGGGCCGGCGAGATCGTGCGGATCTACGTGGCGTCGCGCCACGGCCCGCGCTTCTGGACCACCTTCGCCACCGTGGTGGTGGAGCGCGTGCTCGACGGGCTGGCCCTGGGCCTGCTCGTCGGAGGCGTGCTGCTGGTGGTGGCGGTGCCCGGCGAGCTGCGCTGGTCCATCCTGCTCTTCCTGGGCGTCGACCTGGTCGGGATCCTGGTGCTGGTCCTGATCGCGGTCGCGCCCAACGCCTCGCGCGCGCTCATCGAGACCTTCTTTCACCGGATCGGCTGGCTCGAGCGGCGGATGCTCAGCATGCTCGGCACCATGACCGAGGGGCTGCGCGGGCTGCGCGCGCCCCGTCACGTGATCCCGATCACGCTCTACTCGGTGGGGATCTGGTTCTTCCTGGCCCTGTCGGTGTGGACCGGGCTGCACGCGGCCCACCTCGACCTGCCCCTCGCCGCGGCGTGGACCGTGCTCGCCTTCCTGGGCCTGGGCGTGAGCCTGCCGTCGAGCCCGGGCTTCGTCGGCGTGATCCAGGCCGCGACCGTGCTCGCGCTCGCCCTCTTCGCGGTGCCGCGCACCGAGGCGCTGTCCTTTTCGCTGCTCCTGCACGCCTCGCAGTTCTTCCCGGTGACCGCGCTCGGGCTGGTGTGCCTGTTCCTGGAGCACGTCCGGCTGACGGACGCCACCCGGGTCGACGTGACCCAGATCGCGTCGTCGGAGCGGTGATCGCGGGGCGCGAGTCGGGGCGGGCGGAGCGCTAGCGGCGACGGCCCCACCGCCGGCGCTCCACCCACTCGGTGAGCCGGTCGGTCAGGTCGATCAGCAGCACCGTCGCTCCCACCACAACGACCAGCCAGGCGAGCCCGCGCAGACTCGGGGTGCCGGCCTCGATGAGCGCCGGCAGCGCCGCCACCACCAGGAGGGCCAGGACCGCCGCACCGATCCACATGCCGCCAGCGTAGGGAGCAACCCCACCGAACACCAAGAAGAATTGGCGCACCCGCGTCAACCGTGTAAACGCGGCTCCGTCCCGCCGCGTCTCATGAGGTGATCGCAGCACCCCGGGGCTCGGCCCAAAAATACCCGCAAATCCAGGAGGATACCGATGAAGAAGCACTCTGGTTGGCTGGTGCGGACGCTGGCGGTGGCGGCGGCCGGCATGGCGGTCGGGCTGCTCTCGACGACCGTCTCGGCGCAGGAGATCCGGAACGACGTCCGGGATCTGCGGCAGGATCGGCGCGACGTCCGCCAGGACTCCCGCGACATCCGCGGGGACCGGCGCGAGATCGGGAGCGACACGAAGGAGATCCGCGGCGATCGGCGCGAGCTGCAGGGCGACCGCAAGGACCTACGGGACGCCTACAAGTCGGGCGATCCGAACGCGGTGAAGGACGCCAGGCAGGACCTGCGGGGTGACCGTCGCGACCTGCGGGGCGACCTGAAGGACCGGCGACAGGACGGGCGCGATCTCCGGCAGGACAAGCGGGACCGGCGCCAGGACGTGCGGGACGTGCACCGCGACCGCCGCGACCTGCGGCGGGACGTCGCGGAGAAGAACGGCAAGTAGGGGCGAATCCGGCTCCGGGGGCGGCCGCGTGCGCTCCCGGGGCCGGTCGCGCGGGGCCGGAGGCTTGGAGCCGCCTGCGCGCGTATGGGAAGATCGGGGCGAGAGGCGCCCGTGGAGTCGAGCGATGAGGAGCTATGTCGTGCGGTGGCGGAGCGGAAGCCGGGGGCCTTCGACCTCCTGGTCGAGCGATACCAGGAGCGGGCGTACCGGATCGCGTGGTCCGTCGTGCGCGACCGGGAGGAAGCGCGGGACTGCTCCCAGGAAGCGTTCCTCCGGCTCCACGAGTCCGCCGGCTCCTTCGCGGGCCAGTCGAAGTTCTCGACCTGGTTCTATCGCATCCTGGTCAACTGCTGTCTCGACCAGAAGCGCCGCGGACGGGGCTGGCGCCAGCTGCTCGGCTGGCGCGACCGGCGCGACGAGGCCGCCGACGAGCCGGATCCGGTCGAGCAGGCACCCGCGCCGTTCACGGACCCCGCGGACGGCCTGGACGCGGAGCGGCGCATGAGCCAGGTGTGGGCGCTGGTGGAGGAGCTGTCGCCCCAGCAGCGCGCGGCGGTGACGCTGTCCTGCCGCGAGGGCCTGGCGACCAAGGACATCGCCGCCGTGCTGAGCCTGTCCGAGGCGACGGTGCGGGTGCACCTGCACCGCGCGCTCGCGACCCTCAGACGGCGGATCGGAGACCGGGCATGAACGACGTACACGTCGACGAGCTGCTGGTCGATCATCTGCGGGGCGAGCTCGCCCCCCTGGAGCGGGCGCGGGTGGACGCCCACCTGGCCGACTGCGCGGAGTGCCGCGCCGCCCGGGAGGGCTTCGCGCAGGTCATGGCCGCGCTGGCCCGCACCGCGCCGCCGGCCCCGCCCATCCACTGGGGCGCCTACCGGGCCGAGCTGCGCGAGCGCATCGAGCGCGGGACCGGCGGCCGCGGCGCGCCCTGGGCCTGGATCGGGCGGCCGGTGCCGGCGCTGGTGGCGGCGGCCCTCGTGGCGGTGCTGGTGGTGGCCGGGCTCCCCGGGCTGCACGCCCCCGGCACACCCGATCCCCTCGCGCTCGACAACACGATCCTCGCGAGCCGGCTCGACATGATCGCCCGGCTCGACGTGGTGCAGCAGCTCGACCTGCTCGAGGACTTCAACGTCATCAACGAGCTCGACGAGCTGCCGGGACCGAGCAAGAGCTGAGCGGTGAGCGCGTGGCGCTGGCCGGCCGGCCTGCTGGTGATGGCGCTGACCGGGACGACGATCGAGGTGGGCGCGGCCGAGCGGGGCGCGACGACGAAGCGCGCCGGCGCGCCGGAGGCGGTGGACGCGGAGATGCTGAGAGACCTGGATCTGCTGAGCAGCCCCGACTACGCGCGGGACCGCGAGGTGGCCCGCCGGATGGGGCTCCTCGAGCGCATGCGCATGCTCGAGGTCGAGCGCGCGCAGAACGCCACGGGCCCGGCGCCGGGAGCGGCCGCGCCCGATCCCCCTCCGGCGCCGGCGCGGGAGGGTCGCTGACATGAGCGGCCGGATCACGCTCGCCCTCGGGCTGCTGGCGCTGCTGGCCGGCCCCGCCGCGGCCCAGGCCCCGCCGCCACCCCCGGCCGCGCCCGCCGCGCCGGGCGGCGCGATCCAGGGGCTCGAGCGCCTCTCGCCGGAGGATCGCGCGGCGGCCGAGCGCAACCTCGAGCGCTGGCGCAGCATGACCCCGGAGCAGCAGCAGCGCGCCATCGAGAACTACCGGCACTGGCGCAGCCTCTCCCCGGAGGAGCGCCAGAGCGCGCGCCAGAACCTCCAGCGGCTCCGGCAGATGCCGCCCGGCGAGCGCGCGCGGATCATGCAGGACTTCCAGCGATGGAACCAGCTGCCGGACGAGCGGAAGCGCGAGCTGGAGCGCGCCTACCAGCGCTACCAGCAGCTGCCGCCGGAGCGCCAGCGCCAGATCCAGCAGCGCTTCGAGCGCTACCAGTCGCTCAGCCCCGCGCAGCGCGAGCGCATGGACCGCAACCTGGAGCGGTGGCGGAGCATGACGCCCGAGGAGCGACAGCGCGCCCGCGAGCAGATCCGGGAGAAGCGGCAGGAGCGGCAGCGCGAGCTCAAGCCGCGCGAGGACGCGCGCCGCCCGCGCTGATCGGGCGCGACTTTACACTGCTCGCGGGGGTCGTGTACGATGGCCCTCTCATGGCGCAGCTGATCGTCCAGAAGTACGGCGGCTCGTCCGTCGCCGACCCCGAGAAGATCAAGAACGTCGCCCGCCGCGTGGCGGAGTCCGCGCGGCTCGGGCACCGCCTGGTGGTCGTGGTCTCCGCGATGGGCAAGACCACCGACGGGCTCCTCGCGCTCGCCTCCGCGATCACCCCGACGCCCGACCCGCGCGAGATGGACATGCTGCTCGCCACCGGCGAGCAGGTGACCATCGGCCTCCTCGCGATGGCCCTGCAAGCCATCGGGCACCCGGCGTGCTCCTTCACCGGCCCGCAGGTCGGCCTCGTCACCGACCAGGCGCACACCCGCGCGCGCATCAAGCGCATCAGCGCCGAGCGCATCCACGCCGCGCTCGACGCGGGGCGCGTCGCGGTGGTGGCCGGCTTCCAGGGCACCACCGAGGGCGGCGACATCACCACCCTCGGCCGCGGCGGCTCCGACCTCACCGGCGTCGCGCTGGCCGCCGCGCTCAAGGCCGACGTGTGCGAGATCTTCACCGACGTGGACGGCGTCTACACCGCCGATCCCAACGTGGTGCCCGACGCGCGCAAGCTGCCGCGCATCTCCTACGACGAGATGCTGGAGATGGCCGCGCTGGGGGCCAAGGTGTTGCAGGCCCGCTCGGTCGAGTTCGCCAAGAAGTACAACGTGCCGGTCCACGTCCGCTCCACCTTCAAGCCGGACCCGGGCACGCTGGTGACCAGGGAGGATCACAGCATGGAAGACGTGGTGGTGACCGGTATCACCCACGACCGGGGGCAGGCCAAGGTCTCGATCCTCCGCGTGCCCGACCGGCCCGGCATCGCCTCCCGGGTGTTCGGCGGGCTCGGCAAGCAGAACATCGTGGTGGACATGATCGTGCAGAACATCAGCCGCGACGGGCTGACCGACATCTCGTTCACGCTGCCGCGCGCGGACCGGACGCGGGCCGAGGGCGTGCTGACCGCGCTGGCCCGCGAGATCGGGGCGGAGGGCGTCACCGCCGACGATCGGGTGGCCAAGATCTCCATCGTGGGCGTCGGCATGCGCAGCCACGCGGGGGTCGCGGCCCGCATGTTCGAGACCCTCTCCGGCGAGGGCATCAACATCCAGATGATCTCCACCTCCGAGATCGCGGTCTCCTGCGTGATCGAGGACAAGTACACCGAGCTGGCGGTGCGGGCGCTGCACGACGTCTTCGCGCTCGGCGCCGAGCGGAGAGCCTGACCGTGGCGACCACCGCGCGCGCCGCCGTCTTCTTCGGCCCCGGCAAGCCGTTCGAGATCAAGTCGGTGCCGATCCCGGAGATCGAGCCCGAGGGCGTGCTGATCCGGGTGACTCACGCCAACATCTGCGGCTCCGATCTCCACTTCTGGCGCGGGGACGCCCCGCTGCGCCTGCCCGACGACGGCTGGATCTTCGGCCACGAGATGACCGGACGCGTGGCGCGGCTCGGCGGGAAGGTGAAAACAGATTCATTGGGGCGTCCGCTCAAGGAGGGCGACCGCGTCGCCTACACCTACTTCTACCCGTGCGGCCGCTGCTAC
>Ga0326730_1000469_pt1 | contig 10609 bp, 10 predicted proteins | sample MHFSIPfraction_3_FD_207740 | JGI IMG/M metagenome (GOLD analysis project Ga0326730, IMG submission 207740) | Lab enriched peat soil microbial communities from Michigan Hollow, Ithaca, NY, United States - MHF7AN SIP fraction | ecosystem: Environmental > Terrestrial > Soil > Wetlands > Peat...
CTCCGGTACGGTGGGACGACCGAAGCTGAAGTTAAGGAAACTCGTGCCGGTGGACGCGAACCCCGAAAGCAGGTAGATCACAGGAAACCGTTTCGTGCCGTCGTAGGAGGGCGGCAGGTAGACAGGAACCACCCTGACGGAAGGGTCTCCGAGTGCGTTTCCTTCCAGCGTGGAGCCGGGCACGGCTTCGAAAACAACGTTCGGGCGGTGGCGTGCCTCGAAGCTCATACGTTCTCCTGCATCAGTTGCCTGTTTTTGTTCCTCTGTACGCTGGCCGAGATGAAAATGCTCACTTCGTAAAGGATGAGCATCGGCACAGCGATGACCATCTGCGTTACCATGTCGGTTGACGGTGTTACGACAGCGGCGATGACCAGCATGGCAATAACGGCGTGCCGGCGGTAGAACCGCATGAATGCAGGTGTCAGTAATCCGATCTGCGACAGGACGTAGGAGACGAACGGCAGTTCGAACACTATGCCTGCCGTCAGGAGGGTGCCGAGGAAAAAGCCGATGTAATCCTGGACAGCTATGTTGTTTTTGATCAGGGGCGATCCGAATCCGGCGAAAAACTTCAGCGAGATCGGCATGAACACGAAATAGCCGAAAGCGATACCGGTAAAAAAGCAGATCGAAATGAAAAGGATGATGAACCTGCTGGCCTTTCGTTCCTTGTCATGCAGCCCGGGTTCGACGAATTTCCAGATCTGCCAGGAGAGGAAGGGGAACGAAAGTATGAATGCTGCGAAAAAGACTACCTGGAAATAGAGCGAAAGCTGACCGTAAGGCACGAGGTTCTGCAACACGATGTTCGGTCCGCTTTGTTTCAGTGGGCCGATGAGTACCACGTTGACCAGAAAATCTGCGTAATAACCGCAGATGATGGCGGCTGCGAGGAACGCGACGGCGCCCCTTACCAGCCTCCAGCGAAACTCCTCAAGGTGGTCAATGAACGACATTCCCTGGCTTTCGGTGCCCTCGGCAGCCTCATCCTCCGGATCGGGTTCAGATATGTCTTCAGTTTCGTAGACAGTTCTCTTTTCGAGGGAGGTTTCGAGCGGGTCTGAAGGGGTTCTGCTCTCATCATGTCCGGTCGGGGATGCAGGTGAGGCATGGTTTTCATGCGTTTCGGTATCTCCGGTCGCCGGTTCCTTTTCACTTCCGGAATCCACACTGCGTCCATCGCCGTCTGCCGGCGGTATCGGTGATTGGCTTTCGTTGCTCATATCGAATTACAGGGCCGTTGCCGTGAGGGCAGCCGTGGTTACGGAAAAACTTCAGGGGGATGTCGGGGCGGGCGCTGCGAGGCGTGTGTAAAGAGCCCGTAATCCGATTTATAGTAATAAAGATCGCCATTGCGCGCAAATGGTTTTTTAGCGCTCTTCGGGCGGTTTGACCAGGCAGGGAACTTCGGGGCTCCGGCAGTGATTTTTATTATCATTGAAATATCGATAACTTCTCACGATTTTGAACGTAAGCCGAACAATCCAGGCACAAATAACAGCAGCGCCATTTAGACTTTGACGAGCGGATCGCACAAAGGATAAGGAACGCTGCCCATAAGCAACAGGATCTGTGGATATCAAAGAGGTTACCTCTTCCGTCTCGGAAGAGCTGAAAGTCTTCCAGGAGCGTTACAAGAGTGTACTGCATTCCAGCAATAGCCTGGTTGACAAAGTCACCCGATATGTCCTGAAACAGCAGGGCAAGCAGATCCGTCCTCTGCTGGTGCTTCTGTCAGCAAAAGTTTGCGGACAGGTTGTCGATGTTTCCTACCGCGGCGCCATTATGATCGAACTGCTTCATTCGGCAACGCTCATCCACGATGATGTCGTCGATGGCGCCGAGATGAGGCGTGGAATCCCATCGATCAACGCCCTGTGGAAAAACAAGATTTCTGTACTGATAGGAGACTATCTTTTATCAAAAGGCTTACTCTATTCCCTCGAAAACAACGACTTCCAATCGCTGCGCCTGGTTTCCGAAGCGGTCAGGCGAATGAGCGAGGGCGAAATTCTCCAGATCCAGAAAACGAGGAGCCTCGACATTACCGAGGATGATTATCTGAGCGTCATAGCCGACAAGACGGGATCGTTGATCGCCACATCCTGCGCTATAGGGGCGGCAAGTTCTACCTCGTCTGAGGAGGATATCGCCAGTCTGAAGAGTTATGGAGAGTTTCTTGGCCTCGCGTTCCAGATCAGGGACGATCTGCTCGATTATACAGGGGACTCCAAAAAAACAGGCAAGCAGCTCGGCATCGACATCAAAGACAGGAAGATTACCCTCCCGCTCATCTTCGCTCTTCAGAATTCAGACAAAGGCGAGCAGAACAAGATCAAAACGATTTTGAAAAGCTCGAAGAAGCGTTCTGTCAGGAGCCGCGAAGTAATCGATTTCGTAAGGCAGAAGGGTGGACTGGACTACGCTGCCCAGGTCGCGGAGGGTTTTGCAGACAAGGCTCTCGAATCGATAAGCCATTTTCCCGAGAATGACGCCAAACGCTCGTTGCAGCTTCTTGTGGATTTTGTCATGAAACGGCAGCACTAAGGACCGGTTCATCGGACGCAAATTATGTACCATCTCATCTACCAGAAATGAAGAAAAAAGTCTTGATTGGAGTTATTCTTTTTTTGATCGCATTCGTCGCCGTCGATAAATTCATGCTTCCTTTCTATACCTCCAGCGGACGGGAGGCCACAGTTCCGAACGTGAAGAACATGCCGTACGATGAAGCCGAGCAAATGCTTCGCAAGTATAATCTCAAGGCGATAAAAAGTTACAACGTACGCTATTTGCCTGAGGTACCTCCCGACATGGTGATTGATCAGGTCCCGGCAGCGTCTTCGACGGTAAAGCCTGGCCGTAACGTGTACCTTGTACTCAACAGGAAGGATAAACCCAGTTATATCATTCCCGATCTGACAGGACGATCGGAGACCGAGGCCCGCCAGTTGCTGGCAAAGCTGGGCATGACTGTTTCCGGGGTTCAGATCCGGGCCGTTTCGAATCAGGAAGAGGATGGAAGGGTGCTCTCCCAGTCTGTGCCGCCGAACGTGACGCTCATCACTGGTAGCTCAATAGACTTGATTATCGGCAAAATCGAACAGGAACCGTCAGGTTTCAAGCGGGTGGTCGTCCCTGACTTGCTCGGCATGTCGTTGGAGCAGGCCAGGAGCATCATTATCCAGAACGGGCTCGTTGTCGGCAAGATCACTTACGAACGATCAGCGCTTCTTGTGCCCAACACGGTCATCAGCCAGAAGCCGTCGGTCAACTCTTTCGCACAGGCGGGCCAGACTGTGGATATTACGGTCGCGACCAACGAATAGCAGTATGCACGGTACTGCCGATGACTCTCAGCGGTAGTTAGCTTTTTTGTACTCCTCACGCATGTCCTTGATGCCGGTAGTGCGGTCGTTGCCGTCACTGATCAGTCCGAAATATTCGAGAACGATCCTGATGACGAGCCAGAGGCCGGCAAATAATATTCTTATACTTCCTGCAATCGTACTGATCCATTTCATCGGTATGCGTGGAATTTCGGGTGCTGATCGGGAGTTGATCGCATGCCGTTTACTGAAAATGTGAATATAAAAAAAGCCATTCGGTGAATGGCTTTTTTTATCGGTAGTAAGACTGATAACCGAATTACTTCTTTAACTGTTTCTCGGCTTCTATCCAGTGATCATCGTGCCCGCCTTCAGGCTGGCCTTTTTCCTGCCAGAGATAATATGCGGCAACCCTGATATGCTCTTCGATGATTTCAGGTGCTATAGACTCTTTGGATTTATTTGCTTTGCCGCTGCTCTTGGCAGGTTTTTTCTCGGCAGGAGCGGCTTTCTTTTCTGCTTTCGGCTTGGCACTTTTCACTTCTTCTGCCTTCTTTGCCAGTTTCGCTTTTTCTTTGATTTCAGCGTCAGCCTTCTTTGCCGCTTTCTTTGCCGGCGCTTTTTCCGTGGCCTCTTTTACAGTTGATTTTTTTGGCATGGTATTGCGTGTCTGCGATAGATTGAGACTTTAGTCGATGAAACATGCTCCAAAGATAAGCAATTATCTGTATGTGTGTAAATGCAGAGTTATTTTTTCACCATGGCGTAACTTCGGGCCGATAGACATATATGGGCATCTTTATTAATTAGATACGCGATCCTATCGCTTCGTTGTCCCGACAAGTTTCTACGCATCGTCCACCTCGCATGCAAGAGGCTGCCTCATAAGTCAGGATGATACCTGTTCATCGCATAATCAGGAGCTCATTTATGATTTGCCGAGCTGGAGCTCGACGTTACCAGGGTGTTGGCGTTCCTGAATTTCTTTTGCGATAGCCTCCAACTCACTACAATCAATAGAGTTGCCCATTAGATAACCCGGGGGATCACTTCCGGAAGCTGTTCCTGAAAAGTGCGGGGAAGGAGATGATGGCCAGAATGGTCAATCCCTGGACCATCATGAAAATATCTTTAGGCACCATCGTATTAACGGAAAGCCCTCCATAGTCGAGCCATCCGAAAAGCAGTGCGGAAAAAACGATCCAGACCGGATTGGCTCCGGCCAGCAGGGCCACGGCGATTCCCATGAATCCCGCTCCTGAAGTCAACCCCGCTTCGAACCAGTGCTTGTAGCCAAGCACGAGGTTTGCAGCTCCCAGCCCGGCTATCGCGCCTCCCATGGCCATTGCCGAAAGGGTGTGGGCGTCGGTATCGATGCCTGCGTGACGTGCGGCTTCCGGGTTCAGTCCCACCGCGATCATGGCGTAACCGTACCTCGAAGCATACAGCAGGATCGCGGCGCCGGCTGTGGCGCCGATTGCCACCAATACCGACAGGTTTGCCGGGGAGTGCCAGGAAAGTCCAAGCACTGCATCGAGGCCGGGCAACCGGCTCCCGTCTGCTATGGCTGGAGTGTGTACGGTTGACGGTACTGCGAAACGGGTGGTCAGGAGGTAGCCGGTGATGCCAAGGGCTATGAAGTTCAGCATGATGCTCGAAATCACTTCGTTGACTCCGTATCTGACTTTCAGCCATCCTGCGATCAGAGCCCAGAAGCTTCCTGCAGCCATGGCCGAAAGGAGCACCGCCGGCAGGGCTATGGCTGTCGACGTATCCTGCGGGAGGCTCATGCCGCAGAGGGCCGCAGCGAAAGATCCCATAAGCAGCTGCCCTTCGACGCCGATGTTGAAAAGGCGGACCCTGAACGGCAGCGCAACGGCAAGTCCTGTCAGGATAAGGGTCGTGGCCCTGAAAATCACCTGGCCGGTTCCGTATCCGGAGGCGAAAGTCGAGCGGATCATCTTTATGTAGACCTCGACCGGACTGTTTCCTGTAGCCGCGATGACGAGACTGCCGGCAGCAAGGGCAAAAAGGAGCGACAGTGTCGGGATGATCGGCTGGAGGGATTTGCGTGACATGTGGGGGCCGGGGTTTCAGGTGATATGCAAACCGATCTCTTTTTCGAGGCCGGAGCCCTCCTCACGTCCTTTCCTGACCGCCTCTGCACTGAATTCGTGACGTATCGATCCCTTGAAGATGCAGCCGATCCGGGAGGAGAGGGCGATGACCTCTTCCAGTTCGGATGAGATCAGGAGGATTGCAAGACCGCTTTTCCTGGCATCGATGATCCTTTTGTGAATCAGCTCTATGGCGCCGATATCCACGCCGCGTGTCGGCTGGGCAAGAACGAGCAGCTTCAGCCCGGGGCGCTCCATTTCGCGTGCCAGCACGATCTTCTGCTGGTTTCCGCCAGACAGCGTCGAGATGGCGGGGTTGGCGTCGGGGCTGCACCTGATGTCGTATCGTTCGATCATCTTCCCGGCGTTCATGTGGATCCTGTCATGGTCGAACCCGATTCCCCGATGGAACCCAGATTCCCTGTGCCGACCGAAGATGAGGTTTTCCTCGATGCCGTAATCAGGCACGATAGCCGATTTCAGGCGATCTTCAGGGATCATCGACACTCCCATGCCGGCTATTGCAGAGGGGGGCATGCCGAGGATGGAATGGCCGTTCAGGGTGATCGACCCTGCGGTTTCGGCGTGCCGGTCGTACGTGCCCCACAGGAGGGCGAGCAGTTCGCTCTGCCCGTTGCCCTCAACTCCGGCGATGCCGTAGATCTCTCCTTCGTGAACGGTAATGCTGAGCTGATGAAGCTTTTTGCTGCCGTCAGGTGCGTCGCAGTCGAGCCGGTCGATGCAAAGCACCGGTTTGCCTGAAGCCTGTGGTGGATTTTCGGTTTTCAGGAGCACGCTCCGGCCGACCATCATTCTTGCAAGCTCCTCCCTGGTGGCTGACCCGGCAGGTATCGTTCCGACGAGGGCTCCTTTGCGCATGACGCTTACCTCGTCCGAGACGGCGAGTACTTCGTCCAGCTTGTGCGTGATGAGCAGGATGGATCGTCCTTCGGCTGCCAGGGATCGCAACGTGGTGAAAAGGCGCTCAGTTTCCGGAGGGGAGAGCACCGCGGTCGGTTCGTCGAGGATGAGGATGCGTGCCTGTCGATAGAGCAGCTTGAGGATCTCGACACGCTGTTGTTCGCCGACCGACAGGCTGGAAACCAGCTTATCCGGATCTACTTCGAGCCCGTGACGGAGTCCCAGTTCCCGGATCTCCTTTTCGAGGCGTTTCATGTGCAGCCTGAATTTGCTCCGTTCCCTGCCGAGAATGATGTTTTCGGCAACCGTCAGGGTCGGAACAAGCATGAAGTGCTGATGAACCATCCCGATACCGGCTTCGATGGCCTGGTGGGTAGAGGTGAACGCCACAGGCCGGCCTTCGATTTCGATTGTGCCCGAGTCGGGGCGCAGAAGCCCGTAAACGATGTTTGAAAGAGTGCTTTTTCCTGCACCGTTCTCTCCGACCAAAGCGTGTATCGAGCCCGCCCGGATCGTGAGGCTCACGTTGTCGTTGGCCTTGAGCCGGCCGAAATGCCTGGTGATGCCGGAAAGCCTTATCGCTTCTGCCATGGGCATTTAAATCCAGCTGATGACGGTCTTTATCGCCTCTTTGCTGTCGAGGGCGATCCGATAGGCGAGTTCGTACTGGCTGACCGGATAGACGTTCGTAAAGAACTTCTCGGTATCCAGCTCCTCGCGGTCGAGAAGTTCGACTGCGGCTTGAAGATGCCTGGTTGAAGTGAGGTTCGAACAGATAATTACCGGCTCCTTGTGCTGGATCAGCCTGTAGTCGTATCCGAGGATGTCGTAGCTGCCCATCAGGAGCACCCTGCCCCGGGGTTTCAGGAGGCGTATGGCTTTTTCTACCATCAGGATCCGTCCGGTGGCCTCGATCACCAGATCGTAGCGGTCATTGAAGTCCGGTGTAAAGTCCACCATCTCGATGGCGATGTTCTCCGCATGGGAAAGTTCGCCCCGGAGAGGGAAGTTCTCGAGGGCGTCGACATGGCGGATGCCTTTATGGAAAAGGTATTCCGACACCATGAGCCCGACCGAACCGAGGCCGAGGATAAGCACCCGCATCGACGGATCGAGGCTGATCTTTTCCATGGCGCTGAGTACGTAGGCGACGAGCCCGGTAAGGAGGTCCCTGTGGATGGGCTCACGTCGGAGCGGGAGCACGTTCTCCTGCGAGGTGGGTACCAGTTCGCCATGGCAACCGTAATATGGATCGGCACCGACCCAGCGGTCTCCTTTGAACACATAGACGAAATCACCCTCTTTCAGACTCTTTACCTCCGGTCCGGTTTTCAGTACCTGGCCGATGGTCTCACTGCCCGGCATGACCGGATAGGCGAGTACCTTGTTCGATACCGGCTTGTTGGTCAGCAGAAGCCGGTCAAGGCCCGGCGTGATCGTGCTGGCGATGGTCCTGACAAGAATGTCGCAGGGCTGGTCGGCAAGATAGCGTACGGACTGGAGTTTGAGTTTGTTCGCTTTGAGGAGGACGATCGCCTGTGCTTCTCCCTGCATGGTCTGTCAGTTGCGGTTAAAAAAATGTCAAACGTTCAGTACGGAGCTCAGAAGCCAGGCAACAACGCTGATGCAGAGCGAGCCGAGTATGGCCCACCCGAAACTTTCGACCGCAAAACCGTTGACGAGCATGGCCGCTAATTCAAGCATGAGCGCATTGATCACCAGCATGAACAGGCCCAGCGTCACGATCAGGAACGGAATGGAAAAAAAGATCAGTACCGGCCTGAGCAGGGTGTTGATCAGGCCGAGCACAAGCGCGACGACAAGCGCGGCCGTGAAACTTCTGATTGATATCCCGGAGAGCACGTGCGCTGTCACATAGACGGCTGTGGCGTTGATAAGCCATTGTAAAAGCAATCTGAGCATGGTCATATTCCCCTTGAGAGACGGTTAACCAATAAACCCTTCATCGTACCGCACATACCTGCAATGTAAACATTTCAGCAAAAAAAGGTCTTCCGATAAATCGACCGTGGAGGCGCTTTTGAGATCTCCATAGATACCCTCTGGCTTGATTGTGCGCGGATCCGCAAGCCTACAGCTCCATCGCTTCGAGGGCGTCGTGCAGCGTCCTGCATCCGGAAATTTTGATGGGAAGTTTCCGGACGGAGGGTTTGAGCTCGCGAGTGTTTGATTCCGGCATGACGATCGATTTGAAGCCGAGATGGACGGCTTCACGGATCCTGCGCTCGCCGTCGCTGATGGCCCTCAGTTCGCCCGAGAGGCCGATTTCACCGCAGCAGGCAGCCGAGGGGCTGCAGGGGCGGTTCTGGAGCCCGGAGGCGATGGCAGCGGCCACTGCGAGGTCTGCAGCCGGCTCGATCAGCCTGAGGCCCCCGGCGATCTTCACGAACACGTCCTGTGCAGAGGTCTGGAACTGAAGCCGTTTTTCGAGAACGGCGAGGATGATGGCGATTCTCTTGAGATCGAACCCTGTGCTGATGCGTTGAGGCATGGCGTAGCCGGTCCTCGACACCAGGGCCTGGACTTCGACGAGCAGTGCCCTCGATCCTTCGATGCCGGCAAGGACGGCAGTGCCCGGAACGTCGGTCGTCCGGTCTGAAATGAAGAATTCCGAAGGGTTCGATACCTCCTCCAGGCCGCTCTCCTCCATGCGGAAGACGCCGATCTCGTTGGTCGGGCCGAAACGGTTCTTGACCGAGCGGATGATCCGGTATCTCTGGTACCCTTCGCCTTCGAACTGGAGTACGGTGTCGACCATGTGTTCGAGGGCTTTCGGTCCTGCAAGCGCCCCCTCCTTGGTGATATGTCCGATGATCACGAGGATGAAATTCTGCTCTTTGGCAGCGCGGATGAGCGATGCGGCACACTCCCTGATCTGGGTGATGGTGCCTGCCGAACTCTGGTAGTCTGTGGAGTAGACTGTCTGGATCGAATCGACGATCACCATTGCAGGCTGTTCGTGGCCGATGGTGTCGAGGATTCGTTCGAGGGCCACCTCCGAAGCGAGCCTGAGGTTCGGTGCCTTGATGCACAGTCGCCGGGCACGTTCGCGAATCTGGTTCGGGGACTCTTCGCCGGCGATGTAAAGCACTTTTTTTCCGGCCAGGCGGGGTGCGAGCTGGATCATCAGCGTCGATTTGCCGATGCCTGGTTCGCCGCCTACGAGGATGGCCGAAGCCTCCATGAGTCCGCCGCCGAGCACGCGGTCAAGTTCGCCGATGCCGGTCAGGATCCGCTGGAAGTCGGCCGAGGAGGGGTCGTCGAGGTTCTGTACGGACGGAAGTGCCCCCGAGGGACGCTTTTTCCGTTGTTTCGACTCCTCAAGTTCATCATGGGTCTCGACGAGCGTGCCCCAGCTCTGGCATTCAAAGCATTTTCCCTGGTATTTCAGCGACACCGCCCCGCAGGCGGAGCAGACGTAACGAATGACGGCTTTGGCCATGGTCAGAGCCCGTTGGTGCGGCGGAAAGACTGCAATGTATTTTTCAGGAGCATGGCGATGGTCATCGGCCCTACGCCTCCCGGCACCGGGGTGATGGCCGAAGATATCGGCGAGACCTGGTCGAAGTCTACGTCGCCCACGAGGCGGAAGCCGCTCTTGGTCGACGCGTCCTCGATGCGGTTGATGCCGACGTCGATCACCACCGCCCCGGGCTTCACCATATCCGCCTTGATGAACCTGGCCTGGCCGATGGCCGCGATGAGGATGTCTGCCTGGCGGGTGATGGACGGGATGTCCTTCGTGGCGGAGTGGCAGACGGTGACTGTGCAGTTGGTGGCGTCGAGTTTCTGCAGCATCAGGTTCGCCATGGGTTTTCCGACGATATTGCTCCGACCGACCACGACGCAATGCTTGCCTTTCGTTTCGATTCCGTAGCGGGTGAGCAGTTCGAGGATGCCGTAAGGAGTGCAGCTGATGTAGCACTGGTCGAGGTGGCCGAGCACGAGGTTGCCCACGTTCACCGGATGGAACCCGTCGACATCCTTTTTCGGGTCGATGGCGAGCGTTACGGCCAGTTCGTCGATATGGCGGGGCAGAGGCTGCTGCACGAGGATGCCATGCACGTCGGGATCGGCGTTCAGCTCTGCGATTTTGTCGAGAACATCCTGTTCCGGAGTGTCGGCATCCATTTCGATAACCGTCGAATTCATGCCGATCTCTTTGCAACTTTTGGCTTTATTGCGTACATAAACCTGTGAGGCAGGGTCTTGGCCGAC
>Ga0326730_1000474_pt1 | contig 10582 bp, 8 predicted proteins | sample MHFSIPfraction_3_FD_207740 | JGI IMG/M metagenome (GOLD analysis project Ga0326730, IMG submission 207740) | Lab enriched peat soil microbial communities from Michigan Hollow, Ithaca, NY, United States - MHF7AN SIP fraction | ecosystem: Environmental > Terrestrial > Soil > Wetlands > Peat...
CGCCCTCCCGCCGCTATCGCGCCAGCGCCGCCAGGCGGGCCTCCACCAGCTGCCGCATCTTCGGGTTGCGGGCGATGACCAGCAGGGTGTCGTCCCCGGCCAGGGTCCCGATGATCTCCTTCCACCCTGCCTGGTCCAGGGCCGCCGCCACCGCCGGAGCCCCTCCCGTCGCGGTCTTGATGACGATGAGCGGCCCGGTCCCTTCCACGCTCACCAGCAGTGCGGGGAGTACCTGTCCCAGATCCGGCCGCAGCGAGCCCTCGTTGGGATTGGCGTAGTAAGACCCGCCCTGCGGGTCCACCAGCTTGGCGAGTCCCAGCTCGCGGATGTCGCGTGAGAGCGTGGCCTGGGTGACATTGATCCCCTCGGCGGCGAGGGCTTCACGCAGTCCATCCTGACTCTCAATACGCTTCTCCCGGATCACCCGCAGGATGGCGGCGTGGCGCTGAAGTTTCATGTACCGCAGGGCTCCCTTGGGGCTTGATTCCGGCGCTGGCCGTTAGCCGTTGGCCGTTGGCCGTTAGTCGTTAGTCGTCAGCCGTCAGCCGTCAGCCGTCAGCCGAGTGTGCTCGCCCTAGCCTGGCGGGTAGGGCAGACTTCCCTGCTCACTGCTTACGGCTCACTGCTCACTGCGCTCGCCTGAACACCTCTAGCCCTCCGACCACGGCAAGCCGGACGGCGGCTACACCTCGGGACACTACGGTATCCGCCAGTCGCGCGCCGTCAACCGCCTCACCCAGGTCGACGGCGGTCAAGTCGCCCCATTTCCCCGGCCGAAGGCTCCCGATCTCGGCTTCCAGGCCGAGGGCTCGTGCCGCGGAAATGGTCACCAGCGCCAGGGCCAGCTCGGCGGAAAGCCCGCCCAGATCGCGGGCCGCGCGCACCTCGGCCAGCAGATCCAGCGGACTCACGCTGGCGACCGAATCGGTTCCCACTCCCACCCGGAGCCCGCGATCGAGCATCGCTCGAAGCGGGGCATCTCCGTGCCCATGGCGGCGGTTCGACCGGGGGCAGTGTGCCACCGCGGCACACGACCGGGCGAGCAGATCCAGGTCCCCCGCATCGGCGCGAACCACGTGAATGCAGAGGGTGGCAGGCCCGAGGACCCCATGACGCTCGAGCCAGCGCACCGGGGAGCAGCCGGCGGAGGGAAGCGGAATGCCTCGCGACTGCCAGGCGGCGGCGAACCCGCCGTCGTCCCGCTCAAGCAGCAGGCTCTCGGCCTCGCTCTCGGCAAGGTGAACCGCGACCGGCAGCCCCCGCTCGGCAGCGAAGGCCGCCACTCTCCGGTAAAGCGGCCCGCTCACGCTGTAGGGCGCATGGGGCGAGGCACCCAGGCGCACCCGGCCGCGGGCCAGCGAGCCGAGTTCGTCCATGCGACTCACCCAGGAACGGAACTGGGTGTCCGCCTGGTCGGGGTGCGGGCCGAAGACCTCGTGGTAGCCAATCCCGCTTCCACCCAGTTCGACCAGCGCGGCGATGACCGCACCCGAGTCGCCGGTGTCGGCGATAGTGGTGACACCCTGGGCCCAGCCGTCCCTGATACCCTGCCTCGCAGCGTCCAGAAAATCCCGAGCAGAGCGCCCGGACTTGAGCGCGATGATGCGGCGAATCCAGTCGGGGAACTCCGCCTCCGGCGCGGCGGTGTCCAGGCCGGTCAGCTCGAGATGGGTGTGGGTGTTGATGAAGCCGGGCAGCAGCGCGCAAGTGGCTCCGAGATCCACCCGTTCGATCCCCGGCGGCGCTGGAACATCGGGATCGGGCCCCACCGCGGCAATACGTCCCGCCGTGTCCAGCAACAGCGCTCCCCGCGAGATCGGCGGCCCCTCGAACGGCAACACCCAGGATGCGGTGTACCGTCGGGGCCCGGCCGTCATCTGGGTTGATTCATCGGGTTGGAGCTGCTGGAGTTCCCAGGGAACAGGTTGTGAATGGGGCAGAACTGGGTCGGCTCGGTGCCGGGCAGGAAGGAGACCGTCTCCAGCGAGTCCTTGGGACAGAACGGGGTGAACTTGGCACCCGTCTGCCGGTCCACCTCGAGCACCGACAGCCCGTCGGGACGGGGCCAGGCAGCGGGGACGGGTCGCCGCTCATAGATCTCCTTCATCATCGCCGTCCATGCGGGGGCGGCGAGCCTGCCACCCTGGGCATTGTCGAGAATCTTCTGCGGCTTGTCCATGCCGATCCAGATTCCGCCAACCAGGTCCTGAGTGAAGCCGACGAACCATACGTCGGAATAGTCGTTGGTGGTGCCGGTCTTGCCGCCCGCCGGAATGGGGAACTGCGACCCGACAGCGCTGGCGGCGGTGCCGCGGCGGACCACGTCGCGGAGGCCATCGAGCATGAGCCAGGCGAGGGCGGAATCCATCACCACCTCGGAGCGCGGCTTGGGCGCCCAGAGCACGTTGCCGTTGCGGTCCTCGACCCGCTCGATGCCGTAGGGCGTGGTCCGGGTGCCGAGCGTGGCAAAGGCGCTGTAGGCGGAGATCAGCTCGATGGGATACACCCCTTCGGAGCCGATGTAGATCGACGGATAGGGCCGCACCGGCGTCTGGATGCCGAAGCGCGCCGCCTCGCCGATCACCGCCTGGGGACCGATCTCCATTCCCAGCTTGATGGCCGGGATGTTCTGGCTCTTGAAGAATGCTTCCTTGAGCGACATCGGGCCGTTGAAGCGGCTGTCGTAGTTCTGCGGCTCCCACGGCGGCTGACCGGGCAGCATCTCCACGCTGATCGGGTCGTCGACCACGATCTCCGACCAGGGATGGCCGGCCCGGAGGGCGGCGGTGTACACGATCGGCTTGAAGGTGGAGCCGGGCTGGCGCACCGACTGGATGGCGCGGTTGAACTTGCTGTCGCTGAAGTCGCGCCCGCCCACCATCGCGAGGATCTTGCCGGTCCGCGCCTCGAGCACCAGCGCCAGCCCCTGCAAATAGGGAGACTGCGCCGGCGATTCGGCATCGTCGGTGCGCTTCTCGAGGTAGTCGGCGTAGGTCTCGCGGGGGTATTTGCCGAACTTGGTCTTGTCGTGCTCGATCTCCTCCAGCTGGCGAGCCAGCGCCCGCTCCGCGGCCTGCTGCACGTCCAGGTCCACCGTGGTGTAGATCCGGAGACCGCCGCGGTAGAGCTCGGAGCCGAACCGGGTCCGCAACTGCTGCCGCACGTACTCGGTGAAGTAGGGCGCCACTTCGCTCAGATCCGAACGGGACGAGAGCAGCAGGGGGTAGGCTTTCCAGCGTTCGGCATCGGCCCGGGCAAGCACGCCCTCGTCCGCCATCAGCTCGAGAATGAGATTGCGGCGCTCCACCGAGAAATCCGGATTGCGGCGTGGATTGTACCGGGTCGGAGACCGGGGAATCCCGGCCAGGGTTGCCGCTTCAGCAACGTTCAGATCGCGGGCCGACTTGCCGAAATAGCGCTGGGCCGCCGCTTCCACCCCGAAGGCGCCGTTTCCGAGGTTGATCTGATTGAGGTAGAGCTCGAGGATCCGGTCCTTGGGGAACTGGTCCTCCAGCTCGAAGGCCACGTGCATCTCCCGCAGCTTGCGCCGCGGAGTGCGGTCCTGACCGCTGATGTCCTCCGGGAACAGGTTCCGGGCCAGCTGCATCGTGATGGTGGAGAAGCCCTGCAGCCGGCCGTGGCCGAATATCACATACGACAGGGTGGACTTCACCGCGCCGAACGCGCGCACCCAGTCGACCCCGTGGTGCTCGTAGAACCGCTTGTCCTCCACCACCACGAAGGCGGCGATGGCGGCCGGCGAGATCTGCGTGACCGGAATGAGGGTCCGCCGCTCCTCGCCGAGGTCGGTGATCAGCCGGCCATCTGCGGCGTAGACCTTGGAGGCCTGGGCCGGATCGTAGTCCCCCAGCTTGGCGATCGAGGGGCAGGCGTTGTTGGTACAGGCCCGATTCCAGGCGCCGATCAGCAGTCCCCCGGTGAGTGCCACGCAGGAGAGGACGGCGGTCAGTATCCCGCCGCGGATCCGCGGCGTGTACCACCAGCGGAGGAGGGTGTTCATCGGGGAGGGAGCCATACGCTGAAATGTATACTAACTCGTTCCACGTTCCGATGGGTGAGGCCAACGCATGCGTTGGCCCTACCGACCGGAACTCGGAACGCGGAACGTGCGGCTGTCTTGCCCGGGTGAGAGGGACGCCCTAAGCTTTCGCGCCATGACCACGCTACTCGACGATCTCCGGGCCAGGGGCTTCGTGCAGGACGCTACCCCCGGGCTGGCCGAACGGCTGGCGGCGGGCCCGGTGACCGGCTACGTCGGGTTCGATCCGACCGCGGACTCGCTCCACGTCGGCAACCTGGTGCCGGTGATGGGGCTCGCCTGGCTGCAGCGGAGCGGGGGCACGCCCATCGTGCTGGTCGGCGGCGGAACCGGCATGGTGGGCGACCCCAGCGGCAAGCGGACCGAGCGTCCGGTGCTCTCGCTGGAGCAGATCGACCACAACCTCGGGCGGATCCAGCGGCAACTGGAACAATTCCTCGACTTCGGCGCCGCGGGCAATGCCGCGCGGATGCGCAACAACGCCGACTGGCTCCGGCCGCTCAGACTGATGGACTTCCTGCGCGACGTGGGCAAGCACTTCACCCTGAACTACATGCTGCAGAAGGAAGCGGTGAAGAGCCGGATGGAGAGTGGGATCTCTTTCACCGAGTTCAGCTACATGCTGGTCCAGGCGTACGACTTCTGGCATCTGTGGCGGGGGGAGCGCTGCGAACTGCAGATGGGAGGGAGCGACCAGTGGGGCAACATCACCGCGGGAACGGAGCTGATCTCCCGGCGGGAGGGAGTCCAGACCCACGGCCTGGTGTTCCCGCTGCTCACCACCGCAGGCGGCGGCAAGTTCGGCAAGAGCGAGGCGGGCAACATCTGGCTCGATCCGGACAAGACCTCGCCGTACCAGTTCTACCAGTTCTGGCTCAACAGCGATGACCGGGACGTGGAGCGGCTGCTTAAGTTCTTCACCTTCCTGCCGCTTGCCGAGATCGGCGCGGTGATGGCCGAGCAAGTCGCGGACCCAGGGAAGCGCCCTGCCCAGCGGCGTCTCGCCGAGGACGTGACCGCCAGGGTGCATGGCGCCACCACCCTGCGCGGGGTGATCCAGGCCAGCCAGATCCTGTTCGGCCGGCTCGACTTGGCCCAGGCGGGCGCAGAGGTCTTCCAGGTCCTCGCCGGAGAGATTCCGACCACCCGGGTAAGCCGGGACGAGCTCGAGGGACTGGCGCTGGTCGACGCGCTGTTTCGGGTGGGCCTGGCGCAGTCTAAAGGAGAGGCCCGCCGCGGCGTCGAGCAGCGGGGCTTCTCAGTCAATGGAGCGCCAGTGTCGGAGGCGGACCGGAAGCTGGGAGTCGGCGACCTGCTGGCCGGCAACCACGTGCTGCTGCAGAAGGGGCGCAAGGCTTTCGCCCTGCTCATCGCCGAGGATTGAGTTCCGCGTCACTCATGTCAACGGGCACTGCGGGCCTCGTTGGTAGCCCGGGCCGGGCTCGCTAACAGCGCACCACGGAGCCACGGAGGGCACGGAGGTTACACGGAGGACAACATCTGGTTCCGCGGTGCAGGCTCCAGGTTTCCGTTGCTTCCGTCGTGCGGTTTCTAAGCGCTGGGCTTGCCCTTCATGTCGTCCGTTGTTCGCCACGCTAACAACAAAGCGCGCCTCACCAGCCCGGCGCATATCCCCGTTCCCCTTCCACACCTCGCGAGGAGCGTATATGAAGGGCGAGTTCATGAAGTTCCTGAAGGAATACAGTGTCATCGGACTGGCGATCGGCGTGATCATCGGGAGCAAGGCGGGCGAACTGGTGAAGACGATCGTGGACGGTCTGCTGATGCCCTTCCTGGAACCCATCCTCTCGGCCGCCGGGGGAGAGTGGCAAACGGCCAAGTTCGCGATCGGCCCATTCAACTTCGCCGTGGGTGCCATCATTTCAGCGCTGATCAACTTCCTGATCGTGGCGTTCCTGGTGTTCCTGTTCGCCAAGCACGTGCTGCGCGAGGAAGCGGTGGCGAAGAAGTGAGACGTGAGACGTAAGACGTGAGACGTCAGACGTGAGAGAGATTCCGGAGCTGCGCACGTCTCACGTCTTACGTCTCACCACCGAGTCCGGCTGGTCCCCCGCGCGGTCTTTCCCGTCAGCATGCCGAACACGCCCCGGATCAGCTCCCGGCCAACCGTCCGAGCCATTGTCGTCCCCAGCGCAGCCACCACCGCGGTCCCGATCTTGGCGCCGGCCGACATGCCACCGCGACCGCCGCCAGAGGGGGCGGGGACCGGCGCCGGCCCGCTCTGGCCGGATGCGGGGGGATTGAGGCGGGCGGCGAGCATCTCCCGCGCACTCTCGCGATCGATGGTCTTGCCATACTCCGCAAGTAGATCCGACTGACGGATGTCCGCCTGCAGCTCGTCCGGGGTGAGCGGGGCCATGCGCGAGGCCGGTGGGATGAGCCGGGTTGCGACGACCGGTGTCGGCACGCCTCGCGGGTCAAGCACCGTGACAATCGCCTCGCCGATGCCCAGGGAAGTCAGGGTCTGGGCCAAGTCGTAGAACTCGGTCCTGGGAAAGGTGCGGACCGTGGCATTGAGCGCGGTCTCATCGTCCGGAGTGTGGGCCCGGAGGGCATGCTGCACCCGGTTGGACAGCTGGGCCAGGACATCCCCGGGCACGTCCTTCGGCGTCTGAGTCACGAAAAAGACCCCGACGCCCTTGGAGCGGATCAGCCGGACCACCTGCTCCACCTGCTCCAGAAAGGCCTTCGAGGCGTCGTTGAACAGCAGGTGTGCCTCGTCGAAGAAGAATGCCAGCTTCGGCTTGTCCAGGTCCCCCGCCTCCGGCAGGTTGTGGTACAACTCGGCCAACATCCACATCATGAAGGTCGAGAACAGCTTGGGTTTGTCCTGCACATCGGACAGCTCGAGACAGGTCACCACCCCGCGGCCGTCGCGGGTACTCACCAGCAGATCGCGCACGTCGAACTCGGGCTCACCGAAGAACCGGTCGGCGCCCTGCATTTCCAGCTCCACCATCTTGCGGAGCAGCACTCCCACCGTGGCCGAGGACATCCCGCCCAGCCCGGCCAGCGCCTCCTTCCCCTGGTCGCCGGAGAGGAACTGCAGCACGGCCCTGAGATCGCTGAAGTCGAGCAGTGGCAGCCGGGCGTCGTCGCAGTACTTGAAGACCAGGGTGAGCACGCTGGTCTGGGTCTCGTTAAGGCCCAGGACCTTGGCCAGGAGCAGCGGCCCGAAACTCGCCACCGTCGCCCGAAGCTGCACCCCCAGCTGGCCGGTGAGGCTCACGAACTCCACCGGCGCCCCAGCCGGGGTCCAGGTCCAGCCCACGTCCTTGGCACGCTGGGTGACCCGGTCGTTCGACTCACCCGGCATGGCGAGCCCCGAGAGATCCCCCTTAATGTCGGCGACGAACACCGGCACCCCCGCGGCCGACAGCTGGTCCGTCAGCAGTTGCAGGGTCCTGGTCTTGCCGGTTCCGGTGGCCCCTGCCACCAGACCGTGGCGGTTCATCATCGCCAGCGGAATCCTGATCTTCGGCTCGGGATGGACCGTGGCGCCTTCGAGCGCGGCACCCAGCGTGACGGAGGCACCGGTGAAGCCGTAGCCGGACTGCAGCTGATCCAGCAGAGAAGTTGGCATGGTCGTGAGACGTGAGACGTGAGACGGCCGAAGTTGCGGCTTTTGGCGCCGCTCCGCGATTCTGAAACCCAACGGACTGAAGCGAGCCCGACCATCCTCCCTGCATGCGCGATCACAAGAGCCTGCTGTGCTGGCAACTCGCTCGGGACTTCTCGGGCCTGATCCAGCGAGTGACCGTACAGCGGTGGACCCCACCGGCCGGTGTTGCCTTTGATCAGCTTCGCCGCGCGGCCCTCTCGATTCGTCTCAATATCGCGGAGGGATACGCGCGGGGGACCGCGCCCCAGTTCGCTCACTTTCTCACCATCGCCTACGGCTCGGCTGTGGAATGCGCCGAGCTACTCGACTACTGCGCTGAAAACGACCTGCTCCGGGCAACAGAAACCGAATCGCTGTCGGCCTTGGACTACCGGATCCAGGCGCTGGTAATCCGGCTGAAACACAGGTGCTTCAGATCACTGACACGGCAGCCGCTCCCGTAACCAACACGTCTCACGTCTCACGTCTCACGTCTCACGTCTCACGTCTCACGTCTCACGTCTCACGTCTCACGTCTCACGTCTCACGTCTCACGCCTCACGTCTCACGTCTCACGTCTCACGTCACCGCCCTCTGGAGAATCTCGACCACTCGCCCCATCTCCTCCACCGTGTTGTAGCAGTGCGGGCTGATGCGGATGGCGCCTTCACGCAGGCTGCAGAAGATGCGCGCATCGCGCAGGGCCCGGTGTGCGGCCTCGAGCCGTGGCGGGGCAAGGCAGAGGATCCCCGAGGCCCGTGCCCCCTGGGGCGAGGTCACCCGCACACCCCGCCGGGCCGCCCACTCGAGCAGGGGCTGCTGCAGCGCGGACAGGTGCCGCTGGATCGCCGGGATGCCCAGGGAGAGCAGCAGCTCCAGCGACTGGTTCATCGCGACGAAATCCTGGAACGGGAGGGTGATGAGCTCGAACCGCCGGGCGTCGCTGTGAAGCCGGTCCCGGTAGTGGCACAGGGTGGTGAAATCGTCGGTCCCCTCGAAGGCCATCCAGCTCACTATCGCCGGCTCGAGCGTGGCAATCAGGTCCTTCCGCACGTACATGAAGCCGCTCCCCCACGGAGAGAGCAGCCACTTCTGCCCCCCCGAGGACAGGACGTCCACCGGCGTCGCCCGCACGTCGAAGGGCAGTTGCCCGAGACCCTGAATCGCATCGACCACGAGGAACTGTCCCCGCCGGCGGGTGACCTGCGAGAAGCGGCCGATGTCCGCGGTGTAGCCGCTGGCGAACTGGGTAAGGGAGATCGCCAGGCAGCGCACCCGGGGATCCTCCAGCCGCTGCAGCAGGCGGGCCTCGTCGGGCCACCCCTCCGGCGTGGTCGGCACCAGCTCAAGGGTGACACCCCGGTCGTCCAGCCGCTTCCAGGGGTAGACGTTCGCGGGGAACTCACGGTCCGAAACCAGCACGATGTCACCGGGCCGGAACGGCAGCGCCCTCGCGGCCAGGCCGAGCCCGAAGCTGGTGTTGGTGGCGAGGGCGATCTCGCCCGGGTCCGCGTTGATGAGCAGTGCGGCCAGCTCGCGCGCGCGGGACAGACCGCCGAACTGGTCCGCGTGCCGGATCTCGAACGGCCGCGCCCGCCGCTCCGCCATCTGCACCAGCGCCTGCCGGGTGCGTTCCGGCAGCGGTCCGATGCTGGCATGGTCCAGGTAGACGGTATCGGCGGCCCAGGGAAACTCGGCCCGGCGGAGAGCGGCGACGTCGTAGTGCTGCGCGGGAGGAACCGGAAATGGCGAGCCGGGATCCGGGTCCAGGCCGACGGACACCCTCGCGTCACGACTCATGCTCTCCCCCAGTTCGCGCTTCCGGCGTTCCGCTTCCCCATTCCCTCATACCCTCGCCCGGTTCCCCGTTCTCCATGGCCCGGGTAGGTTAGTGCTATCGTGAGCCACGAAGCAAGCGCATGAGCTTCACCAGTCCATTTACTCTGGTCCTGAGCGGCGGCGGCCTCAAGGGACTCGCCCACATCGGTGTGCTGCGGGCGCTCGAGGAGCGTGGGCTGGTCCCCGGCGCTGTGGTGGGCAGCAGCATGGGGTCGCTGGTGGCGGCGGCGTGGGCCACCGGCATGCCCCTCAAGGAGATGGCCGAGCGGGGTATGGCGGTGCGCCGGCGCGACATCTTCCAGGTGGCGCATGTCGACATGGCCCTGAAACGAATGCGGGCCCCGGCGGTGTACCGCCGCGAGCCGCTGGACGGGCTCATTCAGGGACTGGTGGGCGACGTCACCTTCGAGAAACTCCCCCGCCGGCTGCTCATCAACACGGTGGAGCTCAACTCCGGGATGCAGGTCCTCTGGGGCCTGCCCGGGCTCCGCGGGGCCCGGGTGGCGGACGCGGTCTTCGCCTCCTGCGCGCTGCCGGGGATCTTCCCTCCCCGCGAGATCGAGGGCCGCTGGTATGTGGACGGCGCGGTCACCGAGAACCTGCCGGTCCAGGTGGCAGCGACCCACTGTGACGGCCCCGTGCTGGCGGTCGATGTCGGCTCCACCAGCGCGCTCCGGAGCAACGTGCACGAGGAGGGCTTCGCCGCCATCTATATCCGCGGGCTCGAGATCGTGATGCAGACGATGATGGACAGCCGCCTGCGCCGCTGGACCTCACCGCCGCTGGTATTGCTGCAGCCCCGGGTAGAGCACGTCTCGATGTTCGCCTTCGGCTACAACCGCGAGCTCATCGAGGAAGGCTACCGGTCCACCCTGGACATGCTCGACGCCTTGCGCGACTTCGATCCCCACGGGAGCGGCATCTACCCGCAACGCCGGGTGGAGGTCCGGGTGGACCGGGATCGGTGCATCGGATGCGGCGCCTGCGTGATGCATGCGCCATGGGTCTTCGAGCTGGATGAAGCTGGCCGGGCCCGGGTGATTCAAGCGGTGCAATTATGG
>Ga0326730_1000476_pt1 | contig 10556 bp, 6 predicted proteins | sample MHFSIPfraction_3_FD_207740 | JGI IMG/M metagenome (GOLD analysis project Ga0326730, IMG submission 207740) | Lab enriched peat soil microbial communities from Michigan Hollow, Ithaca, NY, United States - MHF7AN SIP fraction | ecosystem: Environmental > Terrestrial > Soil > Wetlands > Peat...
GATTCCTTGACCCGGAATGCCCCGCCCCGCCACCGGTTGTGAACTGTGACAAGGGCGGCACTCTGGTCGCCGATCTGATCGGGGTGATCCGGCCGGGACCGGCAGGGCGCCGCCGCTGGAGCTTCGGTGTTGGCCCCGGCTTCCTTACAAACGGGAGCGTTCCTTACCTCTCGGGTCTCGTGGGCTGGCAGACTGGCCTGGGTGAGAACCTCGCGTTTCGAGTCGAGGCACGGGCCAGGGCCCTGCTCAAGAACGGGACCCATGCCGAGGCCCTCTTGCTGATCGGAGTCAGCACCCAGTAGTGGCGGCCGCGGTTGGCGACCCCACTTGTTCACCCCCGCGTCCATCGCCCGCAGCCTGAAGGGACCGTGCCGCGCGGCATTGAACCCGCCTGCGGCGCCAGTTTCACACGGCGCGAGGTCAACCCAGGAGTCGCCGCGCCAGAGCTTTTCTCAGTTCCTCCAGCGCCAGCATCAGGGCGGCGAACGATGCTGCGAACAGCCAGACCCTGGCGCCAATCGCCGCGGTGCCGAATGCCAGGTTGCCCCACCGGGTGTACACGATGGCCAGGATGAGCCCGATCTCCGCGGCGATGCCCCAGAGGATGAGCGGATTGCCGAAGAGCGGGAAGGCGAACGCCGAATCGCGCGGATGGCGGCACAGGAAGACATTCACCACCTGCGACACGACGATCGCCGCGAGGCACGCCGTCGTTGCCTGGAGGTATAGTGGATCGCCCGATCCCAGCGCCTGCCCGTATTCCCAGCCGCCCCGGTTGAGAACGAAGAAGAACGCTGCCATCGCCGCCGTCGCCTCCAGCACACCCAGCCAGAGATAGGCGCGCGCGAGGAGCGGCCAGTCGATCAGCCGCTGGTCGCGCCGGCGCGGTGGCTGGCTCATGGTCCCGGGCACGGGCTTCTCGGCGCCCAGTGCGAGCGCGGGCAGCATGTCGGTGCCGAGATCCACGGCGAGGATCTGGACGATGGTGAGCGGCAGCGGTATGCGGACAAGCACGAACGCGAGGTAGGGCACGATCTCCGGAATGTTGGAAGTCAGGATGTAGGTCAGGAACTTGCGGATGTTCTGGAACACCGCGCGTCCCTCCTCGATCGCCGCGACGATGGAGGCGAAGTTGTCGTCGAGCAGGACCATGTCGGCCGCGCCGCGCGCCACGTCGGTACCGACCACACCCATCGCGATGCCGATGTCCGCCCGCTTCAGCGCCGGGGCGTCGTTGACGCCGTCGCCGGTGACGGCCACGACGTGGCCCTTCCGGTGCAGCGCCTCGACGATGCGCATTTTCTGCCCAGCGGTCACCCGCGCAAACAGGATCTCCCCCGCGTCGAGCGCGAGCTGGAGCTGGGTGTCGGAGAGCTGCGCCAGCACGTCGCCCGTGATGGTTGCCGGCGATGCGGCGAGCCCCACGTCGCGCGCCACCGCGCGCGCGGTGTGCGGGTGGTCGCCAGTCACCATGATCACGCGGATACCGGCGGCCAGGCAGGTCGCCACCGCCCCTGGGACCTCGGGGCGCGGCGGATCATGCAGTCCAACTAGACCCGTGAGAGCGAGCCGGGTCTCCCATTCCTCGCGCGGCACCCCCTCCGGCAGGGGCCGGAAGGCGAGTGCGAGCACGCGCAGGCCCTGCTCCCCCATCCGGTCATGCGCCGTGAGGAAGTCCCGGCGGCCGGCTTCGGTCAGCGGGACAACCTGCCACGTGCTGAAGCCTGCCGGGCCGGGCAGCATGACGTGGCTGCAGAGCGGCAGCACCTTCTCAAATGCGCCTTTGCAGTAGAGCACGCGCTCCACGGCGTCCCCGTGCACGGTGGACATGCACTTGCGGTCGGCGTCGAAGGGGAGCTCGTCCAGGCGCGGCGGCGGCACCTCCGTGCCGGCGGCGCGATCAGCCATCTCCACGAGCGCGACCTCCATCGGGTCGCCGACCAGCACGGAGGCGCCGTTGCGTTCCGCTCGGCGCAGGCTGTGGCAGTTCTGAGCGACCCTGAAGAGGGGCAGGCGCGGAGCTGCCTCCGCGGCCGGGAGCTCCACGAGCTCGCAACCACCGCCGGCGAAGTGCGCCTTCACGGCGCGCATGCGATTCTCGGTGAGGGTGCCGGTCTTGTCGGTAACGATGACCGTCGCCGCGCCCAGCGCCGCCGCCGCCGGCAAGTGCCGGATGAGCGCGTTGCGCCTGGCCATCCGCTGGGTCGCCATCGCAAGCGCGAGCGTAACCGTCGGCAACAGCCCTTCCGGGACGTTCGCCACGAGGATGCCGATCGCAAACAGGAGATTGGCCCACAAGCCGAGTCCCAGAGCCTGGCCGATGAGGAAGAACGCGATGCCCAGCGCGGCGGCGAGGACCGCGATGATCCTCGAAAGCCGGCTGATCTCCCGCTGCAGCGGCGACGGCAGTTCCGGCGCCGACTGCGTCAGGTGCGCGATCCTGCCGAACTCGGTACGCATGCCGGTCGCGAACACCAGCGCGACCGCTGAGCCCGACACTATCGCGGTGCCGGCGAGCAGAACGTTGCGGCTCTGCAGCACATCGCCCTCGTCCGACGGACCGGGGTGGCGCGACTTGGGCAACGCCTCGCCGGTGACGGTCGCGAGGTTGACCCGCACGCCGGCAGCCTCGACCAGGCCGCAGTCGGCGGGCACATCGTCGCCTTCCTGCAGCAGGATCACATCGCCGGGAACCAGCAGACCGGTCTCGATCCGCACGGCGGCACCGTCCCGGCGCACCGTGGCCTCGTGCGGCAGCAGCCCCTTCAGCGCCTCCACCGCGCGTTCAGCGCGGTCCTCCTGCCAGAACGCGAACGCGCCGTTGACGACGACGACGCCGACGATTGCCCAGCCGAGCGCCGCCATCCCCCGCCCGGGATCGCGCGCGTCCGCGAAGAAGGCGAGCCCGGCCGCGACCAGCAGAATCAGCGCGAAAAAATGGGTGAACTGCCGCGCCGCCCGCAGCCACAGTGGTTCCCGGGCGATTTCCTCCACCCGGTTGGGCCCGTATTCCGCGAGCCGGCGCACGGCCTCCACCTGCGACAGCCCATCGGGGGAGCTGCGCAGGCTCTCGAGCGCCTGTGCTACGGTGAGACGGTGGATTCGCATGATCGTTGATCGCCGCGCAGTCTTCCGGGACGGCGCCCGCACGGCGGAGGTTGGCGCCACATCGGCTGGCGATCTCCCGGCTATCGGGGCGAGGCACGCCGGTTCCGGCCGAGTCGTGTCCGAAGCCGGCCCGTGGCGGACCCTCTAGCCTGCCGCGTCCGACCCCGTGTCCAGCCTCCGACCCAGGGCCTGCAGCAGCGGTGCGAGCTGTTCGGGCCCGATCTCCCCCATGTGACCGAGCCGGAGCAGCCGCTCCGAGCCCTGGCCCTCTCCGGGTGCCACCTGCCAGCCTTCTCGTGACAGAACCTCGGCTACTTTGGATCCGGTGAAGGGCGCCACCAGCTCGAGGCAGCTCACCGCCGGGGAACGCCGGCCGGGGGCCGCCAGCAAGGCAACATCCTTCCGGCCGCTTGCCCACCGCTCCACCATCTCCGCCATCATCTGGTGCCGCGCCCAGCGGTTTGGGAGTCCTTCCCGGTCGATCCGCTCCAGCTGGCGATCGAGCGCAACGGCCAGGACGGGGTCGACCGGCGTCAGCACGGTACCCTCTGCCGCGGCTGTAAGATGGGTGAGCAGATCGAGCAGCACCCCCCGGCCCACGAGGGTGCGCGCCCTCGCAACCAGGCGCGACGATGCAGCGGCGAATGACAGACCCGCCGGGAGGGCCAGCGGCCCATCGGAGGCCGCCAGCACGAGGTCGAGCCCCCAGGCATCGGTCTCAACCGGCGTTGCGCCGAGCGAACCGGTGGCATCGACAAACAGGAGCAGATCGGGCCGGCCGCGAACCACCTGGGCCAATGCGGCCAGCGGAGCAAGCGCACCGGTGCCGGCCTCCGAGTGGACCAGAGCCACGCTGTCTACCGGAGGACTGGCGAGGAATCGCTCCAGCTGGTCCGACTCTGGAGTGCGTCCCGGATGCACCATCATCCGGATGACCTCGACACCGAGTGCTTCGGCGGTATCTGCCAACGCGGCGCTGTCCGGTCCCGCCACCAGGACCAGCACCCGGTGCTCGATGGTCGCGCGAAGGCCGATCTCGCGCAGAATCCCGGCTGGCGCCGGGGCTACGGCGACGGGCTGCGCGGTGCGGAATAGCCGGCGGAGCCGCGGCTGCACCAGCGCGAGCAGCTGCTCCACCGCGTCCGGGGCGAGAGCATGCCCCCCGAGTTCGGCTAACAGATCGGGGTTCACCTCCCCGGCGTCGGGCAGGAAGCGTCGGCCCCAGGGCATCAGGGCCGCCGCAGGCAGTCGCGCATCGTCAGGCAGTACGCCATCGAGATGGGGAGATGTGGCTGGTCTCGTCCGAGGCCACTGTCGTCACGTGGTTGACCCTCAGGCCGTTGGACAGGACCGGTCGGGCGCGGTCATTGCTGGGCAGCTCCGCGAGGCCTGCACCTGAATTGAACGCGGTTCGAATCCGTGAGCGGTGAGAATGGTAGCACGTCGATTCTCGCCTTGCATCCGGGGCCCACTCGGTTCAGGTGGGATTGGCCCGACTTGCGCGGCGGCAGCCCGGCCCTCACTCTCACCAGTACCGTCCCGGGTCGACAATGCCTGCTGGGCGGCCCACGGTCGGCGCCACGCATCCCGGGCAGTGAGGGCCTCTGATGTTCGCCTACACACTCGCGGGACTCCTCCTCCTCAATCCCTGGGGTGTGTCCCACACCCCGCCCGCTCCCCCGGACTCTGCCTTCACCGAGATCCGTGCCAGGCTCCGCGCCGCAGAGGCAGTGTATTGGCAGGATCCATTCGACGTGAGCGCCGCGCGCCTGGCGGATCTGGCCGGCCGCGCCCGCAACGCGGGGGACAGAGAGAGCTACGCCGCCGCCATGGCTCTGCTCGGCTTCCTGCGAGGTCGCCTGACCGGAGCGGCGGCGGCAGTGGCCACGCTCGACTCTGCCTGGGCCGCCACGCCCTCCAGCGCCACTGCCACGCAGGCGTTCATCCGATGCGCCCAAGCAGGCCTCGGTTCAGGGGGCCGCCTGACCCCAGCGGCGGCAGTACGCGAGGGATTGGCGCTCGCCCAGACCGCGAGCAACCCCATTGTCCTCGGCGCCTGTTATCGGACCTCGGCGCTGCTACTGAACGCACTGCTCCCCGACCCGTCTCTGCCCCTGGCCCAGGCCGACAGCGCGGTGCAGGTCAACCGCGCCGCCGGCGATTCCGCCCAACTGGCGATCTCACTCATTGCCAAGGGCTACCTCAAGTTCAACCACTTCGAGCTCGCGGCGGCCCAGACCGAGCTGAGTAATGCCCTGGTCGCGGCCCGCGCCAGTCACGCTCCCGATCTCGAAGCCGGGGCGCTTCGCTGGTTGTCGGCGGTGGCGTGGGACGCGGGGGACTACGTGACCGCTGCGGGGGAATTCCTGCGGGCCGACACGCTCTTTCGGGCCGCTCACGACTCGGCCGCCATGTCGGAACTGCTGCAGGGATATGGCGTCGGCGCGCTTGCGCGAGGCGAGGCGGACAGTGCGGAACGGATCTTCCAGGCCTGGCGGGACGCGGCCGAGCGCCGCGGGAACAACGGCAACGGGTACTACGCCCGGGTGCAGCTGGCGCAGGTGGAGCTGGTGCGAGGGCGGTGGCCGGACGCGCTCGATCGGCTCCAGGCCGCGGCGGCATTCGGCCGGACCCACGGGCTGCCCGCGGCGGTTGGCGGCCTCAGGTACTTCGAGGGCATTGCGCTCCTCAGAATGGGGCGGCTGGCGGAGGCCAAGGCGCGGTTCGACAGCGCGCTCGCCACCAGCGGCGCCGACGAGTACCTCGACCAGTACGCCATTCACTCCCGCATCGCGGAGACCTCGCTCCGGGCCGGAGACACCGCGGGGGCGCTGCTGGAAATCACCCGGGCCTCGGACCGGTTGGACTCCCTCCGGAGCACGCTCTCCGATCGTGACCTGCGGCCGCTGGTGTTCCAGACCCGCCAGGGCTACGACGAGGCCGACCTCGGCTTCGCCACGATCATCGCGGGACTGGTGCGGGGCGGCCGGGCGGAGGCCGCGCTCCGCCTGGCGGAGCACAGACGTGCCCGTTCGCTCGAGGATCGGCTGTTGCGGGCCCAGATCCTCTCCACCGATTCCGCGCACACCACGCCGGTGGGGTCGGGAACGACGCCAGGCGATCCCGCGGCCATGGACGATCACACGGCCGCCATCGAGTACCTGGCCGGTCCGGCCGGCCAGCCAACCACACGCTTTGTCGTGACCCGGGCCGGCATCCGGGCGGAGGTGCTGCCGTCGCTCGATTCGCTGGCGTCCGACCTCGAGCGGTTCGCGGGTCTGCTCCAGTCGGGGGCGGCGTCAGCCGTGGTCGCGACCCGGGTGAGCACCATCCTCCTCGGCCCGGCGGTTGCCGACCTTCCGGTTTCGGTAACGCGCCTGGTGATCGTCCCCGACGGCGCCCTGCACCGCGTGCCCTTTGCCGCGCTGCCGCTCGAGGACGGGCGGCCGCTCATCACCCGGTTCGCCGTCAGCCTTGCTCCATCGCTCGCAGTGGCCCAGGTGCTGGCCCGGCGCCGATCTCCGGGCAACGGGCCGGTGCTCGCACTGGGAGATCCCGCCTTCGGCTCCGGGCAATCGATGGCCACACGCACGGAGGTCCTGCGCGAGGCGTTCGATGTGTCGGGCGGGCTGCCGCGGCTCGAGGCGTCGGCAGACGAGGCCCGCCGAGCGGCCGGGTACGTGGCTGGGTCGGTGCTCCGCCTGGGGGCCGATGCCAGCGAGGCCTACCTCAAGCACACCCCCCTCACCGGCTTCCGGGTCCTTCACTTCGCGACCCACGCGCTGGTGGATGACCGTACCGTGGCGCGTACGGCCCTCGCCCTCTCACCCGGGGACGGGGAAGACGGGTTCGTCACCGCGGGAGAAATCGCCCAGCTCTCGCTCAATGCCGACCTCGTGGTGCTCTCCGCGTGCCGGACCGCCGACGGGCTGGTGGTCGGCGGCGAAGGTGTCCAGGGTCTCACGGCCCCCTTCCTCCAGGCCGGCGCGCGCGCAGTCCTGGCCACGCTGTGGCCCGTGACCGACCGCTCGGCAGCGCGCTTCGAGGCGGAGTTCTACCGCGAGCTCGCCGGCGGCGCCCCCGCTGGAGAGGCGCTCCGTCGAGCCAGCGCCTCGGCGATCGCCGGTGGAGCGCCGGCATCCGAGTGGGCAGCGTTCGTGCTGGTGGGGGATCCGTCAGTGGTCGTGCCGCTCCGGTCGCAAGCCAATCGGTGGCGATGGGGGGCGATGCTGCTCGTTGTGGCGCTGGCCTACGGCGTATGGAGGCTGAAGCTCACGAAGGGGGAGGCCACGATGTCGCCGGAGGGACGCCGCCCGCGGACCCGCCAGCTGTAGCCGCGGTCCGCGACGAGGACTACCGAGTCCGGCAGGATCAGCGTGGTATCGCTAATCGTCGCCTGGTAGATCGGCGAGTCGCGCTCGTCAAGCAGCTCGAAGGCATAGCCGGATGCTCCGGGCAGGGCGCGCCAGGTGAAGCCCGGCAGAGCGCGGGACGCAAGCACGCCGCGCGGGGCGACCAGCTCAAGCCGGTCGCCGCCGCCCCGCAGCTCGTCCGCCGGCGACCCCCGCCGGCGCCAGAGGAGCGTGGCCGCGAGCACGATCACGGCGGCCGCGGCCAGCCCCACCAGCACGAATCGCCGGTGCCTCGGGGGTTCGCCCAGGGCCATCCGGAAGAACTCGAGTTCCGCCTGACAGGCGGCGCACTCGCCGATATGGTCGAGCGCAGCGAGCCGTTCCTGCTCGGGTCCCACCTGTTCAACCACGCTCTGCAGCGCCTCGGGACTCGGGCAAGTCTCGCGTCGCGCCGGCGTGCGTCTCGCGACCACCACGGCATAGAGCCGGCGCAGCTCCTCGTCGCTCATGACGCCCCCTTACCCGGCCCCAGGCCGAGCGCGGTGAGCCGATTGCGGAGATCCTCCAGCCCGCGGTAGAGCAGGTTCCGCGTCTTGGCCTCCGACCAGCCGAGCAGGCCGGCTATTTCCTGGTGGTTGTACCCGGCGAGATAGATGCGGACGACTGGGCGCCGGGCAGCTGGGAGTTCGTCGACCGCCTGTGCGATGCGCGCTACCGCTTCATCGCGGTCCAGAGCGAGGTCGGCGCCCGGCGACTCGCCCAGCCTGACTTCCCCGCTGGGCCGGTCCAGCCTGATCGCCTCTTCGCGCCGCCGGCGCCGGCCCCGGACCAGATCGAGCGCGGCCGACATGGCTGTGCGATAGATGTAAGACGACGAGACCGCCTCGATTTTCTCGCCGCTCTCCAACGCCCGCCACAGCCGTATCCGCACCTCCTGCAGCAACTCGTCGGCATCCGAAGCCGTGAACCCATGGCGACAGCCGATGCGCCGGACCAGCCTCGCGTACCGCGCGAGCGCCACGTCCAGGGCTCGGGAAAGGGCGTCGGGCGGCATGGCAGAGAAGGTACGGACCGGCAGATGAACCGGCAAACGACCTCCGAGAATTCTGTCGAGCGCCCGGCGTTTGACAGATAGGACCCCATCGGAGACCGCTGCATGAGAATGTCGATACTGCTGGTGCTCACCACCCTGGCGGGAGGAACCATGGCCGCCCCCGATCTCTCGGCGCAGGCCCGCGCCGTGTTCGTCAACCGGGAGAAGGTCCCGGAGACCACCCTCGCGGCGCTGGAGCGCGGCTCGGCGACCCGGATTCCGGATGGCCGCTACTGGTATGACCCCATGTCCGGCGCCTGGGGACTCGAAGGCGGTCCCACGGCCGGGTTCACCATGGCCGGCCTGCCCCTCGGAGGGCGTCTGGCGGCGGATGCGTCAAGCGGCGCGGGATCGACCGGCGTGTTCATCAACGGACGCGAACTGCATCCACTCGATGTTCAGGGACTGCGGGCAATCACCGGGACAGTGCTGCCGGGGCGTTACTGGGTAAACGCCCAGGGCATCGGCGGGTACGAAGGCGGTCCGCCGCTCTTCGATCTCCGGGCCATGGCCGCCCAGGCCCAGCGCTACTGGAGGCAAAACAGCGGCACCGGCGAGAGCCACGGTGGCGGCGCGTGGAGCTACAACAACTCGAATACCGGAATCGGTGTGATCAGCGATGGCGAAGGCGGGATGGTCATCTTCGACCACTGAGCGCGGCGAATGTCGCGGACAGCCGAGCCAGGTTGGCCTGGTGCACGATGGATGAGCGAACGCGGTGGAGGGCAGAGCGTGGCCGTGCCACCGAGATGCGTGGGTGCTTCCTCCTGGAGACTCGGACCATGTACACGCACCATCGCGTTGCAACGTATCTCGCGGGTGGCCTCGGGCTGGCAGCGCTCTTTGGGGTCGGGTGCAGTTCCTCGACCGCTCCCGACTCCAACACCCGTACCAAGACCTGGACCGTCCAGCTCGACCAGGACCAGGGTGGGACGCCTGGACGGATCTGGTTCATCCTGAACGTCACGCTCCGGGATGACCGGGCGCAGGGCGGCTGCGCCACCTCGACGGTCACGACCGGACTCGGCGACTTCACCGGGTCCCCGAGCCGGATTCAGACCTCCTCACTGGACGGCAGCGCCACGCTCTCGTGGACCCAGGGCGGCGGCGCCTGCAATGCCTTCTCGCTCATTCTGAGCCCGCGTGGCCAGGGCGACATCGTGGTCACCGGTGCCGCGCAGGCCCCGGGCCACATCACCGACATGGGCTTCGGCGCGGTCGATCCCTCGGTGTTCATCGTCGGCAGCTGGTCCACTGCTGGCACCACGCGGGGGTCGGCCTATGTCTATCCCACCGAGCTGGGGTACCTCCCCGATTCGCATTTCGACCTGGTGATGCAGGTGTCAGAAACCGGGTGCGACGGGTGCCAGGCGCCCTCCGCCCCCGCGGCCCACCTCTGCCTGTACCCTGGTCCGAATTCAACCCCGACCTGCGACGGCCGCCGCTTCGGGGATTACCTCTGGGCCCACGACACGACGATCACGGAGTACCTCCCCCGGAACGCCCGGCAGGAGGACGACAGCTGGTACTTCAACCTCTTCGAAGTGCACGATGGCGATGGGCCAGCCTTCCAGGTCGGCTGTTTCCGCCCCGCCACCGGAGCCGACCTGGTCACGGTCCAGATCGTGAGCGGGGTCGACTTCCCCTATGTCCGCTGCCAGACCGGATGGCCCACGACGGGACTGCTTACGAAGATCGCCGGCGACGCCCAGACAGCGCCCGCCGGCACCAGAGTCCCAGTGGATCTCCGGGTGCTGCTGCAGAACGCGACGGGCGGCCCCATGGCTGGGGCGACGATGTCGTGGAGCGTCGCGAGCGGCGGCGGCACGCTGAGCGCCGCCTCCAGCACGACCGATGGCGGGGGGCACGCCAGCGCCCAATGGACCCTCGGCAGCGTCGTGGGCCCACAGACGGTCACCGCCACGGCGGGGATCCCGGGCGGAGGCACCACTTCAGTCACCTTCCAGGCGACGGCCACGGCAGCCACGCCCGCGCCTGCCTGC
>Ga0326730_1000479_pt1 | contig 10543 bp, 11 predicted proteins | sample MHFSIPfraction_3_FD_207740 | JGI IMG/M metagenome (GOLD analysis project Ga0326730, IMG submission 207740) | Lab enriched peat soil microbial communities from Michigan Hollow, Ithaca, NY, United States - MHF7AN SIP fraction | ecosystem: Environmental > Terrestrial > Soil > Wetlands > Peat...
CACGTGGTGAACCTCGGCAGTCTCGCGGGCCACCAGACCTATCCCAAGGGAAACGTCTATGGCGCCACCAAGTACGCGGTGCGGGCGCTGACGGAGGGGATGTCGCTCGATCTCGTGGGCACGCCGATCCGCGTGTCGAGCATCGACCCGGGGCTCGTGGAAACAGAGTTTTCGGTGGTGCGTTTCGGCGGCGACGCGGCCCGGGCGAAGGCCGTCTATCAGGGGATGCAGCCGCTCACGGCCGCCGACGTGGCGGACGTCATCGCCTACGTCGTGGACCTGCCGGAGCACATGAACGTGCTGGACGTCGTGCTGATGCCGGTCGCCCAGCGCAGCACGCAGATCGTCCACCGGGAGGCGTGAGGGGCCGGGCTACTTCGCCCGGTCGAGGTACTCCCCGGTGTTCGGGTTCACCCGCACTTTTTCGCCGGTCTGGATGAACTCGGGGACGTTCACCGACACGCCGTTGGAGAGTTTGGCGGGCTTGGTGGACGCCGTCTTGGTGGCGCTGCGCATCACCGGCGACGTCTCGACGATCTCGAAGACCACCTCGTTCGGCAGCTCGACGCCGATCGGCCGGCCCTCGAAGTACTCCGCGAGCACCTGCATGCCGTCGGTCATCCACTGCGCGTGGTCCCCCAGGGCTTCTTCGTCCAGTTCGTACTGATCGTAGTTCTGGACGTTCATGAAGTGGTACGAGTGCCCGTCGTGATACATGTACTGCAGCTCGTGGGTCTCGAGGCGCGCCTCTTCCACCGAGTCCGAGGCGCGAAACCGGTGTTCGACGGTCACGCCGGTCTTCAGCTTGCGGAGCTTCGCGTGCACCATGGCGCGCAGGTTGCCCGGCGTGTGGTGATGGAACTCGATGACGCGGCAGGGCTCGCCCTCGAACATGATGGCCATGCCCCGGCGGATGTTGGTCGCGGTGATCGGCATACTCGGGTCCTGCGTGATTGAAGAGTGAACGGGCGCGCAGTCGCCCGGGGGCGGTGTGCGACGGGCGGGGAATCTAAGCCAGCGGCAGGACCGGCGGCACCCTGGAGAATCCGCGCCGCGACGGGCTTTTCCGCCAGGTGACGGCTCGCGTGCCGCGGAAGTCTTGAGATAGGCTAAACTCCCCGATCCCATGAACCGACACCTGAAGCTGCTCATGCTGCTCTGCGCCCTCGGCGCGTGCGGCCGGGCCCGGTCGAAGCCGGTCGAACACGGCTCTGCGGCGGACGACGCGGCCCCCCGCGCCCCGGCCATCGCCGCGCTGCTCCCCGGGATGCCGCCGCCCCTCGATCCGGCGAACGTCTATGCCGGCGCCGGCGTGGACATGATCGACACCGCGGCCCGCAGGGCATTGCCCCTGGTGTACGTTCCGTTGGGCGGGGCCGCGAGTGTCGCGGTCATCGATCCGGCGACCTACCGCGTGGTGCGGACCTTCGCGACGGCCACGCTGCCGCAGCATGTCGTCCCCGCCTACGACCTGCGCACGCTGTGGGTCGCGAACGACATCGGCAACAGCCTCACGCCCATCGACCCGCTGACGGGACAGCAGGGCAAGAGCCTCCCCGTCGAGGATCCGTACAACCTGTACTTCACGCCCGACGGGAAGTACGCCGTCGTCATCGCCGAGCGCGCGCAGCGGATCGATTTCCGCGATCCCCACACCATGGCGTTGCACGACTCGGTGCGGGTCGACTGCAAAGGGGTCGATCACATGGACTTCACCGCCGACGGCCGCACCGCGCTCGCGACCTGCGAGTTCTCCGGCAAGGTCCTGAAGCTCGACGTCGCCACCCACCGGGTGCTCGGGTACCTGCATCTCGATCCCGGCAAGCCCTCGATGCCGCAGGACATCCGCCTCTCGCCCGACGGCCGCGTGTTCTTCATCGCCGACATGCAGGCCGACGGCGTCTTCATCGTGGATCCCGACAGCCTGCAACGCATCGGGTTCATTCCGACCGGCATCGGCACGCACGGCATCTATCCCAGCCGGGACGGGAAACTGTTCTACGTGTCGAACCGGGGGTGGCACATCCTGCGCGGGCGGCCGCACGGGCCCGGGAGCGTGAGCGTGCTGGACCCGCAGCGGCGCAAGGTGGTGGCCACCTGGAAGATCCCGCACGGTGGCAGCCCGGACATGGGAACCGTCAGCGCCGACGGGAAGGAGCTGTGGCTGTCGGGTCGGTACGATCACGAGGTGTACGTTTTCGACACCAGGACGGGGGAGCTGCTCCACCGGATTCCCGTCGGACGCGATCCCCATGGACTCACCGTCTGGCCGCAGCCGGGACGGTACTCCCTGGGACACACGGGGAACATGCGGTGAACCCCTCAGGGCATTCGTAGCTCGGGAAGGTCGCGAAACAGCTCGAGCGCCTCCGGGTTCGCCAGCGCCTCGACGTTCTTCACCGGCTGCCCGTGGACCACCGCCCGCACCGCCAGCTCGCTGATCTTGCCGCTGATGGTGCGCGGCAGGTCCGCGACCTGGATGATCTTCCGGGGCACATGATGCGGGCTCGCGTCGGCGCGCAGGCGCTCGCGGATCCGTTCCCGCAAGCCGTCGTCGAGTCGCGCATCGCCCCGCAGCCGTACGAACAGCACGACGCGCACGTCGCCACCTGCCCCGAGGTCCTGGGCGATGGCCAGGGATTCGAGGATCTCCGGAAACCGCTCCACCTGGCGATACAGCTCTGCGGTGCCGATGCGCACACCGCCCGGGTTCAGCGTGGCGTCACTGCGACCGTGGATGACCACCCCGTCATGCTCGGTGATCTCGGCCCAATCTCCGTGACGCCAGACACCGGGGAAGTGCGCGAAATACGCCGCGCGGTACTTCGCGCCATCCGGGTCGTTCCAGAACGCCACCGGCATCGAGGGGAAGGGTTTGGTGCAGACGAGCTCGCCCGGCCGGCCGCGGACCGGCCGGCCCGCTTCGTCGAACACCTCGACGGCCATGCCGAGGCCACGCGCCTGGATCTCGCCCCGCCAGACGGGCTCGGTGGGGACGCCGAGCGCGAAGCAGGAAATCAGCTCCGTGCCGCCGCTGATGTTGCTCAGGTGCAGGTCGGGCTTGATGCTGCGGTACACGTAGTCGTAGCTGTGCCCGGCCAGCGGGCTGCCGGTGGACAGCACGGCGCGCAGGGCGGCGAGGTCATGGGTGCGCCTCGGCTCGAGACCCTCCTTCTCGGCGAGTGCCAGGTATTTGGCGCTCGTGCCGAACACCGTCACCTGCTCCCGCTCGACCAGATCCCACAGAACACGCGGGTTGGGCGTGAGCGGTGCGCCGTCGTACAGCACGACCGCGGCTCCGGTCGCGAGCGCGCTCGCCTGCCAGTTCCACATCATCCACCCGGTCGTCGTGTAGTAGCACAGCCGGTCGTCGGGCGTGAGATCGCAGTGCAGCATGTGCTCCTTCTGATGCTGCAGCAGCGTCCCCCCGGCGCCGTGCACCATGCACTTCGGCAGCCCGGTCGTGCCCGATGAGTACAGGATGTAGAGCGGGTGATCGAACGGCAGTCGGGCGAACCGGAGGGGCGGGGGGGCGTCCGGCAGCCAGTCGTCCCACAGCACGGCGCGGGGGACGCGAGCCGGATCGGGCCGCTCGTCGAGGTACGGGATGATCACGACGCGCTCGATCGAGGGGATCCGGGCGACCACGTCGGCGGTGCGGGCCAGGAGCTCGATGCGCTTGCCCGCATACCGGTAGCCGTCCACCGCGAACAGGACGCGCGGCGCGATCTGCCCGAACCGGTCCACCACGCCGGTGACGCCGAAGTCGGGGGAGCACGTGGACCACACCGCTCCGCAGCTCGCCGCGCCGAGCATCCCGATCACCGCCTCCGGAATGTTCGGAACGAACGCGGCCACCCGGTCTCCGGCGCGGATCCCGTGGCCCGCGAGCGCGGCGGCGAGGCGCGCCGTCTCGGTCCGCAGGTCGGCGTGGGTCAGCTCGCGTCGCTCGCGGCCCTCGGCCAACGCCACGAGCGCGGGGCGCGCGCCATCATGGCGCAACAGGTTTTCGGCGAAGTTGAGACGAGCCCCGGGAAACCAGGTCGGGCCGCTCGTTGGATCCGTCGGCGCCATGCGGTCCAGCCCGCGGCCCGCCGTCTCCCAGTGTGTGCCGTCCGGCCGCTCTTCCGAGAGGATTCCGCAGAATCGCCACACCGCCGGCCAGAAGGCCGACGGCTCCTGAACCGACCAGCGATACACGCCCGCGTAATCGGTGAGGCCGTCCGCGCCCGCGAGTCGCTGCTCGCGGAGCCATCGAAGGAAGGCCGTCAGGTTGGCGCGCGCGACGCGCGCAGGACCCGGCCGCCACGACGGAGCGTCGATACGAGGGGCGTTCACCGGGAATTCAATATACGGACCTTGACAGCGACATCCGTCCTGCTAGACTGCGCGCAGGGAGTCGCGTCCCGCTGTTCGTTGGCCGCCCCGTCGCGGCGGCCGCTACCTGAGCCTGTGTGGCGGAGGGGATGAACGGTCGGTGAGGCGGCTTTTTTTATGTGTGCGTTCGACGTGGAGTGTCTAGGGAAGATGGGGCAGATCAGGTCCACAGGCGTTCACCCGTATGACGTCCCGCCCGGCGGCGCCGCGGCCGGGATCGTGGCGCGTCTCGGGTACGAGAGCGTGTTCGGCGACACAGGCCGGGAGCGGATGGCGCGGTAAACCGTCCGCCCCCTTGGGTGAGCGATGCGATCGCCCCGCCTGTGCTCGACGCCAGGCGGGGCGATCGCCGTTTTCTGGGGTTCAATGCAGAGAACCTTTCACCCGGAGGAGACCATGGAACACCCCCGCAGTGAGGTCCGTCTGGGCGACTTCTTCGTGGTGTCGACCGAAGGGGACACCTGGTGCGTGAGCACCGAGATGGCGCGGCACATCGACACGTGCCTCGAGGCCGATCCCATGCCCCGCTGGATCGTATTCGTGGACGTGACCGGCGCCCGCGTGCGCGTGCGGAGCGATCGAATCGAGTCGCTCACGCAGCGCAGCGTGGAGCAGCGGGCCATCAGCCGGGCGTTCGAGCGGATGGCGATGGAAGAGCGGCGGGTGGACGGGTTGGTGAAAGAAGACGACGAGTAACGGACGACCTAGGAGGTCTGACGGGGACGGCCCAGCTCCGCGCCCATGGCGTTGACCTGCCGCACCAGCTCGGGCGGCGGCAGCGCCTCGACCGGCAGGGCGATCAGGCGTTCGATCAGCGCGGCGATCGTGTCGCGGGTGCGGTGGAAGGCCTGCCGGACCTCCTCCTCCGTCCCCAGCGCGTCCATCGGGTCGGCCAGATCCCAGTGGGCGACCGCGCGCGCCCCGACGAACACGGGGCACGCCTGCCGAGCCGAATCGCACACGGTGATGACCAGGTCCCAGGGCTCCTGCTCGAGACCCGCCAGTCCCCGCGGCGTCTTCCCGGACCAATCGATCCCCAGGTCCGCCAGGGCGGCCACCGACCGGCGGCTCACCCGTCCGGCGGGTTGCGACCCGGCGCTCTGCACGGCGAATCGCCCCGCCCCCCGCGCGGTCAGCAGGGCCTCGGCCATCTGGCTCCGGGCAGAGTTGCCCGTGCAGACGAACAGCACGCGAAACGGGTGCGGCAAGCGCCTACGGGAGGTTGGCTCTGCGGATCGAATCGTCCAGGGCCAGGGCGCGGCGCGGCGGCCACTTGTAGTGGAGCTGGAGACAGGCACCGGTGCCCACCCGCCGACCGCTCAGGCAGGAGCGGATCTGCCGCTGATGCAACACCGAACGGCTGGTCCACAATGAGTCGTCGGTCTTCGTCGCCTGATCCTCGTCCCAGCCGAAGCGGGTGATCAGGCAGGATTTCAAGTCGATCAGGACGTGGTCACATTCGTGCAGCTCGCTCCCGTGCTGGGAATCCGCGCGGGCGGTGAGCACGCCGATCTGGGCGCTCACGCTGTCCAGCTCCCGCTGGCGCGCCAGCCCGGCCGATTCCGCCGCGGTCCCGGACCAGCCACGCTCTTCTTTCAGGCACTTGGTGATGTCGGGGGCCTTGGTGCTGGTAGCGCTGCATTCTTCCAGGTCCGCGGCTTTCTCCTGCGCGGACTTCCCACAGGCGGCGAGCGCCACACCAACGAGCACCAGGGGACCGGGTGGGAAGCGCATGCCCGAATATAAGGGGCGGCCCCCGATAGCTGATAGCCGATAGCCCTCTACCGCAACAGCAGGAACATGTCGTACAGCGCGTGCGTCCAGGCGGTGATCCCGAAGCCGCGCACCAGGTAGAGGGCGCTGAACGCGAGTCCGGCGATCGTCCGGAACACGAAGGAATACGCCTCGAGCCGATCGCCGTAGGGACCGATGTAGTGGAAAGCGGCGAATACCAGGGCGCCGAGCACGGCCGCCCAGAGACCGGCGACGAACGGCCGGAAGCCGAGCAGCCGGCGCCCCGCCCAGGCGAGCGTGCCCACCAGCAGCACGCGGAACAGCAGCTCCTCGTACAACCCGGCGCCCAGCGACAGCATCACCCGCGTCTGCGGGCCGAGTCGGGCGATCGGCGCCTGAGGGAGGACCGCGGTGGCGTGCAGGATCTCCGACGTGATGAGGCTCACGACGCCGCCGAAGACGAGTGCCAGCAGCGCGGCCTCGGCGAGCATCAGCGCGAACACCACGAGCCGGAGGTCCCGATTGTGGGCCCGCAGATCGCGCACCACGAGCCACAGGCCGGCGACCACGAGACAGACCAGGAACAGCAACGGACCGCGGCTGCCGGCGATCCGGACGAACAACGTCTGCAGGATGACGTCCGCCCCGTTGCGCAGGCCGCCGCCGGCAGCGGGCGGAGCCAGCGCCTCGAGGATCTGATAGAGAATGAAGAGCGGAAGCGCGAACAGCAGGCTGTAGCGCGGCGCGCGACTGTCCTGCCAGTAAGCCCGCATCGCCGCCGTCTGCCGGTTTAGGAGAGGCCGAGCCGCTTTTCGAGGTGCTGTTTGACGCTGGGAGTGATGGTGCCGCGCTGCAGCAGCTGATCGATCGTCTGCTGGATCGCGGCGCGATCCGCTTCGAGACCCCGCTCGCGCAGCTCCTGGATTGCGCGGGCCAGCCGCTGGTCGTATTCGCCGTGGCGCAGGCTGCCCGAATCCATCTCGACCTTCATCTTCTCCAGGGTCTTTACGAACCGCTCGACGGAAACCGGTGTCGTCATCGCTGCCTCACGTGATGGGTCTGGTACGTCTCCCCGGAAGATACCGGATGCCGCCCCGGGCGGCGAGCGCGGGTCACCCCCGCGCGGCGGCGGCGAACCGCCGGACGATGGCGCCGGCGGGCTCGATCGACCGAATGCCGGCGACGCTCTTGCCCGCCTGCCAGTAGTCACGGGTCGAGCGGCCGTTCATCAGGGAACGCTTCAGCTTCCACACCGAGCGCAGCGCGTACACCGTGCGCATGAAGCGCTTGGTGCGACGGCCGCGCAGCAGCCAGCGCGCGATCGGTCCGGCGCGCGTTCCCACGCGCTCCACATAGGGGGTGCGGATCACCGCGAGCGGAACCCCCGTGACCCGCTCGGTCAGCACGATGTCATCCGCGCCCGCGGCGACGATGGCCTGCTTGTATTCCGGTGCCGCGTGGCACTCCGCGGTGGCGATGAACCGCGTGCCGAGCTGGGCTCCCGCATAGCCGAGGCGCAGGGCCGCGACGAAGGCATCGGCGTCGCCGATGCCGCCGGCGCACACGATCGGGACGCCGAGGTCGCCCAGCTCCGCCAGGAGCTGTTCGGCGCTCTTGGGGCCCGCATGCCCGCCGGCCCGGTCGTTGACGGCGATCAGTCCGTGCACTCCGCCCGCGAGACCCTTCTCCGCCCACTTACGCTCGGTGACGTCGTGATACACGATGCCGCCGACCGGGGCCGCGCGCTCGACCACCCAGCGGGGATTGCCGAGCGAGGTCACGAAGAACCGGATGCCTTCCTCCAGGGCCTGGTCGAGGAAGCGGCGCATCCGCTCGAGGTAGGCCTGCGAGCTCTGCTCGATCAGCACGTTCATGCCGATCGGCTTGGCGGTGAGGCGCCGGATGACGCGCAGGCCCTCGCGAAATTCGTAGCCGTGCACGTAGGTGAGCGACAGCGGTTGCACGATGCCCATCCCGCCGGCCTCGGACACGGCGGCCACGAGCTCCGGGTTGGAGCAGGGGTACATCGCCCCGCACAGGAGCGGGACCTCGATCCCGAGGCTCCGCGTCAGCGGCGTGTCGAGCAGGCTCACGCGGGTTTCTGGATCCCCAGCCGCCAGCGCGCGACGGCGCGCGCGACGACGTCACCCGCCGCATCGGTGATCGTGGCGATCGCTTCGTAGTCGACGTTCCCGCTGACCGTCGGGATGGCGCAGCGGCACTCCGCCACCAGACGGCCGCGGGCCTTTTTCAGATACGTGATCGACAGCCCCGTGAGGATGCCGCGCACCTCGGGGGGCAGGCCCATGAGCACCGCGAGGCCGCTCGCCTGCTCGGCGAGGTTCACGAGTGCCACGGCGTGAATGGAATCGAGATGGTTGCGCACGCGGCGCCGGTCGGCCAGCGCCACCCGGGCATAGCCGGGCTCGAGCTGCTCCACGCGGGCCCCGATCGAGCCGCTGTACGGCGCGATCCGACCCAGCAGGCGGCTGAACAGCCATTTGCCGCCGGGGAGGGGGGCCAATCGGCGCCAGGTGGTCTGGAGCCGCTGTCCGGGGGCGGGAACGATGGGTGGCATGGGTGCCGGAATCTGCCCGGGCGGGCGGGCGCCGCCAAGGGTCGCGCTGCGCGAAACTTCGCCTGGGTCCGGGCGTATGTTCTGTCGCATGCTCGCGGCCGTTGCCCTGCTCCTCGCGCTGCAGACGCCGTCCGATTCCACCGCCTACCTCGATGCCGGGGCCCGCGCGCTGGTGCGTCGCGCCCGGGAGCGCCGCGCCAGCGCCGACCAGACGATCAGCGACTACCACGCGCAGGTCCAGGAGCGCATCTCGGTCGGTCTGCGCGCGCTGCGGCGCGACCGGACGTTCTATCAGCGCGAAATGGCGGCGCGGCTCGCCTGGCACCGCTACGGTCCGGACACCGTCACCATGCTGGGGGCGCGCGAGGCGATTCCCGTCGCGTACGCCGGCGTGCGGTTGCCCGAGGACCTCGACAGCGACGCCCCCGATCTCGGCTTCGAGCCGGGCGGCGGACGGATGAGCGTGGGGATCGGGGACTCGGAGTTCGTGTACGATCCCCTCGCGGCGGGGGGTGAAGCGAACTACCGCTATCAGTCTGGCGACACGACCGTCATCACCCTCCAGGATGGGCGCACCATCCGCCTGCTCGAGCTGCGCATCATCCCCCGGCGCGACGACTTCCATCTGCTCACCGGGTCGTTCTGGCTCGAGGACGAGCACGCGGCGCTCGTCCGGGCCGTGTTCCGCCCCGCGAGACCGTGGGACCTGGAGCGGGACCTGTCCACCGACGATCCGGAGGACGCGAAGGACGCCAAGGGCATTCCCGGATTTCTGAAGCCGATTCGCGCCGAGGTCCGCTACATCACCGTTGAATACGCCCTGCTCGAAGGAAAGTGGTGGCTGCCCCGGCTCATCGCCGTGGACGCGGTGGCCACCGCTGGCTCCTTCATCGCGACGCCGTTGCGCTACGAGCGTGTGTATTCGGACTTCGCGGTCGTCGCCGCATCGGCGGGGACCACCCGCGCGGGCGTCGACACGCTGGCCGACTCCCTCGACACCGACACCTTGCCGGCCGATTCGGCGGCGATTGCCGCGTGCCAGGGTCGGGCGGGCTGTCGCTGCACGCGTCGTCACTGCCGCACCGCGGTCGTGATCTTGCCGGACGATACCGCCAGTCTACTCGTGAGCCCGCTCCTGCCGCGCTCGTTCGAGGATGAGGGCCCGTTCCTCTCGTCCACCGAGGCCCGCGACCTGGGACGTGTGGTGGGACTGCTGCCCCAGACGCCCTGGCACGCCCACGCGCCGTCGTTGCATTTCGGGCCCGGCGGGACAGGGCTGATCCGCTACAACCGCATCGAGGCGCTCTCGGTCGGCGCCCGGCTCGGCCTCGACTTCGGCCGGCTGACCGCCGACCTCACGGCGCGCGTCGGGACGGGCGACTGGTGGCCCAATGTCGAGCTGGGGCTGGGACACGAGACACCTGACGTCTCGGTACGCCTGGCGGGCTACCGGCGGCTCGCGGCGGCGAATCCGGACGCACGGCCGCTGGGCATCGGCAATTCGCTCGGCGCGCTGGTGCTGGGACGGGACGACGGCGTCTACTACTACAGCTGGGGCGGCGAGCTGCTGCTGCATCCGGTGGCCACGGCGGCGCGCAGCTACGAGTGGCGCCTGTTCGCCGAATGGCAGCGTCCGGCCGATCAGGAGACCGATCTCAGCCTGCCGCACCTGCTGCGCAAGCGGCACCTGTTTCGACCCAACATCACCGCCGACACGGCGCGCGAGTTCGGTGCGTCGCTCGTGCTGCGCGGGGCGCGCGGCGTCTCGACGCGCGGCGTCACGATCGGCGCCGAGCTGAGCATGGCGGCGAGTCTGGGGACGTACGACTTCGCCCGGACCAGTCTCACGACCCG
>Ga0326730_1000480_pt1 | contig 10522 bp, 9 predicted proteins | sample MHFSIPfraction_3_FD_207740 | JGI IMG/M metagenome (GOLD analysis project Ga0326730, IMG submission 207740) | Lab enriched peat soil microbial communities from Michigan Hollow, Ithaca, NY, United States - MHF7AN SIP fraction | ecosystem: Environmental > Terrestrial > Soil > Wetlands > Peat...
TCCTCGCCGGCTTCCTCCTGGCCGCGGCCCTGGAGCACTGGGAGAGCCATGTCAGGATCGCCTATCGGCTGGTGCTGGCTGTCGGCCTCTCCGGCCACCGGGTGGTGCTGGGGATCATGCTCGCGACGGGCTGCATTTCGATGTGGATCTCCAACACCGCCACCGCGGCGATGATGTACCCGATCGCCCTGGCGATCGGCGCGCTGTTCCCGGAGGACAAAGGCGGCCGCAACACCCGGACGTCACTGATGCTGGGCGTAGCGTATGCCGCCTCCATCGGCGGGATGGCGACATTGATCGGCACGCCTCCTAACCTGGTCGTGGCAGGGGCGATGCGGGAGCTCACCGGCACCGGCATCAGCTTCGTCCAGTTCATGTCGCTGGGACTGCCGATCACCCTGCTGCTGCTACCGCTCTGCTGGCTGCTGCTGGTGTTCGTGGTCTTCCCGGGGCAGCCGCGGCTCCAGACGGACGCAGGGGAATTGCTGCGGACCCGGCTGGCCCGGCTGGGGCCCATCCGGGGTGGCGAGGCTCGGGTGCTTGCCATCTTCACTCTGGCAGCGCTCTCCTGGGTCCTCCGGGAGCGAAAGGAGCTGGGAAGCATCGCGCTTCCGGGCCTCGTCGATCTCTTTCCAGGCCTCTCGGACACCGCGATCGGCGTTACCGCCGCAGTCCTGCTGTTCCTGGTGCCCGCGACCACCGCGGATGGCACCCGCCGGCCGCTCTTGACCTGGGCCGAAGCCAGGAAGATTCCCTGGGACGTGCTGCTGTTCTTTGGCGGCGGCCTCACCCTGGCCCAGGCGGTGGAGACGCAGGGGCTGACCACCTGGATCGGCTCGGGACTCGACCGGCTGCAGGGGCTGCCGCCGTGGATCATCTTCCTCGGACTCGCGACCACCGTGCTGCTGCTCTCGGAGCTCGCCAGCAACCTCGCGGTCGCTACGATGGTCATGCCGATCGCGGCGGCGCTGGGCCACACGGTGGGTCAGCCTCCCGCGATCCTGATGCTGGTCGCGGGCTTTGCCGCCTCCACCGGGTTTGCGCTGCCGATTGCGACCCCGCCAAACACGATCGTGTTCGGCTCCGGCATGGTCTCGGCTCGACAGATGGCCCGGGCCGGCGTCCTGCTCGACTTTGTTTCGGTGCCCGTCATCGTGGCGGTCGTCGCGCTCCTCGGTCCCATGGTGCTCGGCAGGTAGACGCGCGGTCCCGGCTTTCGTATAGATCAGCGCTCCTCCGGGTCCCGATGCGAGCGACGCAGGTGGAAACCGTTCGGGCCGGTGGCCGTAGGACACCCTGTCCCTTTTCTCCGGAGTCAGTCCATGTTCGCCCTGGTTCGACCTGCAGTCGCGGTCGCGATTGTGGCCTCTCTGGCAGGCCCTCCGACAGCGGCCGCCCAGAGTGCTGCCGGCCTGCAGGTCCCTTACGAGTTCTACACCCTCAAGAACGGACTCCGCGTCGTCCTCTCCCGCGACACCACCGCCCCGACGGCGGGCGTGGGGGTGTACTACCACATCGGGTTCCGCAACGAGCCCAGGGACCGCACCGGATTCGCGCATCTGTTCGAGCATCTGATGTTCCAGGGCTCGTCCAACCTCGGCAAGCTCGAGTTCATCAAGCTGGTCGAATCCAACGGCGGGCAGCTGAACGGCTCCACCCGGTTCGACTTCACCAACTACTTCGAGATCGTCCCCGCCCACACGCTGGAGACCATGCTGTGGGCCGAAGCCGACCGGATGAAAGGCCTGGCGATCGACAGCAGCAACCTGCACAACCAGCAGGATGTGGTGAAGAACGAGGTGCGGGTCAATGTGCTGAACCAGCCCTACGGCTCGTTCCCATGGATCGACCTGCCCATGACGGCGAACGAGAACTGGTTCAACGCCCACAATTTCTACGGCGACCTGCGCGACCTCGATGCCGCCACCCTGACCGACGCGGCGGCGTTCTTCCAGCGCTACTACGCCCCCAACAACGCCGTCCTGGTGGTGGTGGGAGACTTCGCTCCCGTCCAGGCCAAGGCCTGGATCGAGAAGTACTTCGCCGCCATCCCCTCGGCCCAGTTGCCGTCTCCCCCCGATCTGAGCGAGCCCCGGCAGACCACGGAGAAGCGAGCCAGCCGGGTGGATTCGCTGGCCACTCGCCCGGCAGTCGGCCTGGCCTGGCACGTGCCGCCTCGCTGGACGCCGGAATGGTTCGCGTTCGGACTGATCGACCAGATCCTGGGTCAGGGCAGGGACTCCCGGCTGTACCAGGCCCTGGTGCAGGAGAAGGGCTACACCAGCGATGTGGCGGCGGGGATCAACTGGGGCCTCGGCAACCAGTTCAACTACGAAGGCCCCATGCTCTACCTGGTGAGTCTGTACCACGACACCGCCGTCCCGACCGATTCGCTGGTGGCGGTGGTAGACCGGCAGATCGAGGCCTTGCAGGCCAAGCCAGTGGACGCGGCTACCCTGGCCCGGGCCAAGACCAAGCTGCGCTCCGGGCTGTACGACACCCTGGAGCAATTCTCCGGGTTCGGGCGGCTGGACCTGCTGGCGTCCTTCGGGTTGTTCGACAACGACCCCGGACGCCTCAATCGGCTGGAAGCCGAGTTCGCCAGGGTGACTCCCGACCTGATCCAGCGCACCGCCCGGGAGTACCTGCGTCCCGGGAACCGCACCGTCTACACCATCGTGCCCGGGGCGAAGGATGCCGCCGCGGCCGGCAGCCAGTGAGGAGAGCGACCATGCGCATGATCATCCTGCTCGGAGCGCTGGCCATTGCCGCGGTGCCGGCGCTGGCCCAGAAGGAAGCCCCTCCCGCGCCGGGAACGCCGAAGGACTTCCGCGTCCCCCCCCGGCGCACCTTCACCCTGCCCAACGGGATGAAGGTGACCATGGTACGCTATGGCGTGGTGCCCAAGGCGGCGGTGAACCTGCGGCTCGCCACCGGCGGCATCGACGAGGGCGCGGACGAGATCCAGCTGGCGGGGCTCACCGCTGACATGCTGGTGGAGGGCACCGCCACTCGCTCCGCTGCCGATATCTCCCGCCAGGCCGCCGAGATGGGCGGCAGCCTGACGGCCGGCGCGGGCGACGACCAGGTCAACGTCGGCGGGGAGGTCCTGAGTGAGTCGGCGGAGCGTTACGTCGCGCTGCTGGCGGACGTCGTGCTGCACCCCCGGTTCGCGCCGTCCGACGTCGAGCGGCTGCGGGCCAACCTGGTGCGCGACAATGCCATCGCTCTGAGCTCCCCAGGCCAGATCACCCGCCAGAAATTCCGCCAGATGATCTTCGGCGATCATCCGTATGGCCGGGTGTTCGCTCCGGAGGCGATGCTCTCGGGTTACACCGCCGCCAAGGTACGCGATTTCCACGCGAAGAATTACGGTGCCCGGCGGGCCCACCTGTACGTGAGCGGCGTGTTTGATGCCGCCAAGGTGGAGCGCGCGGTGCGGACCGCTTTTTCCGGCTGGGCCGCCGGCACGACGGCTTCGGTGCGGCCCGCCACTCCGGTTAACCGGCGACAGCTGGAGTTGATCGACCGGCCCGATGCCGTACAGAGCTCGCTCAGGGTGGGGCTGCCGGTCGCCGATCCGACCAGCCCGGACTGGGTCCGGCTCAACGTAGCCGACGCCCTGCTTGGTGGCGCCTTCGGCTCGCGGATTACCAGCAACATCCGGGAGAACAAGGGCTACACCTACTCCCCGTTCTCGTTCGTGGGAGCATGGCCCGGCACCGGCGTGTGGGTGGAGGTCGCCGATGTGACCACCAATGTCACCGGACCCTCGCTGAAGGAGATCTTCTACGAGGTGGACCGGCTCCGGAGCGAGACGGCCCCCGAGCCCGAGCTGACCGGCATCAAGAACAACATGGTCGGGCTGTTCACCATCCAGAACAGCTCGAGGGGCGGGCTCATTGGCCAGCTGCAGTTCGTGGACCAGTACGGTCTGGGAGACGCCTACCTCTCCGGCTATGTCAAGAACGTCATGGCCGTCACGCCGGCGGATGTCCAGCAGATGGCGCAGAAGTACCTCGACCCGAGCCGGATGACGATCACCGTGGTGGGAGACAAGAAGGTCGTCGAGCCGCAGCTCGAGCCGTACCGGGCCGGCGTGCCGTAGCAGGCGGGGGAACGGGAAGCCTCGTCCCGCATGCGACGAGGGATCCCTATGGGCGCGCGCCCGCGGGGATCCCTCGTCGCTTCGCTCCTCGGGATGAGAGTCAGCGGGCGCTTCCTGAGGGTCTCGACTTACAGGCGGCGAAGCCCCGCCGGAAGTCGCGAGGCCAGCGAGTACCTCCCGGCCCCGGTGAGGATAAGGGCCGCCGCCACCAGCAGCTGGGTCAGGGGATACTCCACTCCGCCGTTCGCGACGCTGAAACCCTGCGGCAGATGCACCAGCACGATCGCACCCAACATGACGATGATGATGCAGACCGCTCCGAGGCGGATCAGCACCCCCGTTCCCACGGCCAGACCTCCGGCTACCTGGGCCAGTCCCACCAGGTAGCCAAGCACGACCGGAAAGTGGTGGCTGGTGGCGAATGCCGCCGGCCCCGGCCCGCCGAACGCGCCGAAAAGGATCTCGCTTCCGTGAAAGAGAAAGGCCATGGCACTGGCAACTCGAAGCAGCAGCAGCGCAGCATCGAGCCGCGCGGGATCGGGGGTCGCGGCTGCATCAGGATTCACAGGCTCGCTCTATCTCCCGAGAAGGTAAGGCCGGGCGGTACTCAGTCGACCCCGGCGTGTCCGGCTTGAGAAGACCTGCAGGAAGGATACCCGCCGCGCCCAGGTGTGTGGCGCCTGAGCCTGGCGTGCTCGTCCCCCGCGCCCCGAGCCACCTCGCGCCCCCTGCCGGCCGGCTGCATCTTCCGGAGACCCTCACCCCGAGCCCGTGACGACTCCGACGCCCCCCCGCCGAAGCCACCAGCGCTGGTACATCCTGGCGCTCCTCTTCCTCGCCAGCTTCGTCGCCTACCTGCTGCGCACCAACATGTCGGTGGCGGGCGAGCGGATCATGGGGGACCTGGGCCTGTCCCAGCTCCAGCTCGGCGCAATCCTCGCCGCCTTCGCCTGGGGCTACGCGATCTTCCAGTTTCCGGGCGGGGTCTTCGGCGACGCCCTCGGTGGGCGCCGGGCCCTGACCGTCATGGCCATCCTCTGGGGGCTGCTGACCCTGATGACTGCCATGGTCCCCGGCCACACACTGGCGACGCCCACGGTGATTCTGGTCTGCCTCGCCGGACTGCGGTTCCTGATGGGCGTAGCCCAGGCTCCGCTGTATCCGGTGACCAGCGGAGGCACCACCTGTCTGTGGTTCCCGGTGTCCGGCTGGGCCTTCCCCAATGGCCTGACCAACGCAGGACTCACCCTCGGGTCGGCCGCAACCGGGCCGCTGATCGCGTGGCTGATGGAGACCGTGGGATGGCGCCAATCGTTCGTGGCCACCGCGCCGCTCGCCTTCCTGCTGGCTGCGGTATGGTGGTGGTACGCTCGGGACCGCCCCGCGGACCACCCCCGGGTGAGCCAGGCCGAGCTGGATCTCATCAACGCCGGCCGGCCGGCGGCGGCGACCGGCGCCGCGGACCCGGGAGCGTGGAAGCGGCTGCTCCGGAACCGCGAGATCCTGCTGCTGACCGCCAGCTACTTCTGCAGCAACTACGTCTTCTACTTCTTCTTCAATTGGCTGTTCATCTACCTGGTGGAGAACCGCGGCTTCAAGGCCCTCGAGGGAGGCTTCTACGCCGCCGCGCCGTGGATCGTGGGCGCGCTGGGAGCGCTGGCCGGTGGACTGTGGGGCGACCGGCTCAGCCGCCGGCACGGCCTCAAGCTGGGCACCAGGGTACCCTGTGTCATCGGCCTGACCCTCACGGCGCTGCTGATCCTGCTTGCCGCCACGGCGCAGGACCCCCGCGTGGCGGTGGTGTACCTGTCTTTCTGTCTCGGTTGCCAGCAGCTCACCGAGGGTCCGTTCTGGGCCGCCGCGATCGGAGTCTCCGGCCGGAACGCCTCCGCCGGGTGTGGCATCCTCAACACCGGTGGCAACGCCGTCGGCGGCGTGGGCGCGCTCGCGGTGCCGCTCGTGGTGCGGTCTCTGGGGTGGCCCGCGGCGCTGGCGAGCGCATCGATCTTTGCCCTGGCGGGGGCAGGGCTCTGGCTCTGGATCCGGGCCGACCGGGCGATGACCTGAGCGGCGGACCTACGGCGCGCCGCGGCCCGGCGTCGAGCTGTGGCCCGTCAGGATCTGCCACCGGCCGGCACGGTGGACCAGCGCCATTGTGAGCGTCCCGCCGAAGGTGAACCGCTTGCCGGCCGAATCGACCATCGCGGTCTCGAACCCGGTCACCACCGACGCGGCCCCGGGGGCCAGCGCGGCAACATCCATGTCGCGGTAGGTCGTCTCGATGCGCATGCCGGGCGGCATGCCGGTGAGCTTGGCTCGGATCGGTCCGACCGACCGTACTATCACGACCCCCTCCTCCACCCAGCGGAACCCCGGATCGTCGGCGTAGTACAGAAGCATCGAGTCCCACTGGCCGGCGGCGGAATGGCGGCGGAGCTCGTCCAGCGCTCCCCGGACGCTGTCGCCTATGGCAGCCGCATGGGCCGGTGTCAGGGGAACGGGACTGCGGGCGCACTCCGTGACGCACAGGATTGCGAGGGCAGCCAGAGCGGGACGGGAAGGCACCGGAGATCTCCTCGGCTCGGGATCACTCTTCGTCTGCGGTGATGGCAGGGTCGTACTGCATCGCACCGGCCACGTTCCCTTCGGGGTCACGAAAGAAGCACAGCTGCCCCACGGTCGGGATGATCGTCTTGGGCAGGATGATGGTCCCGCCGTTGGCCACGACCAGGGCGGCGGCGGCATCGATGTCCGGCACCGAGATGGTGCATTCGTACCCGGTCATCCGCTGGCCGGGGATGAGCTCGCGGCGCTGCTGCAGCGAGCCCCGGATCCCCGGTTCTCCCCCCGCCGCAGTGTGGATCATGAAGAAGCCGGGCGGCCCCCAGGCCTCGAATCGCCAGCCGAAGACCTTCTGGTAGAACCGGCGGGCACGATCGATGTCGTCGGCGTTGATGGCGAAGTGTGCCACGGTGGCGGCGGGTCGCTCCCTTGGCATGCCCGGCTCCTCGATGAGGTGGCTGCAAAATAGGGATCGCCGGGTCTGGGCGCTATCGCTATTTTGCCATGATATGTCGAGATCACGCCAACGCCATGGACCCCAGGTCCGCAGCTTCTCGCTGGTCTGCACCGCGGACTACACCTGGCGTGGCCGGGGCAGTGACTGGGCTCAACTCATCACCGCCACCCGCGGCATGCTCACCGTACAGACCGGTGCAGGCTGGTGGGTGGCCCCACCGGGGCAGGCCGTCTGGCTGCCGCCCGGGGTCAGGAACAGCGCGGAAATGGCGGGCCGCGTGGTGCTGTGGGGGCTCTACCTCCAGGCGCCTCTTGCCGCGGCCCTGCCGGACACCTCCCGTGTGGTGGTGCTCTCTCCCCTCCTGCGGGAGCTGTGGCGCCGTACAATCCAGCTCAAGACTCTCGACCGGCGGGTCGCCATGCAGCGCAGGCTGCTTGCTGTCCTTCTCGACGAGCTTGGAAACCTGCAGTCGGCCGCGCTGCACCTCCCCTTGCCGCGGGACCAGCGAGCCGTCCGCGCCGCCGTGCTGGTGCGGCAGGGAACCAATGCCCGGCCCTCAAGGAACAGCATCCTCCGCGAATCGGGAGCCAGCAGCCGCACGCTCGAACGCCTGTTCCGGGGCGAGACCGGTCTCTCCTTCGGGGCCTGGCGGCAGCGGGCGCGGCTCCTCCGGGCACTGCAGCTGCTGGCGGACGGGGCGAGCGTAACACGGGCGGGTATCGCGGTGGGCTACGGGAGCACCAGCGCCTTCGTGGCCGCCTTCCGCCGGGCGTTCGGCCGCACGCCCGGGAAGTACTTCCGCCCCGAGGACGCCAGAGCGCTGGAAGGCTCGTGACCTGGCGGGTCGCGCGTGGTCGCTACCCGAACCGTTCGGGGTGAGACATCTTATGGCTGTGGACCCCATGACGGGCCCACGGCTTGTGTCCTGGATACTGATTCGGTCGTTTTGTCGAGGCTTGCCCATGTGCAGAAACATCCGACCCCTGTACCACTTTGAGCCGCCGGTCACGGAAGAAGAAATCCGCGCGGCCTCGCTCCAATTCGTCCGCAAGGTCAGCGGCTTCGTCAAACCGTCAGCCGCCAATCAGGCGGCCTTTGACCAGGCGGTGGCCGAGGTGTCGGCAACGGTCGGCCGGCTGATGGTTTCGCTGGTGACCACGGCGCCGCCGAAGAATCGCGAAGTGGAAGCGGCCAAGGCGCGGGCCAGGTCCCAGGCGCGGTTCCCCCGGGGGAAGGAAGCCGCGGGCTGAGTCGTCCCCCTCCGTGCCGCTGACCCCCACGGGAGCCTCGCGGGAACCTCCGCCGGGGTGCATCTTGGGGAACTCCGTGTCCACCACCTGAACGCCCAGCCCCGGTGGAGCGCCTCGAGGATCAGCAACGTGTGGGGGAACCATGACGATCGCCGAGCTTCGGACCACCAGCATCCCGATCCTGCCGGGGAGCAAACCGCGTGACGACGAGCTGGATCTCTTCGGCTTGACCCATCCGGGCCTGGTGCGGAAGGACAACCAGGATCACTTCCTGCTGTGCACCATCCACCCGCAGGTGGTGATTCACGGGACCAGCCTCCCGGCCGCCGAGCAGCTTCCCCTCCGGGGCCAGCGACTGGCGACGCTGCTGCTGGTGGCCGATGGCGTGGGTGGGTGGGACGCCGGCCGCGAGGCCAGCCAGCTCGCAGCCGAGAGCGTCACCGGCTTCGTCGCCTCGACGCTGCGCTGCTATCACACCGCGGGATCGGCGGGGGATCACGAGTTTCACCAGGCGCTGACTACCGCCGTGCTGGAGGCGCATGCGACCGTTCGCAACGAGGCGCAGGCCCGGCCGGACGTGCGCCGGATGGCGACCACCCTCACAGTCGCCCTGGCGGTCTGGCCCTGGGCCTACGTGGTCCAGGTGGGAGACAGCCGCTGCTACTACTACGCCGAGGGTGTGCTCAGGCAGGTGACCCGGGACCAGACCATGGCGCAGGACCTGGTCGATCGGGGAGCGCTTCCGCCGGAACGCCTGGCGGACTCCCCCTTCCGGAACGTGCTCATCAGCGCGATCGGAGGTGATCTCGCCACCCCCGTGGTGACCCGGCTCGACATCCGTCATCGGGGCTGCGTGCTGCTCCTGTGCAGTGACGGTGTGAACAAACACGTCACCGACGCCGAGCTCGCCGAACGGATCGGGGCCATGAAGTCCTCGGAGCAGTTGTGCCGGAGCATCCTCGAGCTGGCTCTCGAACGGGGCGGGAGCGACAACATCACCGTGATCGCCGGCCGCGCCCCGAGGCGGGAAAGCGGCGCCATGTGATCCACGACCGGGTGCGTGGACTCCCGCGGAGACCGCGCTTCGCCGGGCACCCGTGAAGCCCCTCCTCGAGCGGCTCGCGGGCGCGCTTGCCGACCGCTACCGGATCGAGCGGGAGTTGGGCCAGGGCGGCATGGCAACGGTGTATCTGGCGGAGGACCTGAAGCACAACCGGCAGGTGGCCATCAAGCTGCTCAAGCCGGAGCTGAGCGCGGTGCTCGGTCCGGAGCGGTTCGAACGGGAGATTGCCACCCTCGCACACCTTGCCCACCCGCACATCCTGCCGCTGCATGATTCCGGGCTGATCGACCTCGGCGGCCAGCGGCTGCCCTATTTCGTGATGCCCTTCATAGCCGGCAACTCCCTCCGGCAACGGCTCCAGCGTGAGCACCAGCTGCCGGTGGATACCGCCCTCGGCATCGCACGCGGACTGGCCGCGGCCCTCGATTCCGCTCATCAGAGCGGAATCCTCCACCGGGATCTCAAGCCCGAGAACATCCTCCTGGCGGGTGACGAGCCACTCATCGCGGACTTCGGCATCGCCAGGGCAGTCGATGTGGCGGGAGGCGAGCGGTTGACGGAGTCCGGCCTGGTCATCGGTACCGCGGCGTACATGAGTCCGGAACAGGCGGCGGGCAGCCGGGACCTCGACGCGCGGAGCGACGGCTACAGCTTCGCCTGCGTGGTGTACGAGATGCTGGCCGGGGAGCCACCGTTCACCGGCCCAACGCCCCAGGCGGTGATCGCCCGCCGGTTCACCGGCGGGGTGCCATCGATCTCACAGGTCCGAGAGCGGATTCCGCTTGAGGTCGACCAGGTCTTTGCCAGAGCGCTCTCCCGCACACCCGCCGATCGGTTCGCCACCGCGGCCGCGTTCGTTGAGGCGCTCGGCACCGCGGCGGCGTCCGGGACCGCCGCTTCCGGAGGCCGCACGGCGCTGAGTACCCCGGAACGGACGTCGGTATTGCGCGCGCCCCGGATCAGGGCGCTGGTTCTTGTCGCCGTCGCGGCACTGATCGGCCTTGGAATCCTGCTCCGGGGAGGCAGGGCTCGCGTCTCGCTGGATGCCAATCTGGTCGCGGTGGCTCCATTCGATGTGTTCA
>Ga0326730_1000481_pt1 | contig 10504 bp, 8 predicted proteins | sample MHFSIPfraction_3_FD_207740 | JGI IMG/M metagenome (GOLD analysis project Ga0326730, IMG submission 207740) | Lab enriched peat soil microbial communities from Michigan Hollow, Ithaca, NY, United States - MHF7AN SIP fraction | ecosystem: Environmental > Terrestrial > Soil > Wetlands > Peat...
CCTATCGCGCGGCGGGCGAACGGTTTCGCCGCCTTTACCAAACGCTGAAGCCGGAATTCCGTCCGTGAGCGCTGCGGGTCCGCACAGTTGATTGCTGCACGCATCGGTTGACATGGGCAACCTCGCAGCGTACCGTCATGTGAACACATTCCTCTCCTCGCCCGTATCGCCAAGGCGAGCAGCGCGCCGCGTCAGCGGTCGTCGCTGCGTCGAACGAGACGCGACGCGATAACCTGTCAATCGCACTATCCTTTGGAGGAGGTAGCCCATGCCGAAGTATCTGATTGAAGCATCGTACACTCTGGACGGCCTGAAGGGCATCATGAAGACAGGCGGGACGGCGCGGCGCGCATCCGTGCAGCAAGCGGCGGAGAGCGTAGGCGGCAAACTCGAGGTGCAGTATTTCGCCTTGGGGGACTATGACGCGTTCGCCATCATCGATCTCCCGGACCACGTGTCCGCCGCCGCGCTCTCGCTCGCCGTAACCGCCAGCGGGGCAGCCCGCACCAAGACCACTGCGCTGCTCACACCCGAAGAGGTCGACCAGGCGGTGAAGAAACAAGTGAAGTACCGGCCGCCTAATGCCTGAGGCTCATCACGGGGTGCGGGCAGCAGTGTCCGCACCCGCGTGGAGCTGTGGCACCACCCACCCGCTCGACTAGCGTCAGGCGACGCGCAGCTTGCGCTGGTCCGATCTCGGGCTCTTGGCGTTGCTTTGCAGATGCCTGGTGACGAAAGGCACCAGGTCGGACGCGGACGACGGGCGAGCGATCAGATAGCCCTGGATCTCCCTGCAGCCGTACCGGGCGAGCATCTTTCGTTGCTCCTCGGTCTCAACGCCCTCGGCAATGACTTTAAGCCTCAGGCTCTTCGCCAGAGCGATCACCGCGCGCGTGATGGCCGCATCGTTGCGATCCGATGTCATGTCGCGCACAAAGGACTGATCGATCTTCAGCCGGTGAACGGGCAGGCGCTTGAGGTAGGACAGCGACGAGTGACCAGTCCCGAAGTCATCGATAGACATCCGAACGCCGATGTCCTTGAGCGCGTCGAGCGTCTCGACTGTTTGCTCGGCGTCTTGCATGGCGACACTTTCGGTGACTTCCAGCTCCAGATAAGCTGGATCGAGGCCTGTTTCCCGCACTACGCGTTGCACCCTTTGAGCCAGGTCGCCACTGGCGAACTGACGAGCGGAGACGTTCACACCGACTGCAAACCCCCGTAGTCCGAAGTCCAACCAGGCTCGGGCCTGGACACAGGCGGTGTGCAGCACCCACTCGCCGATCTCCACGATCAGCCCCGTGTCCTCGGCCAACCGGATGAAGTGGTTGGGCGGGATCATCCCGTGCTCGGGATGATTCCAGCGCAGCAGCGCTTCGAATCCGATCAGCGCGCCGGTTCGGATGTTGACCTGGGGCTGGAAGTGCAATGCAAACTCGCCGCGCTCCTGAGCGAGCCGCAGGTCCGTTTCCAGCTCGAGGAGCTCGGAGTACTCGGCGTCCAGCTCGCTGCCGTATCGCCGGTAGGCGTTGCCGCCCTGCTTGCGCACGCTCTGCATGGCCCGGTCCGCGCCGCGCACCACCGTCTCGGCATCCCTGCCGTCCAGCGGGAACAGGCTTCCTCCCACGCTGAAGCTCAGCAGAAGGTCGCGGTCCCTCACCCGGATCGGTTCCCGGGCCGACTCCTGCATGCGTTGGGCCAGAGCATCCAGCGTAGCAGGCGAGCGCACGCCGGGGGCGAAAACCGCAAAGCGCGCGCCGTCCATGCGGAAGAGCCGGGCCGCCAGGAACTCGGACCATGAACCCTGCAGGGTTTGGTTCAGGCGTGCGGCGACGGCCTTCAGCACTTCGTCTCCCACGTTGTGGCCAAAGCTGTCGACGAAGAGCCGGAAGCGGTCGAGATTCAGGAGCAAGACGGCCCCGCTGGCCTGCGCGCTGATGGCTTGCGAGAGCCTCTCGTGGAACTCGTGACGGTTCGGGAGATCCGTCAACGCGTCGTGGTACGCCTGATACATGAGCTTTTGCTCGGCCCGCTTATGCTCCGTGATGTCCGAAAGATAGACGTGAAACAGGTCCTGGTCCGGCAGGGGGTGAATCTCACACGCCAGCTGGCGCCCGAGCGCCTCGTACTCGAAGCGGTCGATATCGCGGCGCGAGCGTCGCAACGCGTCCAGGCGCTCGACCAGATCGGTGGGAAGCAGACGAGTCGCATCTGCGCTGGGAGCCCCACAATCGGCCAGCATCTGCAGCGCTCCGCGGTTGGCATACAGCGGTTTGCCCTCGCTCGACACGCTCAATATCGGATGTGGATTGCGCTCCGGGAACAAGGCGAGCTGCCTGCGTTTGGCGGATTCACCGACATAGGCACGCAAGGAATAGCCGGTGAGGACCAGCAGGATCAGCGTCGCTATGCTGAATGCCACCACCATGCTCACGATCGTGGCCACTTCCTCCTGCACGACCCTGCCCCGCTTGTTGACGTCGCCGCTGACCACCGCCAACGTCTTGTCCACACCCGCGTTGATCTCCGCGGCGTGATGGTTGACCGCTGCCAGCAACCCCTGGGCTTTGAGCGGATCCACTGGAGCGCGGCCCAGCGTGGCATCCAGCTCTGCAGCAAGCCGGTTCAGGTCTCGATAGTGCCCCTCGATCTCGGTGACCCGCTCCGGGCTGACACCGAATTGCTTGAGCTGTAAGAGCCCTCTCTCAATTCTGCGAGCGTTCGCTCCGTGGCTGGCCCGGAATCGCGCCCTGTCTCCACTCGCGTAGTAGTCATACAGAATGGGCTCCTCGCTGACGACGGCGAGCTTGAGGTCGAACAGCGTCGCGACGCTGGGCAAATCGTGATCCACGAACCCTGTCGTGGTCAGGTTGACCGAACGCCCGTGCAGATAGGTGAAGATCGACAGCAGCAGTGCGAGCGCCACGATCGCGGTGAACACGACGACGTGGCTCCTGAGGCGCTCTGTGCGCGAGGCTTGTCGTCGAGGAGCGACTGATAGGTCGTCAAGCGCCATGTCTTCGCGGATGAGGGTCTCGGATCGATGCCTTGTGCGGGCACGTGGATGCAAGCGAGGCAAGTCCCGCGCCCGCGGCGTCGCAAGGCCCCGGTTGGTCGGCCGTCGACGTGCAGCCGCGTCCTCGCGAATCGATTCGGGACCGCGAAGGTCACGGCAACTGCAAAATTCAGGTGAACTAGCACTGCACCGCTTGGTGCGATCAGGGGCGCGTAAGCCAGAGCGATGGTGGGCCCACGGTGCAACTCACCATCGCCGTTTCGGACGGCGTACCGTTTTCGTCACAAGCCAACGCTATGCGATCGTGTAGACGACCGCATCCACCGCGTGACACCCCTCGCCGGCACTGCCCACGACCACCGGATTGACGTCGAGGGTGGTGACTCCAGACTTGTCATCAGCCATCAGGTGGCCAACCGCAACCGCGGACGCGCTGAAAGCATCCACGTCCATCGGCGCCTCGCCACGCACGCCACCGAGCAACGGCGCGATGCGCAATCGAGACAGCGCATGTCGCACCGTCGCCGTGTCGAAGGGCGGCAGCAGCAGTTCGACATCGGGCATCGCCTCCACGTACTTGCCGCCGTCGCCAACCACGATGACCGGGCCGAACACCGGATCGATGCGCGCGCCGATCATCAGCTCGCGCCGGCCCGCGACCATTTTCTCCACCAGCATGCCGTCGAAGCGCGAGCCACGCTCTCGCAGCCGGCGCTCGATATCGACGAATGCGCTTCGCATGTCCTCCTGTGTGCGCAGGTTCAAGCGCACCAGCCCAAGCTCGAACTTGTGTACCACGTCGGCCGAACACCCCTTCGCGGCCACCGGCGGGCCTAAGGCGACCAGAGCCTGCGTCGCCTCGTCCACAGTGCGGCACAGCCTGTGTTCGACGACGGACACGCCGAATCCTTTCAGCATATCCAGGCTGTCCGCCTCATTCAGCATCCTCGCCTTGCCGCGGGCGCGCCCCGAAAAACTCTGAATGCCAAAGCCGGGTTGCACCGCAGCTCGCATCAGCTCCAAGTGCGACAGAAACTGGTTCAGCGCCGCGACCGCTTCGCTCTCGGTGGCGAACACGGGCAGGCCCTCTTCCCTGAACTTGGCCGCGATGCTCGGCTGCGGAGCGGACACCACCAGCGGCTTGCCGGTCTGCGCCGCGACAGCCGCGGAGTCGCGCGCGAACGCTTCCACATCGTAGCCTTGCCCCGCCACCGGGATCCCGATGAGGAAAGCGTCTGCGGCCGGGTCGCGTGAGAGCACCGGCAAGATGTCGCTCAACAGGCGGCTGTTGGTGAGCAGGGCGGCGGTGACGTCGACTGGATTGGTAGTAGTAGCGAAGCTGGGCAGGATTCCAGCCAGGGCCGAACGCGTCTCCTGGCTCAACTGCGCCATCGGCATTCCGGTCGCACTGGCTGCATCCGCGGCCATCACACAAAGCGCGCCCGAGTTGCTGACCACCACCAGCCGTCGCCCCTGCGGCTGCCATCCCTTCAGATACAGCTCGGTGGCGTGGACCAGCTCGACCATGTCTCGGGCACGCCAGATGCCATGCTGCGCGAGGAACGCGTCGACGACGCGGTCCTCGTTGGCGAGTGCGCCGGTGTGCGAGCGCGCCGCTTCCTGTCCCGCCGGGGTGCGCCCAGCCTTCAGCGCGACGATGGGGAGGCCGCGACGATGCGCGACGCGCGCCATCTCTGCCAGCGGAGCGGCATCGCGCACGCTCTCCAGGTACAGCAACAGCAGTTTCAGGTCCGGCTCTTCGGCCACCACCGAAGCAAGTTCGCCGGCGGTCACGTCGCAGTCGTTGCCGGTGGCATGGACGTGGCGCACGCCGATGCCGCGGCTGCGCAGCAGACCGTAGGGCACCACGCTCATGCCGCCGCTCTGGCTGACGATCGCCACCGGCCCGTCCTGAGGCGAGGCCTCGAGAAACATGGTGGAGAAGCTGAGCACCGCACCGGAGGCAAAGTTGGCAACACCCTGCGAGTTGGGCCCGATCACACGCATGCCGCTGGCGCGAGCGAGCTCAACGATGCGTTGCTGGTTGGCGCGTGCGTCCGGATCGCTGGTCTCGCCGAAGCCGGAGGCCATGACGATGGCAACCTGCACACCACTACGCGCGCACTCCTCCACGCCCTGGACAGCGAGCTCGCCCGGCACGACGATGACGGCGACCTCCGGAGTCTCGGGCAGCGCGGCGAGGTTCGGATAGGCCTTGAACCCCTGCGCCTCGCTGCGCTTAGGATTGATGGGATAGACCTTGCCCTTGAAGCCAAACCGCGACAGGTACGCGAGCGGTCTGCCGCCGATCTTGTTGGGATTTTCGGACGCGCCGATGACGGCGACGGACTTTGGATCGAGAACCGTGCGCAGGCGCGCTGCGGCGGCCTGGTTCATGCCGGATCGAAGAAGGGGATGAGTCTGCCTCCGAAGGAGACGAAGCGGCAGCGCACGCGCTCGCCGATGCGAAGCTGCCGCGCCCCGTGCGCCATCAGCCGGAAACCCTCGTCCGCATCCACCAAGATGATCAGATACGGGGCGTGCGCACGCAACTCTTCGCTCGGGGCCCGCGTTACCAGCGTGGCCGCGTGGACCGTGCCCAGCCCCGTGGCTTGCCGATCAACGGGCGAACCGGACCCGCAGCGCGGACAAAAGTCGCGGCGAAAATACCAATGGTGGCCGCAGGCCGAACAGCTCTGGAACGCGATCCCCGCGCCGCCCCTGGTCCAGTCCAGCACCGGCGATTCGGGCGTCATTGCGCCTCCATCACCAGACTGCAATGAGAGGACAGCACGCCGCCGTCGCCGTGCAGCAGCGCGAGAGAGGGATCCTTCACCTGACGCGCTCCCGCGTGGCCGGTCATCTGCTGCTGCGTCTCGACCAGGTGCGCCATCGCGCCACCCGCCCCGCAGTGGCCGTAGGACAGCAGGCCGCCGTGGGTGTTGAGCGGCAGCCGACCGTCGCGATCGAAATAGCCCGAGCGCGCCCTCTTGCCGGCCTGCCCCCGCGGAGCCAGGCCGATCTCCTCCAGCAGGATGGTGAGCGTGATGGTGAAGCTGTCGTAGATGGCGGCGTAGCGCACGTCGGACAGCGCTATCCCCGCGCTCTCACGCGCCCGCTCGACGCTGGCTTTCGCACCGAATGCGGTCAGGCTGGGCGCACCCGTCACGTACTGGTGGGTATGCGCCTGTCCCGCGCCTCGGATGCGCACGCGCGACCCGCTCGTCGGCTCGCGGCCTACGACGAATGCAACACCGCCGTCGGAGACAGGACAGCAGTCGAGCAGCTTGAGCGGGGACGCGATCGGCTTGGACGCGAGCACGTCCTGCACCGTGATCGGCTCGCGGAACTGCGCTCCCGGGTGGCTCATGGCGTTGCGGCGCATCAGCACGGCCAGCTCCGCCAAGTCCGCTTCGGTGGTCCCGTGCTCGTGCATATAGCGTGAGGCCACGAGCGCGTAATACGCGGGGATGGTCGCGCCCAGCGGGACTTCGTACTCGGCATGTCCCACCTGCGCTAGCGTCTGCACAGCAGCGTCGCGGCTCTGCGCGGTGAGACGGTTCTCGCCCGCTACGACGAGGACGTTGTGCACCACGCCCGATTCCACCAAGGTGTGCGCCAGCATCGCCATGGCGAACCCGGTGGCGCCTCCGACCAGGATCGAATGCGCGTAGGTCGGGCTGAGCCCGAAATGCTCGACGAACGTGGTCGAGAGCATCAGATGCGGAAAGGTCGTGGAGTACGCGCACAACAAGCCGTCGACATCGGCGCGCTCGAGCTGGGCATCGGCCAACGCGGCGGCTGCCGCTTCGCTCATGAGGTCGAGCGTCGTGCGCCCCGGGAGCTTACCGAACGGCGTCAGCCCGACACCGGTCACGTAGCTCATGCTTAGACGGTAGCCACAGGGGTGACGGGCGAGCCCACGGCACCGGGCAGCCGCAGCGGCGGCGCGGTGAGCAGAAAGCGATAGCGCCCGTGGCTGCGCAGCCAATCGGCCAGCTCGGTCAGATACCAGATCTCCCCCAGGTTCACCCCGAGCTTGAACAGGCAGTGCTCGTGCAGCGGCAGCGCGGCGCAGCGGCCGCGATGAGACACGGCGGGATGCGCCTCCACCGCGTAGTTGTCGGCGATCAATGCCACCAGTCCGCTGTCGGTGACCCACTGGAGCAGCTTCTGATCGCGACCGTCCAGCGCCGCGCACGAGCTCTCGAGCGTGTGCGCGTCGGGCTGACGGTTCATCTCCAGGAGCAGCTGGGAGAAGCCGGTGTGCAGGCACACCAAGTCGCCCGCCTCAACCTGGACTTTGTCCGCGTCCAGGATGCGCATCAGCTGGTCGTACCCCACGGCGACGCGCTCGCGGCCCACATGGGCGTGCAGGTCGATCATCACACCCCGGCCCTGCACGCACTTGACCGCCATGTTTTCGATCCCCAGCGCACCCGCACGCGACGTGGACTTGGCCGGCACCATGTTGATGCCGCCCGCGTCCGATACGGCGCTCGGGCCGACGATATCGACCCCCGGTCGATACCCGTTGTAGAAGACCGGCTCGGGCGTGCCATCGCCATCGGCGTCGAACAACTGCCCAACGTGTGCCAGGCTGTCCCACTGCGTGGAGTACTGCAGGTGCAGGATGGCGACATCGTCGTTGACTACGTCGGTCGCGTCTGGATTGTCGTTGCGCACCTGGTAGATGAAGTTCGGCTGCTGGCCGCGAATCGTCGGGCGCAAGACGGGGGGGTACCTGCGGGGGTTGAGGACGTTGCCGCCGGGATAGTCGAGCGGCAGACTGAGGCAGAAGCTCAGCCCCTCTTTCACTTCTGCCACCGCCTGCTTGACCTTCTCGGGGGTGAGCAGATTGAGGCGGCCGAGCTGGTCATCGGGCCCCCAGTTGCCCCACGTTGAGCCTTCCGGACGGCGTTTCCAACGCGGCGATGTGCTCATGCGGGAGTCCTGCGAATGAGGGGTTGTTTTCGCGCCGGGTTATTTTCACACCATGGTGTGGGGGCGGTGCTACCTTGTCAAGGACGCGCCTTGTGTTGTGCAATACGAACTGTTGCCGATGGTAGCAAGGCGACCGACATTTGCCGTCGGATGACGCAAGACGTGAAGAAAACGGATCGAGACTTCCTCAGCCGACGCGCCCATAGCCTCGCCGACATGCGCCGACTGGCGCAGCAGCGCCTGCCGCGCGTGGTGTTCGATTTCGTCGACGGCGGTGCCGAGGACGAGCTGGCCCTGCGCCGCAACGAAGCGGCGCTGGCGCAGACCCTGCTGTTACCGCGCCCGCTGGAAGGCACCTCAGCGCGGGATCAATCTATCGAGTTGTTCGGGCAACGCCTGAGCGGACCGGTGCTGATCGGGCCTACCGGGCTTGCCGGATTGCTCTGGCCGCGGGCCGAGGTCGCCTCCGCGCGCGCCGCCGTCGCGGCTGGCACCGTCTATACGATGAGCCACGCCTCGACCGTCGCGATCGAGGACCTGGCGCGCGAGGTCAGCGGCGATCTCTGGATGCAGGTGTTCATGTACCGAGATCGGGAGCTCACTCGCGCCTTCAGCGAGCGCGCGCACGCCAGCGGGTACCGAGCGCTGGTCCTGACTGTCGACAATCAGGTCCCGGGCTGGCGCGAGCGGGACCTGCGCAATGGCTTCACCGTGCCGCTGAGGTTGGGCGTGGGGAACGTGTTGGACATGGGCTTGCACATGCGCTGGCTGCTGCGCATGGCGCTAGGGCCCAGGTTCACCCTGGCCAACTACAGCCGAGAGGGCGACTCCGACATCATGTCGCTCGCGGCGAAGATGGGTAGCCTGCTCGATCCCGGCGCGAGCTGGAAGGACGTGGAATGGCTGAGGCAGTTGTGGGACCGGCCGCTGCTGCTGAAGGGCATCTTGCATCCGGAAGAGGCGCGCCGAGCCGTCGCTCTGGGCATCGACGGAATCATCGTATCCAACCACGGCGGGCGGCAGCTCGACGCCGCCCCGGCCTCGGTGGAAGCGCTACCCGGAGTGGTGGATGCGGTCGCAGGGCGCGTGCCGGTGCTGCTGGACGGCGGAGTCCGGCGCGGCTCGGACGTGCTCAAGGCGCTGGCACTTGGCGCTAAGGCGTGCCTGATCGGTAGGCCCCAGCTCTGGGGTGTAGGCGTCGCCGGTGAAGCAGGGGTTGCCTGGGTGCTTCAGCTATTGAGGACCGAAATCGACCGGGTCATGGCGATGTGCGGCTGGGACCGTATCGCCGACATAAACCGCTCCTCCCTGTTCACCCCGCCGGCGCAGGACGGAGCGCAGCTCACGCCCACTGCGGCGGAAACTCCACGTCCCGGATGAACACGATCTCGCCGTTGTCGCTCGCTGAGTAGGGCGACTGTGGTGCGGATTGCCCAGCCGGCGCGCCACCCGCCGCTGCGGGACGCGACGCAGCGGGTCGTGACCGGCGGCGTAGCCTCCGGCCTCCCCTTCGACGCCGACAGGGGTTGATCCACGCGTGGGCCGGGCGGTAGCCCGCCCCGCGGGGGGCGGCCGGCGGGCGTCGCGCCGGCAGCCTATGCAAGACGATTACTTCAGGTGCGCATTGACCAGCTTGGTCATCTCGAACATGGACACCTGTCTCTTGCCGCCGAACACAGCCTTCAGCTTCTCGTCGGCGTTGATCATCCGCCTGTTGATGGCGTCCTGCAGCTTGTTCTTCTTGATGTAGTCCCAGATCTTCTTGGTGACCTCGGTCCGGGGCGCCGCCTTCTCGCCGATGACTGCGGCCAGGACGGCGGTCGGGGTCATCGCCTTCATGAATGCAGCGTTCGGTTTGCGCTTCGCGCCGCTGCTCTTCTTCTTGGGCGCAGCCTTTTTGGCCGCCGACTTTCTAGCCGGGGCTTTCTTCGCCGGCTTCTTGGCGGACTTCTTCGCCGCCCGTTTCTTCGCCGGAGCCTTCTTCGCTGCGGTCTTCTTTGTGGCCATGTGCTGTTACCTCCACTCAAGTCGAATTGCCGTTGTGCGTGACGCTGGAGCCGCCGCGCCATTCGGCTCTGGCACGGCAGCGACAGAATGCCGAGGGGGGCATGCCGTGTCAACAGCTAAATGGCGTGCGGGCCCCGATACGCGGGCACTGCAGCCGCGCATCGCGAGCCGGATACACGCGCAGGCAGCGTGCGTGACGCGAGCGCGGCTGCGCCGATCCCCGCGCCGGACGGGGCTTCCCGGCGCTCGAGGGCACTATCCCGCGCGCATAGCAAGCGTGCACGATGGCCGCGAGCAGTGGCAAATGCCCAGGGACTCACCCTGCGGTCGTGGGTCGCGGTATCTTAGCTGCGTGAAGCCGATGTCTCGCCGATGACGCTGGAAGCCCTGCGGGCATTCCTGTTCGGGGTAACGATCGCCGCGCCGGTCGGTCCCATCGCCCTGTTGCTGATCCACATCGGTCTCAACCACCGGCTGTCCGCGGCGCTGGCCGCGGCCCTGGGCGTGGCGCTGGCCGACCTCACGTACGCCGTGCTG
>Ga0326730_1000482_pt1 | contig 10386 bp, 8 predicted proteins | sample MHFSIPfraction_3_FD_207740 | JGI IMG/M metagenome (GOLD analysis project Ga0326730, IMG submission 207740) | Lab enriched peat soil microbial communities from Michigan Hollow, Ithaca, NY, United States - MHF7AN SIP fraction | ecosystem: Environmental > Terrestrial > Soil > Wetlands > Peat...
GACGTAAGACGTGAGGCGTAAAGTGTAAGAAGTGAGAAGTGAGAAGTGAGAAGGGAGAAGGAGAAGGGAGAAGGGAGAAGGAGCCGTTGTCATTCCGAGGGGGCAACGCCCCCGGGGAATCCCTTAAGGAAAGAGCCGTGCCCACCCATAGGGATTCCTCGCCGCTTCGCGGCTCGGAATGACAGTGGAACCGCTCCTGCCTTCCTTCTCACTTCTCACTTCTCACTTCTCACTTCTCACTTCTCACTTCTCACTTCTTACTTCTTACCTCTAACGCCTCACTCCTCACCTTTCACTTCTCCCGCTTTGTGCACCACAGCATCCCCGCCAGCTCGTGCCCGATGATCTGTTCCCGGTCTCCTACCCGGAGGCGGATCGGGCCCTGAAACGGCTCGTGCGCCAGCACCTGCACCCGGGTGCCTGGAGTCAGGCCGGCGGTCCCGATGTACCGGAGCCGGTCGGGTTGGCTGGTGTTGACCCGGCGGATCTCGGCTTCCTGTCCCGGCGCCACCTCGGCCAGCGGGACGTACACCAGCTCCGCCAGGCTCCCGTCGGGCCCCGGAATCGGATCGCCATGCGGGTCCTCCATCGGATTGCCCAACACCTTCGCCATCCGCTCCACCAGCGTGTCTGAAACCGCGTGTTCCAGCCGCTCGGCTTCCTCGTGCACGGTGTCCCAGCTATAACCGAGGTTGGCCACCAGATACGCCTCGATGAGCCGGTGCCGGCGCAGCATCCTGAGCGCCACACGCCGTCCCTCGGGCGCCAGGGTCACGCCGCGATACGGCTCGTGCTCGACCAGCCCCTGCTCCGCCAGCCGCCGGAGCATGCCGCTTACCGATGCCGGTGCCAGGTCCAGTGCCTGTGCCAGCTCATTGGTGCTGGCCGACCGGCCGCCATCGGTCAGGTGGTAGATCGCCTTGAGGTAGTCCTCGGCCGATCGGGTCAGGGGTTCTCGCTGGATTTGCGCAGTCATAGACACCTCTGGAGTGCTCTCACAATCCTCTGTCAGTTCCGAGTTCCGAGTTCCGAGTTCCGCGTTCTTGGCGCTCGAGCCTCAACGCGGAACGTGGAACGCGGAACGTGGAACGACCCGGCTCGTTGCTGCCAATGCCCTGAGTCCGTTCGCAATCACCAGCAGGCTCGCCCCCATGTCCGCGGCCACCGCCATCCATAGCGTCGCCTGCCCCGCCGCGGCCAGGGCGAGAAACACCAGCTTGAGCCCCACGGCGAAGGCGATGTTCTGCCGCACGATCACGAGGGTGCTGCGGGCTCTCCGGATGAGCGGCGCCAGCAGCGCCAGGTCGTCGCCCATCAGGGCGACATCGGCGGTCTCCAGGGCGACGTGGGTCCCGGCCACTCCCATCGCCACCCCCACCGTCGCCGCCGCCAGCGCGGGGGCATCGTTCACCCCGTCGCCCACCACCATCACCCGCTCCCCGCGTGACTCCATCTCCACCACCACGGCATGCTTCTCCTCTGGGAGCAACCGCGCCCTGACCTCATCCACGCCCGCCGCCCTGCCGACCGGCTCCGCCACGGCGGCGCTGTCACCCGTCAGCATCACGACCCGGTGGATTCCGGCGTCCCGCAAGGCCTGGATGGCGAGGTCCGCCCCCGGCCGCATCCGGTCGGCCACTCCCAGCACGCCGAGAGCAGTCCGCCCGGAGCTGAGCAGAATGGGGGTCTTTCCCTCACGCTCCATCCGCTCCATCAGCTCGTGGACCCCGTCGCTGCAAGTGCCGGTCTCGTCACACAGACGGCGGTTGCCGAGCTGCAGGGCCCGGCCGTCCACCACGGCGCGCGCCCCTCGCCCAGGCAGCGCAGTGAAACCGGTGGCTTCGGCCGGTGCAAGGCCGCGGATCTGTGCCGCGCCGACCACTGCCCGGGCCATGGGATGCTCCGAATGGCGCTCCACCGTTGCGGCCAGCTGGAGCACCTCGAGCTCGCTCATGCCGTTAACCGGGACCACATCGGTGACCGTAGGCCGGCCCTCGGTGAGAGTACCGGTCTTGTCGAAAGCCACGGCAGTGATCCGCGCCAGGGACTCGAGCTCGGCACCCCCCTTGAGCAGCACGCCCGAGCGGGCAGCGCCGGTCAGCGCGCTGACAATGGTGACGGGAGTGGAGATGACCAGGGCACAGGGACAGGCGATGACCAGCAGCGTCAGAGCCCGGGTGAGCCAGTCGGTCCAGCCGCCTGCCAGGAGCAGCGGAGGCAGCACCGCAATCAGTCCGGCCAGTCCCACGACCAGAGGGGTATAGACCCGCGCGAACCGCTCGACCTGGGTCTGTACCGGTGCCCGGGCCGCCTGGGCCTCCTCCACCCGATGCAGGATGCGGGCGAGGGTCGTGTCGGTAGCGGGTGCGGTGGTGCGGACCTCCAGGCCGCCATGCCGGTTGATCGCCCCGGCATAGACGGCGTCGCCCAGCCCCTTCTCCACCGGCATGGACTCGCCGGTGATGGGAGCCTCGTCCATCGCCGAGTCACCGGAGAGGATCACCCCGTCGAGCGGGACCCGCTCTCCAGGGCGGATCCGGATCCGCCGACCCACGGCGACCTCAGCCACGGGCACCACTTTGTCGCCGCCGAGGGTGATCAGTGTCGCCTCGGGCGGCGCGAGATCCATCAGGGCAGCGATCGCGCCCCGGGCCCGGCCCACCGCCCACTCTTCCAGCAGCCGGGCCACGGCGAACAGGAACATCGCGGAGGCGGCCTCGGCCCACTGGCCCACCAGCACCGCGCCGACCGCGGCGATCGACATCAGGACGTGCATGTCGAGCGCCCGGTCCCGGATGGCCCGGAGCCCGCGAGGCACGACATACCAGCCGCCCGCCACTATTGCCACGGCCAGTGCGGCGTCCGCTATCCGTGGCGCCACCCCGGCCCAGCCGAGCCCGATACCAACGGCGAGCGCCAGGCCTGAAAGCAGCGCGGCGAACAGCGGGCCGGCTGGCCGCGCGGCGACGCCTCCGTGATCGGGTATCACCGGGTGACCGGCCCGCTCGATCGCCGCCGCGAGCTGGCCCCGCTGAGCACCGCCCGACTCGACCTGGACCCTGACCTCACCCTTCAGCACGTCCACCTGCACGTCGCGCACACCCGCGAGCTGCTCCAGCCCCCGGCTGATGCCGATGGCGCATGAGGCGCAGTCGATGCCGCCGACTCTGAACAACTCGCTCGATACCTGTGACCTGGTCATTCCGTTCCCAGTTCCGCGTTCCGCGTTCCGCGTTGGGATCTCCTGACTCCGAGTTTCGAGTGGCGACAACTCGGAACGGGGAACGCGGAACGCGGAACGTTCATGCAATCAACCGCCACACCTGCGCCACGAGGAAACACACCACGAACCCCATCAGCACCGGAAGCAGGGTGGCCACCACGGTCCAGCGGGTGCTCCCCGTTTCCTTGTAAATCGTATAGATCGTGGTGCTGCACGGATTGTGCAGCAGGCTGAAGAGCATCAGGTTGAGCCCGGTCATGGCAGTCCATCCCGCGCCCCGGAGCAGGGTGCTCACCGCGCTCGGCGACTGCAGATCGAACATCACGCCTGCCCCCTGACCCACCCCGGCCAGGTGACCGGTCAGCACCGTGAGCATGAGCACAGTCGGGATGACGATTTCGTTGGCCGGAATCGCCACCACATAGGCCAGCAGGATCACTCCGTTGAGCCCGACCAGCAGCCCCACCGGGTCGAGGCCCCGCACCACGTGCTCCGCGATGCTGGCGCCACCGAGATGGATGTTGCTGATCAGCCAGATCACGGCACCGGCCGGCGCGGCGAAGACCACGGCACGCCACAGCACGATGAGCGTCCGGTCGATCAGCGAGGTGTACAGCGTCCGCAGCACGTTGGGCGGCCGGTAGGGCGGCAGCTCCAGGCTGAAGGTGGTGGCCTCCCCGCGGAGCACGGTGCGGGTGAGCAGCCAGGACGACAGGAACATCATTCCGATGCCCAGCACCGCCACCCCGACCACCGCGCTGGCGGACACCAGTCCGGCCAGCGGAGCCGGAGCCAGCGCGCCCACGAAGATCGTGGCCATCAGGATCTGGGTGGGCCAGCGGCCGTTGCAGAGCGAGAAGTTGTTGGTAATGATCGCCACCAGCCGCTCCCGCGGGCTGTCGATCACCCGGGTCGCCACCACGCCGGCCGCGTTGCAGCCGAACCCCATGCACATGGTCAGCGCCTGCTTCCCGTGCGCCCCCGCCCGGCGGAAGAGCGCATCGAGATTGAACGCCACCCGGGGCAGGTAGCCGAAGTCCTCCAACAGGGTGAACAGCGGGAAGAAGATCGCCATCGGCGGCAGCATCACGCACACCACCCATGCCGTGGCGAGGTACACCCCGTCGAACAGGAAGCCGTTGAGCCACCAGGGCAGCCCGACGGCAGCCCCCAGGCCCTTGAGCCAGGGCTGGCCGTGATCGATCAGGCCCCGGGCCAGGAGCGCCGATGGGACATTGGCCCCCGCCACCGTGATCCAGAAGACCAGGGTCAGCAGCAGCAGCATCACCGGGAACCCGAAGGTGCGGCTGGTGAGCAGCCGGTCGAGCTGGCGGTCGAGGTCGAACTTGGCCCGCCGGATCCCGCGGAGCTCTACCCGCGCCGTGATGGCCTGCGCCGCGGCGAAGAAACCCTCGGACAGGCTGTCCTGGAAGCTGTAGCTCAAGCGCCAGCGCAGCCGGTCCACCACCTCGAACAGCGGTCCGGTCATCCCCGGCGACACGGCGGACCCACCCGCGGGAGCGGCGTAGTCCGCCAGCTCTCCGGCCCGCACCGCCTGCTCGATCCGCTGGTCGCCCTGCAGCAGCCGGAGCGCCACCCAGCGGGCGTTGGGCAGTCCCGGGAACACCGCCTCAACCCGCGGCACCACTTCACTCAGCGCTGCCTCAACTTCCGGCGGGTACGCCGGCAGCCGGAACGGCGCAGTCGTCCGCTCGCCGGTAGCAACCGCCAGGATGGCATCCAGCAGCGCGGGGATCCCCTCGCCCTGACGGGCGGAGGTGGCAACGACGGGCACGCCCAGCTCCTGCTCCAGCTTTCTCGGATCCACCGCGATGCCGTGCCGCCGGGCCTCGTCGATGAGGTTCAGGCACACCACGACTCGACCGGTGATCTCCAGGATCTGCATCGCCAGCGGGAGGTTCCGCTCCAGCCGGGTGGCATCCAGCACCACCAGGGTCACGTCGGGCCGGCCGAACAGAATGAAGTCGCGGGCGACCTCCTCGTCGGAGCTGCCCGCCTGCAGCGAATAGGTACCCGGCAGATCGACCAGCTTGATCCGCTTGCCGCCGTGCTGGAACACCCCCTCGGCCCGAGCCACCGTCTTGCCCGGCCAGTTGCCGGTGTGCTGCCTGAGACCGGTGAGGGCGTTGAAGACCGTGCTCTTGCCGGTGTTGGGATTGCCGGCGAGCGCCACCAGGAAATCGTGGCGCCCGGTACGAATACCCAGCTGCACCAGCTCGGGCCCCTTGCTCCGGCCGTGAGGAGGCGAGGTCAGGATCGAAGTCATCGGTCAGCTCGCGGCGCGGATCGGTTCCAGGTCCACCTGGATCAGCGCGGCCTGGGCCCGACGGAGCGCGATCAGCGCTCCCCGAATCTGGTACGCGGCGGGATCGCCATCGGGGCTGGTGAACTGGGAGGTGATCACGGTGCCCGGCACCACGCCGAGATCGAGCAACCGCCGGCGCTGCGGACCCTGGCACGCGGCGGAGACGCGCACCACTCGCGCGGAGGCCCCGGGCGAGACGTCCGCAAGCGTGGCGTGCGCCCGCTCGTCGAGCGATTCCCCCGCGGGAAGCGGCGCAACGGTGATGAGGTCGGCGACCACCGAGGGCAGCACCTGCACCCGTCCATCGAACCGGAAGCGCAACTCGGTCGGGCTCACCTCGAGAAGCCGGAGCCTCGCCCCCGGCCTGAGCCCCAGGTCCAGCAGTCTCTGGAACGCCTCGGCGGGCTCATCCTCGAGATGCACCACCACCGCGGCTGCGCCCGGGCCGAAAGCAGAGAGTGGCTGGCCCATGCGAGCAGGCAGCTCACCGGTAATGGTCGGGATCGGATCGCCGTGCGGGTCGAAGCGCGGATGGCCCATGCGGGCAGAGAGGGCCTCCGCCTCGGCATCGGACAGGGCATGCTCCTTCCGCTCGGCCTGTTCATGCCACTCGGTCGGTGCCAGTCCCGAGCGATCGGCCAGGTACTGCTCCCACAGGCGGTGCGTCCGCACCATGCGGAGGGCATAAGCCTCCCCGGCGGGAGTGAGCGTAAGGCGCCCGGACTCCGCCCGGGCCAGCCCACGCTCGGTAAGCCGCTCCGCCAGCCGCACCGCGATCCCGCGCCGCACTTCCAATGCGCCGGCCAGACTCTCAACCGTCGCGGGGACCCCGCCGGCGGCCGCGTGATACAGCTGCTTGAGCGCGTCCTCCAGCCTGACTCGCTCGGTGATACGGATGACCTGGGCGAGCCGCGCGATCACCCCGCGTCTGGGCCACCCCAGCAGCGCGAGCAGCCCTGTGACCAGGGCGAAGCCGGCGAGGGCAATAACTGGGTCTGCGGGGACCGCCTGTTGCAGCACGTGCGTAATCCTGAGCTTTGGTTACCAACAACGTAATTTAGTGTGCCCTAAAATTCAATGCAGACCGATCCCCTACCCGACGCACGCCTTACACCAGCTCGAGCAGCGGGGTCAGGATCCGCTCGGTGAGTCCCCAGATGACATGAGGCCCGAGGTGGAAGGCGGGGAAGCCCCGCCGCTCGCCCCGAACCTCGAGTACCGCCTCCCGATAGATCGCGGGGTCCCTGAGTTGATCGAGCGGAACCCAGAACGCCTCCGCCACCTCGTCACTGAGGCTGAGGGACGGACGATCGGTTGCGGCGAAGACGAATGGTCGGACGACGATGAGACGGGGGAGCGGCGTGCGGGGCCAGACGTCGGTGAGCTTGCCCAGAAGCTGGTCCCGGTTGAGCGGCCAGCCAACTTCTTCGGACGTTTCCCGAAGGGCGGTGTCGACCAGATCGCGGTCTCCGGGATCCAGTCGGCCCCCGGGGAGCCCGATGTGCCCGGACCAGGGGTCCCCTGCCCGCTCCGCCCGGCGAATCAGCAGCACCGCGTCGGGATCGGGTGCCACGATGACGGAGACGGCGGCCCAGCTCGTGGCCGGATCGATTGGCGGTCCCGGCTCTGCCTGGCCGCTGCCGAGCAGGCTCAGTCCCGCCGCGATCCGGCGCTGGACAGCGGTCAGTGACAGCCGCAGCCTCCGCTGCCGCAGCCTCCCCCGCCGCTTGGCGGGCCGAGCCGCGAGAAGTCGGTTGGCCCACTGCCACCGGCGGGTCGGGCCGGCAGAGACATGCGTCGTTCGACCCGGGCACTCTCGCAGGCAGGACAGGCGACCTTCGTGTCGCCCCGGACCAAGGTCTCGAATTCGCGGCCGCAGGCCGAGCAGTGGTATTCGTATATGGGCATGGGAGGAATATACTGCGGTTCCGAGTTCCGAGTTCCGAGTTCGAGGTTCCGAGTCTCGAGGAATCGGCGAGCGCCCGCGAAGTGCCAACCATGAATCCGGAATCCTGGCTGCGCCTGGAGTCGATCTACTTTCTCCTGCGCCAGCTGGGCGGGCCGTTAGCCGTTAGCCGTTAGCCGTTAGCCGTTAGCCGTTAGACGGAAGTCATGAACGGTGAGTGACCCAACAGCAAGGGCGATGACTCTGAGGCCAAGAGCACGACCAACCGCTAACGGCTAATGGCTAACGGCTAGTGGCCTCACAAATACCGCCCCATCCACTTCACCGTCTCATCCATCGCCTGCGCCAGGTCCTGGGTCATCCCCGCATATGGATGCACCGCGCCGAAGGTGTGCCCGGTGTCCGGGAAGATCATTACCCGGGGCGGTGCGCGGGTCGCGGCGGTGGCCAGGGCCTGCGCCTCGGCCACCGGAACCGCGGCATCCGATGCGCCGTGAAGCAAGAGCCACGGCACCGTGATCCGTCGGGCGGCGGCGGAGAGATCGAGCCCCTCGCCGTTCCGCTCGAGGTCGTCCAGCAGGTCGGTATAGAGTGGAAGGACCTGGCCGGTTCGGCTGTTGACCACGTCCAGCCGGCCGCGGGCGCGCCACTCTGCCACCTGATCGCGCCACCGGTGGGTGTCGGAGATCGCCGCCCAGGTCACCAGTGCCTGGATGCGGGGATCGCCGGCGGCGGCCAGGATCGCGATCGCGCCGCCGCGAGAGTGCCCCACCAGGCCCAGTCGCTGCGTCGACGCCACCCCCAGCGAGCCGTCCGCCAGGGCATCCATGACCCGTCCCAGGTCCTCCAGTTCCGCAGTATACGTGTTGCGGCCAAACCGCTCCGGGAAGCTGAACTCGCCCTGCTGATCCACTCCACTCCCGCTCGTGTTGAAGGAGACGGCGGTGAATCCGGCGCGGGCCATCCGCTCCGCCAGCGTGGGGAACATGCCCCAGTCCTTGAATCCCTTGAATCCGTGCAGGATGAGCACGGCGGGCCTGGGTGTGAGCCGATCGCTGGTGCGTACGTCGATGAGGACGGGGCCCAGGGCGCCGGCAACTGTGTGCTGTGAAAGAGAAGGAGTCGCCATGGATCAGTTCCGCGTTCCGCGTTCCGCGTTCCACGTCCCGAAGGGTTGGCCAACTGCTTCTCTCGTGGCTTGGCTCGAAGGGACGCCTGCCAAACGCGGAACGCGGAACGCGGAACGTGGAACGGAGTTGTTCACAGCACCGCCCCTTCCAGGAGTTCGACTTCTCCCGCGCCGGCGTCCAGCCTCGCCCGCACCCCCATCGGCACCGTCCACTGATCGTCCACGTGGCCGATCGGGAAGCCGTATGCCACAGGAATGCCGAGCGGCTCGAAGTAGGTCGACAACACCTCGTCGAAGCCGAGGGCGCCGTCGCCGGTGGCGCGCTTCATGTCGGTGAACTGGCCCAGAGCCACGCCGGCCAGTCGATCGAGCGCGCCGATCATCCTGAGGTGCGCCAGCATCCGGTCGATCCGGTAGAGGTCCTCACCGACGTCCTCGAGAAAGAGGATGGCGCCGTCGAGCTCGGGAAAATGTCTGGTGCCGATGAGCGCGATGACCAGACTCAGGTTGCCACCCACCAGGGGACCTTCGGCCACCCCGCCGCGGACCGCCACGATGCGCGGGGAGCGCGGTACCAGGACGCCGGCCGGCTGGGGCAGCCGGCCCAACCGGCCGGCCGGGGCGCCGCGTCCCAGTACCCGCTCGAAGTGCTCGCGCCCGAACGGAGTGAGCGGGGTCCGCGCCATCGGGGCATGGAAGGTCACGATCCCGGTTTCCCGGAGGATCGCCAGCAGCAGCGCAGTGACGTCGGAATACCCGATCACCGCGCGGGGCCGCTCGGCCATGCCGGTGAGGTCCACCCGGTCGAGAATACGGGTGATCCCGTATCCACCCCGCAGGCACCAGACGGCATCCACCGCCGGATCGTTCAGGGCGGCGTTGAGATCGGCGAGCCGCTCATCGTCGCTTCCGGCCAGGTAGCCATGCCGCCGGTGCGCATTGGGCCCCAGCACCGGCACAAAACCGAGCGCCCGGCACAACTCGGCGCCCCGTTCAAGATCGTCACGCTCCAGCAACGGCCCGGCGGGCGCCAGCAGCGCCACGCGACAGCCGGGCACTAACCGCGGCGGCCGGATCATGGCTTTTGACATCAGCCCCTCCGTGGTAGATTGGGTCCCGGCGCCTCCCTGGAGTCCAAAACTTGCGCGCATCGCATCCGACTTTGCTTTCCGTTGGCCGCAGCATGGCCGACCACCGCGATGCCATGATACAGGAATGGGCCGACTGGCTGACCGAACGGGTCTCCTCCGCCGCCGGCATCCCCCGTGAGACGATCGAACGCGAATTAAGGCTCCTGCTCGATGTCCTCATCGAGTCGGTGGGCCCGATGCGGCGCTCGGTCAATGAGATCTGGTACCACGCCTGCGAGCACTACGGCCGGGTCGGCGCCGCGCGCGGGCTCGCGGCCGGGGAGGTGGTCGAGGAGATTCAGTATCTCCGGGCCATCCTCATCCGCCGCCTCGGTCCGGTGCTGGCGGGCCTGAGACCGCGCCAGGCAATGGCCACCATTCTCCGCCTGAACGCCATCCTGGACAAGGGCGTCGCCGTCGCCGTGGTCGGCTACACCGACGCGCTGGTGGCCACGCTGTTCGCCCAGAACGGCGTTCCCGCTCCCGATACCGCTCTCGACACCCATGACATCATCAAGCAACTCGGGCAGATCGAGGGGGAGCTGGCGGTGGTGGTGAGGCACCGGTAGGCGTCAGGCGTCAGGCGTCAGGCGTCAGGAAAAAGTCAGAGTGGACGTCTGAGGGCATCGCGGGACGGCTGGTGGCCCCGCAGCGAATGCGCAGCACATCACC
>Ga0326730_1000485_pt1 | contig 10369 bp, 10 predicted proteins | sample MHFSIPfraction_3_FD_207740 | JGI IMG/M metagenome (GOLD analysis project Ga0326730, IMG submission 207740) | Lab enriched peat soil microbial communities from Michigan Hollow, Ithaca, NY, United States - MHF7AN SIP fraction | ecosystem: Environmental > Terrestrial > Soil > Wetlands > Peat...
TACCTCTCACTGCTCACTTCTCACTTCTCACTGCTCACTTCTCACTGCTGACTTACCCTTCCCCCTCTCACCCCGGCTTGAAGCTCTCTTCACGTACCCCCCGCTAGCTTGAGCATGGGCACCGCCCTTGGAGGCTGTATGCGCCCAGCTTTCGCTCTTTCCGCCCTGCTGTTCATCTGTGCCCTCCCGCTGGCCGCGCAGGTACAGGATACCACCCCACCCAAGATCAAGCGGCCCAACCAGGTCACCGACTCGGCCGTGGCGCGCGGCAGAGAGCTGTTCCACGGCGCGGGCAACTGCGCCGCCTGCCATGGAGTCGAGGGCGTCGGCACCGACAGTGGCGCACCGCTCGCGCAGGGGGTCTGGCTCCACGGTGAGGACAGTTACGAAGGCATCCTCTCCCGCGTGGTTCACGGTATACCGATGAAGGAGTCCACCCGCGGCACCGCGATGCCGATGCGCGGATGGAACACCCTCAGCGACCGGGAAGTGCGCGACGTCGCGGCGTATGTGTGGCTGATCAGTCACTCCTGGATGCGCCGACCCGCGCACTGACAGCCTGAGCGGAGTTTCGTGACCGGTTCAGCGGCTGTTCATGCGCCCGATGCTAGCTTGTAGGTCGTGCGGGAGTCAGGTCTCAGGACGCAGTGCCCCACCGGGAGGACCCTATGAAACTCACCAGAACGCAGGCTGGCCTGCCCACCGTCACTCGCGATTTCGACGAGGTTTTCGACCGGATCTTCAACGCCCCACTGGCGTTTCCGGCGCTGACCTTCGAGCCGATCCGCAAGGCGATGGAAGGCACATGGATGCCGGCGATCGACCTGACGGAGACCGAGAAGGAGTTCATCCTCAGAGCCGAAGTACCGGGCGTCCCGAAGGAGAATCTCGACGTCCATCTTGAGGGCGATATCCTTACCCTCACCGGACACCGGGAGACGAAGACGACGGAGAAGGGCGAGAACATGCTGTGGGAGGAGAGAGAGGCCGGGAAGTTCGTGCGGACCCTGCGCCTGCCCAAAGCGGTGGAGGCGAACAAGGTCGAAGCGGTCTACAACGACGGGATCCTGACCGTGCGCGTGCCCAAGGCAGAATTGGGGATCAAGAATAAGATCCTCATCAAGGGCTGAGTTTCACCGCTGTCGCACACCGCTCGCCGCCCCGGCTGCCTCGGCCGGGGCGGCATCTTTCGGGCATCTGATTCCCGGGACTCGCGATGGCGGAACCGACTTCCCCCAATGTCAGCCCTAAGGCTCTCTGGCATGCCATGCCGGCGGCGGAAGCACTCTCCCGGCTGGAGACCACTTCGGCGGGTCTCACCGCCGCCGAGGCGCGTGCCCGACAGGACCGGCTCGGTCCGAACCTCTTCGCGACGATCCGCCCGACACCCGCGCTGGTGATCCTCGGACGCCAGTTCACCGGTCCGCTGGTGATCCTGCTGGCTGTGGCTGCCGGAGTTTCGCTGTCCTCCCGGGACGTGGCGGACGCCCTGGCAATCCTCGCCGTACTGCTGCTCAACGCGCTGATCGGCTTCACCACGGAATGGCGGGCCCGCCGGGCCATGGAGGGGCTGCTGGCCCTGGAGGTCGGTCGGGCCAGGGTACTCCGTGACGGTACGATGCAGGATCTGTCCGCCAGCGAGCTGGTCCCCGGCGATATCATCGAGCTCGAGGCCGGCCAGCAGGTGCCTGCGGACGCCAGGCTGGTGCTCGCCCGTGACCTCCAGGTCGTGGAAGCGGCCCTGACGGGCGAAGCCCAGCCGGTGGGCAAGTCAGCCGAAGTGCTGCCGGGCCCTACGCCCTTGCCCAGCCGGGTCAACCTGGTATTCAAGACGACAGGGGTCGTCCGCGGGCGCGGACGGGCGGTTGTAGTGGCCACGGGGATGAGCACCGAGGTCGGTCGGATTGGGGCGGTGGCCGGAGCACTCGGCGAAGAGCGGACCCCGCTGGAGCGTCGGCTCGCCGCGCTCGGACGCCCGCTGCTGGGCATTGCGCTCGCGGCAACTGTGCTGGTGAGCCTGGTCTCCGCCCTCCAGGGCATCCCGCTGGCACAGGTGATCCAGACGGCCATCGCCCTCGCGGTCGCGGCGGTGCCCGAAGGCCTGCCTGCGGTTGCCACGATCACACTCGCGGTAGGGGTCCGCCGGATGGCCAGGCGTAACGCGCTGGTTCGCCGCCTGCCGGCGGTGGAGACTCTCGGCTCCGCATCCGTTGTGTGCACCGACAAGACCGGGACTCTGACTACCGGCGTGATGACGCTGACGGAACTGCAGCTGGATGGGAGCGCATTGATCGTGACTGGCGCGGGCAGCGACCCCTCGGGCCTCTTCATGCGGGACGGGGAGCCTGTGGATCCCGGTGAAGACTTCCGCGTCATCGATGCCCTCCGAATCGGAGCGCTGGCCAATCGGGCGGCGCTGACGCAGCGGCAGAGCGGCTGGGAGGCAGTGGGAGATCCGACGGAGGCCGCGCTGCTGGTGGCGGCCCGAAAGGCCGGCCTGGATCCGGCGACCCTGCGCATCGAGTGGCCCGAGACCGGGGAGATCCCCTTCACCAGCGAGCGGATGCTCATGGCCACCTTTCACGCCGGCCCCGATGGCCCCGCCGTGTGTGTCAAGGGTGCCCCCGGGCGGATACTGCGACGCTGCAGCCGGTTCCGGGCCGCTTCCGGCATCCGGCCACTCGATTCCGTCACCCTGGCCGGCATCGAGGCGCGCAACGCGGATCTTGCCTCGCGGGGCCTCAGGGTCCTCGCGCTCGCCGAGGGGCGGTGCGAACCGAACGGAGAAGACGCGCTCAAGGACCTGATCTTCGTCGCGCTGGTGGGGCTCACCGATCCACCCGCGCACGGCGTGGCCGCTACCCTCGACCTTATCCGGGATGCCGGCATCCGGACCGTCATGCTCACTGGCGACCAGGCCGGCACCGCTCTGGCGGTGGGCGCTCAGCTGGGACTGCTGCAGCCCGGCGGTGCGGTCATCGGTGGAGAGCAGGTGGACCGCCTCTCCGATGATGAGCTGGACCGCCGGGCAGCGACGGCCCAGGTGTACAGCCGGCTGAGCCCGGAGGCCAAGCTGCGCCTCATTGCCTCGCTCCAGCGGCGGGGAGAGGTAGTCGCCATGCTGGGCGATGGGGTGAACGACGCCGCGGCGCTCCGCAAGGCCGACATCGGGGTCGCCATGGGGCTGCGGGGAACCGATCTCGCCAAGGAGGCGGCCGACATCATCCTGGCAGACGATCGCTTTGCCACGGTGGCCGCGGCCGTGGAGGAGGGCCGGATCATCTACGCCAACGTGCGCAAGGCCGTGCACTACCTGGTCGCCTGCAACCTCGCCGAGCTGCTCGTGGTGCTGGTTGCGGTCATGGCAGGACTGCCCCCGCCCCTGTTTCCGCTGCAGATCCTCTGGCTCAATCTGCTTACCGACACCGCCCCTGCCCTGGCACTGGCGCTCGAACCGGGCGAGCCGGGGGTGATGCGACAGCCGCCGCGCCGCCCGGAGGAACGCCTGCTCGGAGCCGGGGATGCCCGTCCCCTCGCGGGCTACGCGGTGCTGATCGCGGGAGTGACCCTTCTGGCCTTTACGTGGGGGCTGCACCGCCCGGGCGGCGCGGAGCGGGCAGCCACTCTGGCGTTCACCACGCTGGCGCTGGCACAGATCCTCCATCTCGGCACCGCCCGGCGGGCGGGCCCGGTCGTGAGCTGGCCCCACGCGCTCGCCAACTCCGGCGCCGTGGCCGCGGCGGTCAGCACCATCCTGCTGCAGGTGCTGGCGGTCGAGTGGTCCCCGCTCGCCGCGGTGCTCCGGGTAACACCCCTGACAGGCGGGGAGTGGCTCGTGGTAGCCGGCCTCGCCGCTCTGCCCGCCGTGGCCGGTCAAACCGCCAAGCTGATCGAGGCTCGCCAGACGGGCAGGTCCGGATGAACGGGGCGGGTCCCGCTGAACCGACCTTCACGACACACTCAACCAAGTTTCAGCCCCACAAGGCAACCTTTTCCGGTGCAGGCCGAGCGGACCCGCCTGACACGGGGGCCGCTTGCTGGCAGGGAGCAGCGACGCATGCCGAACGTGGACCTGGCTCGGGCGGTAGTGATCCCGGAGCAGGGCATTCGCCTCGAGGGTATCCTCGAGGTGCCACCGGGCGCCCGCGGCATGGTGGTGTTTGCCCATGGAAGCGGCAGCAGCCGGCTGAGCCCGAGGAACCAGGCGGTGGCCTCGGCGCTGCAGCAGGCCGGCCTCGGAACGCTGCTGTTCGACCTGCTCACCGAATCGGAAATGCGGGAGCGGGCGAATGTGTTCGACATTCCCCTGCTTGCTACCCGGCTTGTGACCGCAACCTCCTGGCTGGAGCAGCAGCCGGGAGTCCATGGGCTCCGGATCGGCTATTTCGGCGCCAGTACCGGCGCCGCGGCGGCGCTCGTCGCCGCCTCCCGATTGACCAATGAAATCGCAGCGGTGGTTTCTCGCGGTGGCCGGCCGGACCTGGCTGGCGCCTCGTTATCGGGCGTCCGCGCCCCCACCCTCCTCATCGTCGGCAGAGCGGACCAGGCGGTGCTCGGTCTCAATCGGCTGGCGCTGGAGCGGCTGGATTGCCCCAAGCGACTGGCCATCGTCGACGGAGCGACCCACCTCTTCGAGGAGCCCGGGGCACTGGAAGAGGTCGCCCGCCTGGCGATGGAGTGGTTCCTGCGGCATCTCGCGAAGGCGGAGGGAAAAGCAGCCGCCCGCGACTCGAAGGGAGGTTCCAGATGACACCCGTCCTGCATGCAACCGAAACCGTGCGCGAAGTCATGACCTGCGCGCCGGTGACGATAAGGTCCGAGACGACGGTTGCGGAGCTCGAGGCCCTGATGCGGTCGGAGGGTGTGGCCAGCTGTCCCGTGGTGGATGATCACGGTGAGCTGGTCGGCATGGCGAGCCGGGTCGATCTCCTGCGAGCCCTGCGACCCAGCCGGGAGCTCTGTGTGAAGGACCCCGCCGAGGTCGGTCGGCTCCAGGTTCGAGACATCATGCGCGCGGGAGTGGTTACCGTCGAGCCGGACGATCCGCTGGTCGCCGCGCTGGACCTGATTGTCGACACCCGCCTGCACGCCCTGCCGGTGGTGCACCGTGGCCCAGGCCGGCCGGTGGTGGTGGGAGTGGTGACCCAGGGCGACCTGCTCAGTCACTTCATGAGCCGCCGGAAGGGGGAACCATGAGCCCGGGCGCCACGGCCGTATCGGTGCTGCCGTATCGGGACCGGCAGGAAGGGGCGAGTCACCTGGCCCTCCACCTGAAACGGTTCGCCGGAGCGGGTACCGTGGTCTTCGGGATCCCGCGCGGCGGGGTTCCGATCGCGGCCGAGATCGCCGAGGCCCTGGGAGCGCCACTCGACATTGTCGTCGCCCGAAAACTCGGATCACCGTTTTCGCCGGAGCTGGCCATCGGCGCCGTCACAGCGGATGGCGGCTGCTTCCTCAACTACGACGTCCTCAATATGCTGTCGGTCTCGAACGGGTTCCTGCACGCCGAGATCGACCGCCAGCTGCGCGATGCGAAAGCGCGGGACCTGCGGTTTCGGGGAAGGCAGGCCCCGACGCCGGTGAGGGGCCGCGTGGCACTGGTGTGTGATGACGGCCTCGCGACCGGGGCCACCATGCACGCCGCGGTGCGCGCGCTCCGGTCCCGCGGCGCGGCACGGATCGTCGTGGCGGTCCCGGTGGGCTCCAGCCAGGCCTGCCAGAGCCTCGCCGGCGAGGCGGACGAAGTGATCTGCCCCGAGCAGCCCGAGCCGTTCGGCGCGGTGGGGCAGCACTACCTGCATTTCGAGCCGGTGGACGATGATGCGGTTGCCCGGCTGCTGCAGTCGCCGGAGAAGTCACGATGAGCCAAGCCCTCGCCGCAGCGGGCAAGGGAACCCAGCCCGAGCGGACTCATTCCGACCCGCGACTCGAACCCAACACAGCCGTCGCCACCCGGCTGCTGGAGGTGGCGGCGCTGCTGGAACAACAGGGGGCGAATCCCTACAGGATCAGGGCCTATCAGAATGCCGCGGCGGCGCTGGAGTCGCTCCCGATTCCGCTGACCGAGCTGTTTCAGGACGAAGGAACGGAGGGTCTTGAGCGGATCCCGGGGGTCGGCCCGGCCATCGCCCGCTCCATCAGGGATCAGTTGACCCATGGACGCATGCCGCTGCTGGACCGGCTCCGGGGCGAGAGCGATCCGGTCGAGCTGCTCACCACCATACCCGGTGTTGGGGCGGGACTCGCCCTCCGGCTGCACGACGAGCTGGGCATCTCGACGCTGGAGGAGCTAGAGACCGCCGCCGTCGACGGCCGGCTCGGCAGGCTTCGCGGGATCGGGCCCAAGCGCCTCCAGGGAATCGTCGCAGCGCTGGCCCATCGCCTGGGACGCAGAGGGGCCTCACCGCGTCCGGCCGAACCCGCCCAGGTGTCCGAGCTGCTGGAGATCGACCGCGAGTATCTCGATCGGGCCGAGCTGGGACAGTTGCCCACCATCGCACCCCGGCGTTTCAACCGGGGACGGCGCGCCTGGTTGCCGGTGCTTCACACCCTGCGCGGCAGCCGGCACTATACCGCGCTGTTCTCCAACACCGCACAGGCCCATCGACTGGGGCGGACCCACGACTGGGTCGTCATCTACGGCGACGGGGACGGGGAAGAACACCAGGCGACTGTGGTCACGGCCAGGACCGGACCCCTCGCGGGCAGGCGGGTGGTGCGAGGCAGAGAGACGGAGTGTATGCGCTACTATGGCGGCACGAGCCCCAGCCCTCGTCCGACCTAGGTCCGGGAGCGGGCCGGCGGAACCGGGACGAGTTCTCGACCGCGCTGCCGGCTATCCAGTGGGAACGTCGCGGGTCCGGCGGCGCGCGGGACGAACCAGCGGGCTGCGCACCAGCAGCAGCTGAGGCCGCGGTGCCAGCGCCGCGATGGTCCCGTGGGGCTCCGCCGGCATCAGGCTGGCCGCGATGTTCCTCTCCGCGAGGGCCTGGCAGATTTCGGGCGTTGTCCCGCTGATCCTCGCCACCTCCCCGAGCTTGTCCCACCCCACCCGTTCCCAACCGAATTTCGAGCCAGCCCGCCACACCAGCTCGACTTCGGCCGCCAAGCCCGCCTCGCGCAGCTCGTCGGCGAAGGCAGCGACGAAGGGCGCCGTCTGCCATTCCTCCGCGATGACGGTCGGCGTGACACCGGCCGCGATCACCGGCGCGAGCAACTCGACCAGGAAGGATGGGAGGGAGCGGGCAAGCTCCTCCGCTTTGGCCTCTTCCCCGTGGTACACTCCCTCGGGGTAGCTGGCACTCAGCCACTGGGCCCAGCGATGGAGAGTCAGGCGGCCTGCTGCGAGAGACTCGGTTCCGGGACTCTTCGGGTCGCCAAGATACACGTGGTGCGTAAGCCAACCCCGGCTGGCGAACTCTGCCGCAAGAGCGACCACCCGCTGCGCCAGACCACCGTGCCAGGCGTACCAGTCAGGTCCTTCGAACGACACCAGCACTGCACAACGGTCCATCCCACCGGCCTCCCTGACCGCACTCCACAGTATGACGAGGGACGGCTCAAGGCAATCATCTTGCGCAACGACCCTGTAAGGGAGAGTGAATGCGGGGTAACGGGCTTTCAGGGGCCTTTCACCCCGACTTCAGCGCCGCCGATCCAGCTTGAAGCGGGGAAGCGACCGCGAATCGCGGTCGCACCCCTGGCAAGGGGGGCCTCATGTCACGCAAGAACCAGTTTACCAAAGCGGTCCGGAAGGTCAGCGCCAAGGCAGACGCGGCCATCAAGGACGCGACCGGAAAGGCCAGGAACGCCCTGACACGGCGAGAGAAGGAGGACACTGGCCTGGGGATCGGGAAGGCGGTCCTCGTGGCGGGGAGTGCGGCACTGGCCGGACTCGCTGTAGAGCAGGTGGGCCGGGCTATCCGAAGCCGGCGACCTGCAAAACCGATTGGATTCGAGGTGAGTCTCCCCGTGGGACTGGAAACCGCCATCGAACGGATTGGCGCCGGGCTCAAGAGCGAGGGGTTCGGCATCCTGTCACGCATCGACGTGCACACCACCCTGCGGGACAAGCTCGGCATCTCCTTCAGGCCGTATGTCATCCTCGGTGCCTGCAACCCGACACTGGCCCATCGGGCCCTCGCAGCGCGCGCCGAGGCGGGGTTGCTGCTCCCGTGCAACATCACGGTCGAGGAGCTTCCAGACCGTACCACGATGGTCCGCATCGCGGACCCGGAAGTGATGCTTCGGCCGCTGGGGGAGGACCCTACGCTTCGGGACGCCGCCCGTGAGGCAAGAGAACGCCTGATGGCTGTCGTCAGGGGGCTCAAACAGCACGCCGCCGCGGTGGTCCTGTGACCGCCGTCATCCGGATTGCCCTGCTGGGGCTGGTCCTGGGTGCGGCGGCCGCACCCATCGGCGCGCAGGTTACGCCCCGCATGCGGCCGGCCGGCGTAACCGACTCCGCGATCAGCCGGGGCAAGACGCTCTTCTACGGCGCGGCGCGATGCGTCCGCTGCCACGGCCTCGGAGGCCGGGGCACCCCGTACGGGCCGGACCTGGCCGACGCGATCTGGTGGCACGGTCCTGGGAGCTACGAGTGGCTGGCTCGGGAGGTCTCACACGGTATTCCGTCGAACCTGACGGTCACCGGCGACCCGATGCCCGCGGGCGAGCGGTTGAACCTGACCGACGCCGAGGTGCACGCCGTCGCGGCGTACGTCTGGGCCATCAGTCACCCGTCCAAGCCACCCCTGGCGCACGCGCCCGAGCCCAGCTGATCGGCGGTGCGTTCGTGGAAAACGCCGAAATCGCCCGGCTGTTTCGGGAACTGGCCGATCTGCTGGAAATCGAAGGCGCGAATCCGTTCCGGGTCCGCGCCTACCGAACGGCCGCACGGACCGCTGAGACCCATCCCGAGCCTCTCGCCGAGCTGGCGAAACACCATCCCGACCAGCTGACCGAGCTCCCCGGTATCGGCGAGGACCTGGCCGCGAAGATAGCCGAGATCGTGACCACCGGCCGGCTCGGCCTGCTGGAGGAGACCACCCACCGATTGCCGAAGGGCCTCGCCGAACTCATGCGGCTGCCTGGCCTGGGGCCAAAGCGGGTGCGGCAGCTGTTCGACCAGCTCGGGGTGCGGAGTCCGCGGGAGCTCGCCGCCGCCGTCAAGACGGGGCGGCTCGCCACCGTGCGTGGGTTTGGCCCCCGCACCGAGGCGCGCCTCCGCACGGCCCTGGCTGAGCAGAAGGAGGAACGGCGCTTCCCCCTGGCAGTAGCCAGCCAGTATGGCGAGGCGTTACTCGAGTGGCTGCGACAGTCGCCCGGCATCACCGAGGCGAGGATTGCGGGAAGCTACCGCCGGCGGAAGGACACCGTTGGCGACCTCGACATCCTGGCCACCGCAGGCGCAGCCGATCCGGTGGTGAGGCGCTTCGTCGAGTACCCCGAGGTAGAGGAAGTTCTCGCCCAGGGTCCAACCCGGGCCGCCATCCGGCTGCGGGCCGGCCTGCAGGTCGATCTGCGAGTGCTTGAGGCAGCCAGCTTCGGGGCCGGCCTGTATTACTTCACCGGCTCGAAGGCTCACAACATCGCGGTCCGCCAGCTGGCCCGGAGCCGTGGCCTCAAGGTCAACGAATACGGGGTCTGGCAGGGAGGACGACGGGTGGCGGGAAGGAGCGAGCGGGAGGTGGCCGAGGCTCTAGGCCTCCCGCTGATTCCCCCGGAGCTGCGCGAAGACCGGGGCGAGGTGGAAGCGGCTCTGGTCGGGCACCTTCCCCGGCTGGTCCGGCTGGAGGATCTCAAGGGCGACCTCCAGAGCCACACCACCGGCAGCGACGGGCGGGACACCCTGTCCGCAATGGCGGAAGCCGCCACGGCACTGGGGCACGAATACCTCGCCATCACCGATCATACTCCCGCTTTGAGGGTCACCCGCGGGCTGGACAAGGACGGGTTCCGCCGGCAGCGGAAGGCGATTGACCAGATCAACGCGACGTCTGGCGGCGTCACCCTGCTCGCCGGAGCGGAAGTGGACATTCTGACCGACGGCAGCCTGGACCTCGATGGCGACACTCTGTGGGGCCTCGACCTGGTCGTGATTTCCCTGCATACCGCCCTGTCGCTTTCCCGCCGGGAACAGACGCGACGGGTGGTGCGGGCGCTGCAGCATCCGGCAGTGGACATTTTCGGGCATCCGACCGCCCGGTTGCTCGGCCAGCGCCAGGGAGTACAGCTCGACATGGACGAGGTGTATCGGGTGGCGGCCGACCGGGGGGTGATTCTCGAAGTGAACGCTCAGCCCGACAGGCTGGATCTCGATGACCTGGCGAGCCAGGCGGCGATCCGGCATGGGGTGCGCCTGGCGGTG
>Ga0326730_1000488_pt1 | contig 10316 bp, 10 predicted proteins | sample MHFSIPfraction_3_FD_207740 | JGI IMG/M metagenome (GOLD analysis project Ga0326730, IMG submission 207740) | Lab enriched peat soil microbial communities from Michigan Hollow, Ithaca, NY, United States - MHF7AN SIP fraction | ecosystem: Environmental > Terrestrial > Soil > Wetlands > Peat...
GACCAAGCGGACCGGCCACCCAAGAAAGTCCGCGTGCGCCTCGATGGCGTCGCGGGTGGTGCCGGGTATCTCCGTGACCAGCGCCCGCGAGGTGCCGAGGAGCGCGTTGAACAGCGACGACTTGCCGGCGTTTGGCGGCCCGGCGAGCACCACCAGGGCTCCGCGCCGCACTCGTTCCGCCAGGGGAGCGGTGGCAAGCAGGCGGTCGATCCGGTCGGCGACATCCGCCCTTGCCGCCTCTATCCGCTCCCGCGGAATGACGCCGTCGTCCTCTTCCGGAAAGTCCACGTCATACGCCAGCAGGGCGAGCAGCTCCACCAGCGCGCTCCTGAGCTCGCCGATCCGGCGTGACAGCCCTCCCTCGAGCTGCAGCAGCGCGGCGCGGCTCTGCGCCGGCGCCTCGGCGTCCACCAGGTCACCCACCGCCTCGGCCTGCAACAGATCCAGCTTGCCATTCAGTACCGCACGGCGGGTGAACTCCCCCGGATGCGCCGGGCGGGCGCCGGCGGTCTCGATCGCGGCGAGGAGCCGGGCCGGCACCTGATGCCCGCCGTGACTGTGGAATTCGACCATGTCTTCGCCGGTCTCGCTCCTGGGTCCGGGGAACACCAGATAGAGGCCGCGATCGATGAGCTCGCCGGTGGCGTCGCGGAAGGAGGCCAGGCGTGCTTCGCGCGGCGGGTCGTGGCGGAAGGTGGGAATCACCCGGCCGGCGATGTCGAACACGCCCGTGCCGCTCAGTCGGATCACTGCCAGGGCCGATCGGCCGGGCGGCGTGGCGAGGGCGACGATCGGGTCGTTCAGCATCGCCGCGTCAGGCGTCCCCCGCCTGGCGAGCCCGGAACCGCCGGACGCGGGTCGCATTGCCGCACTCCGTCGAGGAGCACCACCGGCGACTGCCGTTCTTGCTCTGGTCCAGGAAGAGCCAGCCACAGGGATTGTTGCCGCACTGCCGCAGGCGGGCGAGTGAAGCGGAGTTCAACAGTTCGCCGGCCGCAAGCATCAGAGGATGAACCGGTCCCAGCAGATCTGCTTGTGGATGAGGCCAGTGCAGGGAGAGCTGGCCACGCTCCCAGTGGGGTTCCGCGGCGCCGAGCGCGGCGATGCACGCCCGGTGCAACCGACTCAAGTCCGCCGCGGATGGAGCGCGGTCCCGGGCAATCGCCGCAAAGACGCGATACACCAGCTCCCGGAGCTCAATCACCTGGGTGAGGGCCCGGGTGGCGCGGGCGGGATGCCTGGCGCCCTCCGCCTCCAGCTCCGCCATCCACGCGGGTGGCAGCAGTCCGCTCTTCCGCACCCACGCCAGCCATTCGACGTAGCTGCTCAGGTGTTCGCTCTGCTCATCGCTCGCGTGCCAGCCCGCGGTGTTGGCAAAGTCCAGCGCGATGTGTCCTCCGATCCTCGCGATTGATGCGACCCGCGCCATCGCCCTTCCTTTCGAGCGGCCCGCTACGGGGCCAGCCAGTAGCTCACCTTGAGTTGCAGTGCGTCGGTCGGCGCGGCGCGCAGCAGACGTCCCAGGTCCCTGCCCAGCCGGAACCGGCCCAGCGCCTGGTCGCTCCGCTCCTGGGTCCACACCAGGAACAGGGTCGACCCCGGGAGAAACTCCCAGCGGAGCAGCAGGTTGAGGTGCAGCTCCCGGTCGGCGAATGCCGGGTCCGCAAACGTCACCGTCGTGTCCGACCCAGCGTCGAGCCGGTATTGCCCGGTTGCCGGATCCCGTTCGAGCCGGTCCGGACTCAGCTCGACCACCCGGTCCGCCGCTCGACGCGCCCGGGGCGCCCTCACCTCGGTGAATCCCGGATACTGCCCGCTCCCGACGAACGCCTGCCCGTACCCTTGCAGGGTCAGATGCGGGGAAAACGCATAGGTGACTCGGGTGGTGAGTGACACCGTGCGCTGGTCTAGCTTCCCCAGGAGGTAGTGAGGCCGACCGGCGGAATCGGCCGGCTGCCCCACGTACTGCCACCCTTCCCGACCCCAGCTCACCTCCGGGATGATACCGAGTTGCAGGCGATCCGTCACGAATGCGCTGACGCCCGGCGCCACCGAGAGGCGGTACGACCCGCTGCCGGGCTCCCGCTCCGCAGTCAGGTCCACGGTGAGCTGCGACGCCCGACGCGTGTCCGAGTAGAGACTCAGCGCCCAGCGATCCCGGGCCGGCAGCAGCAGCGCGGGGCCCCCCCTCAGCATTTCCGGATCTATCGCAGGAAACTCGTGACCCAGCGAAAGCGACCCGCCCCAGTAGCTCCGGAGGTCGCCGGCGAGTCGCAGATTCGCGACCCCCGCCCGGAGTTCGCCCGCCGTCGTCCAGCCGGCACCCAGGCCGCTGGATCCGACAGACCATCGCCGCAACCAGTGGCCCGGTCGGTACACCTGGTACTGCCAGTTCGCCGCAACCAGAAGCCAGTTCGCGTTGCGCTGAAAACCGGCGTCGTTGGACTCGAAACCCTGGGTCACCGCTCGTCCAGTGACGCTCCACTGCAGCCGCCCCTCCAGGCGGGCCAACCCGGCTTGCGCGGACAGCCCGGTGAGGGCCTCGTGGCCGGAATCGGGAGGGGGGGCCAACGACCCAAGTCCCGCGGCGCGGTTGTAACCGTGGCGAGGCTCATTCCGAAGGAGAACGATGGCGGGCGGGCTTCCGGCCACTCTGCTGCCCAGCACGAATCCGGTGAGTTCGTACCCGTTGCGCCGCCAGCGTGCGTCACTCCCGATCACGAATGCCCGGCGCGGCAGTTGGCTGTCGACCCGGGCGGACAGGCCGAGTCGGTCCACCACCGTGGCCATCACCCCGGCGGAGGCCGCACCATCGCCCGACTCCCGGGCCGCGCGCACCACGCTGTAACTGGTCAGCGGCTCGAGCAGCAGCGAGCGCCGGCGCCCGATCGAGTCGGTCGCGTGGCCGTGTTCGGCGCCGGTCCAGGCATGGAACACTCCGCCCGACCAGCCGGTCGAGGTGCGCGCCGAGAATCGGGCCGCCTCGCGCGCTGTCTCCCGGCGGGGGAGGGACGGGGGTGGCGGGGCAGTCCGGGCGGCTCTGCCCGGCGAGCGACACGGCGGAGAGCAGCAGCGGCCCGGCCAGGAGGATGGCCAGGCGGGTCCACGCGAAGGCGGTCATGGGGCACCGTGCTGTAATGAGTCAAAGTGCTTTCAATCATTACATACGCGGGGCCTTGGGTCAATCGCGAGGCGGGGCGGCGCTCAAAACTGAAACGGCGCGCCACCTGGCGCGCCGTTGCCCTACTTGCCCTTGCGGGCCGGGACAGGCGGTGGGGTCGCCCGGCTCACCTGCGCCTTCTTCCGCTCGCGCGCAAGCAGCCACTGCTGCGGGATGCTGGACACGTTCTGCACGAAGTAATACAGGTTGAGGCCCGAGGCGAAGTTCAGAAACATCACCGTCATCATGATCGGCAGGAAGTACAGCATCATCTTGGTCTGCGGGTTCGGCGGCATGCCGGACATGCCGATCCTGTTCAGCCCGAACATCGACAGCCCCATCAGCACCGGCAGCACGAACAGCGGGTCCTTGAGCGAGAGGTCGGGCAGCCACAGGAATGACTGGCCGCGCAGCTCGATCGTGTTGGCCAGCACGAAGAACAGGGCCAGCAGCACCGGCCAGGGCAGCAGCATCGGCCAGCAGCCGCTGAAGGGGTTCACGCCCTCCCGGCGGTACAGCTGCATCACCTCCTGCTGCATCTTCTGCGGGTCGCTCTTGTACTGCTCCTGCAGCCGCTGCATCTCCGGCTGGATCGCCTGCATCCTGAGGCTGGCCCGCATGCCCCGCTGGTTGAGCGGCCAGAGCAGCAGCCGGATCAGCACCCCGAAGACCACCAGGACCGCGCCGTAGGCCAGCGACAGGTGCTCGTGCATCCACACCAGCAGCCACCTTGCCCCGACCGCGATCGGGCGGATGATGGTCCGGAAGCCGGGCCAGCCGTAGGGGTTGATGTCGTAGAAATCATGCCCGATCGCCCGGAGCCGCGGATACTCCATGGGGCCGGCGTAGATCCGGTAGTGGAACGTGCCGGCGGCGTCCACCGGGACGCCGAATGCCACGTCGACCTCGTGCACCTTGCCGGGGCCGGTGTGGGCCCGCATCGTGGCGCCGCTGATCTTCGCGGCCCCGCTGTCCACCGCGAGGAGTGCCGTCACGAAATACTTCGACTTCACCGCGGTCCAGTCGAACGGCCCGTTGAGGGTGCGCACCTCGCCGGAGCTGAGGCTGGTGAACTTGACCAGTTTCGATTCGTCCGTCTTGCTGACCACTCCGTAGTCGAACAGATTGGCGTTGGTGTCGGCCTCGGTCTGCCGCATGCCATGCCCCATGCCGATCAGCAGCGTCCCGCCCACCGGCCCGAGGCCGGTGGCCCGGCCGGACACCTCGATCTGATAGTCATCGGGGCGAAACCGGTACATCAGTTCCAGCGAGACTCCGCCCCGTGTGGCCGCGAGCGTCAGGCTGTCCCGGCCCCCGACCGTGAGCGACCGGGCCGAGGGGGTGAAGTTCCAGTCGGAAAAGCGCAGCGTATCGTTGCCAACGATCAGGCCCAGCTGGTTGATGCTCGCCCCGTCCGGAATCAGCCGCACCGGCTGGTCCCGCTCCGGCGAGTAGAGACTCCGGTAGGATCTGGGTGTCGCCTGGACGATCGCGCCGCCCCGGCTGGAGATGGTGTAGGTGTAAAGGGGAGAGGAGACCGTCAGGGTCTCCGCCGCTGCCGGCTCGGGTCCCTGTCCGGTGGGTAGCGGAGTGGCGGGCGCGGCCACGCCCGGGCCCGCCACGGGCGCCGGAGCGGTGACGGACACACTGTCCGCCCGTCCACCCGTCCGCCGGTCGGTCTTCTTCGGCGGTTTCATCAGGAACGTGGGCGCGAGCGCGATCAGCATCATCAGCGCGATGGCCCAGAGTACGCGTCGATCCATTGCGGGGCGAAGTCGAAGTCAGGGCACCGGATCGTAGCCGCCGGGATGCCACGGATGGCAGCGGAGCAGACGCCAGGTGCCGAGCAGGATGCCCTTGAGGGCGTGGTGCCGCTGAATTGCCTCGAGTGTGTACTGCGAGCAGCTCGGTGCAAACCGGCAGCGGGAGGGAATACCCGGGGAGATGCCCAGCTGGTAGAGCCGGATGAGCGCGATCGCGGTCCAGGTGAACGGGGCCTGGAGCCACTGCCAGCCAGTCCGGGGAATGGGGAACAGCCTTCGCGGTTCCGCGTTGCCGGGACTCGAGTCCGCGTCGGGAGCAGTATCCGCCGAAGGCGGAACGCGGAACGCGGAACGCGGAACGGTGTTCATGCTACTTCTCCGTCCGGTCGTACCGGACCGAAGACTTTGTCCGCGAACTGCAGCAGCTCGCACTTCAGTTCGGCGAACGAGGCCCGGTAGGCCTCCCGCCGAGCCTTGATGATCAGGTCGTGCGGTCCCTGCCGGCCCATCACGCTTCGGCGCCACAGCTCCAGCAGGCGCCGCCGCAAACGGTTGCGGGCCACCGCAGTGGACTGGAACTTCGGAACGATCAGTCCCATCCGCGGGTGGCCCGTCATGTTGTCGGTCCAGCTGAACTCGAGCGACTGGCTTCGCTGCCGTCGGCCCTGGGAAAAGCACCGGGCGCGGTCCGCCTGGCTCACCAGGCGACGCGGCCGCGGCAGCCGTTCGCTCGTGGTCAGCGGCTCCCGTGCTTCGAGCCGATGCTCACCGTGAGCCGCTTGCGGCCCTTCTTCCGCCGGCGCGCCAGTGTCTCCCGGCCCCAGCGGGTTTCCATCCGGGCCCGGAAGCCGTGCTTGGCGATTCGCTTCTTGTTGCGCGGGCGATAGGTCGGCTGCATGAGAATCCCCTAAAATGAGCCCGCAAAGCTACCCGCGAAGGGGGCTCCGGGTCAAGGTTGACTTTTCCACAATCGACTCGTACAATCGTGCGCCCTTGCGAACGCCCCACCCGTCCTGAGCAGCATGCCGCAGTCCCCCAAAGAGGTCTGGAAGCGGATTCTCGACGAAGCCAGTCGCCAGCTTCCAGACAAAGTAGTCCGTGCGTGGCTCGAACCAACCGAGGCCATGGCGCTGGAGGGCGACCGTCTGGTCGTCGCCGCGCCGGACGAATTCGCCGCGAAGTGGAATGAGACCAACCACGGCGCCCTCCTGTCGCGACTCGCGGAAGCGGTCGTCGGTCAACCGACGACCGTGACGTTCCGCGTGCAGGAGGACCGGCAGCGGCGGCCGCAGATGGACTTCTTCGTGAGCCCGCCGGCCGGCCAGGCCAGCGTGCCGCAGGCCAATCCCAGCAACCAGCCGCTCAACGAACGCTACAGCTTCGAGACGTTCGTAATCGGCAAGTCCAACCAGCTGGCCGCCGCTGCGGCGCATGCCGCGGTGGAGGCGCCCGGCAAGACCTACAACCCGCTGTTCATCTACGGCGCCACCGGGCTGGGCAAGACCCACCTGATGCAGGCCATCGCCCACGCCATGCTGCGGCGGCGGCCCGAGACCCGGGTGCTGTACGTCAGCGCCGAACAGTTCATCAACGAGGTCATCGAAGGCATTTCCCGGCGCACCATGCCGGAGTTCCGCAAGCGGTACCGCACCGATATCGACCTCTTCCTGGTAGACGACGTGCACTTCCTGGAAGGCAAGGAGGCCACCCAGGAGGAGTTCTTCCACACGTTCAACGCCCTGTACGAGGCCGGCAAGCAGATCGTACTCACCTCCGACCGGCCGCCAAAGGAGATCCCCGGACTCGAGGCCCGGCTGGTGAGCCGGTTCGAGTGGGGCATGGTAGCCGACATCGGCCAGCCCGACCTGGAGCACCGGATCGCAATCCTGCGGAAGAAGCAGGAGCAGGACCATCTGGAAATGACCATTCCGGACGACGTGTTGCGGTTCATTGCCGAGCACGTCCGCTCCAACGTCCGGGAGCTGGAAGGGTGCATCATCAAGCTGCTGCTGTATGCCTCGCTCAAGCATCGCGAGGTGTCGATCGAGCTGGCCCGCGAGGCCCTGGCCGACAAGATCCGCCCGGGAGACGACCTCCCCGGCTCGGCGCGCAGCCTCCCCAGCATCGACCGGATTCAGGACGTGGTGGCCCGGCGCTGGGGGGTGACCGCGGAGCAGCTCAGGTCCAAGGCCCGGATCAAGACCCTGGTCATCCCGCGCCAGATCGCGATGTATCTGGCACGGGACATCCTCCAGATGCAGCTGATCGAGATCGGGCAGGCATTCGGAGGCCGCGATCATTCCACTGTGATTCACAGCGTGGACAAGGTCCAGCGGCAGATGTCGCGCGACCGCGGCTTCCGGGAACGGATCGAAAGCGCGCGCGCCGAGCTGGGCACACAGTAACTGTCCACTTGCGTTGTGGGCGATGTGGGAACCCGTGGGTTGCCGGCTGGTTACCCCCAGGCCGTCCCCGGCACTCCACAGCTGATCCACAGACGGCGGAGCGATAGACCGAGGCGGTGGGCGGAGTTGGGACGAATGTCCACATCTCCAGAGAGCCTACTGCTACTACTGAGTCTACTATACTTAGAAGCTAGTAGGCTTTTCTTGCACCCTCGAGGAGCGGGATGAAGTTCACCATCACGCGGGAGCAGTTCCAGGAAGGCCTGCAGGCAGTCACTGCCTCCATCCCGACCAAGACGACGCTCCCGGTCCTCTCGAACGTGCTGCTCGAGGCGACCGGCGACGGCCTGCGTCTGTCCGGAACCGATCTCGACATCGCGGTCAGCACCACGGTGCCCGCCTCGGTCGACCAGGAGGGCGCCATCACCCTCCCCGCCAAGAAGCTGTCGGACATCGTCCGCGAGCTTCCCACCGCCGCCATCCGGCTCACCAGCTCCGGCGAGCAGCGGGCCACCATCGAGTGCGGCCGGGCCAAGTTCCGGTTGCTGGGGCTCCCCCGGGAGGAGTTCCCGGCCTTCCCCGCGGTCAAGTTCGAGGGCGGGTGGCGCTCCAGGGCCGGTGACGTGCAGAAGCTGGTCTCCCACGTGGCCTTTGCCGCCAGCACCGAGGAGAGCCGGCCGATCCTGAACGGGGTGCTGTGGGAGCTCAGACCCGAACGCATGCGCATGGTGGCCACCAACGGCCACCGGCTGGCGCGGATGGACGTGCCGGTGACCGCCGGGATCGGCAAGGGCCAGGCGGACCTGATCATCCCGCCCAAGGCGCTGGAGCAGATCCGCCGGCTGTTCGGCGAGGGCGACGAGCTGGAGATCGCCAAGAGCGAGAACCACCTGGGCTTCCGCTCGGCCACCACCCAGGTCTTCACCCGGCTGATCGAGGGGCCGTACCCGAACTACGAGCAGGTCATTCCCCGGGAGAACGACAAGTCCATGACCGCGGACAAGGCCGCCCTTGCCTCGGCCCTCCGCCGCATGAGCATCGTCGCCAGCGACCAGACCCACCGGATCCGCATGGGGCTTGCCAGCGGCTCCTGCAAGCTCTCGGTGCAGACGCCCGATCTCGGCGAGGCACAGGAAGAAATGTCGGTCGCCTACGACGGGGACTCGCTGGAGATCGGGTTCAACGCCTCCTACCTGCTCGAGATCATGAAGTACATGCCGACCGACGAGGTCCGCATGACCTTCAAGGGTCCCGAGCGGGCGGCGACCTGCGAGCCGGTCGGCTGGAACGATCCGGCAGCGTACATGACCCTCGTCATGCCACTCCGTCTGGTCGACTGAAGTTCCGAGTGCCAAGTGTAGCGCCGCACAGCTGTGCGGCGCCTACTCGTCACTCGGAACTCGGAACTCAATGCCCACCGCTAGACCAAAGCCGCGCAGCAGGACCGTGCATGTCATCGGCGTCCCCATGGACCTCGGGTCCGGGCGGCGCGGCGTCGACATGGGTCCGTCCGCCATCCGCATCGCCGGCCTCGAACAGCGGCTGACCGCGCTCGGTCAGACCGTGATCGACGAGGGCGACCTCCTGATTCACAACATGGAGGAGCTCAAGGTCGGCGATCTCAGCGCGCGCTACCTGGCGGAGATTGCCCGCGCCAACCGCATGCTCGCGGATCGGGTGCGCCGGGTGGTCCGCCGTGGTCACTTCCCGCTTGTGCTCGGAGGCGATCACTCGATCGCGGTGGGCACCGTCTCGGGTCTCGCCGCGTGGGGCAGGGCCCGTGGCAGAAAGGTCGGCGTGCTCTGGGTCGATGCGCACAGCGACATCAACACCCCGGCGACGTCCCCCTCGGGCAACGTCCACGGAATGCCGCTCGCCGCGCTTCTCGGTCTCGGCCCCTCCGCCTTGACCTCGATCGGAGGAAGGTTCCGGAAGGTGGCCCCGGACAACGTGGCCCTGGTCGGAATCCGCAGCGTCGATGAGGGCGAGCGAACTCACCTGCGCCGGCTTGGGGTCCACGTCTACACCATGGCCGACATCGACCGGCACGGCATCCACATCGTCATGGAGAAGGCCATCGAGAACGTCACCCAGGACGCCGACCTGGTGCACGTGAGCTTCGATCTCGACTCGGTGGACCCCAGCCTCGCCCCCGGCGTCGGAACGCCGGTGAAAGGCGGCCTCGACTACCGCGAGGCGCACCTGGTCATGGAATCGCTGGCCCTTGCCGGAGTGATGACCTCGCTCGAGATGGTGGAGGTCAATCCGATTCTGGACGATCGCAACCGCTCGGCGGAGTTCGCGCTCGAGCTGGTGGAGTCGGCGTTCGGCAAGAAGATCCTCTGACCGTGCACCTGCAGCTGCTGCTGATGCTGGCTGGGTTGGGCCGGCGCTCGGGGTGGTGGTAGTGCGGATCGTCGCTCGGAGCGTTCCGATTTCGCGGACGCCGTGGCTCGTCGGTGGGGCGGTGCTGATGTTCTCCGGGGCGGGGCTGCTCCTGCTGCAACATCCGGTGGCCGGCTGGGTGGCCCTCGTGGCCGGCGCGGGACTCCTCTGGCTCACCGCTCGTCCAGCGTACTCCACCCGCGACCGGATCGTCCTCGACGACAACGGGGTGACTGACCTCGCCACTCCGATCGGACCGGTGCCATGGTCCGACATCATCCGGGCCGAAACCCGGACCCTGTCGACTTCGTCGCTGGTCGTGGTCGAGGTAACCAATCCAGCCTACTGGGAAGCTCGTCTTCCGGAGAGCCTCCGCCGCATTCGCCAGCTGGCCACGGACCTCGACCTGCCGCCGGTCATGCTGCTCACTCCCCGGCTCGACATCTCCGCCGAGGAGATCGTCCGACTCATCAACCAACGGGCTCAGGGCAGCCGGCGGTAGCCGTTCACCTGCCCACCAGCTTCATCATCGCCTCGGGGTAGCGCGGGCCCGCCGCCGCCCCCCGGGGTGCGACCGCCGCGATCTGTCTCAGCTCCGCCTCG
>Ga0326730_1000489_pt1 | contig 10304 bp, 10 predicted proteins | sample MHFSIPfraction_3_FD_207740 | JGI IMG/M metagenome (GOLD analysis project Ga0326730, IMG submission 207740) | Lab enriched peat soil microbial communities from Michigan Hollow, Ithaca, NY, United States - MHF7AN SIP fraction | ecosystem: Environmental > Terrestrial > Soil > Wetlands > Peat...
GGCAGCGGGATTCATGGAGCGGACACCGAGCGCGTCATCCATCCCCGAGAACCCCGAGTTCCTGCGGCACCGCTGGTAGCACCGCCTCCTAGACCGTCCGGCGCGGCGCCGGCGCCGACGGGGACATGATCCCCGGGTCGAGCCGGTTGGCGAGCTGCCGCGCCGCGGCGAACAGCATCTTGGACTCGAGCGAGTCCGCGTGGATCTTGCCCGCCGTGACATCTTCTTCGATGCCGCGACAGCACTCGGCCGCCCGCTTCATGCGAAACCGCCCCACGAATCCCTGGTAGTCGGTGGAATCACCCGCCATGAGCACGCCCCACAGACGGATCCGGATATCGTCGACCGCGTGCTTCAGGTCCGCGACACCCTCTTGAGGAAGCTCGGGAGCTTGCTCGAGGCGCTGCGCCATCGTCAGGATCGCCACGCGCACCTCGTGCATGGCCGGGTTTGCGGCGGGAATGCTCATCGGTTCCGTCGGGTTGTGGTCGCTCTATCATAGGGGTCGGCGTCAGGGCGAGCAACCGATGGGCACATTGCCCACTTGTGCAGCGCACGCCACAATTAAGACCACACGCTCCCGGGAGATCCGAGTGTCAGTGAAGGTCGTCGACGCGGCGAAGGCCGCCTTCGCCGCCCAGGGGCCGGCCGTCACGCTTGGCGCGGTCGTTCACGAGGGGGTGTGCTATCCCGGCCCTATCGTGACGGTGCCCCTCGGCATGATGAACCGGCACGGCCTGATCGCGGGCGCCACCGGCACCGGGAAGACCAAGACGCTGCAGCTCATGAGCGAGCAGCTCTCGGCCGCCGGCGTCCCCGTCTGTGTCGCCGATATCAAGGGCGACGTGTCCGGGATCGCCGTGGCGGGAGAGTCGAACGACAAGATCGTCCAGCGCGCCAAGGACACCGGGTTCACCTGGAAGCCGAACGGCTTCCCGGTCGAGTTCCTGAGCCTCACGGGGCAGCGCGGCGCGCAGCTGCGCGCCACCGTGTCGTCCTTCGGGCCGCTGCTGCTCGCCAAGGTGCTGGGCTTGAACGAGACGCAGGCGAGCGTGCTCAGCCTCGTCTTCAAGTACTGCGACGACAAGGGTCTGTTGCTGCTGGATTTCCCCGATCTGCGCGCGGTGCTGCAGTATCTCACGGGGGACGGGAAGGGCGAGCTGCGCGATTACGGCGGCATGTCGGATACCACCGTCGGGGTGCTGCTGCGGGACATGGTCCAGCTGGAGCAACAGGGCGCCGAGGGATTCTTCGGGGAGCCCGAGTTCGACCTCGACGACCTGATCAAGACCGCGCCCGATGGCCGGGGTCTCGTGAGCGTGCTGGAGCTGACCGACGTCCAGGACCGGCCGGCGCTCTTCTCCACGTTCATGATGTGGATGCTGGCGCGGCTGTACCACGACCTCCCGGAGATCGGCGACCCCGACAAGCCGAAGCTCGTCTTCTTCTTCGACGAGGCGCACCTGCTGTTCGAAGGCGCGAGCAAGGAATTCCTCACTCAGGTGCAGCAGGTGGTCCGGCTGATCCGCTCCAAGGGCGTCGGCATCTTCTTCGTGACGCAAAGCCCCAAGGACATGCCCGACGAAATCCTGGGCCAGCTGGGGCACAAGGTGCAGCACGCGCTGCGGGCGTTCACCCCGGAGGACGACGCGGCGCTCAAGGCGGCCGCGCGCACCTTCCCGAAGACGGAGTTCTACGACGTCCAGCAGACGCTCCAGTCGCTGGGCATCGGTGAAGCGCTGGTGACCGCGCTCACGCCGCGGGGCGTCCCGACCCCGCCGTTCGCGACGCGGCTCATCCCGCCCGTGTCGCGCATGGGACCGCTGACGGACGCGGAAATGGCGCAGCGGCTCGGCGCGTCGGCCCAGATCCGCAAGTACGCCGAGGACGTGGACCGGGAGAGCGCGCGCGAGCGTCTGGCGGCCCGTGCGACCGGCGTCGATGCAATCCAGGTTCCGTCGGGTGGTGGGTCCGGGACTCGGCCGGCGCCGTCGCCCGGAGGCGGGCGCGGCGCCCCCAAGCCGGAACCCAGTACGTTCGACAAGATCCTCAAGTCCCCCGTGACGCGCAGCGTGGCGGGGCAATTGACCCGTGGGATCCTGGGCGCTCTGTTGGGTGGAAGACGGCGCTCCAGCTGGTAGGCTTCATTCAAGAGGAGGACGACGATGACCGACCCCAATGAGCCGCTCCCGGACTTTTCCGACGTCCAGGGCGGCAGCTCCTCGACGGCTCCCAAGCCGCAGGAGCAGACCTACACGGTCGTGAAGGGAGACAGTTTGTCGAAGATCGCCAAGGCGCTGTACGGCAGCGCCGGCAAGTGGAAGGTGATCTACGAGGCCAACAAGGACATGATCAAGAACCCCGACCTCATCTATCCGGGACAGGTACTCCGGATCCCCCAGGTCTGACCCAAGGAGTCAACATGCGTAGCCACTTTCTCCATCGGGCGGCCGCGGCCGCCACGGTGTTGAGCATCGTCGCGGTCGGCTGCAAGAAAGCCCCGCCGCCACCGCCGGCCGCGCCGCCGCCGGCCCCGGTCGCCGTCGCGTCGGTCGATCTCGGCAAACAGCTCGGCGCCGACAAGCGGGTCGTGCAGGCGATGACGACGTTCGGCGTGCGCGACACGATCTACGCGTCGGTCGCGACGACCGGCACCGCCACCAGTGCGGTGCTCACCGCCTTCTGGACCTTCCAGACCGGTCAGAAAGTCGATTCCACCGCGACGTCGATCGCGCCGACCGGCCCGGCGCAGACGGAGTTCCACATCGTCAAGGCATCGCCCTGGCCGAAGGGGAAATACAAGGTGGCGATCTGGCTCGACGGGCAGGTGGCGGGCGAGAAGGAGTTCGAAGTCAGGTAAAACACGCGGCTTAGCGTTCACGTCTCCGCCGGCACGACCTTTTCCCGGCGGCCGGGGTCACAGTGAGGCGGACTTGAAGTCCGGCGCGGCGTTCGGCCAGATTTCGCCGCGTTGGCCTACTCACACGTGAGAATCGGAGGACCGATGCGAATACAGCCCTGGGGACTGGTGATGGCCGTCCTCGCCGCGAGCGCCTGCGCCAAGGGAGACAAGACGGCCCAGCAGCCGGCCGACTCTGCGGCGCGCAACCTCACCCTCGCCCCCACGGAATCCTCGGCGGCCCTGCACGACGTCCCGGCGCCGACCGCGCAGCCGCCGGCCGCGACCCCGGCGTCGCCGCCGCCATCCCGGCCACCCGCCCCCAAGCCCAAGCCTGCGCCTGCTCCCGCAGCCCCTGCCGCGCCGGCGACGCGGACCGCGGCCGCGGGGACGTTCGTGGATCTGGCGGTGAGCGACACGCTGTCGTCGCGCTTCACGAAGGCGGGCGACCAGTTCACGGCCTCCGTCGTGGCCGACGTCAAGGACGGTCAGGGTCGGGTCGTCATTCCGGCCGGCTCCACGGTGCACGGCACGGTGACGGAGGTGAAGCCCGCTCCCAACCCCAGCACCCCCGGTACGCTCACCCTCTCGTTCACGAGCATCACCGTAGGCGGGACGAGCTATCCGATCGAAGCGCGGATCGATTCGCTGGAGACGGTGCGGCAGGGCCGCGGCGTCACCGGCGGAGATGCGGCGAAGGTGGGTGTGGGTGCCGCCGCGGGCGCGATCCTGGGCCGCGTGCTGGGCAAGAACACCAAGGGCGCGGTGATCGGCGGCATCGTGGGCGGTGCGGTGGGCGCGGGTGTCGCCGTCCAGGGCAAGGATGCCGACATCGTGCTCCCCAAGGGGGCGCACATCAATGCGTCGCTGACGGCACCGCTGGTGGTAAAGGCGAGCTAGTAGCCCGCCGCCGATCCTCCCGAGCGCGGGTCCGCCACCCCGATCCACCCGGCGGGTCCGCGCTCGATCCCCATCACGAGCGCGTGGTAGCCCCACTCCGCAACGGCGTGTCCCATGGCGCGCAGCGAGTCGATGACCACCGGCGTGAACCCGCCCCGCTCGAGCTTGATCGTATCGGGTAACGCCTGGTGATGCAGCCGCGGGGCCTCGATTGCCTGCGCGAGGCTCATGTGGTGGTCGATGACGTTGCTGATCGCGTTGAAGACCCCGGTGATGATGCGCGGTCCACCAGGGGCTCCCGCGACGAGAAACAGCTGGCCCTGCGGATCGACGACGATCGTCGGCGTCATGGCGGACAGCATCCGTTTCCCCGGCGCGACGGCGTTGACCTCTCCCTGGACCAGACCGTACATGTTCGGCTTGCCGGGCGCCGTGGCGAAGTCGTCCATCTCGTCGTTCAGCAGGAACCCGCCCCCCGTGACGGTGACCGCGCTGCCGAAGCTGTTGTTCAGCGTCGTGGTCACCGACGCCGCGTTGCCGTCGGCATCCACGATGGAGTAGTGCGTCGTCTCGGTACCGCCCGGCGCCCCGGGATCGAAGGGCGGCGTGGGCGTGGCCCGGGCGGGGTCGATCTGGGCCCGCAGCTCGGCCGCGTACGACTTCGAGAGGAGCCGGTCGAGCGGCATCTGGACGAAGTCGGGGTCGCCCAGCCAGCGGTTGCGGTCCTCGAAGGCGCGGCGCATCGCCTCGGTCTCGATGTGCAGCAGCGCGGTGCTGCCGAAGGGCGGGAGTGAATCGTACCCGCCGAGAATGTTGAGGATCTCGCCGAGGGTCACGCCGCCCGAGCTGGAGGGCGGCATCGAGTACACGGCGTACCCGCGATAGTCGATCTGGATCGGCGTGCGCCACTTGGGTCGATAGGCCGCGAGGTCCGCCCGGGTGATGACGCCGCCGCCGCGCGCCATCTCGGCCACGATCAGCTCGGCGATCCGGCCCCGGTAGAAGACGTCGGGTCCCGAGTCGGCGATGAGCCGCAGTGTGCGGGCGAGATCCGGCTGGCGGAACATCGAGCCCGGGGCCGGCGCCCGCCCGTGCACGAGGAACTGCGCGGCCGACGCGGGGAAGTGGGCCAGCCGGTCGGCATCGCCCGCCAGGCTGCGACTGCGATCCGCGTCGATGATGTGGCCCTCGGCGAGCGCGATCGCCGGCTCCACGAGCGTCTTCCAGGGCAGCTTGCCGAACCGCTTCCACGCTTCGTACAGCCCCGCCACGCTGCCCGGCACGCCGGCCGAGAGGTGCCCGGTCACGCTGCGCTCGGTCGGGTTGCCCGCGGCGTCGAGGTACATGTTGCGCGTGGCCGCGGCCGGCGCGGCTTCGCGGTAGTCGAGCGCGCTCACCCGGCCTCCCCCTCCGGCCTCACGGTACACGATGAATCCGCCGCCGCCGATGTTCCCCGCGTCGGGCAGCACGGCGGTGAGCGCGAAGGCGACCGCGACCGTCGCGTCGATCGCGTTGCCGCCCTGCTGCAGGATCGTCCGACCGACTTCGGTCGCCAGCGGATGACCGGTCGTGACCATCGCGTGGGGGGCGGAGACCGCCACGGCCCGTCCCGCGAGCGCCCAGGTGGCGGGCCAGACGACCGGCCGGGTCGCGACCGCCGGGGCCGGAGAGGGAACCGGGCCGCCCGATCGGTGGGCGCAGGCGGCGAGGACGACGAGGGGAGCGAGGAGGCGCAGGCGCATGACCAATTGTGCACGCCGCCCGGTGCCGCGGTCAACTCCTAGAGGATCAGCGCCTTTTCTTCTCCGTCGCGCCGGCCCAGGAACTCGCCCAGCGGGGCGAGCCGCTCGATGTGGTCGCAGAAGATCTTGAGCGTCGCCAGCAACGGCACGCCCAGAAACGCGCCGGGAATGCCCCAGATCCAGAACCAGAAGGCGAGGCTGACCAGCAGGGCCACCGGGTTCAGAGCGAGGCGGTGACCGAGCAGCAGCGGGCTGACCAGGTTCGCCTGGATCAGGTTGATGGCGAGATAGGCGCCGGGGATGAGGAGCGCGTGCCCCACGTCGGTGAATGAGGCGAACGCGCCGACGGTGAGAATGACGACGAGGCCGAGCGCCCCCAGGTATGGGATGAACTCGAGCAGCGTGACGAGGGCGCCCCACAACAGAGGATTCGGCATCCCGAGCGCGTACAGCGCCGCCGCGACCACCGCCCCTTCGATCGCGTTGACGGCCAGGGTGGTGAGGAGGTAGGTGGAAATCGACCCTTCCGTCGCCCGCGCGATCTCAATCGCCTTCTTCCGGTCGCGCACGTTCGGAAGGCCCTTGATCAGTTTCTGGAGGAACAGGTCGCCCGCGGCGAGCAGGAAGTAGAGGAGGATCGTGACCTCCAGCAGGCCGGCGAGAAATCGCTGCGTCGAGCCGAACAGTCGCGACACGATGCTGGGACCGCGCACCACCACTTCGGTGGGCTGCGCGGTCCCCGCCCCCGCGACCCCGCCCGCCGCGCTTTCCACCTGCTCGGCGGTCTTGGTCACCCGTTGCAGCGGCCGCAGCAGCCGCCGCAGCCGGCTCTGCGCCGTCGCCACCGACTCCGGTGCGTGCTCCGCCCAGCTCTGGACCGGGCCGGAGAGATCGTAGACGACCAGGCTGCCCACACCCAGCAGGGCGAGGAGCACGAGTCCCGCGGCCAGGGGCAGCGGCACGTGCCACCGGACCAGCGCCCGCACGGCCGGACTGAGGAGGAAGTCGAGCAGCAACGCGAACGCGATCGGGAGGAGAAAGGTCCGCGCGAAATACAGCGTGTAGAACACCGCCAGCAACGCGAGGACCGTGATGCCGACCGGCCAGCGTTTCCCTTCGTCATTCATGCAGCGACGATAAACCCTTACGGCGCCGCCGGCCACGCCCTAGTTTTGCGGCCACGCGTCATGCCCGACACACCGGCCTTCCGGGATCCCCGCCTCACCGAGCAGCGCAATCCGCGCACCGAGCGTATCGACGTCGCGTCGAGCCTCGAGATCGTGGACCTCCTGAACGCCGAGGACCGCTCGGTGCCGCAGGCCGTCGGGCAACAGCGCGAGGCGCTGGCGCGGGCGATCGACCTCGTGGTGGAGGCGTTCCAGGCCGGGGGCCGGCTGGTGTACGTCGGCGCCGGCACCTCCGGTCGCCTGGGCGTGCTCGACGCGGCGGAGTGCCCGCCCACGTTCGGCACGCCGCCCGAGCTGGTCGTCGGCGTGATCGCGGGCGGGTTTCCCGCGCTGGTGAAGAGCGCCGAAGGCGCCGAGGACGACGTCAACGCCGGGATGGCGGCGATGGATACCGCCGCCGTCACGTCGCGGGACGTGGTGGTGGGTATCGCGGCGAGCGGCACCACGCCGTACGTGCGCGCCGCTCTGTCGCGGGCGCAGACGATCGGCGCACGGACCCTCATCGTGTCGTGCTCGCCGCCTCCCAAACTCCTCGTCGAGACCTGCGACGTGGCGATCGTTCCGGTGGTGGGACCCGAAGCGCTCACCGGTTCCACGAGAATGAAAGCGGGAACCGCCACCAAGCTGGTGCTCAACACCATCTCGACCGGGGCCATGATCCGGATGGGCCGCGCCTACGGGAACCTGATGGTGGATTTGATGGCGTTGAGCGCCAAGCTGGTGGACCGGGGCGAGCGCATCGTGATGGAGGCGTGCGGCGTGAGCCGCGAGCGGGCGCGCGCCGCGATCGACGCGGCGGACCGGAGCGTGAAGCTCGCCATCGTGATGGTGCGGGCCGGCGTGGATCGGGACGAGGCCCGGCGGCGCCTCGACGCGGCCGGCGGCCTGGTGCGCAACGCGGTCGGCGATCCGCCGCCCGTTTCCCCGGCGCCATGAGCGAGCACCTGGCGGTGGGACTCATGTCGGGTACGTCGCTCGACGGCGTCTCGACCGCCCTGGTGCGCCTGGACGACGCGGCCACCACGGCGCAGCTGGTCGCCTTCCGGCAGGAGCCCTACTCGGCGCCGGAGCGCGGGGCCATCATCGACGCGATCGCGCGCGGCGGGGCGAAGGAGCTCGCTCTGCTGCACGTGGCGCTGGCGGAGCGTTTCGCGGGCGCAGCGCTGCAGCTCCTGGCCACGGCCAAGGTGGCGCCGGGGCACCTCTCGTTCGTCGCCTCGCACGGGCAGACGGTGTGGCACGAGCCGGGCCGGGCCACGCTGCAGCTCGGCGACCCCGCCGTGCTCGCCGAGCGGCTCGGCGTCCGGGTGGTGAGCGACTTCCGCTCGCGCGACGTGGCGGCGGGCGGGCAGGGCGCCCCGCTCGTGCCGCTCGCCGACGTGATGCTGTTCGGTCATCCCGAGCGCGGACGTCTCTTGTTGAATCTGGGCGGCATGGCGAACGTCACGTGGGTGCCGCGGCGCGGCGAGACGCGCGGCGCGCTGGCGTTCGACACCGGCCCCGGGGTCGCGGTGATCGACGCGGTCACGCGCCGCCTCGATCCCGACGCGAGCTACGATCGCGACGGCGAGCGGGCGCGGCGCGGCCGCGTGTCCGCCAAGGCGCTGGCGGCGCTGCTCGCCGATCCCTACTTCGAGCAAGCGCCGCCCAAGAGCACGGGGCGCGAGCGGTTCGGGCAGGCGTGCGCCGACCGGGTGATCGAGCTCGCGGGCGCCGGGAACGACGCCGTCGCCACCGCCACGGCGCTCACGGTCGAGACGGTGGCCCGCGCGCTCGAGCGCTGGACCCCGGCGGCGCCGGCGGACGAGCTGGTCATCTCGGGCGGCGGCGCGAAGAACCCGGCGTTGGTGGAACAGCTGGCGGCGCGGGTGCGGCCGCGGCCGCTGCGGTCGTTCGACGAACTGTTCTTCGACGGAGAGGCGAAGGAGGCGGTGGCGTTCGCGTTCCTGGGACTGCAAACGCTGCTCGGAAAGCCGGGGAACCTGCCGGGTGCGACGGGGGCGAGAGGGCCGAGGGTGCTGGGGAACGTCACCCCGGCCTAGCGGACGGTGATTCCGAGCTTCGTCAGGTAGTCCCGCACGTAACTGACCGGCACCGCATAGATGATCTTCCCGTTGGACTCCTGGTTGCCGCCATACAGGACGGAGACGACGCGCCCGTCATGGTCGAAGATCGGGCTGCCGGAGGACCCCGGGGCGCCGTAGCCGTCCACCTGGTCCACCGTGGGGAGCACCTTGCTCACGGTTCCGACGGTGAGGGTCGGGGAGGCGACGACGTCGGTGCCCTGGCCTTCCATCGGCAGATCGAGCCCCAGCGGATAGCCGATGATGGCGACGGGATCGCCGCGTTGGAGGCTGTGGGGATCGCGCTGCAGGCCGAGCACGCGCGGCGTGCCGCCGTTGATGATCACGCGCAGCACGCCGATGTCGGCGTCGTCGGCCGTCCCGATGAAGCGCCCCTGAAACCACTGGCGGCTGCCGGAGAACTTGACCGCGATGCGGCGCGGCGTCTTGTCGCCGTTCACGCCGACCAGCACGTGCTTGTTGGTGACGAGCGTGCCCTGCGAATCGACGGCGAAGGCCGTGCCCGAGAACCGCTCGGTCTCGGAGAACTCGACCAGCACGAGCGCCACGGCGTCCTGATTGCGCGCCGAGATGACGCGGTAGTCCACCGCGCCGGCGCCGGCGATGTACTGCTGCCGGGTCTGCGCCTGCTCGAGCTGTCCGCGCAGCCGGGCGACGGTGCCGGCGTCGCTGCCGGCGTCGGTCATTGCGTGGCGCAGCCGGTCGATCTCCGCCACCGATTGCTGGTTGGCGTCGCGCAGCCCCTGGATCTCCGACTGGAACTGCTGCGCGGTGCGCTGCGCCTGGTCGGCCACGCTGTCCGCCCACGCCTTGATGCGGGCGATGTCGGCCTGCCGGTCGTGCGCTCCCTTCCAGAGGAGGCCCGCCACGATGATCACGACGACGGGGATTCCCAGGAGCATGAACCGGCGATAGGGCCGCGTCGCCATCTCGATGATCGCGGTGGTGGAGCGCGGGCGGGGTCGGGAAGGCGGGTTGCGGGTCGGTGGCGGCGTGGCGGCTGCGGGGACGACCTGCTTCGGCTGCGACATGCGGCCCGCCGAGGCTTCGGCGGTGGCGGTCGCCTCGTGGTCGGCGTCGCCCGGCAGCGCATGAAATTCGAGCGCCGGTCCCTTGGCCCCGAACCCGATGACGTCGCCGTCCTTCAGCAGGCGGTCGCCCTCGAGGCGCTGGCCGTTGACGTAGGTGCCGTTCTTGCTCCCCAGGTCCTGCAGCACGTAGCCCTCGGCCTTGGCCATGATCGCCGCGTGACGCGACGAGACGTCGAGGTCGCGCTCGGCGTCGAAGCGGACGTCGGAGAGGGGATGACGGCCGAGGCCGAGATATCCCTTCTGGAACGTCTCGATCTGTCCGGCGCGCGCGCCGGACAGAAATTTGAACTGTGCCTTCACGGGGTGCCGGCGGCCCAGACCACGGCGCCGATGAGCAGCGCCGTGCCGATGAGCAGCACGAGCAATTTCCAGCGGCTTTCGTTCGCCTTCTGGGCGGCGGG
>Ga0326730_1000492_pt1 | contig 10286 bp, 8 predicted proteins | sample MHFSIPfraction_3_FD_207740 | JGI IMG/M metagenome (GOLD analysis project Ga0326730, IMG submission 207740) | Lab enriched peat soil microbial communities from Michigan Hollow, Ithaca, NY, United States - MHF7AN SIP fraction | ecosystem: Environmental > Terrestrial > Soil > Wetlands > Peat...
TGACCGGTCGCTCGCGGCCCTCGTCGAGGGGCTGGCACTGGCCGAGAAGATCGGAGACGACGCCTACGTCCCGCGGTTCCTGAACACGGTTGGCTGGCTGCGCATCGAGTGCGGCGACTTCGCGAGAGGCATCGAGCTGTCGGAGCAATCATATGAGGTCACCGCGCGATCCTCGCGGGCCGGCCACGGCACCGGCGCCGAGCGCCGAGCGTTCATCCGCAACAACCAGGCGGAGGCATGGATGGCGCAGGGAGATCTCGTCGCGGCCGCCGAGGCTCTCGACGAGTCGCAGCACGTCGTCCTTCATCCGCCGCCATCGCGCTGGATGACCTGGCGCTACACGACGCACTGCTACGCCGCCCTGGGCCAGCTCGCACTCATCCGGGGCGACGCCGAGCGTGCCCGGCGACTCGCCGACCAGAGTCTCGAGGCTGCCGTGCCGACGCGATCGAGGAAGTTCGAGAGCTGGGCGTGGCGGATCAAAGGGGAGAGCGCCACGGCCCGGCGCGCCTGGGATGAGGCGGACGACGCGCTTCGACGCGCGCTGTCGATCGCGGAGACGATCGGCCAGCCGCGCCAGACGTGGATGAGCCAGCTCGCGATCGGGCGATTGCACGCGGCGCGGGGCCGCCGGGAGGAGGCGCTCGGGCACTACCGGGCGGCGTGGACCATCATCGCGGGTCTGCGCGCCGGCACCCAGGATCGCGACCTTCGAGCCGGGCTCGAGTCCTCGCCGCTGATCCGCGAGGTCGAGGACCTGGCCAGGCCGGAGTAGCCGCTCCGCTACGTCAGCGCGTAGAAGCCCTTGGCGCCGCCGGCCAGGATCTGGCGCTTCGTCTCCGCCGACAGCTCCGGCCGGTCGGCGATCAGCTTCGGCGCGCCGGGGAAGAAGCCGTCGGGATGCGGGTAGTCGGTCGCCCAGAGGATCTTGTGCGGGCCGATATAGTCCGCGAGCACGGAGAGGCTGCCTTCGACGGGCTCGAACGAGATCCAGCAATTGCGCCGGAACAGCTCGGTGGGGCGCATGGACAGCCCCGAGTCGTTGAAGCCCTTGTCGTCGAAGTGGCGGTCCATGCGATCGAGCCAGGGCGCTATCCATCCGCCGCCGGACTCGAGGAAGCCGATGCGCACGCGCGGGTGGCGGTCGCACACGCCCTCCCAGATCACGCTCATGGCGGCCAGCATCATCTCGAGCGTGTGCGAGACGATGTGCTTGGCCCCGCGCTTCTCGAAGCGGTCGACGCCCACCTGCGGCATGCCGCCGCTCGCGCCCTCGTGGAGACCGATGGCCATGTCGAGCTCTTCCACCGCGCTCCAGAAGACCTCGTAGTCCGGATGGTGGAGCATGCGGCCGTTGTACGGATTGGGGCGGAGGAAGCCCGCGCGCATGCCGAGCTCTTTGCGCGCGTACCGCATCTCCTCGATGGCCAGCTCGATCGACTGCATGGGGAGCATGGCCACCCCGAAGAGCCGGTCGGGGTAGGGGTGACAGTAATCCGCGAGCCAGCGGTTGTAGGCTCGGCACACGGCCGCGGCCAGCCGGGGCTCCTTGATCGCCCCGGAAAAGAGCCCGACGGTCGGGTAGAGGAAGGCGGCGTCGATGCCGTCCAGTTCCATGTCGGGGATGCGGGCGTGCGGATCGAAGCCGCCCTTGCGGCCGTCGACGTACTTCATGGTGTCTTCGGGTATCTCGTGATCGCGGGAGCCGATGGCCCCGACGACGCCCATACCCTTCTGGCTGCCCAGCACCTGCTCGCCGATGAGCAGCCGCTCCTTGCCGTCGGTGTCCACGATGATGCGCGGGGCGCGCTCGCGGTAGGCGGGATCGATGTACTTGTCCCAGATGTCCACCGGCTCGAGCACGTGTCCGTCGGCGTCGATCACGTTGTAGGTGCGGGCCATGGCGTGACTCCTTTCGTCGGCTAGCGCTTCAGTCGAAGGTCCTCGAGCGGCCCCGAGTAGGGGAAGGCGGGGATCAGCATCAGCCCCGCCTCCTCGACGCGCGGCCCGAAGGCGCGGATGAATCCGTTCTCCCAAATGGGCGCGAAGACCACGCGCTCCTGCACGATGCGCTGGATCTGAAAGAGCATGTCCTCGCGCTTCTTGCGGTCCATCTCCTGGAGCTGTGCGTGGAAGAGGCTCTCGACTTCCGGAATCGACCCGTACGAGAGGACGCCGCGGGCGGTGGCGAGGGATTCGAGGCGCGTCGAGGCATTGCCGGCGGATCCGGTGGCGCCCACGAAGAGTCCCTTGAGCTTCTTGTCCCGCCAGGCGGACAGGAGCGAGGCGCGCTCCATCGTGCGCACGCGCGTCCGGATGCCGACGGCGTTGAGATAGTTCGCGATGGCCTCGCCCATGGAGTTGTAGGGAGGAAACGGCGTGAACTCTCCGGCATCGAGCCCGGTTGGGTAGCCGGCTTCGGCGAGGAGCGCTTTTGCGCGCTTCGGGTCGTAGGAATCGGGCGGAATGGCCAGCGCGAACTCCTGGTGGCGCGGCACGACACTGCCCGTGGGTGCCGAGAAGCCGAGCGACTCGGCCTCGTTGATCGCCTGGCGGTCGATGGCGAGGCTCGCCGCCATCCTGACGCGCCGGTCCGCCCACGGTGAGCCCGCCGTCCACTGATCGGGGAACATCAGGAAGAGCACGCCGTTGGTGCGGGTGGCCGTAAGGGTGAGGCCGGGCGTGCGCCGGACATCGTCGGCGATGGGCCCATTGAGGAAGTAGGCGATGTCCACCTCGCCGCGCTTGAGGGCGGCCGCGCGGGTCGACTCGTCGGGAATGCTCCGCAGCACGAGGCGTTTGACGCTCGGCGTCTTGCGCCAGTAGCCGTCGAAGGCCTCGAGGACCAGCTCGATGCCCGGCTGGAGGCTCACGAACTTGTAGGGCCCCGCGCCGATGGGCGCCCGCCGGAAGCCGTCCTCGCCCACCTTCTCGAAATATTTCTTCGGCACGATCCAGGCCGCGCCGGATGCGCTGGTGCCGTAAAAGGTCATGAAGTCCGGCCAGGGGTCCTTCAGGTAGAAGCGCACGCGGCCGGCATCGACCACCTGGACTTCGCGCACCCGCTCCTTGAAGATGGGCGCCGCGGCGCCCCGGTACCGCTCGAAGGAGAACTTCACGTCCTCCGCCGTCACGGGATCGCCGTTGTGAAAGCGGGCGCCCTTGCGGAGGATGAATTCCCAGACGCGCCCGTCCTTCGACACCGTCCACGATTCGGCCAGGCTGGGCGTGTTGAGGCCGGTGGGCATGGGCTTCACCAGCGCGTCGTGAAGCGCGTAGAACATCATGAAGGGCGTGATCTCGGCGTCGGTCTCCGCCGGATCGAGCCAGCGCGTCGCTATCGTCACGTGGACGGCAAACGTCATGGTGCCGGCCGGCTCCGCAGCGGCGGGCGCCGCGGAGAGCATCACGAGCAGGACGAGCGGAAGGATGGTGCGCCACGGACGCTTCATCGCGTCTCCTTCCCTTCAGGACGTTCGTCTTAGGGCGACTCCCTCAGATCACGCCGTCGCGACGGAGCGTCTCGATCTCCGTGTCGCCATAGCCGAGGAGCTTGCCGTAGATCTCCGCGTTGTGCTCGCCCAGGAGCGGCGCGCGCACGACGTCTGTCGGAGAATCGGAGAGGCGCACCGGATTGGCGGGCATGGGGTACTTGCCGCGCCTCGCATGCTCGAGTTCCACGATGAAGCCGGTCTGGCGCAGGTGCTTGTCCGTCAGGACCTCGGCGGAGTCGAGGACGGCGCCGCAGGGAACGCCGGCGCCCGCGAGGATCTCGAGGGCCTCGTGCTTCGAGCGCTGGGAGGTCCAGGCCTCGATCATGGTGTCGATCGCGTCGACGAACTGCACGCGATCGCGCCGGTCGGCGTAGCGCGGATCGTCGCCGAGCTCGGGGTGGCCGACGATGCGCATGAGCGTCTTCCACATCTCGAGCGTGGCGCAGTGGATGAAGACGTAGTCGTTGGGCCCGCCGGGGCCGCAGCGGTAGATGTTCGACGGCGCGGCGGCCGCCGAGCGGTTGCCCTGGCGGGGTGCCGGCTTGCCGGTGGCGTAGGTCTCGCGCAGGTGGATGCGGAGCAGGTTCACCACGGAGTCCTGCTGCGCCACCTCGACCTGCTGGCCCACGCCCGTGGCCTGGCGCTGCACGATGGCGGCGAGGATGCCGATGGCGGTGTGGAGGCCCGCGCCCGTGTCCGCGAGGCCGCCGATGGCCTTGGTGGGTGGCCCGTCGGGCGAGCCGGTCATGCTCATGGCGCCCGCCATGGCCTGGGCGATCCACTCGAAGCTCTTGTAGTCCTCGTAGGGTCCGCCGCCGGCGAAGCCCTTGACGGAGGCGGCGATGATGCGCGGGTTCAGACGCCGGAGCGCCTCGTAGCCGATGCCGAGCCGGTCCATCACTCCCGGCCCCATGTTCTCGACGACCACGTCGGCCTGCTTCACCAGCTCCTCGAACATGGCGCGGCCGCGCGGCGACTTGAGGTTGAGCGTCACGCCCTTCTTGCAGGAGTTGAGCAGGAGGAAGAACCACGCGTCCTCGCCGCGCTTGTCGGAGAGCGCGGTGCGCCCGGGCTCGCCGGAGGGCGGCTCGATCTTGATGACGTCGGCGCCGAGCCACGCCAGCATCTGCGTGCAGCTCGGGCCCGCTTCGTACTGGGTCAGGTCGAGGACGCGGATTCCGTCGAGCGCCTTGGGCATCGGTTGGCCCTCCCGGCTAGGTCGTGTACGCCGAGAAGCGCACCGTCTGCGCGCGCGCCTTGTGGTCGGTGATCACGTTGACGACGGCCGGCTTGCCCGACGCCGCCGCGCGCTCCAGCGCCGGGCGGATATCGTGCGGCTTCTCCACGAACTCGCCGTGCGCGCCCAGGTCCTGCGCGATCTTGTCGTAGCGGGTGTGGCCGAGATTGCGCCCCGGCTTGGGCAGCGGCCGGGTCCACGGCGCGTCCGCCGTCCACCCGCCGTTATTGCTGATCACCACGATGACGGGAATCTTGTGGCGCACGGCCGTGTCGATGTCCATGGCGTTGATGCCGAAAGAGCCGTCGCCGTGGAGGACGACCACCTGGGCATCCGGCTTCGCCACCTTGGCGCCGACGCCGAAAGGCAGCCCCACGCCCATGCAGCCGAAGGCGCCCGAGTTGAGCCGATGGCCCGGCGCATAGGTCGGGATGGCCTGCCGCCCGAAGTTCAGGATCTCCTGGCCGTCCACCACCAGAATGGCGTCGCGCCGGAGGAAATCCCGCACCTCCTTGCAGAGCCGGAGCGGATGGATGGGCGTGGCGTCGCTCGACATGGCCTTGTCCTGCTCCGCCGACTTCTCGCCGTCCAGCACGCGGAGCTTGCCCACCCAGGCGCTGTAGCGCTTCGGATCGATCTTGCCCTGGGCTTCCGCGCGCAGCTGTTCGAGCACGGCGCGGGCGTCGCCGGCGATGGGCACGTCCACATCACGGTTGTGCCCGAGCTGGGTCGGGTTCACGTCCACGTGAATCACCTTGAGATCGGCGGCGAAGCGCGGCGGGCGGCCGAACTGGATGACCCAGTTGAAGCGCGTGCCCACGGCGAGGACCACGTCCGCTTCGGTGAAGGCCTTGCTGCGCGCGTTCAGGAAGGCCAGCGAGTGGTCTTCCGGGATGAGGCCGCGCGAGATCGGCGTGGTGTAGAAGGGGATGCCCGCGGCCTCGACGAAGGCCTGGAGCGCGGCGGCCCCGTCGGACCACCACACGCCGCTGCCCGCGATGACCACCGGGCGCTCGGCCTTGGCGAGCAGGGCGATGGCGTCGCGGATGGCGGCGGGATCGCCCAGCGTGCGCGGGGCGGGGCGCCACGCCGGCGGATAGACGATGCTCGACTCCTCCACCTTCTCGCCGAGGATGTCGCCCGGCAGATCGAGATACACGGGGCCGGGGCGCCCCGTGGTCGCCTGGCGAAACGCCGTCTGGACCATGTCGGGAATGCGCTTGGCGTCGTAGATCCGCTCCGCCCACTTCGTCACGGGGCGGAACACCGCGACCTGGTCGATCTCCTGGAAGGCCTCCATGCCGAGGAAGACGCGCGGGCTCGATCCGCCGATGGCCACGAGGGGCGCGGCGTCGGTGAAGGCGTTGGCGACGCCGGTCAGCAGATTGGTCGCTCCCGGGCCCGAGCAGCCCATGCAGACGCCGGGGCGCCGGGTCACCCGCGACCAGGCGTGCGCCGCCAGAGCCGCCGCCTGCTCATGCCGATGGTCGATCGCGCGGATGCCGAGCGCGATGCAGGCCGCCTCCGTCTCGAGCATGGGCCCGCCCATGAGATAGAAGAGGGTGTCGGTGCCCTGCGACCGGAGCGCCTGCGCCAGTACTTCGGAACCCGTGATCGTGGCCATCGTGGTCTCCTTTGACTACTCGCTGAGCCAGACCGTGTCGAGCTGGTTGTTGAGGTAGTGGCTCGGGGTGACCGTCCAGCCTCGCACCTTGGCGCTGTGCGGGACGATGCGGTGCCACTGGAATGTGTGGATGTAGTGGACCTCGTCGTCGTAGAGCCGCTTCTCGAAGGCTCGCAGGTACTTCTTTCGCTCGTCGGGGTCCGTGGCGCGCGACTGCTTCTGGTACAGCTCGTCCATGACGGTGTCTTTGTGCTTGCTGAAGTTCACCGGTGACGTGGTGAGGAACCAGTGCAGGTCCATATCGGGCTCGACGATGGAGTTGCAGGGGGCGTTCGTCGAGACCTCGAAGTCACCGTTCTTCTGCGCCTGCAGCCACGCGGCCGACTCCAAGACCGTCTGCTTCACGTTCACCCCGATCTGACGCCACTGATCGATGAGCCAGATGCCCACGGGCTCGTAGGGCATAGGCACCGCGCGGTTCAGCAGCGTGAACGAGAGGTTCTCCTGCCCCGCTTCCTTCAGGAGACGCCGCGCCTCGGCTCGCGCGGCGTTGATGTCGGTGCCGTAGCCCGCCAGCTTGCCCAGTTCTTCGGGCGGCGTCGCCCACGGTGTCCCCGGGACCTGGATTCCCGCCACTTCCTTGATCAGGGCGATGCGCGAGAGCGCCTTGGAGCCGCTCCAGCGGTCGAGAGCGAGAGAGAGCGCCCGGCGCACGCGCTTGTCGTCGAAGGGCTTCTTGTTCTGGTTCAGCGCCACCTGGATCGAGCAGTTCCAGGCGCTCTCCTGGACGGTGATCTTGTTGCCGAGGGCCGCCACGAGCGTATCGCGCTGCGCGGGAGTGAAGCCGCGGAACTGGATCATCGCGCGTTCCCCCCGGATGGCCGCCACCTGCGCCCCGGCGTCCTGGATGAAGATCGCGCGGAAGCCGTCGAGGTAGGGCTTGCCCTTGTCCCAGTAGTCCGGATTCTTCTTGCCGACCCAGTGCGAGCCTCGCACGTACTCCACGAACCTGAAAGGCCCGGTCCCCATGACGTTCTTCTCGTACCAGCGCGGGTCTTTGGCCAGGATGTCGGCCTTGTAGATCCAGTTCCATGGAGAGGCGACGCTGGCGAGGAAGGAACCCTCCGGCCACTTGAGCCGGAACACGACGGCGTCGGGCGTGGGCGCTTCGACCGCCTCGACCGCCTTGTACTGCTCCTGGCGGCTCGAGACGACGCCCGCCTGCGGAAATATGATCTTGTCGTACGACGCCTTCACGTCTTTCGACGTCATCACGCTGCCGTCATGGAACTTCACGCCCTGCCGGATCTTGAACGTGTAGGTGCGCTTGTCGGCGGAGACCGTCCACGACTCGGCGAGGTCGCCGACGAACTTGGTGCCCGTCCGGTCAAAGGGATCGACGCGCAGGAGGGTGTTGTAGTGCGGCGCACCCGGGTGGAGCATGCCGAACGTTTCCTCCCGATGCGCGTCGAAGCTCGGCGGCTCGGCGGCGACGACGAAGACCAGCTCGCCGCCGTATCGCGGCTTCTCCTGGGCGGGAGCTGGGTGGGCCGCCAGCAGTGCCGCGGCGAGTGCGAGGCAAGTCGTGATCCTCAGTGATCGTCTGGCGCGCTGCACCATGAACTACCTCCGATGGAGTGGCAAGGTGCCGCGTACCATATCACACGCCCGAAGCGGCGCGCGGTGTGGTATTGCTCCAGGCAAAGGAGACCGCCCCATGCTCACCGTCGCTATCGCCGTCGCCGCGGGTTTCGGGCTCGTCGGCTTCGCCAGCGTCGTCGGTGCCCAGACCCCGCCGCCGCGCTTCCCGGATCTTCCGAGGGAGGGAATGACCGACGCCCAGAAGCGCGTCTTCGACGCGATCGCGGGCGGCCCGCGCGGCGGCGTCCGCGGCCCCTTCGGTGTGCTGCTGCGCAGCCCCGACCTCGCCGACCGCGTGCAGAAGGTGGGCGAGCACCTGCGCTTCAACTCCTCCTTGCCGCCGCGGCTCAACGAGTTCGCCATCCTCATCAATGCCCGCTTCTGGGGGTCGAAGTACGAGTGGTATGCCCACCGGCCGCTGGCGCTCAAGGGCGGCCTCGCGGAGTCCATCGCCGACGACGTGGCGCGCGGCACGCGCCCCGCGGGGATGAAGGACGACGAGGCAGTGGTGTTCGACTTCTGTACCGTGCTGCACCGCCAGCACATCGTGGACGACGCGCTCTTCAAGCGCGCGGTGTCCACGCTGGGCGAGCAGGGCGTCGTGGATCTGATCGGCGTGAGCGGGTACTACACGCTGGTGTCCATGGTGCTGAACGTGGCGGAGATCCCTCTCCCTGCGGGCGTCACCTCGCCGTGGTGAATGCACGCGGCTCGGCCCGCATCCGCCTGGGTGCTCTTGCCCTCGGCCTGTCGGCGCTGCTCTTTGCGGCCTTCCCCCTGGTCCGGCCGTATTTTCGCCTCGATCCGCGATCGCCCGACGAGACGCTTGCCGCCGCCAGCCCCGTGATCACCTCCGCGCCGTGGGTGCTGTCCCATGTGATTGCCATGCTGGCCTTCGTTCTGCTCATCTACGGCCTGCTGGCGCTCTATGCTCGCCTCGAGGCGGATCATCGCGGGCCGAGCGCGATCTTCGGGCTCGTGCTGAGCCTGGCCGGCATTGCCCTCATCATGCCCATGCTCGGTGTGGAGATCCATATCCTCCCGATCATCGGGCGGCTCTACCTCGAGGGAGCAACCAACCTCGCCCCTGCCGTGGCCCTCATCTATCTCGGTCCGGCGACCCTGATGTTCCTCTTCGCGTTACTGTTGCTTGCCGTCGGATCCATCTGCTTCGCGCTCGCCATCTGGCGCAGTGGTGTGCTGCCGCGCTGGGCCGGAGTGCTCCTGGCCCTCGGCCTCGCGTTGTGGTTCCCGCCGTTCCCGCCTCTGATCCGCATCCTCGACGGATTCGTCATTGGGGTCGGTGGGGTCTGGCTGGCCCGGGGCATCTGGCGAGCCGCCGTGCCTGACGCCAGGAGCTAGCCGGTCATTCCGGGCCTTCGACGAGGGGTGTTCATTCTCGCGACGTGCTGGCTGCTCTATCTGCTCGAGCCCCTGAGCCGTACCGGCCTGGATTTCCCGTTCTTCATCGTCAGCTTCGGTATCACGCTCCTCTTCGCCGCGATCTCGCTGGTGTTCGTGATTCAGTGCCGCCCGGTCAGTCTCGTTGTGTGGTTCCTGTATCCACTCGCGGCGCTTTCGCTGCTTCTCCTCTTCTTGTTCTCTCAGTCACCGGCCAATCCGCTCTTTCGGCTCCGCTTCCAGCTCAGCCGGCCGGCGCTCGACGCTGCCGCCATGGCCGTCCTGTCGCACAAGCCCCTCGGCACACCTTCCTGGGTGGGACTCTTCCCCGTGCGACGCATCGACGTCGATCAGACTGAGGTCCGGTTCATGTCCGATGGCTGCGGGGTGGTCGACGAATGCGGGCTCGTCTATGTTTCGGGCGCGGTTCCCATGGGTCGGTCCAAGACGAGGCTCAAGCACTTGGCCGGGCCCTGGCACCATCTCTACGCCGTCTTTTAGGGGGAAGGACTAGCCGTGCGTGCGCGCGAGCTCCGCCGGATCGCCCGACACGGTCGTCCGCTGCATGAGGCGCTTGTAGCGCGTGGTGTCGAAGGGCGTCGCGCGGTGAAGGACGCAGCGGTTGTCCCAGACGATCAGGTCGCCCTCCTGCCACTCGTGCCGGTAGCAGAACTGGGGCTGGGTCACGTGATCCAGCAGCGCCTTCAGGAGCATGCGCCCCTCGTCCATCGGGAGGCCGACGATGTGGGAGGCGTGTGCGCCGAGGAAGAGAGCCCGACGGCCGTTCACGGGGTTCGTCCGCACGAGGGGGTGACGCACCGGCGGATACTCGGCGCGCTCTTTCTCGGTGAAGAAGCCGGGGCGGATCTGGTCGCGCGACCAGGAGAAG
>Ga0326730_1000493_pt1 | contig 10269 bp, 7 predicted proteins | sample MHFSIPfraction_3_FD_207740 | JGI IMG/M metagenome (GOLD analysis project Ga0326730, IMG submission 207740) | Lab enriched peat soil microbial communities from Michigan Hollow, Ithaca, NY, United States - MHF7AN SIP fraction | ecosystem: Environmental > Terrestrial > Soil > Wetlands > Peat...
TGCCTCGAAGGCGAGGGCGTTGGCGTTGCAGAAGATCTGGCGCTGATCCGACACCCACCGGCACCCCCAGTCGAGGCCCGGAAAGAGCGCCGGCTGGAGCCGGGAGCGGTCGATCCCCGGGCCGTCGACCTTCAGGCTCACGCCAGGGGTCACATCGCCAACTGTGCCGGGACCGGTCGGCTCGGATGAGTCTGCGCCGGGGGTGCACGCCGCGAGAACCGCCGCGAGCGCCACAGCGGCGGCGGAGAAGAGACGATTTGGCGACATATGTGCCTCCAGGACCGGGAGATGGGGCGAGGGTGCCTTCCGAGGGTAAAGGCGCGAGGCAGCTCCGAAACCCGACATCGGTCTCCCCCGCCGGTGCTTGCCTGATGGCGGCTGCCGCCGAATTCCAGTTGCGACTCCCCCGGCCGAACAGCATCTTAGTTTTGCGCATCCTCCGTTCCTCCAACGAGTTCGTGGCCTACGGCCACTCGCAATGACCGGTCGCGCGCAGATCACCGAACTTCTACTGGAAGTGCGCGACGGCGATTCCGGTGCCCGTGACCGGCTCTATGCCGCCGTGTACGACGAACTGCGGCGCATCGCCCACCGGCAGCTCCAGGGCGAGCGTCCGGATCACACCCTGGGCACCACCGGGCTGGTCCACGAGACCTACATGAGGCTGGTGGATCTCGACCGGGTGGAGTGGCAGGATCGCGGGCATTTCTTCCGAGCCGCCGCTGGCGCCATGCGCCGCATCCTCGTCGATTACGCCCGGAAGCACCGAGCAGCGCGTCGCGGCGGTGGTATCTCGCCCGGGTTCCTGGATGACAACGCGCCGGCGGCCGAGCGGAGCGACACGCTGGTGGCGCTGGACGAGGCGCTCGAGCGGCTCTCTGGACTCAGCGAGCGGATGAGCCGGGTCGTAGAATGCCGCTTCTTCGGAGGGCTGACGGAGGAGGAGACCGCCGAGGCGCTGGGTGTGACCGCCCGCACGGTGGAGCGCGACTGGGCCAAGGCGCGGGCGTGGCTGTATCTGGAGCTGTGCGACTAACCGAGACGGGAGAGCGTTGGGCTGATGCAGCGATCGTGGGGGAAGCGGTGGCCGGAGATCGAGCGCCTGCTGGACCAGGTGCTCGACTCCGCTCCGGGTGAGCGCATCGCGCTGATAGCGCGGACCCGATCGGCGGACCCCGCGCTGGCCGCCGACCTCGAGCGCCTGCTCGATGCCGACCTGGCGGCGAGTGGATTCCTGGCACAACCGGCAACCGTGTACGCCGCGCCACTTCTGGCTTGGACGGCCGAGTCCGATCTGCTCGCGCCGGGCGCGACCTTGGGCCGCTACGAGATCGTGCGCGGGGTGGGGCGCGGCGCGACAGCGACGGTGTACCTGGCGCGGGATCCCAAGCACCACCGGGCTGTCGCCCTGAAAGTGCTGCGCCCCGAGCTGGCGGCGGCCGTCGGCCCCGAGCGATTCCTTCACGAGATCGAGATCGCCGCCACCCTGCATCACCCCCACATCCTGCCACTGTTCGATTCCGGGGCCATCGATGGCCTGCTGTACTACGTCATGCCTCACGTCGAAGGCGAATCGCTGCGTGCAACCCTGGCGCAGCCAGAGCGGATGCCGGTCGACACCGCCCTGCGCATCGCCCGGGAGGTTGCCGGCGCGCTCGATTATTCCCACCGCCACGGCGTGGTGCACCGCGACGTCAAACCGGAGAACATCCTGCTGCAGGACGGTCAGGCCATCGTCGCCGACTTCGGGATCGCCCGGGCCATCGACGCGGCGGGACCCGACCGGATCGCCGAGCCCACCTTCGGGACCGGCACTCCAGCGTACATGAGCCCCGAGCAGTGCGGGTCCGGGGCGGCCGTGGACGGCCGCACCGACATCTACTCGCTGGGCTGCGTGCTGTACGAGATGCTGGCGGGCCAACCGCCGTTCGGCGGCGCCTCACCAGAAGAGTTCCGCACTCGGCACCTGTCCGAGCCACCGCCCTCACTGCTGCGGCACGGTGTGACGGTGCCAACGGAAGTGGACCGCGCCGTCGCGCGCGCCCTGGCCAAGGAGCCGGCGGACCGTTTCGAATCGGCGGGTGCATTTGCCGGGGCGCTGATGCCGCCGGCGGATCAAACGCAGCGTCCAGCCCGCGGGTGGAAGACATGGGCCCTCGGAGTGGGAGCGGTCGCGGTGGTGGTGACGGCCGCGGCGATTGCCGGAAGGCGTCAGGCCGCGACTCCGCTGCGAGCCGATCCGGAACTCGTCGCGATCCTTCCCTTCCGCCTGGAGGGCTCCAATCCCACGCTTACCTGGCTGCGCCAGGGCGTGGCCGACCTGCTGGCGAGCAAACTCGCGGGCGCCGGAGGACTTCGCGCGGCCGACCCGAGATCAGTACAGAGCGCCTGGCACAGGGTCGCCGGATCAAGTGGACAGGAACTCACTCCTGCAGCGGGGCGCGATGTCGCGCGCCGCGCCGGCGCTGGCCGCCTGATCGAGGGCAGCATCGTCGGCACTCCCGAGCACCTCACGCTAACGGCCGCACTGATCACGACACTGGACGGCCCGGAGCTGGCGCACGCGAGCGTGGAAGGTCCGTCGGATAGCTTGCCTGCGCTGCTCGACCGCCTGGCCGCGCGACTGCTCATCCTTGGAGCAGGGCGCGATTCCGTCCGGCTGTCCAGGACGGCGACTGTGTCTTTGCCGGCGCTCCGGGCCTACCTGGCGGGCCGGAGCGCGTTCCGGACTGGACGTCTGAACGTCGCCGCCAGCCGGCTTGAGCAGGCGACGGTCCTCGATTCCACGTTCGCACTGGCGGCGCTGGAGCTGGTGCACGTGTCCCACTGGACCGGCGGCGGTGAGGCCGTCAACCGCGCCAAGCGGCTAGCACTGGCCGGGCGCGAGCGACTCGACCCAGCCGACCGGGCGCTGCTCGACATCTGGACCGGTCCATTCGTGACCGGCCCCGAACGGATCGACCAGTGGCGGGCGGCTGCGAGAGCCTATCCGGACCGGCCCGAGACTTGGTACGAACTCGGGAATGAGTACTATCACAAGGGGTTATCGGTGGGGGTTCCGGATCCCTTCCGGCTGGCGGCCGAATCGTTCCAGCGGGGTTGGCTCATCGACTCCGCCAGCGCGGGCGCTGCGGTGCCAGCCGAGCGTTCCCCCGTGGTCACCGAGCCGCTGAGGCATAGGGTGGAAATTGCGCAGACGCGCCACGATACCGCCTCCGTCCTCCGGCTGGTGGCGCTGGGCCTGGCCGCCGATTCCACCTCCAAGCAAGGCTGGTATCTGCGCTGGCACCGGGCCGTGGCCCTCGGCGAGTCGGCGCAGCGCTCGTTCTGGGCCGATTCCCAGTCAGTCAACCCGGAGGCGTTCGGCCCGATCTTTGAGTTTATCGAGTTCTCCGGTGTCGCTGCTCAGGACTACGGGCGTGCGGCGAACCTTGACATCCTCCACGTGGAAGCCAGCGGCGGCTGGACATACGGCCCCTTCGAGAGGGGCCTGGTGGCGCTGGACGGCGGCCGACCCCGGGAGTCCTCGCGGTTTCAGGCGGAGATCGAGAATGCGGCGATCCCCGCTCCCGGGGAGCGGCCGCGGGGGTGGCGCCTCGGTGAAGGGGGACGCCCTGGATTCATCCATCTCGCGTTGTACTGGGGAGCTGATACCGTGCGCGCGGCCGGGGCGGCGCGACAACTGGCCCTCCTTGCCCGCGGCGCCTCACTCACCGGAAACGACGCGCGAGATCAACTCGAGGCTCGCTGCGTCGTGGCCACGTGGCGAGCCGCGCGGGGTGACTACGCCTATGCCGACGCGGCGGTCCGGCGTCTGCGTGACGCTCGGGTCCGCGGCCTCCATGGGATCGATTCCGTCACGGTCGAGGGTTTCAGGAGTCTGTGCGCGGCGTTGCTGGACGCCACCCGCGCGACCGCACTCCGGCTGCCCAACGCGCGGCAGAAGCTCGAGCAAGCCGACGCGGCCAGCCGAAACTTCGATCTGTTTCTGCCCGCAGTGGGCGCGAATCTCGTCGTAGCGCATCTCGCCGAGCTGCAGGGTGACTTGCCGCTCGCTCTTCGCGCGGTGCGCCGGCGCGCTGGATTCTACGGCTTCTTCCCATCATGGTACCTGTCCACGTTTCTGCGCGAGGAGGGCCGCCTGGCCGCCCTTACGGGTGACAGAGCCGGAGCGGTTCGAGCGTACCGGCACTATCTCGCGCTTCGGAGAAATCCGGAGCCGGAGGTGAAGCCGGAAGTCGAAATGGTGCGCACGGAGCTCGCGAGGCTCTTGCAAGAGCCGAGGCGGTGAGTCGGTGAGAGTATCGGCCTTGGTGGGGCTGGCCTTGGCGGCGTCGGCGGGCACCACCTGGGCGCAGGGAGTCACCACAGCCGTCAAACTGTCATTGTCACGGCTGGAGCCGGCGGGATCTCAGTAGGCATGGTCCGAGCGGTCCACGGGCCTGCATGGTTGAGCCTCGCCGTCGCGGCGGCTGGTCCGCTCGCAGCCCAAGGTGTGACCGGCGCGGCGGTCCAAGGCAGCTCCGGCCCCGACCCATCCCTCCCGCCGGCGCGACAGTCCCTCACCGCGGCGGCAGGAACTGCGCCGCGGCGAACTGGTTCTGGTTGGCCTTGAGCCAGATCGCCCAACCCTCGCTCAACCGGCTCGCCATGTCGCCCATGGTCGGGCCCCACGACTCGTACTGCGACTGGCCGGAATTGAAATAGTAGGGGCAGGGGAGCGCGGCCAGGGCAGTGGCCGTCATCCCGCATGCCACGGCCGCGGATCCGAGGTCGCCGGTCCAGTACCATGCCGTGATGTGCTCGGTGAGCGCCCGGTAGTAGCGGGAGGGGTCGTTGGAAGTTGCCGACAGCGAGGCCTTGACCAGGTCGCGGAGCTCGTCGTGGAACGGGCCCTGGCCCTTGGTCCGCTGGCTGTAGCCCGAGCGCCCCGATTTGAGATAGACAGCACCCACATGGCCCTGGAGGCCCAGCGGGTCATTGGCCCCGCCCGATGCCCGCAGCTTCCGCGGATGGATGACTACCAGCCGGGTCGGGATCCGCAGCACCTCCGCCAGGTACACCCACCGGATGTCGTTGTACTTCCCGATGGACCACTCGACCACGTAGCCCAGGTAGTTGGTCGGGATCCACTCGTGCTTGCCCTGAAACAGCTCGCGATTGAGGTCCTGAGCCTCCTGGTCACCCAGCTCCTCGTCTCCCAGGACCGCCCGCAATTCGGCGGCGGTGCTCGAGTGGACCGTGGTATTGGCCGAATCGCGCCAGTAGGCCTCCAGGAACTGTTTCCCTCCGGAGTCCCAGTCCGCGGCGAATTGCTGCGCGGTGTAGGTGCTGCCGCCCTGCAGGTCGATCCCACCCTTCTGCAACTTGCTGAGGAGGTTCACGACGTTCTGACCCGCCTGCAGGAAGGCGCTGTGCAGCTTGTGGGGAGGCATGGGAGTCCAGTAGAGGGTGCTCGAAGATGTGGTTCAAAAAAGCCGGACTCAAGGGGGAAGCCTCCCGGGCCTCATTGACAAGCGATGAGGGCCGCCGTCATGATGAGCGGTCGCAGGAGAAGTCGTCGTTTCCACCCGGACTCGCAGGTGACTGTGGATTGGCTGCTGATTGCTCTGCTGGCTGTGGTGCTCCTTGTCGGGCTGGTCCTGATTCCCATGGGCCTCCCCGGACTCTGGGTCATGCTGCTCGGCATCGTCGGCTATGGAGCGCTCACCGATTATCGCGGGGTCGGCCTGCGCACGCTGGTGCTGGCCCTGTTCCTGGCCTTTGTCGGTGAGGGCATCGAATGGTGGATCAGCTACCGCTACGCCCAGCGTTATGGGGGGTCGCGCCGGGCAGGGTGGGGGGCGCTGATCGGGGGACTGGTCGGCGCCTTTGCGGGAATTCCCATTCCGGTCATCGGCAGTGTGATCGGTTCCTTCCTGGGCTCCTTCGCCGGCGCGGCGATCTTTGAGTTCACCCGTGCCCCTGACAGGGCGCTGCACACGGGGTGGGGCGCGCTGCTGGGGCGCATGTGGGCGACAGCCGCCAAGACCTCCCTCGGGCTGGTCATGGCGGTGATCGCCCTGTCCGCGGCTTTGTCGCAGGGGGCGTGAACCGGACCGAAGGACAAGCCTCGGGGAACGGTCACCGCGGGGTCGAAAGCGATCGCTCCACTTCTGCCTGACTCGCGACCAGGCGCTCCACCCCGGCTGAGATTTCCGCGGCGAGATTGAGGTGGGTGGTGAGGCCTTCGACCGAAGCGGAGCCGGCGTGCAGGCGCAGGAGATTCAGGCGGATCGTCTCGAGCGCGCCTACCGCCTCGCCCAGCTTCTCGCGGATCGCATCCCGCGCGGCGCGGGCCTCGGCGTACTGAGCGGTATCGGCGGCGTCGCCGGCGTCGGCGAGCGCCTCCAGCAGCTGTTCGTACCTGGCACGCAATGTCTGCGCGTCTCCCTGCAACCGCTGCAGAACCTCCGGGACATCGGCGAGTGCCTGGCGAGTCGCCTTGGGAAGACTCTCGTAAAGCTGTTCGGCCGCCATGCCGAGCGAGAGTTCGGTCGCGCGATGGGTCATCGCCGGCCCGACGGTGCGCTTCCCCAGTAGCTTCCGCCCGAGGGCGAACGCCGCCCGCCCGATCCGACCCATCCACACCTTGGCCCAGAACTCGGTGTCCACGTCGCTCCGGCGATGGCGGAGAGAGAGATGGCCGATCAGGCTCGCGATTGAGACGGCCCCCGCGACGGAGAAGAACCCGAGCGCGGTCATCAGCGTCCCCCGGAGGCCACTGGTCGCGGGAAGGAGCGCGACGGCGATGATCGTGGCGAGCGAGAGCCCGACCCCCGCGCCCGTGCCCTTGGCCACGAACCCGAGAATCCGCTCCGCCCGGGTCTCGCGAAGCACTCCCTCGACCGCCCGCTCCTCGCGTCCCTGCTCGATCTCGCTCTTGAACGCGGGGTCGAGATCGGCGTGGGTGAAGCCGAGAAGCATGAGCCGCCGCGCCGCGGCGACGAGGTAGCCGAAGGGGACTGCCGTGAGCCCGAAGACGAAACTCCCGAACCCCCACCACCCACCGGTGAAGTAGGACACGACGGTCGATGCGATCACCAGCCCTACTCCATATAGCAGCGTCCCGCTGCCATCGATTCGGCCGCTGCGCTTCACGAACGCGCGGAGCGCCACCGGCAGCTCCCGCCGCTGCTCCAGCGCCACGCCGAGCTGCTCGGCCAGGAGATCGGCCGTGGCGGGGCGATGCTCGGGCTCCTTGGCGAGGCAGCGGTCCACCAGGAGCGCCAGCTTTCTAGGTACCGCCAGGCCGAGGCCCGCGAGCGACGGCGGCGGCTCGGTGACGTGCTTCGCCAGGATCTCGGTCGCGGTCTCCCCGGTGAACGGCAGTCGCGCCGAGAGCGCATAGAACGCGGTCGCGCCGAGCGCGTAGATGTCGCTGCGGGCGTCGATCGCGCCGCCGAGCGCCTGCTCCGGGCTCATGAACTCGGGGGTACCGGCGAGCGGAACCACACTCTCGGTCCCTACCCTGACCGCATCGGGCCCTCTCCGACCATCGCCCACCGGGCCGGCGCCTGCGGCGGCAATCCCGAAGTCGACGACCACCACCCGCCCGGTCGCCGATTCGAGGAGGATGTTGTCAGGCTTCACGTCGCGATGGACCACCCCCTGCGCGTGCGCGTGCGCGAGGGCCCACGCCGCCTCGCGGAGGATCCGGGCCCCTTCGGCGCCGCCAAGCGGGCCACGAGAGCGGACCCGTTCCGCCAGGGTCATCCCGTCGATGAACGACATCACGTAGTAGACGAAACCCTGCGTCTCGTCGACGGCGTGGATCGGGATGATGTTCGGATGAGAGAGCTTGGCGGCGAGCCGCGCCTCCCTGAGGAAGCGGTCGCGGAGCGCCGGGTCGCCTGCCCGCTCAGGCGGGAGGAGCTTGATGGCGACGAGCCGGTCGAGGTGCACCTCGCGCGCGAGGTACACGACCCCCATGCCCCCTCGGCCCAGCTCGCGGTCGATCGAATAGCGGCCGGCGAGGGCCTGCTGGAAGGACAGGAAGAGCGGGTCGGGGGTGGAGCCCGGGGAGGGCATGGTTCGAATGTAGCGGGGCGCGGGTCGGAGGTCACCGCTCTCCGCGGTGGGATGGGCGGCAGGACGGCGCCGTGAGCAGCATAGAGTGAGGAGTGAGGAGTAGGTTGGCTGTTGGCCACTGGCCGTTAGCCATTAGCCGTTAGCTGGCACGGTGCCGCCCCGCTGTCCCTGTTGGATCGCCGAGCTGCTTCGTGCGCCGAATTGGGCTGGTGCGCCAGCCACGAGCCGCTCGGCGGCGCCCCCGCGAGCCGGCCGGCGCCGGCTCCTTCGACGTCCCGGCCACGATGCCGGCGGCGACGATGTTGGTGCAGATGCCGGCGACGATGGGCACCAGGTAGCTGTGGCTCAGGTCGAAAACGAACCCCGCCGCGCTGGGGCCAATCAGCGTGCCGAAGGCCACGCTGGTGTAGAGAATGCCGATGATGCCGCCGACATGGCGGGCGCCGAAATAGTCCGTGACAAGCGCCGGCAGCAGTGCGACGAATCCGCCGTAGAAGACGCCGTAGATCAGCGCAAATGCGGCCAGCTGCCAGAGCTCGGTTGAGAATGCCCAGACGACGAACGCGATGGCCATGCCCGCGAACATCATCACGAGCGCATGGCGGCGCCCCATCCGATCGGCCAGACCACCAAGAAAGAAGCGCCCGACGGTACTCCCCACCCCAATACCGCCCAGGAGGAGGACGGCCAGGGACGGTTGGACCGCGTGATCCAGGGCGTACGGAACCAGGTGAACGAAGGGGACAAACAGCCCGAACGAGCAGATCAGGCAGGCGGCATACAGACCGACGAACCGTCGGGATCTGATTGCCTCGGGCACGGAAGCCCCTGCCGGCTGCGATGACTGGGCCCCCGACGGAGGCGGATCGCCGTCGGGACCCAGTCCGCGATCGCGCGGATCGCTCTCGATCAGGAGCGCCATCCCCGCGCCCAGCACGGCGGCGCCCGCCCCGATGCCGAGATAGGCTTCGCGCCACCCCAGGGCCGCGATGAGGAGCGAGGCGAGCGGGGGCATGACCAGCGTGCCGACCCCAATCCCGCTCACGGCCAGACCGGACGCGAATCCGCGGCGTCGGGCGAACCACCGCTGCACCGCGCCCAACGCGGGAACGTAGGAACAGCCGACGCCGAGACCGACGCCAAGCCCGTACGCCAGGTAGACCTCCGTGAGATTGCGGGCCGCGCTCGCGAGGGCCAGGCCCATCCCGGTGAGGGCCATCCCGACGACGGCCAGACGGCGGGCGCCCCAGCGGTCTGCCAGCGGTCCGCTGACGATTCCCAGACCGAAGTACAGAAACCCGGCCAGTGAAAAGACCAGGGAGACCGACCCGCGGGAGGCCGCGAAGTCCTTCTGCAACGGTCCGACAAACGCGCTGAAGGTGTATGCGCTCCCGAAGCCCACGAACGTGATGGCAAAGGCGGCCGCAACCACGAACCAGCCGTAGAACAGGCGTGGAGTGGACGGCGCTGAAGTATCGCTCACGACTGCCTCCAGAGAACAAGGCCCACCGGTACTAAACAACACCAGTAAACTGTAATAACAGGTGCCGCATTGCGTCAACCTGTAAAGCTGTTATACTGGTGTCGTATGCCTGATTCTCGGCGAGCCCCCGTCCCGGGCGACCTGGCGCTGCTGTTCCAGTTCGTGAACTCGGTCGACTTGCGCCGGTTTGCCCATCACGGTGTGCCACACACCGGCGGTGACGAGCTGGCGAGCGTGGCGCAACTCGAACGCTGGATGCGGCGTCACGCTCTGCTCCGCGAAGGCGTCCGGCTCGATCCCGCCGCTCACCGCAAGGCGCGGGAACTGCGGGATTCGCTGCGGGCATTCCTGCAGCTCGCACCGCCGGACCGGCGCGGCACTGGCGGCGCGGGGGCGCTCGTGAACGCGTCGGCGGCGGACTTTCCTCTGATCGTGCAGGTGACCACGGCTGGGAAGATCCGGTTGCAGCCCCGGCCTGGCGCCGGGTTCAGCGGTCTGGGCAACATCCTGGCCGAGCTTCAGCATGCAGCCGAGACGGCCAGACTGGATCGTCTGAAGCTGTGCGCCGCGGAGGACTGTCGATGGGCGTTCTACGATCGCTCCAAGCCGGCCACGCGGCGCTGGTGCGATTCGACACTCTGCGGCAACCGGGAGAAGACCAGGGCCTATCGGCGCCGGCGGAGGGGACCCCCATCCCGCGACCCGCATTAGGGGTG
>Ga0326730_1000496_pt1 | contig 10192 bp, 11 predicted proteins | sample MHFSIPfraction_3_FD_207740 | JGI IMG/M metagenome (GOLD analysis project Ga0326730, IMG submission 207740) | Lab enriched peat soil microbial communities from Michigan Hollow, Ithaca, NY, United States - MHF7AN SIP fraction | ecosystem: Environmental > Terrestrial > Soil > Wetlands > Peat...
CGCGATGACCGCGGTCTTCGGCGACGCCGCGAGAACCTTCGGGATCGCGACCAGGCCCGGGCTGCCGGGCAGCTTCAGGTCGACGATCGCGACGTCGGGCTGCAAGCGCGCAATCTCCTTCACGCCGGTCTCTGCGTCGCCCGCCTCGCCGACGACCGACAGCTCGGGCTCGGCTTCGAGCATCAGACGCACCGCCTGGCGCAGAACGGTGTGATCGTCGATGAGATAGATGCGGATGCTCATCCGCTCGCTCCCGCGGGCAGCCGCGCGCGCAAGTGAGTGCCGCGGCCCGGCGCGCTGTCGAGCTCGAGCTTCCCGCCGCACGCCTCGGCGCGCTCGCGCATCGTGAGCAGCCCGAAGCGCCCGCGCGCCGGCGCGCGCGCGTCGAAGCCGCAGCCGTCGTCGCGCACGGAGAGCACGATGTGGTCCGCGGCCGAGTCACGCGTCAGGGTGATGTCGAGCTCGCGCGCCTCGGCGTGCTTGCGCGCGTTCAACACCGCCTCCTGCGCGATGCGAAACAGAGCGACGTTCACGTCGGCGCGCGCCGCGTTCGCGTCGGGATCGATCGCGAGCCGCACGCGCAGCTCGCCCAGACCTTGTAGCTGGACGCCGTACTCGCGCAGCGCCTCAGAGACACCGAAGTCGTCGAGCACCGTCGGGCGCAGCTCGTTCATCAGCTCGCGGATCTCGTCGCCACAGGCGCGCGCGTCGGCGCCCAGGCGCGCGAGGTGCTTCTCGGCTTCGGGCTTCTCGCCGCCGATCGCGGTGCGCGCGCGGTCGATGCCGTAGGAGAGCTCGAAGAAGCGCGCGCCCATGCGGTCGTGCAGCTCCCCCGCGATGCGCTTGCGCTCCTCTTCCTCGGCGTGAATCAGTCGGCGCAGCAGCTCGCGCGCGCGGTCGCGGGCGCTGCGCGCGGCGTCGAGATTCTCGCGCGCGTCGCGCGAGAGCGCGGAGCCCATGAGCGCCGCGAAGAGCAGATAGAAGACGCGCAGCGCGAGCGCGCCGACCGTGTCCGCGCCGGCGCTCGCGGGTGGCGCCAGCGCGAAGAGCGCGACGGTGAGGAGTGAGTTCACCGCGAACATCGCGAAGGCCGGCCCCGCGCCGAAGCGGATCGAGGTCGCGATGCTGGTCAGGTAGTAGTACGGATAGAAGTCACTCGCGATCCCGCCCGTCCACTGACAGATGGCAGTGACGAGGATCGCGTCGCAGACCGTGGTCGCGATCGCGCCCGCGCGCACCGCGCGCCCGCGGCGCACGTGCAGGTAAGTGAGCGCGGTGTACACGAAGCCGCCGACGAGGACGACGTACACGCGCGGCGCCGGCGCAGTCAGCTCGGCGTGCTGCACGATCGCGAGCCACGACACCATCCCGAACGCGCGCAGCTTCACCAGGAGAAGCTCGGCTCGGTGCAGGTGCGCGAGGTCGCTCGCCATGCGTCAGAGCATACGCCGCGCGCCTATTTGCGTGCCGTTCTCCGCAGCTCGGCGAGCTGCCGGCGGATCGTCTCCTTGTAGGGGCCCATCTCGTGGTGCGCGAGCATGTCCTCGACGAGCTCGATCAGCGCGGCCGGCGGCTTGCCGGCGCGCACGGACGCGAGCGCGAGGAATGCGCGCAGCGGCGCGTGCTCGGGAAAGCGGCGGCTCCCGCCGGACAGGACTTCGAGCGACTCGGCGTGGCGCCCGACGTTCGCGAGCGAGCTGCCGAGACCGAGATACGCGCGCGCGAGCAGCTCGCCGGTGGGGCGCAGTCGGATCGCCTCGGCGTACACGGGAATCGCCTCGGCTTCGCGGTCCGCGCCCTCGAGCGCGGTCGCGAGCGCGAAGTGCGTGCGCGCGTCGCGCGGCACCTTCGCGACCAGCGCGCGGAAGCGCGCGATCGCCTGTTCGCCGAGTCCGGCGTCGACCAGCATGTGGCCCGCCGCGATCTCCGTCTCGATGGGGTCGTCTTCTACTGCCAACGCCTGACTCTCTACGGGAGATGCTCTACAGGAGCTTGTGACTCGCCAGAAACTCTCTCAGCTTCGGCCACGGACGCGGACAGTCGTTGTGTCCGCAGTCACCGAAGATGAGTAGCTCGGATTGCGGCAGTGCGGCATGGAGCGCGCGCGCGTGGGCCACCGGGATCATGGTGTCTTGCTCTCCGTGGATCACGAGCGTCGGCCTGCGGAAACCCGCGACACGGGCCCGGTTGTCGAAGGCGTCGAGCATCAGGAACCCCGGAATCCCCACGGCGCGGGCGAGCGCGGGGACGCTGGTGAACGTGGACTCGAGCACCAGCGCCGCGACCTCGCGCTCGGCCGCGAGCGCGCACACCGCTCCGCCGCCGAGCGAGCGCCCGTAGCCGACGATGCGGCGCGGGTCGATGTCGCGACGCGCGGCGAGCCAGTCATACGCGGCGAGGGTCGCGTTGTTGATCGAGTCTTCCGACGGCGCGCCGCCCGAGCGGCCGTAGCCGGGATACTCGACCAAGAGGACCGCCGCGCCCCAGCTCCGCGGCTCGGCGAACTCGCGCGCCCAGTCGTCGATCAGCTCGCCGTTCCCGTGCGCAAACAGGATTGCCGGCGACGGAGTGACTCCGCTTGCTCCGCCGCTCGCAGGCAGGAACCAGGCCTCGGTGCGCACGCCGCCGCGCTCCAGCCACACCTGCTCGCCGCCGACCGCGCGCAGAAGCGAGCTGGCGTCGGGCGCGCGGCGCGCCGGATAGAGGAGCTTGCGCTGCTGCGTCAGGATCAGGACGACCGCGGCGACACCGCCGAGGATCAGGACGAGCGCGAGCGCGGCGAGCACGTTGCGCACTCACTCGACCTCGACCGCGCGCGCCATGCGCACGATCGGCAGCACGTTGCCGTCGGGCAGGCGCGCCTCGACTCTCTCGAGCTCGCGGAAGCCGAACGTCCGGTAGAGCGGCTCGCCCGGCAACGTGGCCGCGAGCTCGAGCGTGCGGAATCCCGCGGCGCGCGCGGCGTCGACGCACGCGTCCATGAGTCGCGACCCGATTCCGCGCCGCGACCAGTCCGGGTCGACGAAGAACGCGCGGATGCGCGCGGGCTCGCTCGCCGGGTCGACCAGCGGATCGGCCTCGCCCTTCATCTGATCGCCGCCGTACAAGGTGCGCCGCCGGCTCCAGCCGCCGCAGGCGACGATCTCGTCACCCGCAGTCACGACGAAGTAGGTGCCGTCGGCGATGAGCTGTGTGTCGGGGCCGAACACGTGGCGGATCGCGCCCTCGATCTGCGCGTCGCTGTAGTAGGCGCGCGAGAGGCCGCGCACGGAGCGCGGGATCAGGCGGTGGAGCGCGGGCAAGTCGGCCTCGGTCGCGAGTCGCACGCGCAGCGCGTCGTCAGTCATGGCGCGCCCAGGATAGTGAACGCGCGGGGCGGGGCGCCGCAGGGCGGGCTCCTGCCTTCGATCAGCTACATGAGCGTCGAGATCGAGTCAGGTCTCGCCCTGCGGCGTCTGGACGGCAGCTTGTCGGTCCAAGGTCACGCGCGCCTTGCGAACCGGCGACGATGCGTGGGCATTTGCGTGTGCGGCCGCGAATTAGAAAGCAAGCGTCGGATAGAATCGGATCGGGTCGGCGCCGATCCTCGCCTCACACGAACGAGGAGAAGACCCGATGCTCGACAACGACAAGTGCTGGGAAGCGGTGGCGAGCCGCGACCGCGGGGCAGACGGAACGTTCTACTACGCGGTGCGCACGACCGGCGTCTACTGCCGGCCGAGCTGCGCCTCGCGCCTGCCGCGACGCGAGAATGTGTCGTTTCACGCGAGCTGCGCCGACGCGGAGGCGGCGGGCTTCCGCGCGTGCAAGCGCTGCCGGCCGACGGAGCGCACGCCGGTCGAGGCGCAGCTTGCCGCGGTGGCGAAGGCGTGCGCGATCCTCGCCGAGCGCGAGACGGCGCCGCCGCTCGCGGAGCTGGCGGCGGCGGTCGGAGTGAGTCCGTTCCACTTCCACCGCCTGTTCAAGCAGGTGGTGGGCGCGACGCCGCGCGAGTACGCGCGCGCGCAGCGCGTGGCGCGCTTCGGCCGGGCGCTCGACCGCGGCGAGCGAGTCACCGAAGCCGCGTACGGCGCGGGCTTCGGCTCGAGCGCGCGCGTGTACGAGAACGCGCTGGGCATGACTCCCGGAGCGCGCCGGCGACTGGGGCAGGGCGAAGTGATTCGCTTCGCGACGGCGAAGACGGCGCTCGGCTGGGTGCTGGTCGCCGCGACCGAGAAGGGGATCTGCGCGGCGGAGCTCGGCGACCGGCGCGAGTCACTCGTCGCCGCGCTGCGCGAGCGCTTCGCGGCTGCGTGCCTGCGCGAGGACCGCGCGGGGCTGCGCGCCTGGCTCGCGCGCATTGCGGCGTTCATCGCGTCGCCCGATCACGCGCTCGAGCTGCCCCTCGACGTGCGCGGCACCGCGTTCCAGGCGCAGGTCTGGCGCGCGCTGCAGCGGATTCCGCCGGGCAGCACGGCGAGCTACGCGGAGATCGCCGCCGCGCTCGGCCGACCGCGCGCGGTGCGCGCGGTCGCGCAGGCGTGCGGACAGAATCCGGTTGCTCTTCTGGTTCCCTGTCATCGCGCAGTCAGACGCGACGGCGAGCTCGCCGGCTATCGCTGGGGGCTCGAGCGCAAGCGCGCGCTCCTGTCGCGCGAGAGCGCCGCGGTCTCGCGCGCCGCGCGGCGCGTTCGGTCGGCGGGATGACCGGCATCGGCGAGTCACTCGACGAGCTCGGGTATGCGACCGTGCCTGGGCTCGTCGGGGCCCCGGACTGCGCGGCACTGGCCGCGCGCTGGGACGACGACGGCTTGTTCCGCAAGCGCGTCGTGATGCAGAAGCACGGCTTCGGCCGCGGCGAGTACCGCTACTTCGACTACCCGCTGCCGGCGCTCGTGCAGAGGCTGCGCGAGTCGCTCTACGAAGAGCTCGCGCCGATCGCGAACCGCTGGCGCGCGCAGCTCCGCCTAACGCCGGAGTTTCCCGCCACGCTCGCGGCCTACATCGAAAAGTGTCACGCCGCGGGACAGACTCGGCCGACGCCGCTCGTGCTGCGCTACGAGGCCGGCGACTACAACTGCCTGCACCAGGATCTGTACGGCGAGCAGGTCTTTCCGCTGCAGGCGACGGTGCTGCTCTCCGATCCCGCGCGCGACTTCACGGGCGGCGAGTTCCTGCTCGTCGAGCAGCGCCCGCGCGCGCAGTCGCGCGGCGAAGTCGTGCCGCTCGCCCCCGGCGACGCGGTGATCTTCGCGGTGCGCGAGCGCCCGCGCCGGGGGGCGCGCGGCTTTCACCGCGCGCAGCTCCGCCACGGAGTGAGTCGCATCCGCTCCGGCCTGCGCTTCAGCTTGGGGATCATCTTCCACGACGCCGCATGAATCGTGTACCCTCGGGCCGATGATCGCGCCGCGAAAGTCGGCCCGCGCCTACCGCACCTGGACGCACGACAGCACGCGCTGGGAGCACTACTCGCCGCGCGCCGGCGATGTCGTGATCGCGACCCCGCCGAAGTGCGGCACGACCTGGACGCAGCGCATCGTCAGCCTGCTCATCTTCCAGTCGCCCGCGCCGTGTCCGGTCATGGAGATCTCGCCCTGGGTCGACGCGAGCTTCATCATGCCGCCCGAGGCGACGCGCGCCATCATCGAGGCCCAGAGCCATCGCCGCTTCCTGAAGAGTCACTTGCCGCTCGACGGGCTGCCGATCTACGACGAGGTCAGATACATCCACGTCGCCCGAGACCCACGCGATGCGTGTATGTCGTTCTTCAATCACTACTCGGGGCTCACCGAGCCCGCGCACGAGCTGATCGACGCCGCCTCTACGCCAGAGCTCGGGCCGCCGGCGCGCGCCGCCCGGGATCTGGCCAGCTTCTGGCGCGACTTTTTCACACGTGGATCCCAGCCGCAGTGGCGGGACGGATTCCCCGACATGTCCTTCGTCGACTTCGAGACGACTTACTGGCGCGACCGCAAGCGCGAGAACCTGCTGCTCGTGCACTACAACGATCTGAAGGCCGACCTCGACGGCGAGATGCGGCGCATCGCCGCGTTTCTGGACATCGACACGCCGGCCGCGCTCTGGCCGCGGCTCGTCGAAGCTGCCTCGTTCGAAGCGATGAAGCGCGACGGTCCCATCCTGCTCGGTCCGATGGGCGCGCTGTTCGAGGGCGGCTCGGACCGCTTCCTCTTCAAGGGCTCGAACGCCCGCTGGAAGGACGAGCTCTCGGCCGACGATCTCGCGCTCGCGGACAAGCTCGCCGAGCGCTTCACGCCGGGGCTGCGCCGCTGGCTCGAGGGCGGGCGGCGCGTCGCCGGCGATCCAGTCGAGTCAGCCGACTGAGTGACTCGCGAAGACCTGCACGTCCTGGCCGATCGCTATCTCGGGGCGCTGGCTGCGCGCGAGCCGTCGCGTCTGCCGATCGCCGCCGGCCTGCGCTGCACCGAGAACGGGCGCGAGCTGCCGCTCGGCGAGGGCCTGTGGAAGACCGCGCGCGCGATCCGGGCGCGGCGAATCTTTGCCGCGCCGAGCGACGGGCAAGCGCTGATCTTCGCCGTGATCGAAGACGCCGGCGAGCCCGCGGTGCTGGCCGTGCGCCTGGGCGTCGCCGGCCGCGAGCTGCGCGAGGTCGAGACGCTAGTCTCGCACAAAGGTGAGTCGTCGATCTTCGGCCCCGAGTCACTGCTCGCCGCGAAGCCCGCGCTCGAGCGCTTGCTCGACCCGGCCGAGCGCGCGCCCCGCGACGCACTGATCCGCGCGGTCGACGCGTATTTCGAAGGCATCGAGCGCGACTCGAGCGCCGGCGTTCCGTTCCACCCCGAGTGCGACCGGATCGAGAACGGCGTGCAGACGACGCGCAATCCCGCCTTCCTCGGCGGCCTCGGCGCGGCAGAGCAGCTCGACCGCAAGCTCTTCGCCTACATCGAGCGCGTGCGCGGGCGGCGCTATCCGCTGGCCGACACCGAAACGGGTCAGGTGCTCGCGATCGTGTTTCTCGACGTGCCGGGCACGGTCACTTCGCTCGAGGTCGCGGGACGGCGGATCGAGCTCCCGCCGCACATGCGCAAGCCGCGCAGCACCTTGCTGTTCGAGCGCTTCCAGGTCGACGGCGGCCGCATCCGCGCCGTCGAGGCGTTCATGCACAACCTGCCGTACGGGGCGAGCTCGGGCTGGTAACGCCCGCGGCACGAGTCACGACGGGGCGGGATGAGCGGGATAGTCCGCGAGCGCCGGGTCGCTCGTGAAGTGGGCCCGCGCGCGCGCCACGTCGAGGTCGGGCAAGTGTCGCTCGACCAGGTCGAAGGTCTCGCTCACGACGGCGCTGAGCTCGCGGGTGGCTTCACGCACGTCGGCTGTCAGCGCGCGTTCGAGTCGCTCGGCGAGGTTTGCCGGAGCTAGCGGCATGCCCTCGATCAGCCGGCGCAGGCGCTTCCACTCCGACGGGCGATACAGGTGATTCAGCCCGACGAGGATCGAGAGGACCGCATTCTCGACGCGACACAGTGACTCGAGGAACCGGAGCCGCTCGCCGCAGGCGGTGGCCGAGTTCTCCGCGGTCCACAACGGCTCGACGAACAGGTTCGCGGCCACCTGCTTCCGCCCGAGCTCCGGCGGATAGGCGGCAGCGCGCGCGCGCCAGGTCTCGTGCAGCTCGTGTCCGTGAAGCGAGATGGCATCGACGAAGCCGCCGACGAAGGCCTGAATGTGCGGAGTGAGATTGTGCTTCTCGAGCACCGCGCGCAGGCACGCCTCTACGGTCGGGACCAGGAGCAGGTCGAGATCGACCCGCGCCCCGCCCGCGACGAAGCACTCGCGGACGAGGCCCTGATCCTCGGTGCCCGAGTGAGTCCGCCAATGCGTTCCGCCCAGGCTCTCGACCAGCGCGCGGCGGGTCCGCTCGGCGGGGAAGCGAAGGCAGTAGACGAAGACGTCGAGATCGGAGATCGGGTTGGCGATGCCGCGCGCAACCGAGCCGCCGACGGCGATGGCGGCGACGTCCGAGTCTCGAGACAGAAACGCGGCGATGCGCTCGGCGACGGCGAAGTCGGCACGGCTCTTGGCCGTGGCCCTTGTGGGAAGCGTCATGGATGTACCTCATGGGGGAGTTCGCGAACGAACTTCGGACCACCAAGATCGAGGTACTAATTCTCCATGCGCGCGAGCCTACACCGATCGGCGACGCCCGACAACGAGCTTCAGCCGTGAAGCTCCCGGATCAGCTCCTTCGCGCTCGCCTTCGAGCCGGCCGCGAAGCCGAGCGTGGTGCGGTCGACGAGGTCGCCGAAGCGCGACTTGAAGCGGGGAATCACTTCATCGGGCGAGGCGACCACGGCGAACTGCTCGAGGATCTTGTCGTCGATGAGCTCGCCCATCTTGTCCCACTGGCCCTGCTTCGAGAGCGCGTTCAGCTCGGTCTGCAGCCCGCCCCAGCCGTGCATCTCGAGCACCGGCCGGTACGCGGGAGTCGAGCCGTAGAAGGCGATCTGCTTGCACACGCCGCGGCGCGAGTCACTCCAGGCCTTCTCGGTCGCGCCCGTGACCACGAAGCCGGGGAACGAGATCTGGAAGTCCTTGCGCTTGCGGCCGGCCTTCGCGAGCCCGCGCTCGATCGCCGGCAGAGTCACTTCGCGCATGTACTTCTCGGTGGTGAACGCGTGGCAGATCACGCCGTCGGCGACCTCGCCAGCGACCTCGGTCATGAGCGGGCCGACCGCGGCGAGAAACACCTTCGGCGGGCCGTAGCTCGTGTCGGTGGGCGTGAACATCGGCGTCATGAGCGTGTGCGTGTAGAACTCGCCGCGGAACTCGAGCTTCTTGCCCTGGTACCAGTTCGCCCAGATCGCGCGCATGGCGAGGATCATCTCGCGCATCCGCGCCGCGGGGTGCGACCACGGCATGCTGAAGCGCTTGGTGATGTGCGGCTGGATCTGTGATCCGAGCCCGAGAATGAAGCGCCCCTTCGAGAACGCGTTAAGGTCGTGCGCGACGTTCGCGAGAGTCATGGGGCTCCGCGCGAACGCGACCGCGATCGAAGTCACGAGCTCGATGCGCTGACTGTGCTCGGCCGCGATCAAGAGCGGGAAGAACGGATCGTGCGCCGTCTCCGCCGTGATCGCGCCGTCGTAGCCCGCGGCCTCGAGCTCGCGAATGCGCTCGGGAACCTCGGCCAATCCGCCCATCAGACCTGCGTCGACTCGCATCGCGTTCTCCTTCTCGAGAACGCGATTCTATCAGCGCGGCGCGGGCTCGATTGGCGCGGTCCAGCGCCGCAGCCGCTCGGCCATGATGCTCATGACCTGGAGCGCGAAGAACGGCGTCTGCTGGACCATGAACTGGAAGCGCTTCGCGTCCACGGGCACCAGGCGCGCGGCCGTGCGCGCGATCGCGGTGGCGCTGCGCGGCGCGTGGTCGATCAGCGCGAGCTCGCCGATGATGCTGCCGGGGCCCGCAACCTCGAGCACCCGACCCGCGGCCGCGATCTCCACCTCGCCCTCGACCACGACGTACATGAATTCGCCCGGCTCGCCCTCGCGGAAGACGGTCTTGCCGACCGCGAAGCCGACCCAGTCGTCGGCGCGGCTGAAGAGCTCGATGCGCGTCATGCGTGGAGAATGTCGGAAGCCGGGCGACGACTCGATGCAGGAGCCGTGGAGATTGCGTGAGGTTCGAGTCACCGATTCTTGAGCACCGCCTCGATGCGGCGGTCGGGGATGAACCACGTCGCGGCGACGGACACGTAGACGAGCTGCGACAGCCACGGGCGCGCGAAGGCGAGCGGGATGGCCGCGGCGTAGGCGCCGATCGAGAGCCACTCCTTCCCGCTGCGGCCGAGGGCGGCGGCCAGCGCCGAGTCACGCCCGTGGTGCGCGATGAGAGACGACTCGAGAGGCTGATAAGCGCCGGCGGCCATCAGGAGCACGAAGCCGTAGAGCGCCGTCGGCACCGGATCCGTGTGGTGCTCGCCGACCCACGCGGTCACGAACGGCACGAGCGAGAGCCAGAACAGGAGAACCAAGTTCGACCACAGGATCCGCCCGGTCACTTCGCGCGCCGCGTGCAGCATGTGGTGGTGGTTGTTCCAGTAGATGCCCACGTAGACGAAGCTCAGCACGTAGCTCGCGAACACGGGCGCGAGCGGGCGGAGTGACTCGAGGTCGGTGCCCTCGGGCGCGCGCAGCTCGAGCACCATGATGGTGATGATGATGGCGATGAC
>Ga0326730_1000497_pt1 | contig 10188 bp, 7 predicted proteins | sample MHFSIPfraction_3_FD_207740 | JGI IMG/M metagenome (GOLD analysis project Ga0326730, IMG submission 207740) | Lab enriched peat soil microbial communities from Michigan Hollow, Ithaca, NY, United States - MHF7AN SIP fraction | ecosystem: Environmental > Terrestrial > Soil > Wetlands > Peat...
GGCCCGCCGTATCCTGGGTATGGGAGATCGGCACGATGCCGTGGCGCGAGACGAGCCCGAGCGTCGGCTTGATGCCCACCAGTGAGTTGGCCGAGGACGGGCACACGATCGAGCCGTCCGTTTCGGAGCCCACGCCGACCGCGGCGAGGTTGGCGGAGATCGCCGCGCCGGTCCCGGAGCTCGAGCCGCACGGGTTGCGATCCAGCGCGTAGGGGTTGCGGCACAGTCCGCCCCGTCCGCTCCAGCCACTCACCGAATGCGTCGAGCGGAAGTTGGCCCACTCCGAGAGGTTCGTCTTGCCGAGCAGGATCGCGCCCGCGTCACGCAGGCGCTTGGCGACCATCGCGTCTCCCGGGGCCGGAAGATCGGCCAGGGCGAGCGAGCCGGCGGTGGTCTTCATCTTGTCGCCGGTCGCGATGTTGTCCTTGATCAGCACGGGAATCCCATGGAGCGGGCCGCGCACCCGACCAGCGCGGCGCTCGGCGTCCGCCGCATCGGCAGCCGCCAGCGCATCCGGATTGGTCTCGATCACCGCCCGCAGCTGGCCGCGGCGGTCGATCTCGTCGATGCGCGCGAGGTACAGCTGGCACAGACGCCGCGCAGTGTACTTCCCGCTCTTCAACCCGTCCTGCAGCTGGGCGATCGTCGCCTCCTCCAGCTCGAACGGCGCCGGCGCGAGCGAGCGGGGAATGCCGACGGACAGCGCTTCGGCCGCGGCGGGCCGGGCGGCGGCGGCAAGCGCTCCAACGCCCGCATAGTGAACGAAGTCCCGACGAGACAGGTATGGCATTGCGTGCTCCGGGAACGGTGTGGGAAGCGGAGAATGTGCACCCCGGGAGCGCGCCCGGCTACTGAGGATCCGGCGTCGGCTCGGGCACGTGACGATCGATGACGACGCGCTGCAGCTGGCCTCGCAGCCGGCGGCGCACGCGGAGCACCAGCACCGTGGCCACCACCACGAGCCCGACGACGAGCCCCCACCACATCCCGACCGGTCCGGCGGCCGTGTGCAGCCCGAGGTAGGCAGCGAGGGGCAAGGCGATGCACCAGTATCCGATGACGTTGACGATCAGCGGGGTGCGGGTGTCTCCGGTGCCGCGCAGGATGCCGATCGACACGACCTGCGTCCCGTCGAACACCTGGAACACGCCCGCCAGAGGAATGAGGGTCGCGGCGATCGCCGCCACCGCCGCATCGCTCGTGTAGACGTGCGCCAGGAAGCGTGGCATGGCGAGCAGCACCGAGCCGCTGGCCGCCATGAACCCCACACCGCACACCAGCCCCGCCGCAGCGGCCCGTCGCGCTTCGGCGGGGTCGCCGCGCCCGATCGCATGCCCGACGAGCACCGACGCCGCCATCGACACGCCGAGCGGCACCATGAACGTGATCGACGCGAGATTCAATGCCACCTGGTTCGCGGCCATGGGGACGGCGCCCAGCCGTCCCATCATGAATCCCACAACGCTGAAGATGCCGAGCTCGAGCTCGTACTGCAGGCCGATCGGCGCTCCCAACGCGACGATGCGGCCCAAGGGCCCGAGGGCAAACGCGTCCCGCCGCAGCGGGAACAGGCGATGCCGCAGCCGGCGCCAGGCAAAGGCGAGCATGAACAGGGCCAGGGCCCAGCGCGACAGCGTCGTGGCCCAGCCCGATCCGATCGCCCCGAGCGCCGGAACGCCCAAATGCCCGAAGACGAGCACCCAGTTCAGAGCGAGGTTCAGGAGGTTCGCGGCCAGCGTCGCCCACACCATCGGCGCCACTTCCGCCGTCGCCTGGAGCACCGAGCGGACCAGCGTCACCAGTAGAAACGGCAGGAGGCCGGCGATCGCGATCCGCGTATACGCCGTTGCCGTGGGCACGATCTCCACGGGCTGGCGCAGCGCCGTGAGGAACGGGCGCGCGGGCAGCAGGGCGAACGTGCACCCGATGGTCAGCAAGAGCGCCAGCACGAGGCCCCGCTGCACCGCGCGGGCCACCGCGCTCTCCTCGCCCGCCCCCACCGCCTGGGCGACGATCGGGTCCAGTCCCATCAGCACGCCCATGCCGAAGATCGCGACGGCGAGGAACAGCAGATTGCCCAGGGCGACGGCCGCCATGGCATCGGCCGACACGTGCCCGACGACGATCGTGTCCACCACCCCCATGCTCATCCAGCCGATCTGGATGGCCACGACCGGGATCGCCAACCGCACCATGGCGCGGAGCTCGGCGCGGAAGCCGTGGGTGGTGGAGACGGAGTCGGTCATGCCGCAAACTAGCGAGCCTGGAAAGAAAGGCGCCGAGCCCCGCGTGGGCTCGGCGCCGGCATACCTGCGTCGCGTGCTAGCGCGCGCGACGAATCGTCAGCGGACCGTTCGTCGTCACCACGCGCACCGGCGCGCCGCCCTGGCCGAGCGTCGTCTGGATCCGGTTCGTCACGTGGCCCTGCACCGTCACGGTGAGCGGGAATGCGACATCCATCGGGCCGTTCACGGTTCCCGTTTCGAGGCGCGCGTTGTAACGCTCCGGAATCGCCAGATCGACGGGACCGTTCCGCGCTTCCGCGTCGAGACCCGTACCGACCCATTGGGTGCCCGACAGCTCCACGGACAGTGGCCCGTTCTGCACCCGGGCCGTGATGTCCCCGCCCACCCCGGCGAGCGACACGGGACCGTTCTGCGCCCGGAGGTCCATCGTCCCCGACACGCCCTCGACCGAGAGCGGGCCGTTGACGGTTTCGAGCGAGAGATCGGTGTGGCGCGGGACGTACACGTCGAAGCTCACCGACCAGTTGGTTCGCCCGGATGTCATGGGGCCGGTGGCGCGAATCGAGTTGCCCGCGGCTTCGATCCGGACCGCATCCACCAGCTGGCGGGCATCTTCGTCACTGCGCGCGCGGGCTTCGATCTTCGCCACCACGGCGATCGAATCCCGGTCCCAGCCGTAGATCGCGACACCGCCATTCTGGCCGGGATCGACCGTCAGCGCCCCTGCGGCCGGCCGCATTCCCGTCTCGCGCACCTGGCAGGCGCGGGGCCGGTCACCCCAGCGCCCGCTGCGGCAATCGGCCAGCCAGCTGTCGGTGTCGTGTTGCGCGGCGAGCCTGCCCGCCGCGGCGAGCGCGAGAAGCGTCGCGGAGCAGGTGGGTGAGAACAACCGGCCGATCGTCATGGGCGACCTCGTGGGTGGACGGGATAGTCCTCCCTTTGACGCAGGATCGGCCTGTAAGGTTGCGGCTCCGGACAGACGCGGTGACCTCAGGCGGAGCCCGGTCGGTGAGCCGGCTCACCGGATCATGACGGCGGCGGCGCAAATCCCTCTGGGCACCCTACTTGCGTGATTTCAGCGGAAGTGAATCATTCACGGATTCGGCTGGAGACGGCATGCGGCTCAGCACCATCGAACAGTCCATCTCGAAGCACTCCCGGACGCTGCATCTGGACAGCATCCGGAACCGGATATTGCTGTTCGCGGTGCTGGCGACGCTCGTCCCGTCGGTCGCCACCGCCTGGATCGCCTATTCCCGTCTGAAACTGTCGCTGAACGACAAGGTCACCCAGGAGGTGGCCGGCGCGAGCAAACAGAGCGCGCACGCGGTCGCGCAGTGGCTGAAGGACCGAAAGTACGACCTGCGGGTGTTCGCCAGCTCCTACATCGTCACGGAGAACCTGGCGGAGATGGCAGGGGCCGGGTCGAGCGCGCCGCCGCAGCGACGGCTCAGCGAGTACCTCGCGTCGGTCCGCGAGCGCTTCGGCGACTACGTCGAGCTGATGGTGGTGGACCCGCAGGGTCGGGTATTGGCGACGAGCGCGCGGCAGATCCGGGCGGTGCAGCTGCCGCCACAATGGGCCAACGACGTGAAGACCGACGGAACCTCGTTCGGCGACCCCTACCGCGATGAAGCCCTGGGAGCCACGCTCGTCGTCGCTGCGGTCCCGATTCAAGCGGCCGGCACCAGGTTCCTCGGCGCGCTGGTGGCCAAGATCGGCCTGGGGTCGGTGGATCAGATGTTCCGCCAGTATGCGCCGGAAGATTCGGGTCGGATCTTCCTCGTGACCACCGAGGCCGGCGCGAGTGAGGCCGGCACCATCGTCACGGGCCGCGGTGCCGGCACCCGACTGCTGCCGACGACGTTCGATCGGATGGCGAAGCTCGACGGCGGCGTGGCCCGTTACAGCAGCTTCGACGGCCAGGGCGTCCTGGGCAGCCTGTTCCGAGATCCGGAAGTGCGTTGGGGCGTGGTCGCCGAGACCCCGGCATCCATCGCCTTCAGCCAGGTCACCCGGTTGCGCCGTCTGATGGTCGCTCTCCCCGCGGCCCTCCTCGCGGGAATCGGCCTGATCGCCTACATCCTGGGCCTGCTGATCGTGCGGCCGCTCGACCGTCTCACGAAGGGCGCCGCCAAGGTCGCGGCCGGCAACCTCGAGGTGGATCTCCCGGTCATTTCGGGCGGGGAGGTAGGATATCTCACCCAGGTCTTCAATAACATGGTCGTGCGGCTCCGGGAGGGGCGCGAGGCGCTCGACGCGGCGAACGATACGCTGCGCAAGAAGAACGAGGAGCTCGAGCGCGTCTCGGTGACGGACGGTCTGACGGGGCTCTACAACCGCCGTCGCCTCATGGAAGTGCTGAGCGACGAGGCGCGTCGGTCACAACGGCTGAAGCACACCTTCGCCGTCCTGATGGTCGACGTGGACCACTTCAAGAAGTACAACGACAGCTTCGGCCACCCCGCGGGGGACGTCGTGCTCACCCGGGTGGCCGCCCTGCTCCGCGAGGCGACTCGCGAAGTGGACTTCGTGGCCCGTTACGGCGGTGAAGAATTCCTCGTCATGCTGCCGGAAACCGGCATGCCGGAAGCGCTGGAGATCGCCGAGCGGATCCGTAGCCGCATCGCCGAAGAAGCGTTCCCGAGCCGGCACATGACGGTGAGCATCGGCGTGGCGGAATTCCCGCTGCATGGCGGAACGCCCGAGCAGGTGATCGCCGCGGCGGACGAAGCGTTGTACGAAGCCAAGGGCGAAGGCCGCGACAAGGTGCGGCGCGCGGGGTTGAAGCTGGTGCGCCCGCCGAAGCCCAAGGAGCCCAAGGAGCGGGCGGGGTAGCGACGCTCGCTTAGTTGGCGCTGTCGGAGCGCTTCTGCACCAGGTTGTAGAATACCCAGCCACCCCTGGCACTGTCGTCCACCACCCGCATCCACTGATCGACGTAGGATATCCCCGTGAGGTGGACGCCCGCATCGAGCGTCGACAGCACGCGGAATGTCGTGCCGGGCCCCTCCCGGACCTTGCAGCGACCGATGGTGCGGAGGGACAGGGGGACGGTGAACATGGTCTCGCCCGGGCGCAGCGACGAGGCGTCGCCGGACACGCGACTGCGCTCCGCGCCGGCCTGCGCCTTCGCCTGATTCGCGAGGTAGAGGGCCCCCCCGTAATTCTGACGATCGAACTCGTCGGCCGCGTCCTTCAGCATCTTCGCGGTGCGGACGACCTCAGGGGTCGCCTGACCGTGGGCCGAGCGGCGCAGCGTCTGCAACACGATCTGCGCCTCGGCCATGCCGGAAGCGGCCTCGGCACGCGTGGCCAGCGTCTGCACCTTGGCCATCGAGCGCACGACCTCACGACTCGCGGCATCGAGGCGGGCCTGGAGATCCTCGACCTGGGCATCGCGATCCAGCAGCTGCAGCTCGAGCCGCGTGACGCGCTGCTCGAGGTCGCGATCCCGCACCGTGACGGTCTCGGTCACCACCCGCACCGCCGGGGCGGTGTCGGGAGCGGGTACCGGGTCCGGCGCGCGATGCGTGCAGGCGACCAGGCCCAGCAGGGTGGCGCAAGTGAAAGTACCAGGGCGCAGCGGGATCATGGCGGGGAATCTGTGTCGGCAAAGGCGGGGCCGTGAGGGTTGCCCGGGATCGTGGCCGTGCGCCGGCCAACTAAAGCGCTGCCACAGAACAACTTGCAGCACTGGGCGATGCCGGGCCAACACGGTCTTTGGGGGCCGCCGCCCTCTCACTACGCCAGAATCTTGGCGATCTCCTTGGGGTCGTCGGCGCCGATCACCAGCCGGGTGTTGGTGGCGAGATAGCAGAAATCGACGTTGATCCCCGCGTCGGCGACTCGGCGCAGCATGGTCGCCGCGACGCCGGGACGATCCTCGACCCCGACGACCGCCACCACGCGCTCGTCGCGAACCCGCACGCCGGCCGAGCGCAGGACCCGGGTGGCGCTCCCGGCGTCCCGCGTGAGCAGGTGCAGGACCCCGTCGAACTCCGTGACCCCCTCGACGTTGATCCCCGTCCGTCCCAGTGCCTCGAGGGCCGTCACCAGGGCGCCTGGACGGTTTGCCTGCAGGGTGATGGTCAGATCGGTCGCCGTCTGCATGGTGGGCAGCCTATCCGCTCGGGCAACTCACCCCACCGTCAGGGCAGCGAGGGCAGCGAGCGCGGCGAGCGCGATCAACGGGGCGAGAAAGTCCCGCACGGCAGCGCGGCGAATCGGCATCGCTCCAATGGTGCGCCCACGGGCGGGCACGCGCCGTGACCGGCGTTACCGGGACGTTGGTCGCCCCGGCCTCCCTAGGGCAGCCGGTGCAGCTCGACCCGGCGGTTCTGCGCCCGGCCGGCGGCGCTGGAGTTGCTGGCGACCGGGTTGGCCGACCCATAGCCTCGAGCCGTGAGTCGCCCCGCCCCCACACCCCGACTCACGAGGTACGCCCGCACCGCCTCCGCGCGCAGCTGTGAGAGCCGCAGGTTCGTCCCGGGAGCACCGGCGTCATCGGTGTATCCAGCGATCTCCACGCGGATGTCGGGATGGGCCTGCAGCGCGGCCGCGACCCCGTCGAGACTCCCGAACGACCCCGGCGTCAGCGCCGAGCTGCCCGTTTCGAAATTCACCCCACGCAGCACGACCGGTCCACGCATGGGGAGCAGCGCCGCGGCGGTGTCCCGCGCCGGACAGCCGGCGGCATCGACTGCGACACCCCGGGCGGTCCCGGGGCACCGATCGAGCTGGTCCGCGACGCCATCCGCGTCGGCATCGGAGGGGCACCCCCGGGGATCTACCGCGCTGCCCGCCGGGGTGGCGGCACACTGGTCGATGCCGTCGAACACCCCGTCCCGGTCGGTATCGATCGGGCATCCGGCGCGGTCGACCTGCGCCCCGGTAGGGGTGTTGGGGCACCGGTCGATCCCGTTGGCGACCGCGTCGCCGTCGGAATCGAGTGGGCAACCGCGCCGATCCACCGGCACACCGGCAGGCGTGTCCGGACAGGCGTCGGTCGCGTCAGCGACCCGATCACGATCCGCATCCCCCACCGAGCGCGACGGCGTGAACATCGTGAGACCGATGGAGCCCACCAGATGCCCGGCCCACTTACCGCCGAAACGGGGATCGGTACTCGGCGCGTAGATCGCCCGCCCTTCGAGACGGATAGCGGCGCCGTTGAACAGGAAGATCCGGTCGCCGACGGCGCCCTGTACGGCGTGGTCGGCGAAGTCGTAGGGGGCGTTTCCGCCGTAGTCGATCCGGGTGTAGCCGCCCAGGACATAGGGAAGATTGTGGGCACCCGCGCGGACATTGAGCACGAGGCTGGCGCTGGCCCAGCGCACGGTCGTGAACACCAACGGGATCTGGGTGTGCGGCTGGGCGAATCCGCCCTCGAGCTCCGCGGACAGGCGACGCGAGAAGAAGTAGCCGACATGCGCCCCCGCCCCGACCCGGCGCCCCAGCCCCATCAGCTTGTCATAGCGCGTCACGCTGACCGAGCCGCCGAATTCGAGGCTCCTGGCGCGCTGCGCGCCCGCGGCGGCCGTCGCGCAGACCATCAGGACTCCGACCAGACCTGACGACCTCATGTGACTCTCTCCTGAACGCGTGCCTTGGCTTCGTAGAGGTCCCGGTCAGCTGCCGCGAGCATCGTCTCGACGGTTTCGCCGTCCCGTGGATATAGCGCCAATCCCGCGCTCGCCGAGACGGGGGGGGCCTCGTTGTCCGCCGCCAGCCGTTCGGCGATGCGAACCGTCACCTGGCGCGCCTCCAATTCCCCCGTTTCAGGGAGGATCAGCGCGAACTCATCGCCGCCGTAGCGTGCCGCGGTATCGATGGCGCGGCAGGAGTGGCGCAGCACTTCCCCCACGCGACAGATGGCCCGGCTCCCGACGAGGTGCCCGTAGCGGTCGTTGATGCGCTTCAGGCCGTCCAGGTCGAGGAACAGCACGGCGAAAGGGCGCCTCGTCCGAACGGAGCGGCGAATCTCACCCGCGAGCACGGAAATCAACTGCCGGTAGTTGGCCAGTCCCGTCAGCGGATCGGTGACCGACATCAGGCGCAACCGTTCGGTGGCGCGTCGCCGGGCGGAAACGACCGCGGCGATGGTGAGGGTCATGAGCGACACGACGCCCATGAACGCCTGCAGCAGGAGCAGCGACTCGTTCTGGGTGCCGCGCACGAACGGCCCATATCCCCACAGCGACCCGCGCACCGCGATTCCGGCCAGCAGCAGGAGCGCGGCGGCCGCCTCCCGCGGCTCGAAGCGCAGCGACGCCCACAGGAGGAACGGGATACAGAGGAAGTCGAGCGGGTAGTTCTTGTCCGGGAAAAGGCCGCCGAAGACGAGCTGGCTCACCACCACCAGCGAGACGAGCAGCACGGCCGTTTCGAGCAGCTGCCAGCGGCGCCAGTGGTGCACCGAGGGCCGGCTCCACAGGACGAGCACCGGGGTCACCACCAGATCCGCCGCGGCGCCGCCCAGCCACCAGGTCAGCCAGATCGACCCGTATTCCGTCCAGCGCGCCGAGCCGGTGAGCGACAGCGTCGTGGCCCCCCAGGTGGCGCTGAGGGTCGCGCCGATGACGGCGGCGAGCCCCGCAAAACGGAAGATGTCCCTCGGGCGGTCAAAACAGTCCCGGCCGTTGGCGTAGCGGTTGACCAGGTAGCTGCCAACCACGCCCTCCAGCGTGTTCCCGATGGCGATGGCCGCCGAGCTGGCGATCGATCCGGCGATGGTGAAGTTGACCAGGAACGCGCCGAGCAGAATGGCCGGCCACACCCGATACCCCAGAATCAGGAACGCCGCGAGCCCGATGCCGGCCGAGGGCCACACCGGGGTCGCGCTCGCGTTCACGAACGCCAGGCGGAGACCGATCTTGCCGGCCACGAAGTAAATCGCCGCCAGCACGGCCAGGATGACCAGGTCGCTCGCGGTCCGGGACAGCGTCACCGTTTTCATTCTGGCGTAACCATACTCATTCGAGGGCGGGATTCCGGGTGATACTCGTCACGAGGCGGGCGGCCGCGCCGTCCCGGGTCGCGGATCAATCCACCGGGACGGCGTCGGCCAAGCCGACCGGCGCGGGAGCGCGGCGCCGGCTGAGGCGCTGCTGGAGCGCGTCGAGATAAGTATAAAACACCGGCGTCACGTACAGCGTGACGATCTGCGAGAACGCGAGCCCGCCCACCACGGCGAGCCCCAGCGGGCGGCGCGACTCCGCGCCCGAGCCCCAACCGACGGCGATCGGGAGCGTCCCCATCAGCGCCGCCATGGTCGTCATCATGATGGGGCGGAACCGCACGCTGCAGGCCTCGAGAATGGCGTCCCGCGCCGTCTTGTGAGCGCGCCGCTCCGCCGCGATCGCGAAGTCGATCATCATGATCGCGTTCTTCTTGACCAGCCCCACCAGCATGATGATTCCCACGAAGGCGTAAATGCTCAGCTCGGTTCGGAAGACGAGCAGCGTCAAGAGCGCGCCGAACCCGGCGAACGGGAGCCCCGAGAGAATGGTCAGCGGGTGGATGAAACTCTCATAGAGGATGCCGAGCACGATGTAGATCACCATGACGGCGAGGATCAACAGGAAGGCCAACCCTTGCTGGCTCGCCTGGAACGCCTGCGCCGTCCCACTGAAGGAGGTGCTGATGGTGGCCGGCAGCGTCTGGCGAGCCGTACGCTGGACGGCGGCCACCGCCTCCCCCAGCGAGGCGCCCGGCGCGAGGTTGAACGAGAGGGTGACGGAGGGTTGCTGGCCGGAGTGGTTCACGCTCAGCGGGCCCACCGTCGGCGTCGCCGACGCGAGCGTGGAGAGCGGCACCAGCGCCCCCTTGGGCGAGCGGATGTAGAGCATGTTGAGCGCCGTCAGGTCCTGCTGGTACTGCGGCAACAGCTCCAGGACCACCCAGTACTGGTTGTTCGGCGTGAGGATCGTCGAGACCTGGT
>Ga0326730_1000500_pt1 | contig 10169 bp, 7 predicted proteins | sample MHFSIPfraction_3_FD_207740 | JGI IMG/M metagenome (GOLD analysis project Ga0326730, IMG submission 207740) | Lab enriched peat soil microbial communities from Michigan Hollow, Ithaca, NY, United States - MHF7AN SIP fraction | ecosystem: Environmental > Terrestrial > Soil > Wetlands > Peat...
CTGCCCCTGCGCGCTGTGGATCCAGTCGATGCGCGGGCGGCGCTTGGTCTCGTCCATCGGACCGGTCGCGCCGATGATGAAGATCGGCGCGCGGTCGATATAGGCGTAGTAGATCGCCATATTGGCGTGCAGCAGGCCCACCAGGTTGTGCAGGATCGCGACCATAGGGCGGCCGCTCGCCTTGGCGTAGCCGTGCGCGATCTGGACGGCGGTCTCCTCGTGCTGGCACAGCATCATCGTCGGGCGGTTGCGCCCATAGTTCACGATGGAGTCGTGCAGACCGCGGTAGCTCGCGCCTGGGTTGATCGCCGCGTGCGGCAGCTCGTACGCGTGCAGCAGATCGACGATGACGTCGGACGCCCAGCGCTCCGCCGGCCGGCTGGTCCTGCGAGCTCGCGTCCTCGGCTTCGGCATCGATTACCCGGCCTTCAAGGCCACGCACTTCTCCGGGTGGAGCTTCACGTAGATCGCGTCCCCTATCGGGGTTCGAAGCGAGGGATGGCAGCGGGAGAGCAGGATCCGCTCTCCGATCTTCACCTGGAAGTCCACGAACTCGCCGAGGAACACCTTCTGGTCGACCCGCGCCTCCCACACGTTGCCGCCCCCGGGCCGCGCCTCGGCGAGGTCGACGTCCTCGGGCCGCACCGACAGCAGCACGCGCTCGCCGTCGCAGAGCTCGTCGACCGACGGAACCTCGACCTCGCCCAGCTCGGTGCGCACGCGGAAGTGGCCGGCGGCCGCGCCGCGCCCGAGCACCGCGCCGTCCAGGAAATTCGTGGTCCCGACGAAATCGGCGACGAACTGGCTGCGCGGCCGATCGTAGATGTCGCGCGGCGCGCCGACCTGCTGGATGCGCCCCTCGTTCATCACGGCGATGGAATGGGAGAGCGCCAGGGCCTCGCTTTGATCGTGGGTGACGTAGACCGTCGTAATTCGAAGCTCGCGCTGCAGGCGCTTCAGCTCGAAGCGCATGCGCTCGCGCAGCTTGGCGTCGAGGTTCGAGAGGGGCTCGTCGAGAAGCAGCAGCTGCGGTTCCATCACCAGGGCGCGGGCGAGGGCGAGGCGCTGCTGCTGGCCTCCGGAGAGCTTGGTCGCCTCGCGCTCGGCAAAGCCCTCGAGCTGCACTGCGGTGAGCACGCGCATCACCTTGTCGCGTATCTCCCTGCCCGGGATGCGCCGCGCGCCGACTTCCAGGGGAAAGGCTGCGTTCTGGAACACATTCATGTGCGGCCAGATGGCGTAGGACTGGAACACCATGCCGAAGCCGCGCCGGTTCGGCGCGACGAAGACATTGCGGCCCGACGAGTACACGACGCGGTCTCCGACGCTGATCTCCCCGGCGCGCGGCCGCTCGAGGCCAGCGATCGAGCGGAGGGTCGTCGTCTTACCGCAACCGGAGGGACCCAGGAGCGTGAACAGCTTTCCCTCCGGGACCTCGAAGCTCACGTCCTGGGCGGCCTTCACGATCTCGCCGCGCTCGTTCGGATACTCGGTGAACAGTCCCTCGACTCTCAGCACGCGGTCCTCACTCCTTCACGCCGAATTTCCCGCCCAGCCACTGGGCGGCCATCACCAGGACAAAGAGCGCCAGGATGAAGAGCACGCCCAGCGCCGAAAGCTCCACGTATTGGCCGTTCTCCCACAGCTCCCAGATGGTGATCGACAGAACCTCGGTCCCCGGACTGTACAGCAGGATCGAGCTGGAGAGCTCGCGGATCGAAACGATCATCACGTAGATCCAGCCGGCGACGAGCCCGGGCTTCAGGAGCGGCAGAATGACGCGGCGAAAGGTCGTGCCCCAGGAAGCGCCGCTCATCGCCGCGGACTCTTCCAGCTCCTTGTGGATCTGCAGCATCGACGCGGTGTTGTAGCGCAGCCCGTAGGGCATGAAGCGCGTCACATAGGCGATGAACATGATCCACATCGTGCCGTAGATGCCGACATCGACGTTGAGATAGAAGATCATGATCGCGAGGCCGAGGACGAGCCCCGGAAACACCATCGGGAGCGAGGCGACGTTGTCGAGAAGCCAGCGTCCGGGGAGCCGGGTCTTGACCGTTATCCAGCAGATGACCGAGGTCACCAGCATGATGAAGGTCGCGCTGCCGAACGAAAGGACGAACGTGTTCCAGACGGTGCGGCCGAGGCCCGGGTAGCTGAAGATGAAGCGGTACGGGTCGAGCGTGAGGTTGTGGAGCGCCTGCCACGAAGGCACCGAGTAGAACTTCTGGAACGAGGACCAGAGCAGCACCGAGAAGGGCAGCGCCACGATCATCAGAGCATAGACGACGAAGACGGCGGCGGCGACCCAGCGCCAGGGGCCGAGATCGATCTTTCGAGGCCTGAAACCCTTGCCGGTCATGGTCGCGTAGCGGCTGCCGCGGCCGGAAAGCCGCGACACGAAATACACGCCGATCGAAGTGATCACGAGCAGCGTCGTCCCGTACGCCGAGGCCAGGCCGATCTGGCTGGGGTAGCGGTGCACCGCCTGATAGATCGCCGAGGTGAACACGTGGATGCCGACGGGGAGCCCGAGGAGCGCGGGTACCTCGAAGGATTCGACCGCGCGCACGAACAGGACGAGCAGCGTCGCGAGGATCGCCGGCCAGACGAGCTTGAGCGTCACCTTGCGCGCGACCTGGAAAAGGTTCGCCCCGCTCATCGTCGCGGATTCCTCGAGCGACGGATCCATCGCGCGGAAGGCCGCCGTCATCAGCAGGAACGCCATCGGCGAATAGTGCAGGCCGTCGACCCACATCATCCCCCACAGCGAATAGACGTTGAACAGCGGCTTCTCCAGCCCGAACCAGTCCTGCAGCACGAGGTTGAGGATGCCGATCTTGGGGCTGCCGAGCAGGATCCAGGCGATGGTGAAGAGGATGCCGGGAATGACGAGCGGAATGATCGACAGAGCGAAGAACAGGGTCTTGAACGGCGTGTTGGTGCGCTCGTTCATCCACGCGAGCGCCGTTCCCAGGGAGAACGAGAGGAGCGAAGCGCCGACCGCGAACTTGAGCGAATTCCAGAACAGCCTCGCCGTTTCGCTCGAGCCGTACGCCTGAGCGTAGTTGTCCAGGGTGAAGCGGGCCGCCTTCGCGGCGGTCTGCGGCGTGAAGAAGGTCTGCCACAGGAGGAAGGCGAGCGGGACCACCGCGATATAGGCCGTGAAGGCCACGCACAGGCCGATCACGATCCACTTCAAGTCGAACCGGCGCGGCAGCGCCGGCGCCGCACCGCCGATCGCCGGATTCCCCGCTGTTGGCATCGCTCCTTCCTCTTTAGCGCAGGTCGAGCTCGCGCAGGTCTAGTTCAATATCGCGCAGCACTTCGTCCTCCGCGCGGGCGATCTCGTTCTCGACGAGCGCGCCGCAGCCCGGGCAGAAGAACTGGCGGAACACCGGCCGGTCGTCGATGTAGCGCCGGTAGTCGCCGATGTTGGGGTTGGCCGCGCTGATGTCGGACTCGCGGCGCACGCAGTGCTCCTTGTAGTTCTCGCGCACCGCGCCGAGGTCGGCCGCGCACTTGGCGCAGGCGTAGCGCAGGCCCGACGTTTCGCGACGAACGTCCAGGTTGTCGGTGACGCGCGCGACCACCTTGCCCGAGAGCTTTGCCGCGCCCTCCTGCCGGTTGGAAGCGCGGCGCTCGGCGCGGAGCCTCTTCGTCGCCTCGAGATCGAGGCGCACGCCGTCGATGACGACGCCGTAGATCGCGCGCGCGGCCTCGGCCGAGACCGAGCGCTGATCCACGACATCGTCGCGTACCTTGGTGGCCTCGCGCTCTAGCGGATCGCCGAAGCCGCCCGCCGCCGACCAGATCACCGCATAGACGTCCTCGGGCTTCTGGATGAAGTTCTCCTGGCGCAGTTGCAGCGTGACATCCTCCCCTTTGACCTCGGCGATGTCGTTCGGGATTTCACGGCGTTTCAGATGATCGAACACGTCGGTGCCGCGCTTGAACTTGTAGACGTTCACCGAGCCCGGGTACCCTGCCATCATCCCGGGCGAGGTCGGCATGGCGTTACCGGATGAGAGCGTGTCCTGGGTGATCACGTCGGTGTGGTGGGGAATGAAGCAGGACTCCGCCGACAGTCCGCCCCTGAACTTTCCGGCACCACCCGAATCTATGACTTCCTTGCGATAGAGGAAGAGCAGCGGGAAGGTCTGCTCGGTGTGCTCGACATTGGGCAGTTTGCAGATGGGCGTGCGCGACTGGCCGCCGGTGGAAATCCCGTCGCCGGTCGAAAAGGCGCCGATCGCGCCGCCGATGGGATCGACCAGGATATAGCCATAGCGCTCGCCCCACTGGTCGGTGCCGCGGAAGATGGTCGCCGGCCACTGACTGGTGCCGCCGATGCACATGATGTCCTTGCGCATCTCCGGATCGCTGTGGATCATCTTCGAGAGCACGTTGTACGCCGGATACAGCGAAATCTCCATCGCCTGCACCGGCGCGGTCGAGACCGAGGCCGGGAAGTTGGCGCAGTTGAAGGTGCCGGGCGACGGATCGAAATCCACGTGGCGCAGCGCCCCGCCGATGGAGAAGTACTGGTCCCAGCAGAGGAGCTGGTTGAGCGCGACCATGATCGAGCCGCGCCAGCCGGAGTAGGTCGCGTTCATCGCTCCGTCCTGAGGCGCGGTACCTTCGTTTTCAAAGGTGAGTCTGTTGCCCTTCTTCTTCAGCGTCAGCATTACGCGGTAGGTGTGACGGTCGCCCGGCCGGCAGCACTCGACGTAGGTGCGCTCGCGCCACACGCCGTCGGGCAGGCGCTTCAACTTGGCGAGGAAAGCGCGCTCGCCGTTGTCGAGGATCTTGCGCATCACGCCCTTCACCACGTCTGCTCCATAGCGCTCGATCATCGAAAGCACGCGGTCGCGCGCGGTGATGTTGCCGGCGAGCTGGGCGCGGAAGTCGAGCGCCACCGCCTCGGGCTTGCGCGAGGAGCGCAGGTACAGCTCCTCGATGTCGCGGCGTATCTCGTTCCCCTCGATGATCTTCACCGGCGGGATGCAGATGCCTTCCTCGAAGGCGTTCTCGGCGGTGCCGCAGAAAGAAGATGGCGTGATGCCGCCGATGTCGTACTGGTGCAGGCAGTTCGTCACCCAGCAGAACAGCTCGCCCTTCCAGAACACCGGGCACATCAGCATCACGTCCTGCTGGTGCGCGGCGCCCACCCAGGGGTCGTTGGCGAGGAACATGTCGCCGTCGCGGATGCCGGGATTGTCGCTGCGGTACTCGAGCGTCCATTTCACCTGCGTGTCGGTGACCCCGGACATGTACTGCATGAAGGGACCGAAGTAGATGAACTCGCCGTCTTCGGTGAGGATGGAAGGGTTGAGATCGAGCGCGTACATGGCGATGGGCGACCCGGACAGCCGCTGGATCGTCGCGCCGTGCTCCTCGTTCATTTGCCACAGGCTATGGCGGATCACCTCGTAGGTGATCGGGTCGATCTTTTTCGCGCTTTTCGTGTGCAGCTTGAGCTTAGGGGAAATCTTCAGCTTCTTCGGTGGCACGTAACCCATGTTCTTGCCGTCGAAGACCGCGTCCTTCATCTCGCTCACTTTAGGCATGGCTTGCCTCCCAGCTCATTTCCCGAACAGGATTTCGAAATTGCCGAACTTGTCCACCTTGAGCGTCCGTTTCGGGTGCACGACCACGGTGGTGTCGGTGGTCTCGATCACCGCCGGCCCCTTGATCGCGTTGCCGGGAACGAGGTGCGCGCCGTCGTAGATCGGGGTGGCGGCGCTCTTCTTCAGATCCGCCCAGTACACGCTGCGCTTGCCCCGTTTCGCTTTCGCGTTGATCTTCGCGCCCAGCTTTCTCGCCGCGGAGAGCTTCGGCCGCGGCGTCGCCGCGGTGGCGCGCAGGCGCAGCGTCACGATCTCCAGGCGCGCGTCCGCGTAGGAAGAGCCGTGCCCGTAGAGCTGCTCGTAGCGCGCCGTGAAGCGTGCGCGCAGCGGCTCAAAGAAGGAATCTTTCACCCGCTTCTCGGGCAACATCACCTCGACCTCGTTGATCTGCCCGCGGTGGCGCATATCCAGCGAAAACGAGAAGCGCCGGCGTGATTTCTCGATGCCGTCCTTGTCCATCTGAGCGTTCGCCTTCGCTTCGATCCCCGCGAGCACCGTGTTGATGCGATCGGCATCGAAGGGGCTCGTCTGGATGTCCACCTGCTCGTAGACATGCAGGATGTCCGCGGACGCAGCGCCGAAGGCGCACCAGGTCGAGGCGATCTCCTTCTGCGGGATCACGACTTTCTGCACGCCCAGTTCTCTGGCGAACACGCCGGCGTGCGCCGGCCCCGCGCCGCCGAAGGCGAACAGCACGAAGTCGCGGGGATCGAACCCCTTTTCGACGGTCATCTTGCGGATGATGTCGGCCATCTTGAACTCGGCGATCTGCGCGATCCCCGCCGCCGCCTGGAACAGCGACAATCCCAGGCCGTCCGCCACGCGCTGCACCGCTTCGACCGACTTCTTCTTGTCGAGCTTGATGCGGCCGCCCAGAAAATTGTCGGGATTGATATATCCCAGCACCACGTCGGCGTCGGTGACGGTGGCTATCGTCCCGCCCTTGCCGTAGCACACGGGTCCCGGGTCGGCCCCGGCGGATTCCGGCCCGACGGAGAGCGTCTTCGATGCGGCGTCCACTCTCGCGAGCGAGCCGCCGCCCGAGCCGATCGCCTGGATGTCGACCTTGGGCAGAAAGTATTCGTACTGCACCACGTTCGACACGAACGAATACTCAGGCTGCCCGCCGTGGATGATGCCGACGTCGAACGAGGTGCCGCCCATGTCGGTGGTGATGATGTTGGGCAACCCCATGAGCTTGCCGAGGTACAGGGATCCCGTCACACCGGAAACCGGTCCCGAGTCGAGCGTCAGGAGCGGCGATTCCATCGCGTGATCGACCGAAATCGAGCCCCCGCCGCACTGCGTGATCTGCAGCGGCTGAGTGTAGCCCGAGGCCTTGAGCTGCCGGTCGAGGTTGCCGAGGTACTTTGCCATCACCGGCCCGATGTAGGCGTTCAAGGCGGTGGCGGTGGTGCGCTCGTACTCGCCCCACTTGGGCGCGATGTCGACCGAGCAGGACACGAACACGCGCGGCGCGAGATCGCGGATCATTGCCTTCACGCGCCGCTCGTGCGCGGGATTCTTGAACGACCAGAGAAAGCAGACTGCGATCGCATCCACTCCTTGCGCGACGAGCCGTTTGATCGCGGACTCGGCCTCGGCTTCGTTCAGCGGCACCACCACCTCGCCGAAGCAGTCGACGCGCTCCGAGACGCCCTCGATCAGCCGCTTGGGGACGATGGGCGCGGGCTTCTGGCTCGAGGGGAAGTGCACCACCTTGGCGATGTCGCGCGAGGAGACGCCGCGCGAGCCGCGCATGATGTGGATCGCGTCCTCGTGGCCGCGCGTGGTGATCAGGCCGACCTTGGCGCCCTTTCTCTGGATCAGGGCGTTCGTGCCGACGGTGGTGCCGTGGGTGAGCACGGCGATGTCGCCGCAGAAGCGCTCGAAGGAAACTCCGAGGCGCTCGGCGGCGACGCGCATCGCCGCGAGCATCCCTTCCGCGAAGTCGCGCGGCGTCGACGAGGCCTTGGTGGCGGTGATGCGCCCGGTGCGGTCGAGCACCACGCAGTCGGTGAAGGTGCCGCCGATGTCAACGCCGACCAGAAGCCGTGCCACTTTGTCTCATTCCCGCGGGATGAGGGCGGGATGGTAGCGTATTTTTGCGGGACGGCAGGGCCACGCGCAGGCAATGGCTTACACTCGTGGGTTTCCAAACCCCGGGGACACGACCGCCCATGGCAAAACCCAATTACGCCTTCGCGCGACGCCAGCGAGACCTCGCCAAGAAGCAGAAGCAGGAAGAGAAGCGCCGGCGGAAGATGGGCACTCCCGACGCTGCTCCCGAAACCGGGGCCGCCGACACGCAGTCCCCGCCGATTCCCCCGAAACCCGACGACGGCACTCCGGCCGCTTGAATCGGCGTAAGCTGGCGCTCCTCCAACGCAAAGGAACACGACCATGGGCAATCGCGACAAGCCACGCAGGGAACCGAAGAAACCGAAGCAGCCGAAGAAGCCCTCTAGGGGCTAGCGTACCAATCCGAGCCGACGCGACGCCGGTGAGCTTCGACGTTCCTGCGGGCGCGTGCGATTGCCACACGCATATCCACGGCGATCCGGCGGCGTTTCCCTATTTCTCGGGACGCGTCTACACGCCCGAGACCGCGCTCCCGGAAGAGATGTCCGCGCTCCACAGGGCGCTTCACATCCAGCGCGTGGTGATCGTCACGCCGAGCGTCTACGGCACCGACAACGCAGCCACCTTGTACGGCATGAAGGCGCGCGGCGCGGACGCGCGCGGCGTCGCGGTGATCGACGACAAGACACCCGAATCCGCGCTCGACGCCATGCATCAGGCCGGCGTGCGCGGCATCCGCCTCAACCTCGCCACCGGCGGCAGCGACGACCCATCGGCTGCGCGCAAGCGCTTCCGGGCCGCAGTCGAGCGCGTGCAGAAGCGGAAATGGCACGTCCAGATGTACGCCAGCCTCCCGGTGATCTCCTCGATCAAGGATCTGGTCGCCGCTTCGCCCGTGCCCGCGGTATTCGACCATTTCGGCGGCGCGAGAGCCGAGCTCGGCGCGGGGCAATCCGGCTTCGCCGACCTGCTCGAGCTCGTCCACTCGGGCAAGGCCTACGTCAAGGTCTCCGGCGCCTACCGTGCATCCAAACTGGCGCCGGACTACCCCGACGCCGCGCCGCTCGCCAAGGCGCTGATCGCGGCTAACGCCGACCGCATCGTTTGGGGCAGCGACTGGCCGCATCCGAACTCCTCGTCCGGGAACCCGGCGACGCAGGTCACGCCGCTCTTGCAGATCGATGACAGTCGCCTTCTGAATCAGCTGCCGGTGTGGGCTCCCGACGCCGCGATCCGCAGGAAGATCCTGGTCGACAATCCCGCAAGGCTGTACGGTTTCTGATCGGCAGGACCGGATTGCGACAGGGCGGCTTCACCCTTCTCGAGCTGATGGTGGTCATCGGGATCATCGCCATCCTCGCGCTGCTTGCGATCCCCACCTACCAGGACAAGTTCATCCGCGACCAGATCGCCGAGGCCCTGCCGCTCGCGGACATCGCCAAGCCGCCGGTCGCGCTGTCCTGGGCCCTGCTGCAGACCTTTCCGGCCGACAACGCCGCGGCCGGACTGCCGGTCGCCGAGAAGATCGTCAACAACTCCATCAGCTCGGTCGCCATCCAGGGCGGCGCCATCCACATCACCTTCGGCAATCACGCGAACAGCGTCATCCGCGGCAAGGTCCTCACGCTGAGACCCGCGGTGGTGGACGATGCGCCCATCGTTCCGGTGACCTGGGTGTGCGGGTACGCCACCCCGCCCGAGAAGATGACCGTCAAGGGTGAGAACAAGACCAGCATTCCCCCGGGCCTGCTGCCGCTCAAGTGCCGGGCGTAGATAGAATGCTGGAGGCGAGGAGAAACGAAATGGCGCAGCAAGTCGTAGGAATGATCGGCCTGGGCATCATGGGCTCGGCGATGTCCTTCAACCTCGGCCGGGCGGGGTTCCGCGTCGCCGGCTACGACATCGCCCCGCGCGCCCGTGCCGCGCACCAGCGCTCGGGGGGCGTCGCCGCGAGGAGCGTTCGCAACGTGGCGAGGCGCACCGACGTCGTCATCACTTCGCTGCCTTCGGCGCGCGCCCTCGCCGAGGTCGCCGCCGAGCTCGCAAGATACGCGAAACGCGGCACGGTAGTCGTGGAGACGAGCACGCTGCCGATCGCGGTGAAGGAGGCGGCGCGCGATACACTCGCCAAGCGCGGGGTGATCCTCCTCGACTGCCCCTTGAGCGGCACCGGGGCGCAGGCACGCGCCAAGGACCTCTCGATCTACGTGAGCGGCGAGCGCGCGGCCTACAAGAAAGTCGCCGCGGTGCTGCCGGGCTTCACCAGCGCCAGCTACTACGTCGGCGCCTTCGGGGCCGGCTCGAAGATGAAATTCGTCGCCAACCTGCTCGTCGCCATCCACAACGTCGCCGCCGCGGAGGCCATGGTGCTCGGCATGAAAGCGGGGCTCGACCCGGCGATGGTGCTGAAAGTGGTCGCCGGCGGCGCGGGCGGCTCGCGCATGTTCCAGGTGCGCG
>Ga0326730_1000501_pt1 | contig 10163 bp, 8 predicted proteins | sample MHFSIPfraction_3_FD_207740 | JGI IMG/M metagenome (GOLD analysis project Ga0326730, IMG submission 207740) | Lab enriched peat soil microbial communities from Michigan Hollow, Ithaca, NY, United States - MHF7AN SIP fraction | ecosystem: Environmental > Terrestrial > Soil > Wetlands > Peat...
GGCCGGTGCGCACGGCGAGTTGACCGGCATCCTGATGATCAAGAAGTACCACGAAAAACTGGGGAAACCTCGCCATAAGCTGCTTGTTGTCGATTCGGCCCATGGCACCAACCCTGCCTCGGCAGCCCTCGGCGGGTTCCATACCGTTTCGGTTGCATGCAACGCGACCGGACGCACCGATCTCGACGACCTTCGCGCCAAGCTCGACGACGATGTGGCGGCCCTGATGCTGACCAACCCGAACACCGTCGGCATCTTTGAAAAGCAGATCCCGGAGATCGCAAAGATGGTTCACGACAACGGCAGCCTGCTTTACATGGACGGCGCAAACATGAATGCCCTGCTCGGCATCACCCGGCCTGGCGATATGGGCTTCGACGTCATGCACTACAACCTGCACAAGACATTCTCGACGCCACACGGCGGAGGCGGCCCCGGAAGCGGCCCGGTCGGCGTCAGCGAGCGGCTTGTGGAGTTCCTTCCTGTTCCTGTTGTCGAAAAGTATGAACACGAGGGTCGTACCCTCTACCGCCTGAACTCGGACAGTCCGGACAGCATCGGACGGATGATGAACTTCTACGGCAACTTCTCGGTTCTGGTCCGGGCATACACTTACATCCGCATGCTCGGAGCAGAAGGCCTCCGGCGAGTCTCCGAAAACGCCATCATCAACGCCAATTACCTGCTCGGGCGGCTGCTCGGCCACTACTCGCTTCCCTACCCGAAACCGGTCATGCACGAGTTCTGCCTCTCGGGCGACCGTCAGAAAAAGGAGCATGGCGTCAAAACCCTCGATATCGCCAAAAGGCTGCTCGATTACGGATACCATGCCCCGACGATCTATTTCCCGCTCATCGTCAGCGAGGCGTTGATGATCGAGCCCACTGAAACCGAGGCAAAAGAGACTCTCGACGCGTTTGCTGACGCCATGATAGCCATCGCCGAAGAGGCCGCGACCAATCCGGAGAAAGTGACCTCTGCGCCTGTCACGACGCCGGTCAAGCGGCTCGACGAAGCCCAGGCTTCGCGCCAGCTCAACATCTGCTGCCCAGTCTGATCCCGACCCATTATCGAGCTCCGGCAGCTAACGCTTCCGGGGCTCATCCTTTCCATAACCCGTCTTTCAGGCTTCTCTTTTATTTTTCGGTCTCAGGAAGATCTTTTATAGATTGCTTCCTTGGCCTTTGACAGATTGAATACCCTGTTCTTGTGAGATAATCCCCATGCGTGTCCGAACCATACTGACTTCCACATCGATTCTCCTCCTCCTGCTGACCGTAGCATTGCAACCGGTATCGGCACGCAAGCGCGAATCGCCGAAAACGGCATCCCTGGCAGAGATATTCACGAAAACAGATCCCTGGGTCGAAGAGACGCTCGGGAAAATGTCCGTGCCGGAAAAGGTCGGCCAGATGATCGTCGCCAGTGTCGACGCCCAGTATAAAAGCAACACCGACAAAGACTATATCCTGCTGTCGCGCCTTACCTCGGAAGGAAAGATCGGCGGAATCATGTTCCTCAAGGGAGATGTGATCAGTGCGGGAATGTTCGCCAACCATCTGCAGTCTGTTTCTGCCGTACCGTTGCTTGTCAGTGCGGATATGGAACGGGGGCTGGCCATGAGGCTCGATGGTGCGACCAGCTTTTCACCTGCCATGGCCATCGCCGCGGCAGGAGATACGGCGCTTGCGGCCAGCATGGCCAAGATCGTGGCCATGGAGGCCAAGTCGGTAGGCATCCACCAGAACTACGGGCCGACGGTCGACCTGAACATCAACCCTGCCAACCCGGTCATCAACACCCGATCGTTCGGCGACCGTATCCCTCTGGCCATTGCCATGTCATCGGCGATCATCGACGGATTGCAGTCCAACGGGATCGTTGCGACAGCCAAGCATTTTCCTGGTCATGGGGATGTAACCGTAGACAGCCATCTGGCGCTCCCTGTGCTTCAGGGTGACCGTCAGCGGCTGGACGATTATGAACTGAAACCATTCAGGGCCGCCATCGCACAGGGGGTCATGAGCGTCATGGTCGGCCATCTTGCCGTACCGAAGCTGACCGGAACGCTCGAACCGGCCTCCCTTTCCAGAATCATCGTCACCGACCTCCTGCGAAGGGAGCTCGGGTTCAAAGGGCTCATCGTAACCGATGCGCTGAACATGAAGGCGCTGAACGACGGACGCTCACTGCCGGAAATCTGCGTGAACGCCGTCGAGGCCGGCAATGACATCCTGCTCTTCCCCGCAGACCCTGAACTGGCCCACAATGCAGTGACCGCCGCCGTGGAAAGCGGCCGGATCCCCGTAAGCCGTATCGACGATTCGGTAAGGAGAATTCTCCATGTGAAGCGCTGGCTAGGCCTGGACCGTAAGAAATTGGTCGACCTGACTCAACTTCAGGATCATGTCAGTAGCGAGGAGAGCAACCTGATCGCCGAAAAAATCGCCGAAGATGCCGTCACGCTCATCAGGGATCGAGACCGGAACCTGCCGCTGCGCATGCCGGTGAACGGACCTGTGGTCGACATCATCCTGAACGACAAACCGGGCGAAGAGCTTGGCAACAGGTTTGCCGAGAAGCTCGGCCTGGATTATGCCGTCATCCACTTCCGCATCGATCCGTCAAGCAAGGACAAAACGTTCAGGAACGCCACCGAATTCACCAGGACGGCATCAGCCGTCATCCTGACAACCGGGATTCAGGCCTATTCACGCTCCGGGCCGTCGAAACTCAGTTCGCGCCAGATCGATTTCGTGCGCAGCCTGTCGACCCTGGTTCCAAAAGGCACTCCGGTGGTGCTCATCTCTTTCGGCACCCCGTATATCCTGAATGCCTTTCCTGAAATCGGCACTGCACTGTGCGCATACAGCGAAAACGAATATTCGGAAAAATCGGTCATCCGGGTGCTGAAGGGGGAACTCGTCCCCAAAGGATCGCTGCCCGTATCGCTCGATGAGCCGCAACCTTGACCTTTAGGCAGATTATTCCTTAAATTTCAACCTTCCCGCCTTTGCGGGACAGCGTTCATTCAAACCAGATTACCGCTTCAAACCGATCATGGGAAAAACCATCCGGGACGAATCCACCGCCAGCGCCTACTGGGCTGCGGTCAACACTTTCTGCGCCCTTGAAAACGTACACGTCATCGCCGACGCACCCGTTGGCTGCTACAACCTCGTCGGCGTTGCCGTCATGGATTATACCGATGCGGTACCCTACCTCGAAAACCTCACGCCGACAAGCCTGACCGAACGGGAAATCGCCTCGTCGGGAAGCTCGGAAATCGTGCAGGAAACCATCGAAAAGCTGAAGGACTCCGGTAAGCAGCTGATCCTCATTTCGAGCGCCGAGAGCGAAATGATCGGCAGCGATCACGAGAGCATGCTGCGGATGAAGTACCCTTCGGTGCGATTTTTCCCCTCGAACTCGCTTGGCGAAAACGAGTGGCAGGGTCGCGACCGCTCCCTGGCATGGCTCTTCGACCAATTCGACGACGGACGGCCGCCTGTGGTCGAACCCGGCACGGTAAGCATCATCGGCCCGACTTACGGCTGTTTCAACAGTCCGTCCGACCTGGCTGAAATAAAGCGCCTCATCACGGGCGCCGGAGCTACACTCCGCCATGTCTACCCTTTCGAGTCACGCGTTGAGGATATTTCGGAGCTGAAGAATTCGGACATGATCGTCGTGATGTACCATGAATTCGGCGAACAGCTTGCCGCCAGGCTCGGACGTCCCGTCCTTCATGCCCCTTTCGGGCTTGAAGAGAGCGCCGAATTCATCATGGAGATCGGACGCCTCGCCGGCAACCCGGAAAAGGCAGCCGGCTTCCTCCGGGAAGAGAAGCGCACCACGCTCAGGCCGTTGTGGGACCTCTGGCGAGGACCGCAGTCGGAGTGGTTTCCGACAATCCGGTTCGGGGTCGCTGCCGGCAAAAGCTATTCGCGGGGCATTGAGAAGTTCCTCTCCGGCGAAATGGGGATGCAGTGCCTGTTCAGCCATGATTCGGCTGAGGCGGACAATTCGCTCATTCGGGAGGAGATCATGCAGAAACAGCCCCAATTCCTTTTTGGTCGAATGCCCGACAAGATCTATCTGGCTGAAATCGATGCCAGGACCCGCTTCATCCCTTCGGGCTTTCCGGGAACGATCGTGCGCAGGGCCCTCGGCACGCCGTTCATGGGTCACAGCGGTGCGGTATGGATGATCCAGGAGATCGTCAACGCGCTCTACGACACGCTGTTCAACTTCCTGCCCATCACCCGTCGACAGAAAGGCGCCGCAGTGCAGACTCCCCCCGTCAGTTGGGCCCCCGAAGCCAACGCCATGCTCGAAGAGATCGTCAGAAAGGCCCCGTTCATCAGCCAGATATCGTTCGGCAGGGAGCTGAAACGCAAGGCTGAGGCCCATGCCGCCAGCAAGGGTCGAGACACCGTGACGCCCGAGTTGCTGCGGGAGATCTCTTGAAAGGAGGGCGGGTTTTCCAACCCGCCATTCTACTGCCTGCCAACTGATATCAATGGCGGACAAGAATGTCCGCCCTCCGTTATGAGACTCGTCGGCAGGAGTGCCGTGACGCCCGAGTTGCTGCGGGAGATCTCATGATTTGGAGAAGTTGATTTTTTTTCGCAATATTCAGGCCTTCTTATCGGTTCGGGGCAACAGAACAGTGGAAACACAGCCCTCCCGACCGGCGAATACTGACGTAAAGCGGCTGTGAAAGATTTCTCCCCATGCGGGAGCGGGCGGCGAGGCATAGCCTTCCCCCGGAAACATGATTATGGACAGAATAAATTCAATGTCTGAAACAACGGATTACCGTGAACCGGTGGTCATCACCCTGCCTGACGGTTCTGAAAGAACCTTTGAGGCCGGCGTAACCGGATTGGCCATAGCCTCGTCCATCGGCAAAAAACTTGCCCAGGATGCTCTCGGCGTTACCGTCGACGGCAAGCTGTGCGACCTGGATGCCACCATCACCAGAAACGCAAGCATTTCGATCGTCACCTTCGACAGCCCTGCCGGTAAAGAGATCTTCTGGCACAGTTCGAGCCATCTGATGGCCCAGGCTATCGAAGAGCTGTTCCCGGGTGCTAAATTCGGGGCAGGACCGGCGATCGAACAGGGGTTCTATTACGACATCTCCTATCCGGAGCGCTTCAACGAAGAGAACCTTCGCAGCATCGAGGCGAAAATGCTGGAGATCAGCGGCCGGGATATCACAATAAGACGCGAGGAGATGCCTCGCCAACAGGCTGTCGACTATTTCAGGAATACTCGCCAGGACCCGTACAAAGTCGAGATCCTCGAAGAGACACTGAAAGATGTCGAAACGGTTTCCGTCTATCATCAGGACGGTTTTGCCGACCTGTGCAGCGGCCCGCATCTGCCAGCTACCGGAAAAATCAAGGCAGTCCTCCTGACCAACGTCTCGTCGTCGTACTGGAGGGGTGACTCGTCACGCGAATCCATGCAGCGCATCTACGGGATCAGCTTCCCGTCCGACAAGCTCCTGAAGGAGCATATCGCCAGGATGGAGGAGGCCCGCAAACGCGACCACCGCAGGCTCGGTTCAGAGCTCGGCCTTTTCATGCTGACCCCTGAGGTCGGCAGCGGCCTGCCGATCTGGCTGCCGAAAGGGGCCATCATTCGCAACGAACTCGAAACGTTCCTGAAAGGCGAACAGCGCAAGCGCGGGTATGTCCCGGTCTATACGCCCCACATCGGCAACATCGAGCTCTACAAACGCTCGGGCCACTATCCGTATTACAGCGATTCGCAGTTCCCGCCCCTGACCTACAAGGACGAAACCGGCCGTGAGGAGCAATACCTCCTGAAGCCGATGAACTGCCCGCACCATCACCTGATCTACAGCTCGTCGATGCGCAGCTATCGCGACCTGCCGATCCGCCTGACAGAGTTCGGCACCGTATATCGCCACGAGCAGTCGGGAGAGCTGAACGGCCTGGTACGTGCCAGGGGATTCACCCAGGACGACTCCCACATCTACTGCCGCCCTGACCAGCTGGTCGACGAGATCTGCAACGCTATCGACCTGACCCGCTTCGTGTTCAACACCCTCGGGTTCGACGATGTCGAAACAAGGCTCTCGCTGCACGACCCGGAAAACCAGGCCAAATACGGCGGCACGGCCGAGGTCTGGGAGCAGGCTGAGAAGGACGTAAAGGAAGCTGCTGACAGGATGGGCATCAAATATTTCATCGGTATCGGCGAAGCAAGCTTCTACGGACCGAAAATCGACTTCATCGTCAGGGACGCCATTGGCCGTAAATGGCAGCTGGGCACCGTACAGGTCGACTATGTCATGCCTGAGCGGTTCGACCTTACCTATATCGGCAGCGACGGCCAGAAGCATCGCCCGGTGGTTATCCATCGTGCGCCTTTCGGCTCCATGGAGCGTTTCATCGGTGTGCTGATCGAACATACTGCCGGCAATTTCCCGCTCTGGCTCGCCCCTGTACAGACCGTCGTGCTTCCGATCGCCGAGGATGTGCACGAGTACGCGCAAGAGGTCCAGCAGGCCCTGTTTGACGCCGGCATCCGTTCGGAAATCGACCTTCGGAGTGAAAAGATCGGCAAGAAGATTCGTGAAGCAGAAGTTTCGAAAATCCCTTGCATGCTCGTCATCGGCAGGAACGAACAGGAGGCCGGTGAGGTCTCGCTGCGCCGCCATCGCAAAGGGGACGAGGGTCGCCTCGGAGTCAAGGAGCTCATCGCGAAACTGCGTGAGGAAATTGATCAACGATCCTGATCAGTAAATGCAATCAGCATCCTGGGTCTATAAACCAACAACGATCGAATGAAAAAACAGAAGACATCCGGCCAGAAACCGAAACTCACCTACAGGATCAACGACCAGATCCGCGTACCAGAAGTACGGGTCGTGTTTCCAGACGGTTCCATGCAGGTCATGAGAACCCTGGACGCAAAACGGCTTGCCGAAGAGCGCGACCTCGACCTGATTGAAGTTCAGCCGAATGCCCAGCCGCCCGTATGCAAGCTCGAGAATTACGGGAAGCTGATCTACAAGATGGCCCAGAAGGATAAGGACCTCAAGAAAAAGCAGAAGACGACCTCCCTCAAGGAGCTGAGGTTCCATCCGAATACCGACAAGCACGATTTCGATTTCAAGACCGCGCACCTCGAGGAGTTTCTCCGCAAAGGCAACCGCGTCAGGGCGACCATCGTGTTCCTCGGACGCTCGATCATCTACAAGGACAAGGGGCTCGATCTTGCAGAACGCCTGACCGAAAGGCTCAGCACTGTCGGCACTCGTGACGGTGACCCCAAGTTCGAGGGCAAGAAGCTTTTCGTCTATTTCGAACCTGACAAGAAAAAAATCGATCAGTTTGAAAAGAGACGGGCCAAGGCTGGATTGTTGGCTCCGCTGCCGACATTGGCCCCGCTTCCCGAAGAACCCGATGATGAGTTCGAAGACGAATAGAACTACATAGAAAAGCGATTTATATCATTAAAACCGACGATTATGCCTAAAATGAAATCACATCGCGGGGCATGCAAAAGATTTAAAGCCACCGCATCAGGAAAAGTCAAGCGCGAGCGCATGAACGGCTCCCACAACCTCGAACACAAGAACAGGAAGCGCACCCGCCGCCTTCACCAGTCTGCTCTGGTAGATTCGACCCGCGAGAGCCTGATCAAAAGGATGATCCTGGCCTAAGCCTGTTATTAACACTAATTCGACAAAACGATGCCTAAATCAAATAATTCAGTAGCCTCAAAGGCCAGAAGAAAACGGATTCTCAATAAAGCGAAAGGGTACTGGGGTTCACGCGGAAACGTCCTGACCGTCGTCAAGCACGCCGTCGACAAAGCCGAGCAGTACGCATACCGCGATCGCCGTGTCAAGAAAAGAAACTTCCGCGCCCTGTGGATCATGCGAATCAATGCAGCCGCACGCCTGAACGGCGTCTCCTACTCCAGGCTGATGGATGCCATCCACAAGAAGAACATCGAGATCGATCGCAAAGCCCTTGCCGAGATCGCAGTCAAGGATCCTGCAGCATTTTCGCTGATCGTCAAGACGGCTCTCGATTAATCATTTGTAAAGCGGCCCTATGGAGACAAGCATTAAATCACTGCAGCAGGAGATCGATACATACGAAATCCGTGACTTGAAAGAACTCGAAGCTTTCAAGCTCGAGTTCACGGTCCGGAAAGGACGTATTGCCGGGCTTTTCGCCCAGCTCAAAACCGTCGAACCTGCTGACAGGCCGCGCATAGGGCAACTGCTTAACTCGCTCAAGCTGTCAGCTGACGCAAAAGTTTCCGAAGCTGAAGAGCGGCTGGCAGGAGCTGCGCAGGAATCCCAACCGGCAATCGACCTCTCCCTGCCGGGACGACGGACGTTCTGCGGATCCGAGCATCCTGTTCAGAAGGTGCTCAGCGACATGAAGCGCATCTTTAACGCCATGGGCTTCAGTATCGCAACCGGCCCGGAACTCGAGCTGGACGAATACAACTTCGACCTGCTGAACTTTCCCCCGAACCACCCTGCCCGAGACATGCAGGACACCTTTTTCGTTACCCGGGGTCAAAGTGGCGGTGACGTCCTTCTCAGGACGCATACCTCTCCGGTGCAGGTAAGGGTCATGCTCGACCAGGAACCGCCGATAAGGGTCATCTGCCCCGGCAAGGTTTACAGGAACGAAGCCATCAGCGCGCGAAGCTACTGCGTTTTCCATCAGCTGGAGGGACTGTATATCGACAAGAACGTGTCGTTTGCAGACCTGAAGGCCACAATCTACTCTTTTGCCCGCCAGATGTTCGGCACCGACGTGAAGCTCCGGTTCAGGCCGAGCTTTTTCCCGTTCACCGAACCGTCCGCAGAAGTCGATGTCACCTGTTACCTGTGCGGCGGAAAAGGTTGCCGTGTGTGCAAGAAATCGGGCTGGCTCGAAATCATGGGATGCGGCATGGTCCACCCGAACGTCATGCGCAATTGCGGCATCGATCCGGAGATATGGACAGGCTACGCATTCGGCATGGGAGTCGACCGTACGGCGCTCCTCCGCTACAAAATCGACGACATCCGCCTCCTGTTCGAAAACGATGTACGCATGCTGAGCCAGTTCTCCGCGTAAACGATTCGACTAAACGACTGCGGCGAGACCGAGAATTTTGTTCACGGCGGTCAACAGCGTGATCCCCAGATCGATCGACTTTACGATGGCGTCCAATTGATCCTTTTTCTTTTTGATCGCATCGGTTGCTGTTTCTATTTCCAGCCGGAACGCATCGTTGTATACCTCCAGCCAGAACTCATCGCACTCCGTCTGCTTCTTCCTGAATATCTCTTTCAGTCTGTACCTCGGCCATTCGGACGGTGAGGGCAACTGGCCACTTGTGAAAGCCGGCAGCTCTTCCGGCAAGGTTACCATGGGCCAGATTTGTGCAAGCTCATCCATCAGCTTTTTATCGAAGCAATTGATCTCAGCGGCTTTTTCGATGACCGCTTCAAACTGACGGACAAGCGCCTCTCTTTGCTCCGGGCCCTTCTCCAACAGTACCATGAAACGATCGAGCTGGACCTCGATATCGTTCCGCACCTCCTTCTCATAAAGCACCCAGCCCAGGCGGATTCGCGACAAATCCCTCCGCATTGCACCATACTTCGTACGTATCAGGGATTTTTCGCTACTGTTCATCGATGATTTTCCCAACTGCCCTTCAAGGTAATCGTCCGATAACGATGCGGCAAAGTCTGACAATTCCCTCAAAGGATTTGCAACAGATTCGTCCGTGTTCATTGCGTGCTCCTTTTACAGGTTCTTCACGAAGGTGTTGAAGGCTTTAAGTTCATCGACTGTTTTGCTGAGATCGTCCAGCGAGACTTCGGCATTGCCGGTTGTCATTTTATTGAAAGTTTCGTTGAACGCGTCGTAGCTCTTCCTCGAGGCGTCGATCATCGCTTTGGCCTCGTCTGCGTTTGAGCTTGCAAGCATGACCTTTCGCCGCTCCTGAAGCCACAGATCCATTCCACCCAGTTGCATGAGATCCTCTCTTTTGCTATCGGTAAAGGGCAATTTCACGAGCATGAATTTGAATGATCTGTCCACTTCGGCGCCATATCCGCTCGATGTCCGTTCGAGGCCTTCATCCAGTTGCCGAATCACAGA
>Ga0326730_1000502_pt1 | contig 10158 bp, 9 predicted proteins | sample MHFSIPfraction_3_FD_207740 | JGI IMG/M metagenome (GOLD analysis project Ga0326730, IMG submission 207740) | Lab enriched peat soil microbial communities from Michigan Hollow, Ithaca, NY, United States - MHF7AN SIP fraction | ecosystem: Environmental > Terrestrial > Soil > Wetlands > Peat...
CCGCATCGGTGCTCGCCTTTTGCTCCCGGAAAAAAAGCTCCGCCGCGCGCGGCTCGAGCGCATCCTCGCAGCCTTCCAGAACGTTGCGGACGATGATCTGCGCGAGCTGGTCGACGAACAGCGGCGGGACAGCGACGTTGTTCCCGGAGAAGATCTCAAGATAGCAGGATTCGAGGGAGGCCGCGCGCTTCAGCCTGCCGAGGAAGGACAGGAGAATCCGGTAGTTGTCCCGGGCGTCGGCGTCCTCGACGCTCTCGAGCGCGGGCGCGCTCACGTCCTGGCGCGGATCCTCCAGAAGCGCTTCGTGCAGCGCGATCTCCCCGGGACCGGACTCGTCCACCGGACGGATCTCGGGGCGCATCAGATAGGCGCGCAGGAAATCGTCAGTGACCGAGAGCCGCCCTGCGGCGTCGCGTTCGAGCAGATGAAAACCGGAATTGCGCCAGAAGTCCTGAGAAATAGCGTATTTCCCCTGAAGTTCAACAAGTTAACGATTTGCGACTTCTAATATCTTGCCTGAGATAGCGCCTCGCAGAGCCGGGTGGATGCGATATGTATACAGGAATTTTAGAAGTTGGCACGAACGCTTTCTGGAGTTGCACTAACTCGACACCAGCGTGGCGCTCTTGTTATCTTCACTCCTATGGGCCGCTAGGTTCATCTTCTGGTCTCCTTCTTTGGTTGAGAAAGCCACCAGAGGTCAATCCACGCGGCCCTTGCATAGGATCTATCCCTTTCTGATGCTGAGGCGCTGGCGCCGGAGGCGGCTGGAATGACCGCACGATGAAACCAGCGCCGCACGCCCGCAGCGACCCGGAGCTCCTCGAAGCAAACCGCCGCTTCTACGACCCGCTGTGGACGGACGCGCGCCTGGTCGAGCCCGAGCGCTTCAACACCTGGCCGCTCGTAAGCTCCCTGCTCTCGCCGTCGCGCCCGCGGCTCGAGGTCGGCCCCGGGCTCAGGCCGCGACTTCCGCTCGCGGGAACGCACTTCGTGGATGCGAGCGTGCCGGCAGTCGCCAAGCTGCGCGCAGGGGGGGCGGACGCCGTGCTGGGTCTCGCGTCCTCGCTTCCGTTTTCGGACGGTGTGTTTCATCTCGTGTGCGCCCTTGACATCTTGGAGCATGTGGACGACGACGAGAGCGTGCTGGGGGAGCTGTCGCGCGTGGCCGCACCGGGTGCCGCGCTCCTCCTCTCGGTACCGCTCCACCCATCGCACTGGACGGCCTTCGATGACTTCGTCGGGCACTGTCGCCGCTACGAGCCGGGGCGGCTCGTGGTGAAGCTCGCGGACCACGGCTATTCCGTGGAGCAGAGCGCCGTCTACGGAATGATGCCGGAATCGTCAACGCTGCGCGATCTCGGGATGTGGTTCTTAACGCACCGCCGCAAGCGCGCGATGTGGTGGTACAGCCATGTCTTCATGCCGCTTGCCGTGCGCTTTCAGGAGAAGCTCGCCCTTGCGCCGGGGATGATCGCCACGGATAAAGTGGACGAGATCCTACTGGTCTGCCGCAAGGACTGCGCGCCTTCTCCGTTCAAGTCCTTATAATGGTCTGGGACTGCCAGCCCTAACGGCCTGATGACTGAGAACCGATGTGACGTGCTGGTGATCGGCGGCGGCCCCGCCGGATCGACGATATCCGCCCTGCTCGCGCAGCGCGGGCGCGACGTTGTGCTGCTCGAGAAATCCCGCCACCCGCGCTTTCACATCGGCGAATCGCTGCTGCCGCTCAATATGCCCCTGTTCGAGCGGCTCGGCGTCGCCGGGGAAATCGAACGCATTGGCATGCCTAAGTACGGCGCCGAGTTCGTCTCGCAGTGGCACGACAGGCCGGTCCACGTCGATTTTGCAAACGCATGGGACCGGTCTTTTCCTTTTACCTATCAGGTACGCCGCTCGGAGTTCGATCAGATCCTGTTCCGCAACGCGGCCCTCAAGGGGGCGAGAGCGATCGAAGGTTGCCGCGTCACCGGCGTCGATTTCCACCCCGACGGCGCCGTAGTGAGCGCGCGGCAGGAAGACGGCCTGGAGCAACGATGGCAAGCCCGGTTCGTGGCCGACGCTTCCGGCCGCGACACTTTTCTGGCCACCCAGCTCGGCATCAAGCAGCGCAACAGGAAGCACAACAGCGCGGCCCTGTTCGGCCACTTTTCCGGGGCCAGGCGGCTGCCGGGAAGAATCGAAGGCAATATCAGCCTGTTTTGGTTCGAACACGGCTGGTTCTGGTTCATTCCCCTGTCCGACGGCGCCACCAGCATCGGCGCGGTGTGCTCGCCCCATTACATGAAGTCGCGCAAGACCGACCCGCGGCAATTTCTGCTGGATACCATTGCGCTGTGCCCCGCGCTGGCGGAGCGGCTGCGCGATGCCAGCCTGATTTCTCCCGTCACCGCCACCGGCAACTATTCCTACATGGCCGAGCACTCGTCGGGCCGGAATTATCTCTTGCTGGGCGACGCGTTTGCATTCGTCGATCCAGTATTTTCAACCGGCGTCATGCTCGCGATGCAAAGCGCGTTCGTCGGAGCCGACACGATCGAATCCTGCCTCGACCGTCCGCGCGAGGCGCGCAGGGCACTGAAGACTTTTGATGCAAGCACGCGCCACGGGCTGCGGACGTTTTCCTGGTTCATCTACCGGGTGATGACGCCCGCGCTGCGCCATCTGTTGATGAACCCGACTCAACGCTTTCGCTTGCAGCCAGCCATACTCTCAGTGCTCGCCGGCGATATTTTTCGCGGCACGCCCGTGGGATTGAGACTGTGGGTGTTCAAGTTTGCTTATTACCTCAACAGCGTACGCACCCTCAGAAGAAGCCTGATGGCATGGAAGCAGCGCAAGCACGCGATACGGGATACCCGCGTCGAAACGACCACAACCTAGTGCCGTTCCCACTATGCCGGGCTCAGCGCCTGTGCTGCTCCTTGCCGCCCTCGCATTTTCCGGCGCGGCAACCGGCGCGCGGGCCGAGCAGCTCCCGCTATGGGAGGCCGGTGCCGGCGTCACCGTCTTGAGCTTCCCGGACTACCGCGGCTCGAACGAGCGGCGGTCGTGGGTGCTGCCTTTCCCGTACCTGGATTACCGCGGCGAATTCCTGAAAGCCGACGAGCGCAGGATACGCGGCCTTTTCTACAAGATCGACAGAGTCGAGCTCGACGTCAGCGTGAACGGCACGGTCCCCGTGAAAAGCAACGAGAATGAAGCCAGGCGCGGCATGCCCGACCTGGATCCGACACTGGAGATCGGCCCATCGCTCAACTTCGGCTTGTCGCAGTCTCCCGATCGGAGGACGAAGCTGGAGCTGCGTCTCCCCGTGCGTGCCGCCATCGCATCGGACTTTTCCCATGTGAATTTCGCGGGCTGGGTGTTCGAGCCCAGCCTGAACCTCGATATCCACGACGCCTTCGGCAGCCCTGGCTTGAAATTGGGCCTGCTCGCCGGACCGTTGTTTTCAGACCGGCGCCACAACGAATACTTCTACGCTGTCGATCCGGCATTTGCCACCGCATCCAGACCAGCTTACAGCCCCGGCGGAGGCTATGCCGGCGCCCAGTTCCTCGTCGCCCTCAGCAAGCGCTACCGGGATTTCTGGGTCGGCGGCTTCGCCAGATGGGACACGCTGCACGATGCCGTCTTCGACAACAGTCCTCTGGTCAGGACCAGCCAGTATTTCTCCGCGGGCGTTGCCGTCGCCTGGGTGCTCGGTGAATCGAAAACCATGGTTGAAGCGACAAGATAGGTCATATGAATTTCCCGTTACGCACGCATCTCATCCTCATCCCGAGCTACAACACCGGCGGCAAGGTCCTGCAGACTGTGTGGGAGGCCAAGCGTGTGTGGCAACCGGTGTGGGTCGTCGTGGACGGCAGCACGGACGGCACGCTGGAAGCGCTGCAGGCCCTGGCGCGGGAAGATCCGGATATGAGGATCCTGTCGTTGCCCAGCAACCAGGGTAAAGGCGCCGCGATCCTGCACGGCCTGCGCGAAGCCGAGGCGGCAGGTTATACGCACGCCCTGACGATGGACGCCGACGGACAGCACCCCACCGACAAGATCCTCGAATTCATGGCAGCGTCGGCGGCCAACCCGGATGCGCTGATCCTCGGGCTGCCGGTGTTCGACGCGAGCGCGCCGCGCGTGCGCGTGCAAGGGCGCAAGCTCTCCAACTGGTGCGCGGAGCTGGAAACCCTGGGAGCAGGAATCGGCGATTCACTCTATGGGTTCCGCGTCTACCCTATCGCGCCGCTGCGCAGAATCATGGAGCGCCAGCCCTGGATGCGCCGTTTCGATTTCGACGCGGAAGCCGCCGTTCGCCTGTGCTGGCACGGCGTGCGCCCGATCAACCTGGCGGCGCCGGTGAAGTATTTCCGCCTGGAAGAAGGCGGCGTCTCGCACTTCCGCTACCTGCGCGACAACGCGCTGCTCACCTGGATGCACGTGCGGCTGATCCTCGAATCCCTGCTGCGGCTGCCGTTCCTCCTCGGGCGACGGCTCGGCCGCCGGCCGTACGCTGGAAGCTGATGCCTCTAATCAGATCATCGCGCCGTTGACGGAGATGATCTGGCCGGAGATGTAGCCGGCCGCGTCCGACGCGAGAAACGCCACGAGCCCGGCCACTTCCTCCGGCGTGCCCGCGCGCTTCATCGGCACCAACTGCTCGATCTTTTCCTTCGGAAACGCGCCCCCGCTCATATCCGTCGCGATGATGCCCGGGGCGACCGCATTGACGGTGACGCCGCGGCCGGCGAGCTCGATCGCGAGTGATTTCGTCGCGCCGTGCAGGCCCGCCTTGGCGGCGGCGTAGTTTGCCTGCCCGCGGTTGCCGGTGAGCGCCGCAACGGAGGAAATGCTGATGACGCGGCCCCAGCGCGTAGCCATCATCGGCAGCAGCAGCGGCTGCGTGACGTTGAAGAACCCGTTGAGCGACACGTCGATCACCCGCGACCACTGCGCGGGTTTCATCGCCGGCATCACGGCATCATCGTGTATGCCCGCGTTGTTGACCACGACCTGGATCGGGCCGCCGGCCAGCAGCTCCTCCAGCGCCGCTCCGGTCCGGGCGCAGTCGGTCACGTCGAATGCCACCGCCTGCGCGGCGCCGCCGGCAGCGGAAATCTCGGCGGCGAGTTGCTGCGCCTGCCGCAAGCGGCTGTTGGCGTGCACGAAGACGTGCAGACCGTCAGCCGCAAGCCGCCGGCAGATTGCCGCGCCGATGCCGCCGCTCCCGCCGGTGACCAGCGCCCGCTTCACGCCCGGGTCCCTGCGACGTCAAGCACGACCGCCGCCCGCCCGCTCAGCACTTCCACCTCCCCCACCCACAGCGTGAACCGGTAGATCACGCGCTCCCCGTCGCCCGTCAGCTGCTCGGCCTCGACGATCAGGTCGCCCGCGAGATCGTCGAGCCAGCTCCTGCGGCACACCACGTCTCTCAGGCTCGCCAGGTAGCCGGCGCGCGGCTTGCCGCCGACTTTTCCGGTCAACCCGCCATGCACGGCCATCGCCTGCGCGGCGTACTCGACGCCGCACACCGCCGGCAGCCGCCCATCTGTGCGCAGCGGGTTGTCTGCGTCGCGGTGACTGCGGCTCATGCAGAGAATGCGGCTGGCGTCCCACTGCACCACGCCATCGAGGAGGCACATGGCCCCGGCATGAGGGATCAATCCGGCGATCTCCGCGCGAGTCATGCGCATGGCGTCACCGCCACGCGCAGATGCGTCCCCGCGACGTATTCGAGGATGACCTTCTCGCGCGAGCCGCGCGCGAGTGCCGCCAGCAGCGGCAGGCTGCGCGCGGCGGGCACGCCGGTCCTCAGCGCCTCGAGGCCCGGTTCCGCCACGCGGGTCGCGTCCGTTTCCTGCCCAACGAACGCGACGTCGAGGGTCGCAACGGAGCGATCCGTCGCCTGCGGAGCCAGCACCAGCGCCACGCCGAAATCGCCGCTGATCGGACGCACGGCGTTCAGAGGCTCGGGATACGGGTGATCGTAAGCGATGAGCGCCACCGGTGCGCCGGCGATCGCGACCTGGGACGCGGCTTCCAGCAGGCCCGCTGCGAAGCTCGCGTCGTGACAGCACAGGCTGGTCGAGGGCGCGCGGCATTGCGTCGCAATGCTCCAGTACCCAGCCGCGGCGTTGTGCACGGAGTTGTGGAAGCGCGTAGGCGAGATCTGCCGTTCCGGCGTGGCGAGCGCCTCACAGAGCTGATGCACGTTGTCGCCGTCGCCGCTCGAGGACGTGAAAACGGTCGCGGTGGCCGCGGCGTCACGCCCGGCGCCGGCGAATGCCTCCTGTCCCGCCGCGAGCGCGAGCTTGACCGGCAGGCCGGTGCGGCGGCGCTCGGCGGCGGGCAGCAAATCACTTGCCGCAACGGCGGTGGGTGCGGAACAGTAGGCCTGTTTGCCGGCGAGCATCGCGCGGCTCGCCTGCCAGCCACGCAGGCCGGGCCCGACCAGACCCAAGCCTTCGACGAACGCGAGCATCAGCCGGCCGCTCCCAGCACGACGCTGCAATTGCTCCCGCCGAAGCCGAACGAGTTGCTCAGCACCCGTCTCACGCGGGCTTTTCGCGGTTCGATCAGGTAGTTGCTCTTCAACGCCGGGTCGATGCGGCGCGTGTGCGCGCTGCCTGGCATGAGACCGCGCTCGATCGCCAGGATGGAAATGATGATTTCCGTGACCCCGGCCGCGCCGAGCAGGTGTCCGGTCGCACCCTTGGTCGAGCTGCACGGAGTGCCGTCGCCGAACAGTTCCCAGACTGACCGATCTTCGGCAGCGTCGTTGGAGCGGGTGGCGGTGCCGTGGATGTTCACGTAATCGATGTCGGCAGCAGCCAGGCCTCCTGATTCCAGCGCGCGCTGCATGGCAAGCCTCGCGCCGAGGCCCTCGGGATGCGGCGTGGACATGTGATAGGCGTCGCAACTCTCCCCGATGCCGAGCAGCAGCATGTCATTCGTTCCCGGCTGGCGCCCGACACGCTCGATGAGCGCAAATCCCGCACCCTCACCGATGGACAGGCCGTCGCGTTCCGCATCGAAGGGACGGCACGGCTCGCGCGACGTCAGCTCGAGGGAATGGAAGCCATACAGTGTGGTGAGGCACAGCGTATCGACGCCGCCCACGACCGCGGCATCGCAGGCGCCCGCGGCGATCATGCGCGCGGCGTTGCCGAACACCTTGGCGCTCGAGGCACACGCCGAGGACACGACGAAGGCCGGGCCCTGCAAGCCTAGATAGCGCCGCACGAAAGCGGCCAGCGAGTAGCTATTGTGCGTCTCGGCGTAGCGGTAATCCGGCGGCAGCGCGCCGGTACGCGGATCGCGGCGGCGATAGGCCAGCTCAGTTGCCAGGATGCCGGAGGTGCTCGTCCCCATGAAAACCCCGATGCGCGCGGCGCCGTAGCGGTCGCGGGCCTCGGCAACGGCTCCCGCAAACCCGTCAAGCCCGATTCCAAGCTGCGCCAGCCGGTTGTTGCGGCAGTCGTAGTCGACGAGGTCGGGACGGACGCGCGCCTCCTCCAGCCCCGCCACCCGCCCGATGTAGGTGTCGAGCGCGACCGTCTCGAAATCGCAGGGAGCCAGTCCCGAGCGTTTGTCGCGCATGGCGTCGGCGATCGCCCGCGATCCCGCCCCCAGGCAGTTCACGACCGAGTAGTGGCTGATCGCAAGAGGCTGCACGGGCAGATTTTAACCACAGATGAACGTGGATACACACAGATAGAAAGCAGAACCAAGAACAGTAAACATTCATTGATCCTGTCCGCGTCTACCTGCGTCCATCTGCGGTTGTTTCAGGTTCGCTTCTCGCTGTGAACAGAGCGGTTTACGCTTCTGGTCCACGGCCGCACGCCGCCGGCAGGGAAACGGAATTGAGACCGGCCGCTGCGAGCCGCTGCAGAAGGGCCGTCAGAACGGCCAGCACGACTGGCTCGCCGCCGGCCGTGCGTTGGCAGGCCCGGTCGTGCAGCAGCAGCACGTTACCGGCGGCGAGCCCGCGAGTCAGCCGCGCGAGAACCCGCTCCACGTCGCCGTCCACCGTGTCGTAGCCGCGCCGCGTCCAAGACACGTAGCGCAATCCGAGCCGCGCCAGCACGGGGTCGAGGAACGGGCCGCGGAATCCTGCGGGTGCGCGGAAGAACTGCGGGGCGCGACCCGTGATGCCGGCGATTACTGCCTGCGCTGCTTGCACTTCGCGCTTTAGGCGCCAGGGGCCGTAGAAGGCGAAAGCGTGCGGGTGGCGATGGCTGTGGTTTTCCACGCTATGTCCCCGGCGCACGATCTCCCTCACGATGTGCGGGCAGGCCTCCGCCTCCTCGCCAACGCAGAAGAAGCTCGCTTTTGCCTGGTAGCGATCGAGCAGATCGAGCACGCGCGGCGTGATCTCGGGATCGGGTCCGTCATCGAACGTGAGACTCACCTCGTTGCGCGCGGCGGCTGCCGCAGGCAAGCGCAGCAGATTGGGGCCCAGCACCCGCCCGCGCGGCCAGAGCACCGCTGCGGTCAACAGCAGGTGGTTGCCGGCCACTGCCAGAGCGCCGGCCGCATCACGACAGTCACCAAGGCCGCGCCATGCAACAGCATGGAAAGCAGGAATGCGGCCGTCGGGCGCCATGGGTAGCTTGCATTCGCCGTTGCTGCGAGGGCCTGCTTCATTGGCTTTCCGCCCGCCTATCCGCTGCGTCACCGCGGCTGAGAATGGCGGAAAACGCCAGCGCCAGGATCGCCCCTATGCCGACCGTCAAGCCGATGGCGTGAAGGACCGGCACTTTCGAAAATGCCAGCAGGCCGAATCCGATCATGGTGGACAAGTTGGCGAACAGCAGCGACACCATGGTGCGCTCGCGATCGCCGCCCGACGGCGCCTGCCGGTCGAAGAATAGCGAGTAATTGGACCCGACCGCCACCACGAGCAATAACCCCACCAGGTGGAAAATGGAGAGTCGGTAACCGCTCAGGACCAGCACGCAAGCCGTCACCATGACCGCCGCGGCGAGTGGCGCGAATACGTCGAACACCCGGCGTGCCGAGCGCAGGCTCGCGAACAGCAGGACACCGATCGCGGCGGCGCCGAGCAGCGAATACGCCAGCGCTTCTCTGCGATAGGTCCGGTAGAGTTGATCGGACTCACGCTTGAGATCCAGCAACACGGCCCGCGCGCCGGGCGGAGCGCTGATGTCCCGGGCAACGCCCGCTGCATCGTTCATCCCCCGCAAGGGCAGCATGGCCGCCCAGCCGCGCTCCCGTTTCACCAGCAGCGTGTCCAGCCTGACCGCAAGACGGGTGCCCTGCAAGCTGCCGCGGTCGACCAGAGGCATGTTCTTCGCCGCGGCTGCGTCCTTGAGGAAAGGCTCGAACACCTGATGTCGATACGGCAGGCCCCGTAGTGCCTGTTGCAGGTTTGCGCGCAGCACCGCGGGCGCCGGCAGCGCGGCCTGGCGCGCGCGTTGCGCCTGCCGGCTGGGCAGGTAATCCGCGGGAGATTCGAATCCTTCCAACAGGCCCATCTGCGATGCCCTGCGCAGCGTTGCCCCGACCGTCTCGGCTGCCTGCAGGGCAACCTCCTCGTCCGGGGCACTGATCACGACGAGATAGCGTACGTCGGGCGCGCCGATGTCCCTGCGCAGTTGCTGATCCAGCAGATGATCCGGGCGGGATACCGGGCTCAGGCTCGCCAGGTCTTCGTTCCACAGCGTGTCGCGCTGGGCGGCCAGTACTGCCGCGGCAAGCGCGACCGCAAACAGCAACGGGTAACGCAGCGCCGGCGCGTGCCGTACCGCCGCCATCACACCGGGACCGAAGATCGCCACCGCCGGTCCCGTGAACGCCGGCGGTAACAAAGCCGGCAGGACCCAGCGCGTGACTGCGGCCGCGACGACGAGCCCGATTATGGAAAACATTCCGAGCTGCGCAAGCCCGGTGAAACCCGAGAACAGCATTGCGCTGAACCCGCAGATGGAGGTCAGCACGCCGAGCCGCAGCGTGGGCCAGATCCGGTCGAGCGCCCGGTGCGGCGCAATGCCGGGCGCCGTCTGGGTGAACAGGTAGATGGCGTAGTCCACACCTTCGCCGATCAGGGTGACGCCGAAGCCCAGCGTGATGCCGTGCACCGCGCCGAAGCCGAGACTCACCGCCGCCACGCCTGCGAGGGCCCCGCTCGCTACC